>Ga0315292_10001982_pt1 | contig 11285 bp, 7 predicted proteins | sample YL17G13_0_MG_FD_204029 | JGI IMG/M metagenome (GOLD analysis project Ga0315292, IMG submission 204029) | Sediment microbial communities from Yellowstone Lake, YNP, Wyoming, USA - YL17G13_0 | ecosystem: Environmental > Aquatic > Freshwater > Lake > Sediment | place: USA: Wyoming | collected... | reverse complement strand
AACGGCGTTTCACAACACCGACCAGTACGCCCACAACCGGATCGAATGCGACCACAGCCGACTCAAAGCCCGCCTCCGGCCGATGCGCGGACTCAAATGCGACCGAACCGCGGCCGTGGTCATCGCCGGGCACGCGTTCCTGCAGAACCTCCGACGCGGCCACTACGAACTCGGTGTCGAAGCTGCACCGATGTCGCGTATCGCTGCCGCGTTCCACGAGCTCCCGGCAACAGTCTGAGGCTCCGGACCCGCCACATCGGCGCCTCGAAGCGCGCCCGGATCGACCAATGCAACAGTGCCGCCGATCCCGGTGACACGTAGCTGACCGGGATCGGCGGGCTCACACCGCCCGGATGTCCCGACGGGCGAACAGGGCCGTCGCAGCCGCGCCCAGCACGAGGGCGACCGTAGTGGTGATGGCGAGGGCCTTCAGATCAGGGTCGTGCCCCGGTACGAGCGTCATGTAGTGGAACAGGGAGAGCTTGCCGAGCCAGTTCATGCCCGGGAAGACCGGGGCCACGATGTCGGCGAGCGCTGACCAGAGGACCATCAGGTACACGCTGGTGGCCGCCGCTCGTGGCGCCACCGCGAGCACGACCGCGCCGACGCCGAGCACGACGAGGGCGGTGGGGACGACGTTGAGGCCCGCGCCGAGCATGGTGGCGAGGTCGAGCCCGACGCCTTGGCTCTTGGCGCCGAGCCAGATGCCGAGCCCGGCGAGGAGTGCGGCCACCACAATGGCTGCGGCCGCGACGGCGAGCCGACCGACGAGCCACGTCGTGCGGCGGGTGGGCCGGCTGAGGGTGTGCACGAGCCGCCCCGAGGTTTCTTCCGCGCACGCGGCCCCGACCTGGCTGGCGGGCAACAGGGCTACCACCGTGGCGACGAAGACGAACCCGAGGCCGAGGAAGCGGTTCGCGAAGCTGCCCTGCACATTGAACTTGTCGAGGAAGTCCTCGAGGGAGGCCGGCAGGTTGGTGGTCTCGGTCGTCACCTTGGCGATGATGCCGAGCGTGAGCCCCGTCGCGACCGCTCCGGCGAACCACGCGGTGAGGACGGGGAGCTCGAGTCGGACCGCGAGTCCGAACGCGGAGTCCAACCCGAAGGGCCGCACCCGAGCGACGTCGCGCGAGGCGAGCACGCCGTCCCCCGCGTCGCGGCGCGAGGCCAGCACGATGGTCGCAGCGCAGAGGACGAGGACCGTGAGCGCCGCGGGCAGGAGTGGCCACGCGTTGTTCTCGGTGAAGGGGTGCATCCGCTCGGTCCACCCGAACGGGGTCGCCCACAGCAGCCATCGGGTGTCGGGACCGGAGTCGGCGATCATCCGGACGAGGAAGGTGAGCGCGAAGCACGCTATGCCGAGGCCGGTGGCGGCGCGACGGGTCCGCGTGAGCTGTGAGGTGAGGGCGCCGACGGCGGCGAACACGGCCGGTATGAGCGCGATGCTCAACCCGTAGAGCACCGTGTCACGAGTGCCGAACCCGATGTCGGGGTCCCGACCGGCCCACAGCGTCAGCGCGGTGGTTCCGACGAAGATCATCCCGACCGCGACGCCCAGTGCCGCCAACGTGGCGGCCGTGGCCCGGCTCGCCCGCGTGCTGCCGGCGAGCACGAGCTGCCACCGTCCTGCGTCCTCCTCACCGCGTAGCACGCGGGTGGCGGCGATGACCGCCCAGATGGCGCCGACGGTCGTGAGCAGTACGAAGACCTTGTAGACGGTGTAGCCGCCGACCGTGCCGACGTTGGCGACGGGCCCGAGCAGGACGGCGAGCCCGGTATCGCCGCCCACCGTCGCCGCAGCCTGTTGGCGGCTGGCCTCGGAGGGATACGTGGCGAGGTAGCCCAGTGCGGTCGAGGCGACCGTCGCCCCGAACGCGACCGCGCAGACGACGGCTCCGATGCGCACCTGCCGGAATGCACGCCGCGCGATCGCGAAGTCGGGTCGGCCGTGATGCGCCCCGGGCGCCGCAGGCAACGTCGTCACGACGTCCGTCCTCATCGCGCGTTCACGGTCGGGGCCGGGCCCTCGCCGTAGCGAGCGAGGAACAACTCCTCCAGCGACGGCTCCCGGGTCGTCATGTGCTCGACGCCGGCCTCGGCCAACCGCGAGACCAAGGGCTCCATCGACCCGACCACGTCGCACTCGATCGTGTGATCGCCGGCGACGACGTTGCTCACGCCCTCGAGCCCCGAGAGGTCGGGAGCCGGCGCGCTGACCGTGGCGCGCACGTGCAGCGCGGCCAACCCACGAAGCACGTCGAGCGGACCGGTCTCGATGATGCGACCCTCCCGCAGCATGGCGACTCGGTCGCACACGGCTTCGACCTCGCTCAGCACGTGCGACGACAACAACACGGTCTGGCCGCGTTCGCGGGCCTCGCGCACGCATGCACGGAAGACCTGCTCCATGAGCGGATCGAGGCCCGTGGTCGGCTCGTCGAGCAACAGCAGGTCGGCCCGGCTGGCGAACGCGGCGATGAGCGGGACCTTCTGACGGTTGCCGTGGCTCAGGGCGCGGGTCTTCTTGTCGGCGGTCAGCTCGAACCGATCGACGAGCTCGTCGCGGTAGGCGACGTCGACCGAACCGTGGATCGAGCCCAGGAACCGGAGTGCCTCAGCGCCGGTCAGCGACGGCCACAGGTTGGCCTCGCTCGGCACAAAGGCGACGCGTCGGTGGATCGTAGGCGCGTCCCGCCGCGCATCGAGATCGAAGATGCGAGCCCAACCGGAGGAGGGCCGGATCAGCCCCAACAACAGCGAGATGGTGGTCGACTTGCCCACCCCGTTGGGCCCGAGGTAGCCGAACACCTCGCCCTGTTCGATCTCGAGGTCGAGCGCGTCGAGTGCGACCGTGTGGCCGTACCACTTCGAGAGCCGCTCGGTGCGCACGACGGTTGCCATGGGAGGACCTCCGCTCGTCGGTGCGGGTCGTCTCGGACCGCAGCCCGTCCGGCACGCTGATCAGAAGCTAACGCTGACCGAGGCCGGGACCCGAACGGGTGGGCCTGCTGAAAGCGGCGGCGTGTCGCCGCACGCCGCGGGCTGGGTCTTGGTCTAGGTGGTATCGAAACCCGCTTCGGCGGCGATTGCTCAGAGTGGAGGGGGTTGTCGGGCGAGAGTCCCCAGTCAGCTTGCCGTACCGAATCGGAGTTCAACCCATGCCACCGAAGAGCATCGCTGCCGCCATCGCCCTCGTAGGAGCTGTCACCCTCGGAGGGGGCGTCGCCTTGGCCGCCGGGGCGACGCACCCGGAGCCGGCCAAGGGCCCCGCGGCCGTGTCGGTCACCGAGACCACCGAGACCACCGAGACCACCGAGACCACCGAGACCACCGAGACGATCGCGGCTCCGGAGACGACCGAGACCACCACGTCCGAGGCGCTGGAGACCGATACGTCCGAGGCGCCGGAGACCGATACGACCGAGGCCTCCGACCTCGGAGACAGCAGCCCCGGCCACGACGGGGCGTGCACCCAGGACAACCACGGGTGCGCCGTGTCGAAGGTGGCTCGTGACCGGACCGATCCCGAGCACCACGGTGAACGGGTTCGCGAGGCGGCCCATGACCGGAGCACGCTGCCGGCGGGTGCGCAGCACTGACCCCTGGGTCGGGCGTTTGGAGAGCTTCGCGGTGGCAGAACCATCCCGAGGACGACGCCCGCGACGAGAGGTGACCTACGCGAGGGGCGCTGTTGCGTTGATTGATTCGGGCACGCGGCGAGGCGCCGATGTGGCGGGTCCGGAGCCTCAGACGGTTGCCAGGAGCTCGTCGAACGCGGCAGCGATACGCTACATCGGTGGAGCTTCGACGCCGAGTTCGTCGTGGCCGCGTCGGAGGTTCTGCATGAACGCAGGCCGGCGATGACCACGCGAGCGGTTCGGTCGCGTTTGAGTCCGCGCATGGGCCGGAGGCGGGCTTTCAGTCGGCTGTGGTCGCATTTGACCCGGTTGTTGGCGTACTGGCCGGTGTTGTGGAGCGTGTAGGTGCCGAATACTCGATCGTTCAATGCGGGAGCCGCCCCGGGGTCTGGCAGTTGAGGCCGGGGTCGGTCGTGACGGTTGCCTCGCGAGCGTGCTGTAGCCAGGGAGGGGTGCCCCGCTGAGGGTCGCGCGGTTGGGGTTCAGGCGGCGTGGTGGTATTCGTTGATCAGTCCGCCGAGGATGCGTCGACGGCGGATCGCTTCGACGGCGGATCGCGTCGATCGGCACGATGCCGTGCGTCTCGCTGCCGACGGTGTCGGGTGAGTGTTGGTCGATGCCGCGGTGGGGCCGGTGCCGGTTGTAGTGGTCGAGGTACCCGACGAGCAACCGCCGCAGCTGGGTCTCGTTCCAGAGCAGCGTCCGGTCCAGCAACTCGGCTCGCACGGTCCTGACGAAGCGCTCGGCGATGGCGTTCGCCCGAGGCGCGCCGAGCGGCGTGCGCACCACGTCGATGCCTTCGCTGGTGAACACGGCATCGAACCCGGCGACGAACACAGTGGCGTTGTCGCGGATCACGAACCGGAACCGGGCGAGGTCGACGCGCATCGACAGGTTCCGCGCCGCCTGCGTGCACCACGGGCCGTTCAAAGCGGTGGTGATCCCGGCGAGATGGACGCGGCGGGTGGCGTGTTCGATGACGAACAACACGTGGATCCGCGGCAACGCCACGGTGTCGACGACGAAGCGGTCACACCCGACGATCCCCCGGGCCTGCGCGCCGAGGAACTCGGTCCAGCTCGGTCCGCTTCGTCGCGGTGCCGGGTCGATGCCGTGGCGTCTGAGGATCTCCCACACCGTCGAGGCCGCCACCCGGTGACCGAGCCCGACCATCTCGCCGTGGATCCGCCGGTACCCCCACGTGGGGTTCTCCCGGGCGAGGCGCACCACCAGCAGCTCACGATCACGGACCGTGCGGGGCCGGCCCGGGCGGCGCTGCGGGTACACCCAACGACGAGCCGCGAGACGACGGTGCCAGCGCAACAACGTGTCCGGCGTGACGATGAACCCCGAGCGGACCGGGCGGGGCACCACCCGGCCGAGACCGGCGAGGACGCCACGATCGGCGTCAGTCAGCTCGGGCCGGCCCGCCGTCCGGGCCAGCACCGCGACCTGATGACGCAACGCCACCACCTCCACTCCGAGCACCCGACGAGGCTTGCCGCGAACCACCAGCAGGCCGACGACCGTCACGAACAGGCGATACGCGAACGAGCCGACCCGGGCGCGAACTTGGGGAGACGAGGGCGCTGACAAGCCCGCGAGCCTACGCTCACCCCCCCAACTGCCGCCCCCGCGAACCCGCAGGTCACGGGCACGATCCAGTACTCGGCACCTACACGCAGAAGGGTCCGCATTGATGATATATTCCCCTTCACGGAACCACTGATCGCGCGCTCAGTGGAGGTGGATCCGGAGGACGTACATGACTCCTACAACGGCGGTCAGGATGGTGCTCTCGGTGATGGCCCTCGTCGCGGCCATCGGCGGCGTGGATGCCGCGCGTGCCGGGTCCTTGGATCTGGCGGCGATCTTCGGGGTCTTGGTCCTCGGTCTCCTGTGGATGCTCGTGCGCACCTCTGTTCGTCGGCCCCTGGTCCCCGTGCGGGCCGACCTCGTCCGCTGGATGGCACGACGAGCGGCGGTGTCGGGCGAGGCCACGAGCGCGGTGGCGGACCGAGCGGTGGCGGCCTACCGGTCAGGCCTGACGGAAGAGGGCGAACGGGATGAGATCACCAGCCGGTCCTGAATCGGTCCCGCGGTCTCCGGCCGCGGTCGTGCTCGACGGTGGCCGGCGGAGCGAGGCACTCGGTGGGAAGGGAGCGGCCCTCGATCGTCTCATCGGATGGGGCCTCCCCGTTCCACCCACCGCTGCGGTGACCACCGACGCCTACCTGCGCTTCGCCGCCCAGGCGCCCATCGAGGAGCTGTTGCAACGGATCAGGGCAGGGGAGGAGCCCGACGCGGCTGCCGTCGACGGCGTCTTCGCCTCCTCGAGGTTCGCCCCGGAGGACGCCGCCGCCATCGTGGCGGCCGCCCGGGAGGTCTCAGGAGGGTGCCGGCTGGCGGTGCGCTCGTCGGCGACGGTCGAGGACCTCGTCCGCTCCTCGTTCGCCGGCCAGTACCACTCGGTGCTCGGGGTCGATCCCGATGACCCGGGTGCCGTGCTCGACGCGGTGCGCTCGGTGTACGCCTCGTTGTGGCATCCCGCGCCCCGGTCCTACCGGGCCGGCTTCGGGATCGGCGACGAACAGGTCGCGATGGCCGTGGTCCTCATGCGGATGGTCCCTGCGGAGCGTGCCGGCGTCGTCTTCACGGTCGACCCCACCGGTGACGGGACCGCCGCTCGGATCGAGTCGGTCAAGGGCCTCGGCGAGTCCCTCGTGTCGGGTCGGGCCACTCCCGTCGCCGCGGTCGTGCCGCTCGGGGCCGCGCCCGAGGGCCTCTCGGACGAGGCTGCCGCGGCCCTGGACCTGGCGCTGCAGATCGAGCGTCGGGCCGGCTGCCCGCAGGACGTGGAATGGGCGTGGGACGGGACGCGCACGTGGATCGTCCAGGCCCGTCCGATCACCGTCACCGGGTCCGAGGACGGCGACGGCTTCGACGACCCGGCCGAGATCCTGGCCGACCTGGACCTCACGACCGCGGGCATCGGCGAGATGCTTCCGGGCGTGCTCCCACCGCTCGTCTGGGGTGTGGCGTCCCACCTGGTCGAGGAGGCCTTCCGGCGTCTCCTCGACGACCTCGCCGTCCTCCCCCCCGACCTCGTCGGGTCACGGGCCGTCGTGCGTCGCGTCGACGGGCGGGCCGCCATGGACTTCGGTCGCATACAGGCGATGGCAGGCGCACTTCCCGGCTCGGCCGGGGAGGAACTCGAGAACGAGTACTTTGGTTCCCGGCGGCCCGGACGCCCCGCGGCGTCCGCCCGGCCGAGCCCGCTCGGACGGGTTCGCTCGGTCACCCACGATCTGAGGGTGCTCCGGGCCCGGCATCGCTACGCGTTGGACGCGGTCATGCTCCGCCGCGCCACGGAGGCCGCCCTCGCAGGGAGCCCGGAGCTGGTCGCCCTCGATGACGACGAGCTGGCTCGCTACCAGTTGCGTCTCGTCGATCTCGCGGTCCGAGGTACCGCCGCCGAGCTCGGTGTCTCTGCTGACGCCACCGCGAGCTATCGCCGTCTGCAGATCATGCTCGCCCGCCATCTGGGTGAGCACGAGGCCGGCCGACTTGCCGACAGGGCTGTCGTCGGCGTCGGGGTCAGCGTGCCCCTCGGTGCCGGCTCCAGTGCGGCGGTCTTCGCCGGTCCCACGTGGAAGGAGACCGGTGACGCGCCACCCTCTGCGTCGGAGGAACCAGCGGCCGAGGAGGCCGAGGCCCTGTTCGCCGAACGGATCGCGGAGGTTCGCCGGGCCCTGTGCGCCGCCCCTCGGTGGCACGACGACTCGATCATGGCGCGGCTGCGCCTGCGGGCGATCCGCCGCCTGGCCCGCGAGGCCGCCGCCCGCCTGCGACTCCGGGAGCAGGCCAAGGCCGCCCTTCTCGCGGTCGGTGGGGAGGTCCGGCGGGTCAACCTCGAGGCCGGCCGACGTCTCACCGAGCGGGGTGTGCTCACCGAGGCGGCGGAGGTCGACCTGCTCTCGCCCACGGAGTTGCGGGCTGCGTTGAACGGCGGCGAGACCGTCACCCCGGACGTGATCGCTCACCGCCGCCGGTGGCAGGCCCGATACTCCCAGGACGGCCCCCTGCCGCCGCGTTTCACCGGTCGACCGGCACGCGAAGCGGTGGACTCGCACACGGGGCGCCGGCACGAGGGCTGGGCGGCGAGCCCGGGTCGGTTCCGGGGCCGGGCCGTCGTCGTGACGTCGCCGCGTGACCACCTGCCACAGGGCGCCGTCCTGGTCGCGGAGGCGACGGACCCGTCCTGGTCCCCGTTGTTCTTCCGTGCGGGGGCGCTGGTGCTCGACCGGGGCGGGCCCCTCTCCCACGCCGCCATCCTGGCCCGCGAGCTCGGGATGCCCGCCGTGCTCAACGTCCCTGGGGCGACCACCCTGCTCGCAGGCCACGACGTGACCGTCGATGGCGACGCCGGCGTCGTCGTCGTGCACGACCTCGCTGACGGTGAGGCCGGTCCCGAGGAGGCGATGTCGTGAGCGAGCGCACCGTGCGACGGGTCCGGGCCGAGGCGCGTGCCCGGGAACAGGCCGAAATGCTCGGCTTCGGCCGTCTCCACCTGTTCGTCCCCGCGCTGATGAGTGTCGGACTCGTGTTCTGGATCGTCAGCGAGATCACCGAGGTGGTGCGCTCGCGGGCCGAGGAGTCCCGGTCCCGGCGGGCGGCCCGCATGGCGGTCGCCGTCGCCGACGAGGTCGTCGGGCGGCCCACGGCAGTGGCCCCCGGCCTCCGGGCCCGGGCCGCCTACCTGCTGGTCGGTTCGGTCCTCGTCAGCGCCTCGGTCTACCTGGTGGTCGGCTCGGCGGGGAACTACCTGCGGCGAGGGGGCTACGTGCGCGACATCGCCTGGTTGCTTGCACTCGCCGTGGCCGTCGCGGCGGTCGCCCTCGTCTTCGGGGTGACCGCGCTCGTGCTGTTCTTCCGGTACCCGTCACCGCCGCCATGGGCGTGGGGCCTCGCCCTCCGGTCGCCACTCGCCTCACCGGTGGACGACGAGACGGCTGGCCACCGTCCACCCTGGTACCTCACCGGCGCGGTCGTCGCGGTCACGGCAGCGTTGGCCGGCGTCGCCGCGTTGGTGGCGTGGTCCCCGAAGATCGTCGAGTCGTTCAACGTGGAGGTGACGGCCTGGTTCACGGAGCACCATCCACTGGGCTCCATCAACCTTCTGGACAGCTACGGGATCGGCCTCTGGTTCGGTGCCGCGGCGCTCGTGGTCATCGTCGTGGCCGGCCTCCGGTGCACGGTCCTGCTGCTGTCCAGCCTCGGAGCGGTTGCCGCCGCGGTGCTGGCCGGGGTCTCGCTGCGACCGCTGGTCGCCCAGCTGGCACTGCAGGAGCGCACCGTCGTGGTGGCCCCTCGGACGTTCCCCAGCGTGCCCGCGGCGCTGACGGTCGTGCTCGTCGGGTGCCTCGTCCTCGCCCTGGTCGCTCTGACCCGCAGGCCGTGGATCGCGTGGCCGTTGCGCATCGCCGGACTGGTACTTGTCGTGGCGAGCGCGGCGCACCACCTGGCGTCCGATGAGATCCCGACCGACGTGATCGGAGGACTGCTGCTCGGTGCGGTCCTGTTGCTCGTCGTCCAATGGTCCCTCGCCCATGAGCGGTGGCACCGCTCCTGCCGGTCCTGCCAGTGGGTGGTGGAGCGGCCGACCGGCCCTCTGCACGGGGCCATACCGCTCCATGCGGGCCTCCATGCCGGGGTGCGGTGCGCCGCCCGGCTCAGTGCCGCGATAGCGACGATCGCCTTCGCGTTCGTGTCCCTCCGGATCCACCTCCCGGAGGGCACCCCCGGCTACGCGCTGGACGCGTCGACCGAGCGCCTCGTCCAGCTGGCCCTCACCCTGGTCATGTCTGTCGGCGTGCTGCTCGCCTGGCGGTGGGAGGCGGTGGGTGCGGCCCTGATGGCGCTGGCGGCGGCGGGGGTCGGGATCTTCGCGGCCATCGAGTACCGGCCCGGTGTCGCTCTCGTGCTGACCATGGTGCTGATGATCCCCGCGGTTCTCACCTGGCTCAGCTGGCAGCACAGACGAAGGGCGGGTCCGATCATCGCCCTCGCGGTCGTCACGGCCGTGCTGATCGGCACGACCTGGGTCGGGGCCTCACAGGTGCACGACTCCCTCTTCGGACCGACCCACCCGTCCAGCTCGGCAGCCGCGGTCGCCGTCGACCGGGTCGAATGGCTCTGGACCGGTGCGCTCTCGTCGGAGTCCGTCACCGTCACCGCCAGGGTGGAGAAGGGCTCGTCATCGGCCCGTCTCGTCGCACAGCCGGCAACCGGTGGTGAGGAGATCGTCGCCGAGGGAACCGGGCCGGACGAGGACCGGATGGTGCGGTTCGAGGTGGAAGGGCTGCAGCCGGCCACCGAGTACGGGTACCGGATCGAGGTCGACGGGCACGAGGACGAAGGTCGCGGCTCCGGTTCGTTCTCGACCCCGGTCGACGGACCGATGTCGTTCACCGTCGCCGCCGCGTCCTGCGCGATGACAGGGTCGAACGGGGCGGTCTTCGATGCGATCGCCGCCGAGGACCCACTCATGGACATCATCCTCGGTGACTTCGGCTACTCCAACATCACGAGCACCGATCCGACGGCGTTCATCGACGCCTACGGCACCCAGCTCAGCACTCCGGGCCAGTCGGCTCTCTCCCGCCAGGTGCCGTTCGCCTACCTGTGGGACGACCACGACTACGACGGGAACGACGCCGATGCGTCGGCGCCCAGCCGCCCCGCGGCGAGCGACGCCTACCGTCGTGCCGTTCCCCACTACGACGTGCCGCCCGGGGTCGGACCGATCAGTCAGGCGTTCACCATCGGGCGGGTGCGGTTCATCATCACCGACGAGCGCTCGCAGCGGACCGCCGACACCATGCTCGGTGAGGCGCAGCTGCAGTGGTTCCTCGATGAGCTGCGCACCTCGAGCCCCAGCCACGCCGCGGTGGTCTGGGTCAACAGCGTTCCCTGGATCGGTCCGCCAGCCGAGGGGGCCGACGGGTGGGCCGGGTACGGAGCCGAGCGCGCCCGCATCTCCGAGGCCATCGCCCGAGCCGGCATCCACAACCTGGTGATGGTGGCCGGCGATGCCCACATGGTCGCGATCGACGACGGCACCAACACCGACTACTCCTCGACCGGCGGCGCCGGATTCCCGCTCCTGCAGGCCGCGGCCCTCGATCGCCCGGGTGACGTCAAGGGCGGTCCCTACAGCGAGGGTGCCTACCCGGGCGGCGGCCAGTACGGCCTGATCAGCGTCGTCGACGAGGGTGGCCCGACGATCATGATCACCCTCAGCGGCCGCACGTGGGATGGCGAGACCCTCGTCAGCTACACGGTCGAGATGGGTCCGGGGATCGCGGGCCCGTGACACCACCACGACCGCTGCGGTCAGGGCGACCCATCGCCACCGACGCCTGGCCGAGGGGTGTGGGTGCCGGAAACCCCCGTCGTGCCTGGTCAAGCGGCATTCTGGTACTCGTGGATGAGCCCGTCGCACCGGCTTGATCGGCGCGTCGAGACCTCGTCTCCGGGGGACCTGATCGGAGTCGCCCCGACACTCGATGGCGGGTGTTGATCGAGCGACCGATGGGGCCGGTGCTCGTTGTAGTGGTCGATGTAGTCGACGACGATCCGCTCGAG
>Ga0315292_10001978_pt1 | contig 11290 bp, 9 predicted proteins | sample YL17G13_0_MG_FD_204029 | JGI IMG/M metagenome (GOLD analysis project Ga0315292, IMG submission 204029) | Sediment microbial communities from Yellowstone Lake, YNP, Wyoming, USA - YL17G13_0 | ecosystem: Environmental > Aquatic > Freshwater > Lake > Sediment | place: USA: Wyoming | collected... | reverse complement strand
CGGCTTGGTGACCCGGCGCTCGAGCTTCTCGCCGAAGCCCAGCTGCACGGCCCCGTAGCCGTCCTTCGCCGGCGTCTTCACCTGGGTGACCGTGCAGGGACCCACCTCGATGACGGTGACAGGCACCGCTTCCCCGCGCTCGTTGAAGAGCTGGGTCATGCCCACCTTGCGTCCCAGGAGTCCGAGCATCCGTTCCTCCGCCTTCCCGCCCTCGGCTGTCCGAGGCGTGGATCTCAGGTCTTGATCTCGATGTCGACCCCGGCCGGGATATCCAGCTTCTCCAGGGCCTCCATCGTCTGTCCGGTGGCGCGCGAGATGTCGATCAGCCGCTTGTGGATGCGGATCTCGAACTGCTCGCGCGACTTCTTGTCGACGTGCGGCGACCGCAGCACCGTGTAGATCGACTTCCGGGTGGGCAGCGGCACCGGGCCGGAGGTCGCCGCCCCCGTGCGTCGCGCCGTGCGCACGATCTCGCTCGCCGACTGGTCGAGGATCGCGTGGTCGTAGGACTTCAAGCGGATGCGGATCTTCTGGGCCATGGTTTTACTCCACCACCTCGGCGACCACGCCGGCGCCGACGGTACGGCCGCCCTCGCGAATCGCGAAGCGCAGCTCCTTCTCCATCGCGATCGGCGTGATCAGGTCGATCTCCATCGCCACGTTGTCCCCCGGCATCACCATCTCGCGGCCCGCCGGCAGCTTCGCCACCCCCGTCACGTCCGTCGTCCGGAAGTAGAACTGCGGCCGGTACCCGTCGAAGAACGGCGTGTGCCGACCCCCCTCTTCCTTCGTCAGGATGTACACCTCGCCCTTGAACTTCGTGTGCGGCGTGATGCTCTTCGGCGCCACCACGCACATCCCCCGCTCCAGATCGTCCTTCTCCACCCCCCGCAACAGGATCCCGATGTTGTCCCCCGCAATCGCCTCGTCCATGCTCTTGCGGAACATCTCCACCCCCGTCACCACCGTCTCCCGCGTCTCCCGCAAGCCCACCACCTCCACCTTGTCCCCCACCTTCACCTTGCCGCGCTCCACCCGCCCCGTCCCGACCGTCCCCCGCCCAGTGATCGAAAATACGTCCTCGATCGGCAGCAAGAACGGCTTGTCCGTCTCCCGCTGCGGCGTCGGAATGTAGTCGTCCACCGCCTTCATCAGCTCGAAGATGCACACGTTCGCCGCCGCGTCCTTCCCCTCCCCCTGCATCGCCTTCAACGCGCTCCCCCGAACCACCGGAATCTCGTCGCCAGGGAAATCGTACTTCTTCAGCAGCTCCCGCATCTCCAGCTCCACCAAATCCAGCAGCTCCGGATCGTCCACCATGTCCACCTTGTTCAAAAATACCACGATGTACGGTACGTTCACCTGCCGCGCCAGCAGCACGTGCTCCCGCGTCTGCGGCATCGGCCCGTCCGCCGCGCTCACCACCACAATCGCCCCGTCCATCTGCGCCGCCCCCGTGATCATGTTCTTCACGTAGTCGGCGTGCCCCGGACAGTCCACGTGCGCGTAGTGCCGCTTGTCCGTCTCGTACTCCACGTGCGCCGTCGCGATCGTGATCCCCCGCTCCCTCTCCTCCGGCGCGTTGTCGATCGAGTCGAACGTCCGCACCGTCGCCTTCCCCGTCTGCGCCAGCACCATCGTGATCGCCGCCGTCAGCGTCGTCTTCCCGTGGTCCACGTGCCCGATCGTCCCCACGTTCACGTGCGGCTTCGTCCGCTCAAACTTCACCTTCCCCATGCGCGAACTTCCTCCTTGCTGGTGCTCTGGTACCGGCGCCTATCCGGCGAACCGGGCGCGCGTCGGGCGCGCTCCCGCCGGGGAGTGCGTGTGAAACTCTGGAGCCCACGAGCGGAATTGAACCGCTGACCTTTTGCTTACCATGCAAATGCTCTACCGACTGAGCTACGTGGGCTGATAGCCTGCGAGTCTTCGGTCGTCTGGTCCGGGTGTCTGCGGTGCCCGTGCGAGAGGCGAGCCGCAGCAGACGGATTCTCCGCTCGCCGTCCGCCGCGTTCGAAAAAGACAGACAACCCCCGGCCGACTTTCGCCTCGCAAAAGTCGGTGGGGAGTCAAGTGTCGCGGGAAACATATGTGCCGGCCGCGATTCTGTCAACTGCTTTTCCGGCTGCCTCTTCCACCCCTCCTCCCGGGCCGGATCCCCGAGCGAGCGCTGGAGCGGGAAACGGGGCTCGAACCCGCGACCCTCAGCTTGGAAGGCTGACGCTCTACCACTGAGCTACTCCCGCCCTGGCGCTTGGGGCATTATCGTCGGCCAGGCTTTCTGGCGCAAGCCTCACAGTTACAAGGAGTTGGAAAGATTCTAAATGCCGCAACCGCAGCGGCTTAGTCCCCCCGAACAAACCGCCCCGGGGCTGCTGTTGAGCCGCCCCGGGGCATCCAACACTCAGGCTAACTTACACTCTTACAACATATTAGGAATGGGGAGGGGAGGATTCGAACCTCCGAAGGCGTCGCCGGCAGATTTACAGTCTGCTCCCTTTGGCCACTCGGGAACCTCCCCGGGGAACCTCTGCGCGAGCCTGCGGGCCCGGCGCTGGCTGGAGCTGGCGAGAGGACTCGAACCCCCAACCGCCTCATTACAAATGAGATGCTCTACCAGTTGAGCTACGCCAGCTCGCTCTCGGCAGGGCTCACCATACGACGCGGCGGCCCTTTCGGTCCAGTCCCGTCTCGCCCGGCCCTCGGCCCCGGCCCTGCAGGATCGGCTTCTGCGTCACCGCGAAGGCCGCGACGCCCGGGCCGGCGCATGCGTTGCTCCGGCCCTCTCCGGAGCGGCGCGGAAGTGTCCTGCGCGGCCGCGCCTCAGGCCAGCTTGGCCTCTCCGCGTTCCCCGGTTTCCTCCTCCTCACCCTCCCCCCGCGCACCGGACCGACCCGGGGCGCGTTCCCGGCGGGCACCGAGCCGTTTCTCGCTCCGTGCGGCCAGCCCCCGCCCCAGCCCCTCGAAGGCCGCGTGCGTGGCGGCGACCATGTCCGCACCGCGCTTGGCCGCGGTCACCGTGCGGCCCGAGAGGTTGGCGAGCACGCGCACTTCGTCCGTCCCGTGCCGGTGGTGCCGGCTGCGGCGCAGGCGCACGTGCAGGCGCAGGATGCGGGGGTACCGGGCGGAGAGCTTGCCCACCCAGTCCTCGATCACCTCGCGCCACTCGGGGCGGAGGTTGCATTCGCGAGTCTGGATCTCGAGGTCCATGCGGTGTCTACCCCTTGATGTTGCCGATGGGAACGAGCGACACGACCCGGCGTGACAGCCCGAGCCGGTGAAGGACGTCCACGACTTCCGACAGGTTCTTGTAGGCGAAGCCCGCCTCCTCGGCCAGGCCGGACTTGGAGGCCACCCGCACCACGATGCCGCGGCGCGCCAGGTCCGCCAGCAGGTCCGAGCCGCGCGCCCGCTTGCGGGCCTGGGTGCGCGACATGGTGCGGCCGGCGCCGTGCGCCGTGGAGCCGAAGGTCTCGGTCATGGCGTGGGCCGTGCCGACGAGCAGCGCGGAGCCGGTCTCCATCGAGCCTCCGATGATCACCGGCTGGCCGGCCCCGCGATAGGCGGCGGGCAGGTCGGGCGCGCCCGGGCCGAACGCCCGGGTGGCGCCCTTGCGGTGCACGAGCAGCTCCACCTCCTCTCCGTCCACGGCGTAGCGCTCGAGGCTCGCCGTGTTGTGGGAGACGTCGTAGATCCCGTGCAGATCCAGGGCGCGCGGGTCGCGGCCGAAGACGCTGCCCATCACCTCGCGCACCCGGTGGGCGATCAGCTGGCGGTTGGCGAAGGCCATGTTGGCGGCGGCCTTCATGGCCGCGAAGTACGCCTGGCCCTCGGGAGAGCGGAACGGCGCGCAGGCCAGCTCGCGGTCGCGCACCGAGAGGCCGTAGCGGTGCATGGCCTGGTCGAAGACGCGCAGGTAGTCGGTGCCGACCTGGTGACCGAAGCCGCGCGAGCCGCAGTGGAACATGAGCAGCACCTGGCCGGGCGCGTGGATGCCGAAGACCTTGGCCAGGGCGGCGTCGTGGATGCCGTCGGGCGGCACGACCTGGATCTCGAGGTAGTGGTTCCCCGAACCCAGCGTGCCCAGCTGGTTCAGGCCGCGCGCCACGGCCTGCGGGCTCACCTGGTCGGGGTCGGCCCCGGCGTAGCAGCCGCCGCGCTCGGTGTGGTCGAGGTCTTCGCGCCAGCCGTAGCCCCGGTCCACCACCCAGCCCGCCCCCATGATGCGCCGGAAGTCTTCCCGGGAGAGGCGCAGCGGGCCCGTGGCCCCCACGCCGCAGGGCACGGCCTTGAAGAGCGCCTCCACCAACTCGCGCAGCTTGGGTCGCACCTCCTCCTCGGTGAGGTTCGTGCGCAGCAGGCGCATGCCGCAGTTGATGTCGAAGCCGATGCCGCCGGGCGAGATCACGCCGCGGTCGGCACGGAAGGCGGCCACCCCGCCGATCGGGAAGCCGTAGCCCGAGTGGCCGTCGGGCATGCACAGCGCCGCGCGCACGATGCCGGGCAGGCAGGCGACGTTGGTCACCTGCTCGAAGACGGCGGCGTCCATACCGTCGAGAAGGGCCCGCGAGGCGAAGAGCCGCGCCGGCACGAGCATCCCCGGCCGGGTGAGCGCCGGGATCTCCCACACGTCCTCCGCCACCGGGCGTGGCCGGAGGGTGCCGGGCTCAGATGTCGACGACGAAGCGTGCGCGCCAGCCATCGTCCACGGGCTCCAGTTGGAAGCGGTGCAGGGTGACGGCCTTGAGATCGGCCCGCGTCACGGTCTTCTCGGGATCGAGGCCCCCGCCGCGCAGACGGGCGGTCAGCCGGTACGGCCCCTCGCCCTCGACACGCACCTCGGCGCGCGGGAAGACCTCGCGATCGGCGTCCTTGCGGTAGATGATCTCGGCGAGCCAGTCGTAGAGGAGCAGGTCGAGCCGGGAGGCGGTGAGCGTGACGTCGCGCTCGCGGTCGGCCGCCAGGCTGGCGGGGTCGACCATCGATTCGGCCAGGGCACGTGCAGCCGTGGCGAAGACGTCGCCGAGGTCGTCCCCGACGACCTCGATGGCCGAGTCCGCCTGGGTGATGTGCTCGAGGAACGCGAACCGCCCCAAGCTGGCGCCTCCTTCCGGCCTAGGACCCCCGGGCGCTGCGGACGGCCACATCGGACCCGGGAAAGAGCATAATCCATCCCCGGGTCCCGGGGGAGGTGATTCCGATGCTGTTTCGCGATCGCGAGGAGGCGGGGGTGCGGCTCGCCGAGAAGCTGGCCGGGCTGCGCGGGCGCGACCCCCTGATCCTGGCGGTGCCCCGCGGCGCGGTGGTGCTGGGCGACGTGCTGGCCCGCGAGCTGGACGGCGACCTGGACGTGGTCCTGGTGCACAAGCTCGGCGCCCCGGGCGAGCCGGAGCTGGCGATCGGCGCGGTGGACGAGGAGGGGCGCGTCTTCCTCGACGAGAACGCCGCGGCCCTGGGCGTGGATGAGGATTACATCCGCCGCGAGAGCCAGGCGCAGCTCGCCATGCTGCGCAAGCGCCGCTCCCTCTACACGCCGGCGCGGCCGCCGCTCTCCCCCGCCGGGCGTCTGACGGTGGTCGTGGACGACGGCGTGGCCACCGGGGCGAGCATGATCGTGGCGCTGGGAGCGGTGCGCCGGCGGCGGCCGGCGCGCCTCGTCGCGGCCACCGCCGTGATGCCCCCGCCCACCCTGGCGCGGATCGCGGAGGCCGCCGACGAGGTCGTGTGCCTGGAGCTGCCCCCGCAGTTCCGCGCGGTCGGCCAGTTCTTCGCGGACTTCACCCAGGTCTCCGACGACGAGGTCATCGCGCTCCTGCGCGCGAGCGCGGCGCGGCGGCCGCCCGGATGGAGCCCCCACCCCGAGCCCGCAACGGAGCCCGGCCCCGAAGATCCGCCCTGCTGCTGATGGCCGCCACAGGTACGGCCGGGGGCCGCGCCGAAAAGAGGACAGAAAGTCTGTGAAATCCTGCCAGGCTGTCCCCCGCCGCCGGCCGCGCCGCGCGATTCTGGCCTGGAACCGAGGGGTCGCGGTGGGCACGTGGTATGCAAATCCCGGCTGATCAGGCGGCTCCACGATCCTCACCGACGAATGCCGGGGACGGGTCCAGGGGCGGAGCAGGCGGGGGCGGGGCCGGTGACGGGAAAGGGCGGCGCAGACGGGCAGAGCGGCCGGGCGCGCGGCGGGCGGGCGGCAGCGCCGGGCGCGGCCCCGCGCTCCGGTCGCTCCGGCCGCTCCGGCAAGGCCCAGACCCCTCCCGGACCCGGGTGCACCATCGCCCTGATGGGCGACGTGATGCTCGGCCGCCTCGTGGACGGCTGCATCGCCGACCGCGGCTTCGCCTACCCGTGGGGCGACGTGCTGCCGCTGCTGCGCGGCGCCGACCTGCGCATGATCAACCTCGAGTGCGCGCTCACCCAGGCCGCCGATCGCGGGCACGACGGCGCCTACCGGGCCTTCTACTTCCGCGCCCGGCCCTCGGCCGTCGAGACGCTCAAGCTGGCCGGCGTGGACTTGGCCGCCCTGGCCAACAACCACGCCTGCGACTTCGGCTTCGAGGGCATGGAGGAGATGCTCGCCGTCCTCGACCAGGCGGGCATCGCGCACGCCGGCGCCGGGAGCAATCTGGCGGCAGCGCGCGCGCCGGCCCGGCTGGCGGCCGGCGGCCTCAGCGTCTCGGTCGTGGCCATCGCCGACTCGCCACCGGGGTGGGCCGCGACGCCCGAGTCGCCCGGCATCCACTACGTCCCCGTACCGCCCAAGCCGAGCACGCTGGCCGAGATCGCGGGCACGGTGGCCGAGGCCAAGCGCGACGCCGACTTCTGCATCGTCTCGGTGCACGGCGGCCCCAACCTGCGCGACCGCCCGCCGCGCGAGTTCCGCGAGTTCGCGCGCCGCCTCATCGAGGCCGGCGCCGACGCCTTCTGGGGCCACGGGGCGCACGTGGTGCAGGGCATCGAATGGTATCGCGGTCGGCCCATCCTCTACGACGCCGGCGATCTGATCGACGACTACGCGGCGGACGAAACCCTGCGCAACGACCTCTCGGGATTGTTCCTGCTGCGCGTCGGCCCGTCGCGGGTCGACAGTCTCCGGGTCGTGCCGGTGGCCATCGCCGACATGCGCGCGCACGTGGCGCGCGGCCGCGCCCGCACCTGGCTGGTGGGCAAGCTGGCGGAGCTGTGCGCCGAGATGGGCACCGCGATCCACGACGAGGGCCGCGCGGTGCGCGTCACGCCGGCCGCGCCGGCGGCCGCGGCGGAACGCTCGGCCTCCGGCTAGCGGCGCCCGCCCGGCGCCCGCCGCTCAGTGGAACAGCAGCACGGACGTCTTGGCGTGGTGCAGCACGGCGTGCGAGACGCTGCCGAGCAGCAGCCGCTTGACCCCCTTGCGGCTGTGCGACCCCATGACCACGAGATCGGCCTGGCGGTTCACGGCCTCCTGCAGGATGGTCTCCGCCGGCCAGCCGAGCCCGGCCGCGCCGACCGCGCGATAGCCCGCTTCCTCCAGCCGGCGGGCCGTCTGCTGCACGAAGCGGCCCGCGGCCTCGATCTGCTGCTGCACGAGAGCCTCGCGCTTGATGGCCTCCAGCGGCCAGAGCGGATCGCTGAGCGGCACGACCGACAGGACGTGCACCTCCACGGAATCCGGGAAGGGCCGCTTGCCGAAGAAGCGCAGGGCGGCGTCCGCGTCCTCCTCTCCCCCGAGCGGGAGCAGCGCCCGCCGCAGGCTCGGCACGGGACCGTGGATCACCCACACCGGGCAAGGCGCATGGTGCAGCACGCGGTGCGAGACGCTGCCGACGACCATCTCCTTGAGCCGCCCGAGGCCGCGGGCCCCGAGGACGATGAGATCGGCGCGCTCGCGGTCGGCGGCCTCCAGGATGGCGGCGGCGGCGGAACCGGCCGCCAGCCGGCGGGTCACGGCGCCCGCCGGCGGCAGGAGTGCGGCGACGCGCTCGAGCAGCTCCCGGCCGCGCGCCTCGATCTCGCGCTGCAGCAGAGTGGTGTCGCCGAGCACGACCTCCGGCCCGGAGAGGAAGTACATCGATGGGGTCTCGATGGCGTGCAGGAGCACGATCTCTTCCGCCGGCGAGAGGTGGGCGAGTGAGCGCGCCGCCTCCAGGGAAGGATCCGAACCGTCGACTGCCAGCAGGACACGCATGGCGCCTCCTTGCCGCGCGCGGCGGGGCCGCGGCGCCCCGGGCGGGGCGGTGGCGGGCGGGGTAGCGGCGGGCCCCGCTCGGGCCCGGCCGGCGGGCGTTGCGGAGTCTAGCACCGCCGGCGTCGGGAAGCCCTCCGCATTCCCGCCCCGGCGCGTTATCTTAGCCCCGCCCGCGGGCGGCCCGGCGGACGGCGCCGGCCCGCGAGACAGGAGACCATGACCACTTCCTTCCCTGCGCCGGCTCCCCTGCCCCACACCCTCTCCGAGGGGGCGGCGTTCGCGCTGGTGGAGTCCTCCCCCGCCGGGCTGACCGGCGACGAGGCCGCGCGGCGGCAGGCCCGCTACGGCCCCAACGAGCTGCAGGCCGGCCGCCGCATCTCGCCGTGGAAGATCCTGTTCGACCAGTTCAAGAACGTCCTGATCATCATCCTGCTCGCCGCCGCGGCCGTCTCCGCCGCCCTCGGGCACGAGGTGGAGGCGGTGGCCATCGCCGCCATCCTGCTCTTCTCGGTGCTGCTGGCGTTCGCGCAGGAGTTCCGCGCCGAGCGCGCCATCGAAGCTCTGCACCGCATGGCCGCGCCCACCGCCACCGCGCTGCGCGACGACGAGGAGGTCGAGATCCCGGCGCGGGAGCTGGTGCCCGGGGACGTCGTCCTGCTGCGCGCCGGCGACCGGCTGCCGGCCGACGTGCGCCTGGTCGAGATCGTGAACCTGCAGGTCGACGAGGCCGCGCTCACCGGCGAGTCCCAGGCGATCGAGAAGCAGGGCGGCGCGCTCCCCGACGGGCAGCTGCCGCTCGGCGACCGCCGCAACATGGCCTACGCCGGGACGGTCGCAACCTACGGCCGGGGCCGCGGGCTGGTCGTCGCCACCGGCATGGAGACCGAGTTCGGCAAGATCGCCGGGATGCTGCACGCCGTGGAGACCACCCGCACCCCCCTGCAGGCGAATCTGGACCGCGTGGGCGGCGCGCTCGCGCGGGCCAGCTTCCTGGTGGTGGCCGGCATCGTGGGGCTCGGGCTGATCCGCGGGCTGCCGCCCGTCGAGATGCTGATCTTCGGCATCGCCCTCGGGGTCGCCGCGGTGCCGGAGGCGCTGCCCGCGGTGGTCACCATCTCGCTCGCCATCGGCGTGCAGCGCATGGTCCGGCGCCACGCCCTCATGCGCCGCCTGCCGGCGGTCGAGACCCTGGGCAGCACCTCCGTCATCTGCTCCGATAAGACCGGCACCCTGACCAAGGACGAGATGACGGCGCGCCGCGTCCTGGTCGCGGGCCAGGTGCTCGAGATCTCGGGAAGCGGCTATGAGCCGCACGGCGAATTCTCGCGCGACGGCCTCGCGGTCGCGCCCTCCGCCGCGCTGCGCCGGCTCCTGCAGGCCGCGGTGCTCGCCTCCGACGCCCGCATCGTCCACAGCCAGCCGGAGGGCCGCTGGCACGTCAAGGGCGACCCGACCGAGGGCGCGCTGGTGGTGGCCGCGGCCAAGGCCGGGCTGCACAAGACCGACCTCGACCTGCAGTTCCCGCGCGTCAACGAGATCCCGTTCACCTCCGAAGCCAAACGCATGACGACGCTGCATGCCGGCCCGGACGGCGCTCTCGCCTGCTGCAAGGGAGCCCCGGAGGTGGTGCTCGGCGCGTGCCTCCGGCAGTCGACCGCCGACGGCGACGCCCCGCTCGACGCCGCCGGCCGCCAGGCGGTCCTGGAGACCGCCCGCCGTCTGGCCGGCGAGGCGCTGCGCGTGCTGGCCGTGGCGGCCAAGCCCGGCGCCACGCTCGAGACCGCCGAGCACGGGCTGACCTTCCTCGGCCTGGTGGGCATGATCGACCCGCCGCGGCCCGAGGCCCGCGCCGCGATCGCCACCTGCGAGCGGGCGGGGATCCGCGCGGTGATGATCACCGGCGACCACCCGCTCACCGCGCAGGCGGTGGCCCGCGAGCTGGGCCTGTTGACCGACGGCCGCATCCTCACCGGGGCGGAGCTGGAAGCGCTGGGCGAGCCGGAGTTCGACCGCGTCGTGGAGGAGGTGCAGGTCTACGCGCGGGTCTCGCCGGCGCACAAGCTGCGCGTCGTCGCGGCCCTGCAGAAGCGCGGCCACATCGTCGCCATGACGGGCGACGGGGTGAACGACGCCCCCGCCCTCAAGAAGGCCGACATCGGCATCGCCATGGGCGTGACCGGCACGGACGTCACCAAGGAAGCCGCCGCCATGACCCTGACCGACGACAACTTCGCCTCCATCGTCGCGGCCGTGGAGGAAGGCCGGGGCATCTTCGGCAACATCAAGAAGTACCTGATGTACCTGCTGTCGTCGAACATCGGCGAGATCGGCCTGATGGCCGGCGCCTCGCTGGCCGGTCTGCCGCTGCCCCTGAGCGCCGTGCAGATCCTGTACGTCAACCTGGCCACCGACGGGCTGCCGGCCCTGGCCCTGGCCGTGGACCCGCCCGAGCCGGACCTCATGCGGCGCCCGCCGCGCGATCCGCGCACCGGCATCTTCACCCGGCCGGTGGTGACGCTCATGCTCGTCGGCGGCCTGTGGTCCACGGCGGTCAACCTCGGCCTCTTCGTGTGGGCGCTGCGCTCCGGCCTCGACCCGGCCGAGGCCATGACCATGACATTCGTGTCGCTGGTGCTGATCCAGTTCTTCAAGGCCTACAACTTCCGCTCCGACCACCTCTCGGTGCTGCACCGGCCGTTCGCCAACCGCTGGCTCAACTGGGCCATCCTCACGCAGGTGGCGATGCTCGTCGGAGTCGTCCACCTGCCGTTCCTGCACGCGCCCTTCGGCACCTACAGCCTGCCGCCGCGGGACTGGCTGATCGTCATTACGCTGGCCTTCACCGTCTCGCCGGTCCTGGAGGCGGCCAAGTGGTGGCAGCGGCGCGGCCGCACGCAGTGAGGGAGAGACCCCCGATGCCCCCCAGCTTCGAATTCGCTACCGACGCCGTGCTCCGCGACGGCAGCTCCGCCCGCATCCGCGCCGCCGGCCCCGAGGACTCCACGGCGGTGGCCGGCATCGTCGCCGAGGCCGGCGACCGCGCCCTCGAGGAGCGCTTCTACCGCGGTCGCGACGGCCGGCCGGCCGGCGGCCCGCGCGAGGTGCTGGCGGCCGAGCCGGCGCGGCACG
>Ga0315292_10001975_pt1 | contig 11291 bp, 12 predicted proteins | sample YL17G13_0_MG_FD_204029 | JGI IMG/M metagenome (GOLD analysis project Ga0315292, IMG submission 204029) | Sediment microbial communities from Yellowstone Lake, YNP, Wyoming, USA - YL17G13_0 | ecosystem: Environmental > Aquatic > Freshwater > Lake > Sediment | place: USA: Wyoming | collected... | reverse complement strand
TTCTGGATCACGCGATTCGCGCCGGCCTGACCAGCGTGAAGATCATCCACGGCATCAGCGGCGGACGTCTGCGCGCGGCCGTTCGCCGCTATCTCGCCGGGATGCCGGCCGTGACGTGCGCGGCGCCAGACGACCGCAACCCTGGCGTGACCATCGCCTATTTCTGAGTCCGGCCGTCGCGCCCCGCTGCGCGCTGGATCAACTAGGTGTCGAGAGGGCGCTGTCGCTGGCGGAACCAGATGGCCAGCGCCTCCGCGGACATCTCGCCCCTGGCGGTGGCCAGCGTCACGTCCGCCAACACCCCCGAGGATGCCGTGAGGTCCAGTCCGTTGGCCAAGAGGAAGAGCACGGCGGCATGCGCGCCGACGCGCTTGTTACCGTCGACGAACGGATGGTTGAGCACGAGCGAGTGAAACAAGGCGCCGGCTTTCGCGGCAAGGTCCGGGTACAGATCTTCCCCGCCGAAGGTCATCTGGGGACGCGCCGCCGCTGACTCCAGCGCACTGCGGTCTCTGATGCCGGCCAGGCCCCCGTACCGCGTGAGTTGCAAGCGGTGCAGCTCCCGGATCTGCTCCAGCGCCAGGTAGACAGTCATGGCGCGCTACTTGGCGAGCTCTTCGAATGCCTTGTCGTAGCGATTCACGATGGAGTCGGCCAAGGCCCGGAAGCGCGTCGTGACCTTGCCGTCTTCAAAAAACTTGACCCCCGGGCGGATCACGACCGCACCGGTGCCGGGATGGACAGCGACATCCACCTCCTGGCCCTTCTTGAGGCCGAACGCCTCCACCACCTCCGCCGGAAGAGTCACCGCCAACGAACTGCCCGTCTGGACGATCTTTCGTCGCACGTCAGTATTGAATACGTATGTGAGTCGAGAGTCAAGAGAACGTATCGCGCCACCGCCGGATCGCCTCTGCATGCTTGGGATAGTGGCCGTAGGTGTCGAGGCGCAGCCGGCGGCGGAAGCGGCTTTCACTCGCCAGTTGATCCTCGGGCGCGCGCTCGACGAGACTGACGAGACGGCGATGAACCGCGGCCTGCTGCTTCAGGAGTTCCGCGAGCGACAGGTCCTTCTTCCTGGCCGTCATCAAGGCGTTGAACGCATCGATGCCTCCGTATGTCACGGAATAGCGCGGCGGTCTGCGGCCTGCCAGGATGTCGGGCAGGTGCTTCACCGCCTCCTCCTCCCACGTCGTCACGTGCACGATGATGTCGCGCACCGACCACGTCTTCGTGACGCCGGGCACGAAGAGGTCCGCCTCCGGCAGATCTGCGTACGCGCTCGTGAAGTCCGTCCACGCGGCGTCCAGGCGCTTCAGCAGCCGTTCCCGCCTCATTCGGTCATGCTCGCCGAATCGTCATCCGGACGCAAGGGGCACCTCTCGCCGGCCGCCCTCCGGATCAGCCGGCGGCGTACATGCCGTCGATCTCGTCCCGGTAGTTAGCCTCGATGATGCGGCGGCGCAACTTCAAGGTGGGCGTGAGCTCTCCGGTCTCGACAGAGAAGGCGTGCGGCAGCAGTGTGAACTTCTTCACCTGCTGGAACCTGGCCAGCTCCTGCTGCAGCGCCTGGATGCGGGCGTCGAAGAACGCTACAACCGCCGAGTGGCGCAACAGCTCGGCCTTGGACTGGTACTCCAGGTTGATGGAGCGGGCGTACTCCTCCAGCGCCTCGAAGCTGGGCACGACGAGCGCCGAGACGAAGTGGCGGGCGTCGGCCACGACGGCAATCTGCTCGATGAACGGATCCTTGCCGAGCGCGCCTTCCACGACCTGCGGCGCCACGTACTGTCCGTACGAGGTCTTCATCAGTTCCTTGATGCGCTCGTGGAAGTAGATGTGGCCCTCGCCGTCCACGCTGCCGGCATCACCGGTGCGCAGGAAGCCATCCTCGGTCATCACGGCGCGGGTGGCGTCGGGCTTGTTGAAATAGCCGCGCATCACCGTGGAGGCGCGCACCAGCAACTCGTGGTGCTCGCCGACCCTGACCTCGATCCCATCGAGCGCGGTGCCGATCGAGCCGAGCTTGAAGCGCTCGTTCTCGTAACAGCAGACGGTGGCCGTGGTCTCGGTCAGGCCGTACCCGTACTTGATGTTGAACCCCATCACCTGAAAGAACAGGTTCACATCGTCGGCCAGCCTGGCGCCGGCAACCGGAAGCAGGCGGATGCGGCCGCCGAAACGGGCGCGCAGCGGGCGACAGACGAGCCGATCCGCCAGCCGGCGCTGGAGGGCGAGCAGGGGAGAGGGTGACGTGCCGGCCTGCCTGGCGGCAACGACGCTGGTGCCGACCCTGGTGGCCCACGCGAAGATGGCCCGGCGCAGGCGTGACGCTTTGGCCACCCGGGCCTGGATCATGGCGTAGGCCTTTTCCCAGAGGCGCGGAACCGCGCACATCACCGTCGGCCTGACGTCCGCGATCACGTCCATGACCTGCTGCGGATCGCGGATGTAGACGTTTTCAGCGCCGTGGCAGAGCACGTAGAAGGTCCAGACGCGCTCGAACACGTGGCTGAGCGGCAGCATGCAGAGCGACACGTCGCGCTCGCTGATGTCGAGGCGGCGGTCGTGCATCTCGAAACACGCCGCGACATTGGCGAAGTCGAGCATCACGCCCTTGGGCTCGCCGGTGGTGCCCGACGTGTAGATCAGCGTCAGCAGGTCGTCCATCCGGTACTGGGTTTCGCGGCGGCGAAGCTCCTGCTCGCTCGGCGGATGATCGCCCTGGCGGATGAAGTCCTGGAAATGGCTGGCCTGCGCGCAGCCGCGCAGGTCGACGCCGGGATCCAGCGCCACGATCTTGCGAATCTGACCCTCAGCGAGCAACTCGAGCGCGAAATCGACCTGCGGCTGTTCGCCCACGAACAGGAGGCGGATGCCGGCATCGCGCAGGATGTAGCGCACCTGGTCCGGCGCGCTGGTCGGATAGATGGGCACGCTGACGCCCCGCGCGGCCAGGATGCCGAAGTCGGCCTGCGTCCACTCGGGCATGTTGCGGGCGTAGATGCCCACCATCTCGCCAGGCACGTGCCCGACACGAACGAGCGCCCTGGCGCAGCCGTCGATGGCCTCACCCACCGCGCGCCAGCTAATCGTGCGCCATTCGCCGTCGTGCTGGACGCGCTGCGCCGCATCGTCGCCACCCAGGACGACGCGCTCGCGGATTTGTCGAACCAGATGGGACTGCGGCATCAGGGTCACGGCCTGGCGATCATACGTCATGCCGGGGGCAACATGACCGAGGCCGAGCCTGTCGAGGCGCGTGGCCTCGGCCCCCGTGAGTTGTCTGGCCCCTCGCCACCCGACGATCTGCGCCACGGGTCGAGCGACGGGCCGAGCAGTGCCAGTGGCACCACGGCGATGCCGTCCCGGCGCCGATACGCATACGGCCCGGTGGTGATGACGACGTCGTCGACGAAGTTGTCGCCGATCTTGTTTCGCAGCCAGACCAGGTGCTCGGCATCGTGGTCGTCCACCTCCTGCGCCAGCTTGACCTCAATCGCGACAACCCGCTGGTCGTCTCGTTCGACGGTCAGATCGATCTCACGCCCACCGCGTTGCATCCGCATGTGCCCAAGGCGCGCCTCGGACGCCTGGGCATCGACGCGCGCCGAGAGTGCCGCCAGCGACTCACACAGACGGCCGAGGAAGGTGCCATCACAGGGAATCGGAGGATTGACCTGGTGGCCGGCAAGCAGTCCCTCGCGGCCGATCCCCACCAGACGGGCCGCCAGCGACGGGTCGGCGAGCTGATGCTTCGGAGCTTGTGACAACTCGCTGAGAGGATTCGACGACGGCAGCCAGGCTGGAACATCGTCGAGGATCCACAGGTGCTCGAGCACCTCGCGGTAGGGTCTCGTTGTGGCTCTCGAAGGCTTGTTGGCATGCCCGCCGCTGGCGGCGTCGCGAATGGTCTCCCGCGTCGCAATTGTCGAAGTCGCGGCTGCGTATGCGGCCATCCAGCGACGCAGCGTGTCGGGACGCCGAACGGTTCGTCCACCGACCTCCTCGACGTCATTCTCGACAATGCGCCCGAGATACCCGTCGAGCTGCGCGCGAAGCGCCGGCCCTTTCAGCGATCGCATTCCTGGAAACCCCGAGCGCAGGATTTCGTCGACGTAGCCCTCCAGTCCCACCGATGACTTGCCGCTCACGCCAGGCGTGGAGCCCGCCAGAAGCGTCGCAAGACTCACGGTCGGCGTCTCGACCGCCCGCTCCGCGAAAGACAGCGGACGCATTCGAACCGCCGTAATCCGCGCGGCTCCAGAGTGGGTTGGGTGACCGACCGGGGTCGCGGAACCCGTGAGGAGAAATTGCCCTGGGGCAGAATGGCTGTCGTCAACGGCTCGTCGAACCAGATCCCAGGCGGCGGGGTAGCGCTGCCACTCATCAATGAGTGTCGGCTTGATTGCAGAGACCAATCGACTGGGGTCGGCCGCTACCAGTTCGCGTTGAGCGGCATCATCGAGCCAGAACTCAGCCTTCGCTCGTTGCCGCGCGGTCTGGTCTTGCCGACGGCCTTTGGCCCCTCGATCGACAGCGCCGGAAGATCTGCGAACAGCAGATCGAGCTCATCATCCAGGATCCTCCGGTTGTAGGGCATGATCGGCCTCCTCGTCCCCCCGCCTTCGAAGCCTGTTTGCGCGTGCCCATGACTTCGGCCCGAGAGCCGAATCCCTACGATGACATGGTTTTATACTGAACTACATCGGGCATCATTGGTATACATAAACGAGCATGTCTAGTGAACAGTATTGGTCGACCCGGCGGTCGAGGAACGTCGCAGCGTCGTCGCACCGCATGGTGACGCACGCGACTGGGAGGTTGACTGTCTGCGACCAGCTGCCTCGAACTGCTTGACGACCTCTGACAACGTCTGAGGACGATCCGCGCCTCCGGCGGGCCGCGGCTGTGCGCCTACCACTCCCGCACCTTGAGTTTCTTCCAGCAACCGGCGGCGGAACAGAACTTGCCGCTGTCGAGAATCATGCCGCTCTCGCGGGGAAAGAGCGTCTCCATCACCGCGATCGTGAGGAAGTCCTCCCGCTCGTGATATCGCGCCGGGCACGTCTTCTCACCCTGCGTCATCAGAGCCTCGTCGGCGATGCTCCGCGTGGCCTCGTCGACGCCGTGGTGGAACATGCCGCACGCGTGCGCGACTTCGTGCACCACGGTCTTCGCGATCAGGCGATCCGCCACGCGCGCGACGATGGCGGGGTTGGTCAGCAGCTCTCGCTGGGCGTCCAGGACGAGGTTCGCGGTGAAGCCGTCCCCAATGGTCGCGAGGCCCAAACGGTACGCCTCGTACAGCTTCCCGAGCAGTCCGGGCAGCGACTTCGTGACCCAGGCCCGGATCCGCGTCGGCGACACCATCACGTACGCCGCCTGGCTGGGGTTGTCGACGATGTCCGGGAAGATCTCGGCGTAACCAAGCTGGCCTGCTGCGCCGGCCGTGCCGCCGTGCGTCTGCAGGCGGATGGCGTAGTCGAATTCGGGCCCCTTCGCGTAGCTGCGGTTGAAGTTGGTCGCGTTGCGCGCGGCGGGCTTTCCCGCCGTGCCCGGACCGACGAGATCGCTTGTCAGCCGGAACGATTCCATCACGGTTGCGTCGACCCAGTCCTCCGGTCGGAACAGGTTCTCGTCGTCAATCACGAAGAGCGTCTTCACGTTCGGATCGGTCCGGTGGTGGACGCGTTCCGTCGTGCGGCCCTTCAGCCTGACGAACCCTCGGTACTCCTCGAACAGCGGAATACCGTCACCGATGGACGCCTGCCCCGACGGTGTCGCATCGTCATCAGCCTCGGCAGACGATCCGCCGACGCCGTTTCGCGACTCCCAGACGTCCCCGATGCGATCGCCATCGTCGTCCCGCGGAATCGGGATGCGCTCGCGGCCGGTCGGCACGAAACGCCCCATCACCTCGCGCCCGCCCGCCATGACGGCCTTGATGCGCAGTTGTCCGTACGCGCCGAAGTCGTAGCTGTGCACGTCCACGCGGAAGTCCAGCGCGTCGGGCGCTTCGTCGACGGCGTGCTGCCCATCGTCGCTGACGTCCGAGAAGCGTCCGTCGCCTTCGTGGAATCGCAAGTCCGGCCGCTTGCCGCCTGCTGGCCCGGGCGGATAGTTGAGGCAGACGCCGGGTTCTCTCGAGGTGTCGAGCAGGTCGAAGACAAAGGACGCCGGTCGCTGCGCAGGCGCGCCGCCGCCGATCTTCTGGAAGCGGACGCGGAAACCGATCGTGTTCGCGCCCGGGGCTTCCTGGGGCATGACGCGCAGATGACCCTCGGGGAGCCACCCGTCGTAGTCGCCGACGGGCTCGATCAGCAGTTCGTAGTCCTCCACGCCGGCCGGCGCAAGGGACCACGTCGTCGTGACGACGAGGCCGTCAGAGTCGTTGCGGTGCACAACGCTGCCGCTCAGCGCAAGGCCACTCGTTGGCAGGCGCTGCTGCTCGATCCCCGGGCAGAGCACGGGGATCGACTCGGTGAAGTTGCGCCGGGGCGATCCGGGTCTCCAGTCGTACGCGTTCCCGATAATGGGCTCGTCGCAGTACACGTGAAACGAGTACGTGCCCTGCTCGACATCGATGCCGAGCTCGGCGCGCGAACGGGTCGAGCCGGAGCCTTCGCGATGTTTGCCGGCCGTGCCACGATCCTCGTGGAAGACGCCCGAGGCGTTGACGGGGCCCGTGCCGGACCACATGCCCTCGCTTTCGACGATGCCGGCACCCCCGGCTTCGTCGTCGAGCGTCAGCACCGCGGTGCCGCTTGCCGAGTGCTGTCCGTTGCGGGTAGCGCTGGTCTGCGTGGAGTGCGCGTCCCAGGCGAGGCGCCACGCCTTGACGGCCAGGAAGCGGCCGGGGCCGGTGCTGCCGGCCTGCGGCGCGGCCGCCGTGCGGAGCCCGGACGCCGACACGGCGGCCAGGGCGAGGAACAGCGCGGCAAGCAGCCGGCGGCACGCGCGGCCGCTCGGCATGGACGGGATGTGTGGGGGCATCCGGGAAGTGTAGCAGCGAGCCGGCGTGAAGCGGAACCGGAACCGCCGATGGACTGCCACCATCATGCGCGCACATGATGGTGGCGGCTGAGTCTCCCCCGGATCGATTCTGCGCTACTTGATCCGGATGCTGCCCGAAGCGGTGGAGATCTTCACGAGGGGCCCACCCCCGCGAACCTTGCCTATGACGTGGCGCTTCTCCATCTCGCCGCTCATCGTCACCGGGTGCACCGACGAAACCGAGCCCGAACTGGTGCGGGCGTCAAGATCGAACGCGGCGTCTGGCGGCACCGTCATCGACACGCCCCCGGACGCGGAGTTGAGCGACCAGAGCCCGGCGGGCCGGCCGTCGATCGAGATGCTGCCGCTCGCGCTGCTGACGCTCGCCGCGCCGTTGACGCCGGTCAGCGTCACGCCGCCGGAGGCGGCCGACACCTTCACCTCACCCGCGCCGGTCTGCGCGATCGTGATGCTGCCCGAGCCGCTGTTGGCCGCAATCACGCCGGCTATGGCCGTGGCGTGAATGGAGCCGCTGCCGGTGTGGGCCTTCAGGCCGGCCGCGCCGTCCACCTGAATGCTGCCCGAGCCGCTGCTGGCGGTGACGGTCCCCTTCACGGCGCCAATGACGATGCTGCCGGATCCGGTGTTGGCGGTGACCGTTGTGCCGGCGGGCACGGTCACGTCGTAGCTGATCGAGATATTGCGCGACAGATCTTCGTCCACGAAGCGGCCGATCCTGACCGTGTTGCCCTGCTGGTCGATCGGCGGGTTCTGTTCGATCTTCTTGATCCGTGCCTCAATGTCGCTGTCGCTCGCGGTCCAGGATCCGCCGGACTTGAGCTTCGCGGCGATGCGCACGCTGCCGGCTGCACCTGGCTGGACCCGGACCTGGCCGGACCCCGCCTGCACGCTCAGGTCAACCGCGCCGGACACTTTGAGGGTGCGTTCGAACGCGCCTTCGCGCGTCTGCGCCTGGGCCGGTGAGGCGCAGACGAGAACAGCCACAACGATCGGGGCGGCACGCAGGGTGAATCGGCGCAGAGCACGGGCTGGCATCATGATGGCAAGAACCTCCATGGTGTCTTGGACGAGAAACGGGCCGGTGACGTTGCCTGGGGGACGCAAACACGTCTCGGGCCCCGGCGCGGCTCACCGCGCCGGGACGATGACCGGCTGCGTCCACGCCATGAGGCCGTTGGAGTCGACGACCTTCGCGCGGACGTAGCCCTCGTCGCCCGCGATGTCGTACTGATAGGGCGCGGCCGCGACGGTCTTCAGCACGCGCCCGCCGCGACCGATGAAGCTGACCGTGTAGCGCGAGGACGACTGCTCCTTGATGGCGAGCGTCACGCCCTGCGGCGTGGCCTGGATGTCGGCAAGTTCGACGCCCGTGGAGGCATAGAAGTCGCCGCGCCGCATCGCGGCGAGAATCGCGTCAGACGCGAGACGCGGCGCGCGCACGACGATCCACCCCTGACCCGGACGCGCGGCGGCCTTCGACCACGGCTGCTTCAACTGGTGCATGTCGTCGCTGGCCGCGCCCCAGATGGTGATCCCTGCAGTGAGCATCGCATCCCAGAGCGCGTCCGTGCTCGGGCTGATCCCGCCGCCGTTGTTGTTCACCTGCGGATGCGCATTCGCGATCTCGAGCACGTCGGCGCCCTTGCCTGCCGCCGCGAGGTCGTCGGCCGTGAGCGCCCAGCCGAAGTTGGGATGGTTAATCGAGATCACCCCATTCGCGGTCAGCATGGCGGCGATGTTGCGGCGCAGCGCCTCGGCCGGCGTGGTCCCGCCCTGAGGCGCGACGAAGCCTTCTCCGCCGATGAGGTTCAGGTGGACGGGCTTCTTGTCCGCCGCCGCATCCGTCACCTCTTCACCGCGGATGACGAGGAAGCGCTCGGGTGCCGCGTAGATTGCGTTCAAACCGTCGACCGGCGTGACCAGGTTGTGGTCGGTGATCACGACGAAGTGGTACTTCTGCTCGCGATACCAGCGCACCGCCTCGTCGGGCGTGCTGTCGCCGTCGCTGTTGAGCGTGTGGGTGTGGGTGTTGCCCTTGTACCAGCGCAGCGCCTCGCCTGCAGGTTGTTGGCCGGTGAGGACCGAGCCCACGGTCACGACCGTCACGAGCGCAAGGACCAGACCACGCAGACGCATAGGGCCTCCCAGGTGCCTCATACTATAGCGGCACATGTTCTCCCCATCCTCGAAAGCCCGCCTCACCGGTCGCGACCTCGACCGCTTTCCCGGCACGACACTCTTCGACCGCGCGGCGCGGGCCACGTGTCAGGCGGGCTGCCTGCCGCGGAAAGAGCTCTACGAGGCCTGGGAGGTGGCGCGCCGCGTGCGACGCCACTTCCGGGGCGGGCGCATCGTCGATCTGGGCGGCGGGCACGGGATGCTCGCGCACATGCTGCTGCTGCTCGACGATTCGTCGCCGTGCGCGCTGGTGGTGGATCCAGCGCTGCCGCCATCGAGCGCGAGGTTGCACGCGGCGCTTGCCGCGGCATGGCCGCGCCTGGCGGGACGGATTGCGTTCGCCGCAGGCCGGATGGAGCACGTCGAGTTGTGCGGCGACGACCTCGTGGTGTCGAGCCATGCGTGCGGCCAACTCACCGACGTCGTGCTCGACCGGGCGGCGGAGGTCCGGGCGCGGGTGGCCGTCCTGCCGTGCTGTCATCACCTCGCGGCTGGGGACAACGGCGGGCTCGCCGGCTGGGTCGACGGGGCGACGGCGATCGACATCGTGCGCGCGACGAGGCTGGCCCGGCGCGGGTACCGCATCTGGACGCAGACCATCCCCGTGGGGATTACGCCGAAGAACAGGCTGCTGATAGGTGAGCCGACAGAAGGCTGAATTGCCCAAGGAAAATGACGATTTATTGACATTGTATAGATTCTGCCTGATAATCTATACTTATATATGGCCTTGAGCATCAAGCACCCGGAGACCGACCGGCTCGCTCGGGCACTGGCCGAGAAGACCGGCGAAAGCCTTACTGACGCCATCACGACGGCGCTGCGCGAACGGCTCCGCCGCGAACAGGGTCGTACACGCCGCCCACGCCTGCGCGACGAGATCCATGCCATCCGACACCGCTGCGCCGCCCTGCCCGTGAAGGACCACCGCACCGCGGACGAGATCCTCGGCTACGACGACACAGGGATGCCTCGCTGATGGTGATCGATTCGTCGGCCGTCCTCGCACTGCTCTTCAACGAGCCGGAAGGAGACGACATCGAAATCGCGGTCGATGCCGATCCGACCCGCCTGATATCCGCGGCATCTGTCGTTGAAGCCGCCATCGTCGTGGAGGCGCGTCTGGGCGCAGCCGGCGGACGCGAATTCGATCTGCTGCTGCACAAGGCGGGCATCGAGCTGGTGGCGGTGACGCCCGATCAAGCGGACGTCGCCCGATCGGCATGGCGCCGCTACGGGCGGGGCCGCCACGAGGCCAACCTGAACGTCGGCGACTGCTTCTCGTACGCGCTCGCGATGACGTCCGGCGAGCCGCTCCTCTTCACGGGAAGCGACTTCAGCCGCACCGACGTACCGCGCGTCGGGATGGCGCGCGAGGGCCCACAGCCACACCCTGTCACCACGAATCACGGACGCCGTCCCAGTCCACCTCCGGCCGGCTGATCAACGAACGTCAGCCAGATAGCGGATCAAATCCCCCATATTCCGGATGTAGGCCTGGGTCGAGATGCCGGGCAGGCTCGACGTCGGACGGAACGGTGAGGTGTCGCTGTCGTCACCCACGTTGGTGCCGGTGAAATCGCCAGGAGCCACGGTCCTCGGTCCGGGGCCGCGGTAGGGATAGCTGGTCGATCCCAGTTCCGTGATCCAGCGGCCCTCGGCATCGAGCGCGGCGATGGCGTGTCCGGCGCGGTCGGCCGCAGGAGCTGGCGCGGCGCCAACCGGCCCGAACTCGCGCGGTTGCCGCACCTCGAAGTAGCGGGGGAGCCGAGACGGCGGGATGCCTGGCGCGAGCGGGGACTTCTTCGCCAGTTCAGCGGGCGCGAGCGCCTGTGCGGTCGCGAGTTCCGCGCGCATCCGCGCCACGTCGACCTGCCGCAACGAGCCGTAGTGGCCAATCGTGTTCTTCGGATCGGCATCGACGAAGTACTCGCCGTTGACGACGTTCGAGCCTCGGCGGTGGAGGTAGAGCGGGCGATTGGTGCCGATCTCGATGAAGGTCGGATGGGTGCGGAACGCGGTGGCGACTCCGGCGGGCAGGCGAACCGAGTCGAGCCAGTCGAGGGCCTCGGGAATCGGCGCGAGGAACCGCATGT
>Ga0315292_10001974_pt1 | contig 11292 bp, 12 predicted proteins | sample YL17G13_0_MG_FD_204029 | JGI IMG/M metagenome (GOLD analysis project Ga0315292, IMG submission 204029) | Sediment microbial communities from Yellowstone Lake, YNP, Wyoming, USA - YL17G13_0 | ecosystem: Environmental > Aquatic > Freshwater > Lake > Sediment | place: USA: Wyoming | collected... | reverse complement strand
TTTATTTAATTATATTTTTTTCTCAAAATTATTTTCTATATATAATATATAGGAAAAAATGCCAGAATATAATAATATTAAAATTTACAAATTAGTTTGCAAAGACACAACTATTACAGAGTGTTATATAGGAAGCACAACAAATTTAATTAAAAGATTTTATCAACATAAAACTTGTTGTAACAATGAACAATTAAAAGAATATAATCAAAAAAAATATTTATTTATTAGAGCTAATGGTGGCTTTGATAATTGGAGTATGATACTTGTCGAAGATTATCCATGTAATGATAATTTACAAGCACGACAACGCGAAAGATATTGGCAAGAATTTTATAATGCACAATTAAATATGAAGTTGGCACAATGTGATTCAGCTGAATATCATCGTGAATATTATCAATTAAATAAAGATAAGATAAAAGATTATTATCAACAAAATATACCTAAATTAAAGGCACAACGACAGGAAAATATAGATAAGTATCGTAAATATCAACGAGAATATCATAAGATATATAGAAAAAATAAAATTCAAAAAATTAATTTTCTAAAATTTGTTCTAATTGTTTTATCGGTTTTTCTAAATTAGCTACTTCAATAATTGCTTCTAAATATTTATCATAGCCTGGTAACTCTAATAAATATTTATGTCTTTTTTGTCTTACAATGTTTATTGTATAGTCATTATAATTAATTTTATTAAAATCTATTGTTTCAGTTTTATTTAAATTGAAATTAAGCGATGGTGGTAATAGATTATTATTTAAATATTCAATACACTCGCTAGAATCCATTATATATTATTAGATAATATTTTATTTTTTTTTAATAAATGTAATTCTCTTCTTCTTTCATTTATTTTATATTTATTATTATTATAATATTCTCTTTTTTGTTCATTTATTTTATCTTTATTTTTTTTATCTTCTTCTGTTATATATGCTTTAATTGCATTTAAATTTGATTTAAATTTATCCATATGTTCTTGTTCTTTAATTTTTTGTTCTATATTATTTTTACAATCTAAATATTGCTCAATAATATTCATATTCCAATTATCCCATCCTCCATTTTCTCTAATAGTTTTATATAATTTAAATTCACTATTTTTACAGCTAGATTTATGCGCATATTTTCGTTTTATAAAATCAGTTGTACTTCCAATATAAATAAAATCTGGTAGTTCATCACAATATATACGATAAATAACAGTTTTAGAATAATCAATTGGTAGTTTAGGCATCTTATAATATCTTATATTATCTTATCTTTAAGTCTTATCAATCTCTAATAAATTAAAGTTTTTATATATTTTATTGTTACTTGTATCAATATCTAAATGCGCATATGGTTCATCATATACATAATCATAAAGTATTAATCCATTATCTTTATTTAAATTTAATAACTCTTTTGAGATTGACGTCCACTCCTCGGAATTTTTGGGCTTGAAAATACTGCAATATGTTATTTGTTTACGTAGAATTTTAGGAAATAAATAATAACTCTGTATTAAAAATATAAATGCAGTTTTAATATGTCTTGCTTTAATCATCATTTTTGATAACATAGCTTGAATATCTGGTTGTTTGAGGGATGAAGCAAAATCATCGATCAATATACAATTATATTCAATTTCTGGTTCTGAATCATCTTCTTCAATATCTTGAACAACTTCATCAACAAAAACACTTTTTTTTTGTTTTTCAATTGGTTCAACTACTGTTGATAATTCATTATATATTTCCACTAATGTTTCAACTGTTAAATCATTATAAACTTTATCGTGGTTTTTAAATGGATGATTACTTATACTATCCATTGAACAAGCTGGACAAAAATAATAAATATTATCAAATTTTCCTCTATAATAATTTTTGCTTTTGAACATTGATAAAACCAATGATGATTTACCGCTACCTCCAGAACCACTTAATAAATATATCATTCCATTACGCCGACTTATATTTTTATCAGCAATACCTGGAATATATATATCTTGTTTTTCCTTTATTGGTTTTAACTGTTTTATATTATTTTTATTTTTTATTTCATTAATCTTCATATAATATATATAGATAAAATTATTTTCTCAATATATATTATATGAATAAAGAAATTGATAATCTAAAGGAAGAAATAGAGATTCCTATTAAAGAAAATAAAAGTGATGAAGACGATGGGTCATTATTAAAAAAAAAAACTAAAACTAAAAAAGACCCCAATGCTCCAAAAAAAGTTTTATCTGAAGGACAAAAAAAAGCATTAACATTGATGAATGAAGCAAGAACTAAAAAAAAGGAAGAGAAATTAAAAAATGAATATGAAAAAATTATGGAAAAAGAGAAATTAAAACCCAGAAACAACGTTTCCGCACCTTCCCAGTTAACAGGAGGGGAACATGAGTTCCCTTCATCTGAATCATCAAGTTCCGAAGAGGAAGTAATAATTAAAAAATCTAAAAGTAAAAACAATGTTTCTCCAGTTATAAAAAAAAAGAAAAAAAAAGTTATTGTTATTGAAGAATCTTCTGATGAATCAAGTGAAGAAGAAGAACCTGAAATTATTTATAAGTCAAGAGAGATGAAATCACAACAAAACAGGAGAAGTATAATTCAGCAACATAATGAAAAACAAAGTCAAAAAAACTTTTTTTGCAATTAAGTAGATTTAAGCAAATCTACGGCAAATCTATTGTAAATCTAGTTAACTATAATTAACTTAAATATAATTAACTTTTTTTTTCCATAGCTTTTTTTTTAAAAAAAAAACTATAGCTATATTATATGAATAAAAAAGATATTTTAAAAATATTAAAACTATTAAAAAAAGATAAAAAGAAGAATAAGAAAATAAAAAAAAATAAAAAGATACCTAAAGCATATGAAAACATTGCAAATTTAACTCCGAGAATTATATCGCAAACTCAATATCAACCAGGCTTTCAAATACCGAAATTTATTGATTATAATAAAATTGAGTCTGACCAATTTTCAGAATATAAAAAATCAAGAGGATTATTAGCAAGTGAAAATAGAGGAATGGCTCCATCAGAAATAGAATTATATAAAGAGTTCGAGAAAGTTAAAAAAATATCACCATCAGAAGCTAGTGATTTATTAATTAGTAAAAATATGCAAGCACTTGCATTAGAAAAACAAAAATATTTAGATAAATTAAAAATTGCTGAAGAGAAAACAATAAAAGCTTTAGAACAACAAGAATTAAAAACTAAAAAAAAAATAGAAGGTATAAGAAATCCAATTAAAAAAACTAATAAAATTTTACAACCAGAAACATTTTCAAGAACTGACAGTGAAGGATTAGAAACAGCAATGGGCGGAACATCTGATGATTTTATTGTTTCTCAATCAGCAATAGAAAAAGCTGAAGCACCAAGTTTAATAAGTGTTGGGTTAGCACCAGTTAAACCTAAAAGAACTTATATTAAAGTAAAGAAAACCTAGGTTTTCTCTACAACACTTTCCTATTATTAAGAAGAGAACCTAAGGTTCTCCTCACCTCTCCTATTAAGAAAAATAGGTTTTCCGTAGTTTTTCCTAAAACTACTTTAATTAACTTAGTTTTCCAATTCTTTTTTCTAAAAGAATAGTATAATGCTTAATGGATTAGATTCTACATTTACAGCACTTAATGAATTAACAAATATTAATGCCGATAGTATTACAACCGAAACATTACAGGCAAATACAGTATCTATTAGTAATTTAAATGCACCTAATATAACAACAACATCATTAACAGCAACTAATATAACAACATCATTATTAACATCATCATCAATTAATTCAGCATTTTATTCAGGAGTACCGGCACAAAATGTACAATATTTAACGGGTTCAACATCTAACATTCAACAACAAATAGATAATATTACTCAAACAGGAGGAGCTGGAGGTTGGTTTTTAATAATTGCAGAAAATACAATTGGTTTTAATCCAACTTTACAAAATGGTTATAACTGGAGTTTTGGATCCGGGGGACAATCTCAAAATTCATTTATTGGACTTCCTCAATCCACTTTACAAAGTATGACAATATCAGTTTCAGTAGCATCAACAGTTTCATCATTAATAGATATTTATATTAATGGAATATATTCAAATACAACATTACAATTACTTCCAAATGAAACTTCTGAAACATTTTTAAATGTAGGATTAGCATGTGTAGCAGGTGATAGGCTTACATTAAAAACAACATCAGGAAATTCAACGGCTTCAATATGTAGATTAACATTAATATTTTCATCAAATGGGGTTATAGGTCCAGTTGGAGATACTGGTGCAACTCCAATAATTGAAATTGGTACAGTTACATCAGTTCCATATGGCACACCGCCAACTGTCACATTAGACCCTGCATCGACGCCAGAAATACCAATATTAGATTTTGAATTAGAAACTGGACAACAGGGCGTTCAAGGTATACAAGGTATTCAGGGCATACAAGGACCAATAGGACCTGCATCAACATCCGGTTCAGTTGGTAATTATTTAAATTCATATGATACTACACAACAAAATAATCCTATTGCAAATGCGGTAAATATTATGAGAATTAATACGATAGATGCTTCTCAAGGATTTACTATTCAAAATGGAACACAGATAACAGCACAAAATATAGGAGTTTATAATATTCAATTTTCAGCACAGCTTACAAAATCATCGGGAACAGTCGCAAATGTTGATATATGGTTAGTTAAAAATGGATTAGATATAGCAAATTCAAATACTACATTTACTATAAATGGAAATGCAATTCAAATTGTTCTTGCTTGGAATTGGTTTTTACAAATGAACGCAACAGACTATTTTCAAATTGCTTGGTCATCCCCTAATACAAATATCAGTTTATTTATTGAAACAAATTTAACAACACCTACACGCCCAGATGTTCCTTCGATTATTTTAACAGTTCAACAAGTTATGAATATTCAAGAAGGACCACAAGGAGCACAGGGGGAACAAGGACAACAGGGCGTTCAAGGTATACAAGGTATTCAGGGCATACAAGGAGCAAAAGGAAATAAAGGCGATAAAGGAGATACAGGACCAGAAGGACCAGAAAATACAGAAGCCACCGCAATCGCAACGGCAGCGTTGGCAGAAGCAACAGGAGCATTAGCAGCAACCGCAGTAAATGCAAGTGCAATAGCAACATTACAAATTGAGGTTACAGCCTTAGATGCAACAGTATCAACATTAGAAGGAGAAGTTGGAACATTACAGACAGAAATGGCAACAGCAAATGAAAATATAACAGCATTACAAACAAAAACGCAATTTATTAATGTAACACCACCGGATACAATGGAAATATCAGCACCAGTATTAAATATAACAGGAGCAACAACAAATTTTAATAGTGATGTTAATTTTTTAAATTATCCAATTCATACAACTGGAATTCAAAATACAGTTAATCCAGTATTAATTTCTGATACATATCAACAAATATCTAATGGGCAACTTACTATGACAAATGGAGCAGTAACTTTATTAAATTTTAATTCTGCTACATCTACATTTAATATGGGTAATGCAGGACTATGTGCGATAAATATAGGGTCAGATACCGCAGAATCAGTAATAATTGATTCACAAGATACAAATATAAACGGAGATATTATGAATATTTCTTCTGCCGAAGAAACGAGTATATTAAGTAATGCATTAGTTACAATAAACTCACCGCTAACTTCTACTATTGGTACAAATATAAATTTAAATAATACAAATATAAATATTGGTGATAATACAATAACAGTATCAACAAATATTTCATCAGCCCTTATAAATATTGATGGTGCATTAATTATTAATGGTGTAGCATATACTCCTTTTAATGGTTTTAATCAATTCCCATTTCCAATTCCACCATAAATATAAATTAACTTTTTTTAATTTTTTTTTCTAAAAAGAATATCTACTTATATGATATAATATGTCTATATCATATAATTATTTTTTACCTACTAACATATATGGAACATTAAGAGTGACTGATTTAGGATTTCCAGGATATACTGCTGTTAATGCTAATATTTATTGTCAACGAAATATTAATTCAGATGGACAAATGCAATGTGGATCATTTAAAAGTTTAGGTGCTTCATCTTTTGACCAAGTGCCTACATGTATTGTAGATGCAACAACCGCAACACAATTAACAAATTTACAAACAGTTCAAGCATTAATAACATCATCAGGCGGAATAACATTACAACAAGCAATAGACGGAGTACATTCATCTTCTCAACAATTTACTGTTCCGCAAAATATATGGAATACTTTAACATTTAGAACAGCAGGCGGATCTACATCGTCAACAGTTTTAACACATGCAGATTTGAATGGATATTTTATACTGTCAAATACAGCAGCAACAGGTAGTTTTAGATTTAATTTAAATACTGCTAATGTTCAATCAACAGTTTTAGAAATGAGCGGAACATCGTGCATATTAAGGTCTGGGACTGTTCAACTTAATTTAACAACTGTTAATGCTCTTACATGTTCTAATAATGCTACATTTAATGGCGCGTATCCTACTACAACATTAGGGTCAAATAGTGGTTTAAATAATAATGAATTTGCAACTGTTGGATATGCTAAAAGCATTGGAGGAACATCAATTCTTGGATTAAATAACACATTTACCGGAACCAATACGTTTCAAATACCAATAATTTCATCAGGTGCTTCAATAACATCAAATACAATTCCTGCATTAAGCATAGTTAATAATTCAATTACTAATTCACAAATTGCTACAGGATTTCAATTAGTAACAACAAATGGACAAACGTTTTCAGGAATTAAAACGTTTAGTAGTTTATTAAATTCAACTGGTATCACTGATACTGTTTCAATATCAACGCCTGTAATAAATACAGGACTTATTACAAATCCATCAACAACATTACCAATTGCTATTACATTTCCGTTAGGAGCAATACCATTATCAACAACTACAACAGGAGATTCAAGAAATGGATTTTTAATTGGTTGGAATGGGCTTTCTGGAAGTAATGGTGAAACTGATTTTACAAATTTAAATCAGGGAGGTAATCAAGGAGGATTTTTATTTAACAATATACCTACAGGAGGCTCTCTTAATAAATTAGCAGCATTATTACCATTAAATGGAGAAGGATTGAGATTATATTCATATTGTGGTCAATTGCGATTAGATGATTCAAATAATGGGGCATTTAATACACAGATAATACAATCAAATAATCAATTATTTATTAATTCACGAGGAATAAATACACAATTAGTTTTACAATGTGGAAATGCTACTGCAATTACAACAAATTCATTAACATTATCAGTATCAACTGTATCTCCGCAAGTTAATTTAAATCCAGTATCAACAACTACTTTTAACGCATTTCATCCAACAACAACATTGGGTAATAATATTTCAACTAATACAACACAATATGCAACTGTTGGTTATGTTAATTCTAATTCTGGCGCTTCTTTACTGGCAAGTAATAATGTATGGACTGGCACCAATGAATATAAAAATACTACAAATGGTATAAAAACTACTGCATTTGGAACATTAACTAGTCAATATTTTGGGTCTGGGACTGGTGGTTCTACAAATGTTGTAGTAGGTGGTAATAGTTTAGCTACGGTAAATGTTTTAAATGCTGGAAATATAGCAATATGCCCTTCACCAAGTGCATCATTGGGGCCTAATATTGGCAACAGTAATATAGCAATTGGTAATAGTTGTGGTATTACTCAAACAAATGCAAATCAAAATATTTTTATTGGAACAACATGTGGAAATGCTGTTACATCTGGTTCTAATAATATTTGTCTCGGATCTAATGCCGGAAATGGTGTAACAACTGGATCTAATAATATTGTCATTGGAAATAATGCATGGCCTACAACTGCTAATTTTTCAAATTGCACAGTAATTGGTGCATCTACATTAGCTCCTATTTCATCAAACTCTATAATTTTAGGGTCAACTGCCGAAACAGTAAATATTCCAGGCGCATCACAAATTAATAATACATTAATGACAGGAACAACTGTTGTAAGTAATAATATTCAAGTTAACGGAAATATAATTCGACCAATATTAAATTTTACAACTGGTGTTCAAAATACATTTACAACTATACCTCCTTATATTCTTTATACACCAGCAGTAGGACAAGGCTTTGTTTTACCGGCTCCATCTGCTTCTAATGCAGGAATGCAATTTATAATAAGAAGAGTTGCTGCGGGAAGTGGTAGCACAATAATATTTTCATGCACGGGTAATCCATTAGTATGGGTTATATTAAACGGAACTGTTGGGACAGCATCTTTTGCAGTGGCTTCATTAGGTGCTTCACAGTCTATGTGGTTTTCATCTGGAACATTATTTTATCAACTTATATAGTAGTTTTAGGAAAAACTACGGAAAACCTAGTTAATTAAGTTAACTACCTTTGCCGAAGATTTAGTAAATCTTCTTTTTTTAATTCTTTATTTAATTAGTTTGCCATAGATTTTTCTAAATCTATAGTATATAATGATTGGCCTTACTTTTAAAAATAGTATAAATCGAAAATTAAAGAAAGAAAAATTAAAAAGAGATATTATAGAGAAGTTAAATCAGGTTCCAGACTTACAAAATTTAAAGATGGATATTGAATTAGCATTATTTATATGTAGATGCATTGAAACAGAAGTCAGGAAAGAAGATAAAATTGTTAAGAAAGATTTATTTATAGAAATAATTCAATCAATATTTAATTTAAATCGAGATGAAATTTTAATAGTTGAGAAACAACTTGAATTTTTACATGAGAACAATAAAATAACAAAATCAAAAATAATTAATTATGTTTGTAATTCGGTTAAAGATTGGTTCAATAGAAAAATCTTATGAGTAGTTTTAGGAAAAACTACGGAAAACCTAAGTTCATTAATTATATATAATACAGCAAGCGAAGCAATAAAATATTTAATTATGTCAAGTTCATTGAAAACAACTATAATAAATCAATTAGTAATTCATACAACTCTTTCAAAATCTATTATTTTACTAATAATACTTTTTTTATAGTTTTCCATAGTTTTTTCATAGATTTACTAAATCTATAGCAAAGGTAGTTAACTGTTTTTTTTTCCATAGCTTTTTTTTTAAAAAAAAAACTATTATTAGTATATATGCCCAAAAATAGTTTTTTTAAAAAAAAAACATATGGAAAAAAACAGTTAACTAGGAGCGGTGAGGAGAACCTAGGTTCTCTTCCAAAAGGTTCAAAAATCACACCCGTTGAATTAGAAGATTTAATAAAAGCATCTTATAAAAAATCAACTGATGCTCAAAAAATAGGTAGTAAATATGGTCTTACATTAGACTCTAAACTTTCATCACCAGAACAAAAAGTATTTATAGATAAAAAAGGAAAACCTATTATCTCATATAGAGGTTCAACAGCATCAAATCCCAAAAATTTCACTAGAGATTGGTTAATATCTGATGTAGGAATTTTAACAGGAACATCTCAATATGACCCAAGAATAAAACGCAGTAAAGATGTATACGAAAAAGTTAAGGAAAAATATTCTGGTAAAACACCTACATTAATCGGTCATAGTTTAGGAGGACATATTGCAGAATTAGTAGGTGAAAGTAATAAAGATAATAAAAAAGTTATTACATATAATAAAGGTGCTGGTTTAGGAGATATAGGAAAAAAAATAAATAAAAATCAAACTGATATAAGAACGGGTAGTGATTTAATAAGTGCTTTATCACTTACTCAAAAAGGAGGTAAGAAAATAACAATAAAAGATACAATATTTCCAAATCCTATATACGCCCATAAACCTGATTTTATAAGCAGAATTGGTAGTAGTTTTTTGTAAAAAACATACGGAAAAAACAGTTAACTGTTAATTAGTTAATTTTTCCATAGTTTTTTTTAAAAACTATTAGTATAGTATGAGTGATTATGATTCTTTACAAATTTATATTAATAGTAAATATGCAGACCAGTTTTTAGATAATACAAATGCTAATATTTTAATTAATTTACCATATATTACTGTTCCAAATGGACATTATATTCATTTATCAGTTATTAATGCAACTATACCATACTCATTCTATACAGTTAATGATAAAAATAATGCAATACAGATAAATTCAACCCCCACTATAGGAGTATCACCGCAAGGTTTATATATTATTCCGAATGGATGTTATAATGCAAATCAGTTAGCAAGTGTTCTTACATCATTAATACCAAATATGACAGTAACATATAATAATATTTTAAATATATTCTTTTTTACCTGCACAACAACCGATTTTATTATTGATATTCAATTTACTACTGCTAGTGAGCTATTGGGATTATCATCCAACAATTTATATAATACAAGCTTTGGTAAAGTTTTAAGGGGATTTACATTAATAAATTTATCAACAGTTAGAACAGTTAATATAATATGCAATTATAATACTGGAAATATTAATGTATTAGAAAATAATTTATTTAATACTCTATGTTCAATACCAGTTTTATCACCTCCTTATTCATTAATTACATATACAAATCCAAATAATTACTCTAGCAATTTATACATATCTGAATTTAATAATATAACATTAAAACTCGTCGATCAAGATGGAAACTCTATTAATTTAAATGGACAGTATTTTAATTTAACTTTACAAATAGATGTTTTAAAATTTAACTAAAAGTAGTTTTAGGAAAAACTACGGAAAACCTATTTAACTATTTTTAAAAATAATAAAAATATATACTAATAATATATATAATGAATACAATGGGTAATAAAATGAATAACAAACTAAAAAATGTTATGGGAGTCAAATTTGCTAATAAAATTCATTCAATGGGTCATAAATTAGCGCCAGATATAAATACATCAAATATTGAATATATGCAACCTGTATCTAATCAAATATTTAAATCAGATGGCGGATTAAATAAAAGCAATTTACAATTTCTTCCAATATTAAAGGAAAAAATGAATAAAAAAAGTAGTATGACTAAGAAAAAATAACTTAATTATTAAGAAGAGAACCTAAGGTTCTCCTCACCTCTCCTATTAAGAAAAACAGTTTTTCATAAAACTGCAAAAAATAACTTAATTATTAAGAAGAGAACCTAAGGTTCTCCTCACCTCTCCTATTAAGAAAAACAGTTTTTCATAAAACTGCAAAAAATAACTTAATTATTAAGAAAAAAAATAGTTAACTACCTTTGCC
>Ga0315292_10001967_pt1 | contig 11306 bp, 11 predicted proteins | sample YL17G13_0_MG_FD_204029 | JGI IMG/M metagenome (GOLD analysis project Ga0315292, IMG submission 204029) | Sediment microbial communities from Yellowstone Lake, YNP, Wyoming, USA - YL17G13_0 | ecosystem: Environmental > Aquatic > Freshwater > Lake > Sediment | place: USA: Wyoming | collected... | reverse complement strand
CCCGCATTGCGGAGACGGGGGCAGAGGTGCAGCGGCGCAAATCCCCCCTCGCTCGTCCACTTTCGAGAGTTGTCCCAGTAGCTCGGCGTCCAATGCTCAACTTGAGCCGGCGGATGAACGACCGCCCGGGAGGCACATACGTCCCAGGAAGACATCACTGGCCTTGGCGGTCAGTCTTCTGCGAGGTCTTTCTTTGGTTGGAGGTGGAGAGCGTTCGCGAGGGCCACGTCCTCGTCGTACGCCTCTCGCAGTTCATCGCGCACATCGAGGAAGTCTTGCGGCGTGTGGAAGTCGAACGTTGGGCGGTCACGTCGCGAGGGATGTGACCTGTCCTCGGTTACACGAAGGGGTCCACCGCGAACACCAACGCCAACAATCACCACCTGGCGCACCGCTTGACACACGCCACACACCTGAGACTCGAATGCTCGGGTCACCCCATGCCCCGACAGCCAAAATTCGTCCGACCTGAACGTCGCTGCCGCAGTCGACGGCACCTAACAGCCCCCGCAGTCAACTCCTAGACTCCACTTGCGCAAAGCCAACCTGCGTTCGGCGGGAACATGCACGAATTCCTCACCGAAGTGCACATGTCCCGCCCTCGCAGGACGGCCGAAGAACTCAGGACCCGCCGGAGGCTTGGGATGTTCCATTGTCCGCCTGGGAAGCTGGAAGTCGCAAAACGGACAGCCGGAAGTTCCGATGCATCAATGCGGTGCTGGACCTAGTCGGTGATGAGTGCGTCGGCCCACCAGGCTGGAGGCGGCGGAGGCGGGGACATAGGCGGTCCCGTCACCGTCGTCGGGCCCAGCACGGGCCAGGCGGTGGGGTTCAACGTGGTCTGCCGAGCGATGACAGCGTCAGCGCTGATGTCGAAGGTCGTCAGGTCCTGGGCGATGGTGACCGGTCCGTCGTACTGCGTACGCATGTCCGCGTAGGCCGGGCCAACCGTCTCGTGGTCAACGGCCAGGTGCCACATCACCGACATGCGCGCTCCAGCTCGCGCGAAGACCTTGCCCGCCATTTCTGGACTCGTGTGGGCCCCGTTGACGACTTGCTCTGCGAAGGGCACCGGAACCCCAGCCTTCTTGGCGAACACCGGAGCCGATGGGAAGGTCTCGTGGATCAGCAGGTCGGCTCCGTCGCATGCATCAACCAGCGGGCGGCACGGGCGGGTGTCGCCCGAGAACACCACGCTGCGACCGTTGTAGTCCAACCGATAGCCGACAGAGCCGTTGAGGATGTGGATGACCGGGAAGGACGAGATCCGCACGCCGTCGCGTTCATAGACGGTGGCGGTGCGGTCCCACGGAACCTCCGTGGTCTCGGTGTGCGCGCCGGATTGTCCAGGATGGCCGTCAAGGGATTTCATGTCCCACGCATGCGCCGCTGCCAAGTTCTCCGCGTAGGCCCGCGTGCCCAACTCTGGAACCTCGCCGGCCGGCCCCCACACCTCGACCGGATCGCGGCGTCCGCCCTTGGCCAGACTCCACACCAAGGTCGGCATGTCGCCGACGTGGTCGGCGTGGAGGTGGGTGAGGAACACCTTGGTCGTGGCCGTCACGGGCAGGCCCAGGCCATTGAAGTTGGCCACGGCACCTGAGCCGAGGTCGAAGAAGAAGAAGTCGCGCTCCGGGTTTCCGACCTCCATCAGCAGCGATGCCGACGCTTGGCTCGCTTTGACGAAAGGGTCGCCCGACCCGAGGACGGTGACCCGGATCTCACCATCTTTGATGGGCTCGCGATGCGGGTCCACCACGGATGCGAGTCCGGGCACCGGCGTCCCGACCACAGGGGTTGTCGTCAATGGCGAACCACCCTCGAAAGCCAACTCCGTCACATCACTGATCTCGGTAGCCACCACCGTCTACTCATCGTCGCTGCGCGCCGCGCACCGGCTCGCGCACATATTCAGATTAGCCCTGCCCATCTCGTCATTCCGGCTGCTCGCTTGATCCCGTATCGACGCGGGTACAAGGTCCCGTCAACCAGAACCAGGAACGAACGACCCTCCTGCCTCGACGATGCTGATGCAGTGAGACTCACGATCCCCTTCATCGACTTGCGCCTCCGAAACTGCGCAGCGGTGCCACACTCGGATGAGCGTCGCACTCGCACACCGACGCTGAAAGCGGCAAAGGGCGGGAGGGCGTCGTGATCGACGAGGACGGGATTGCGCAACCGCCGGACCACCAGCGACCCGACGCGCATCTGGTGGCATTCGAGGCGGCGTACGCAGGTCGTGCAGCGTTCGCTTCGTCCACCAAGCCACCGTTGGCCCGCCGGTTTGTTCCCTTCATCGGTTCGATGAGTCGCTATCGCCGCAGCGATGTGCGTCTGGATGCGCTTGCCGGCTTGACGGTCGCGGCTTTGGCCTTGCCGTCAGCCATGGCGTATGCCGAGATCGCCGGGCTGCCGGTGACCGCCGGGCTGTACGCGTTGCTGCTACCGGTGTTGGCCTACGCCTTGTTCGGGACCGGACTGCGGGTGGTCGTTGGGCCTGAAGGAGCGGTCGCCCTGCTAGTCGCAAGCGCCCTGGCACCGCTGGCAGTAGCGGGCTCCGCCGAGTACACCGCCCTGGCAGCTGCCCTGGCCCTCGCCGTTGGAGCAGTCTTCCTGCTGGCGCGACTCCTCCGTCTTGGATGGCTCGCGGACTACTTCTCGCAATCGGTCCTCGTCGGTTACATCACGGGGATTGCCGTCCTCATCATCCTCGACCAGATGGAGAAGATGACGGGGGTGGCGAGCGACTTCGAGAACTCGGTGCGGGCCGCAGTCGATGTCGTCCTGCACCTGGGGAATGCGAATGCCGCGACCGTCATGGTGGCTGGGCTCTCGTTCGCAGCCCTGCTCGCGTTCGGCGAATTCCTTCCCCGTTGGCCGGGCGCACTCGTCGTCGTGGCTGCAGGCATCTTCGCGTCATGGCTGCTCGACCTCGAGGCTCACGGCGTGAAGGTGACCGGGGAGATCCCCGCCGGATTGCCGTCCATCGTTCGTCCGGATGCCACTGGTTCTCAGTGGATCTCGCTCATCGGGCCTGCCCTCGCCATCTTCCTTGTGAGCTTCTCGGATGCGATCTTGACTGCCCGTTCATTCGCTGCGAAGCACGGCGAGTCGGTCGATGCAGACCAAGAACTGCTCGCGTTCAGCATTGCGGATGCCGCAGCCGGGATGACCCAGGGCATGCCCATCGGAACCAGCGGTTCGCGTACCGCGGTCAATGATTCGATGAAGGCACAGAGTCAAGTCAGTGGCATCGTCAGTTTCGCCACCATCGCAGTGATCCTGCTGTTCCTGACGGCCCCCATTCGCTTTCTCCCCTCCGCCGTGTTGGGCGCCGTCATCGTCTTCGCTTCTCTCAAGCTGATCGACAGTGAACAGTGGCGTGAACTGGCGCGCAGCAGCCGCGCCGAAGTCGTGATCGCAGCGGTCACAGCCGTGGCCGTCCTGACCATCGGCGTCCTCCCCGCCATCATCGTTGCGGTCTTCCTCTCAGTTGTTGATGTGGTGCGACGTACGGCGACTCCGGGCGATGCAGTGATGGGGTATTCCGAGCGTGATGGCCGCTACGTTGATGTCAGAACCAACGCGCAGGCGTGCGTAACCCCCGGGACGGTCGTCTACCGGATTCAGGGCCGGCTGTTCTTCGCGAATGCGCACTTCCTCAAGCGACGGGTCTGGGCCGCCGTCGACGCCGGCCCGCGGCCGGTGCGCCACCTGGTGCTCGACGCCAGCATGATCAGCGGTGTGGATGCGGCCGCCGTCGGCGCGATTCGCGAAGTTCACAGCGGGCTGATGAACCGGAACATCTCCCTGGATGTCGCGCGTGCTACCGATGAATTGCGGACGCAGTTCGAGGCGACGGGTCTGACGTCGCTCGTTGGGCCCGACCACTTCCACCCCACGGTCGCGGACGCCGTGGAGTCCGTGGCCACTCGCGACCTGCGAACCCCCTCCGCCACAGCACCCGGGCAAGGCTTGTCGGCCGATGAGTAGCTCACCGAACGATGCGAACTCGGGCGACACAGCAGTTCCGCCGGAGATGCCTCACCTGACCCTGGACCCCGAAGCCCGGCGTGTGGCCGCCGCAGCCGTGGCCGGTGCAGCGCTCGGCTGGTGGCCGGCCTTCACCCTGGGCGTGTACGGCGTCATCTTCTTCGAGCAGCACCTCGCGCTCTGGGCAGCAGCGACCAGCGCATTCCTCGCAGCAGCGCTGGTTCGGGGGCGTCCATTCCTGCGCCGCCCGGCCGTCTGGGCCTTCCTGCTTCCGTCGCTGTGGCTCGTTCTCGCATGGCTCCTGCCCGTGGCGGGTGAATCGACTCTGCGTGACGTGGTGTTCTGGTTCGGGGTGATCATCACCTTGATCGGGATGCCTGTACTGGCTGCGCTCATCGTCCGCCTTCTCATCCCGGGAGCAGCAGGGCTTCCACGGCGTGACGCAGTCGCCGCCGCTTCCGTCGTCATCCTCGTGATGCTCGTGTCGTACCTCGTGGGGACCCAGCACCCCCACGTGCTCAGCTGCGAGGACTTCGCCATCAGTGGCAACTACTCACCCAGCAACTGCACGCCCGGCAACACTCACTGAACGTCCAACAAACACCAGAAGGAGCAGGGGTTGTCGCTCTGATGCCGCACACGGGGGGTCATGCTCACGTCGAGCATTCCGACCCCACGGATCAGAGGTAGTCGTTACGCGCGAGCCAACGCATGGGCTGCTGCCACGAGGAACGCGGTGAGCGCTGCCTCTGCTACCCCCACGTTGCCCGGAACCGGTATCAGCCCGCTCAATAAGTTGGACGCAGCGATCACCACCAGCACCGCAAGGAGATTCAACTGCACACCCAGCGAAGCCAGCACCAGCCACAAGGCGCACGCCGACACCAACCGCGCAGCGAGGTTCGTGGAGAACAATGCCAGCGCGCGGGTAGGACTGTCGCGCAGAACATCCTATGCCCCCTGCACCGAACGCCAGGCGTTGAGAACTCGCACCTTGAGCGGCTTGAGCGGCTTCAGGTGGCAGGTGGAAAACGAACACGGTCGTGGTGGAAGGGAATCCAAGGCATAGACCCTGAACTGCGAGTTCCTACCGCTCACGTCATGAGGGGCCTGACCGATTGGGGTCGGGCCCCTCGGCCTGTGTACGCTGGCCCGGCCCTGCGCCCCTTTAGCTCAGTCGGCAGAGCGTCTCCATGGTAAGGAGAAGGTCTACGGTTCGATTCCGTAAAGGGGCTCGAACGACACTCCCGCCCGGTTAACCGAGCGGGCCGCGTCGATCCGGCGGAGTAGCTCAGCCTGGCAGAGCAAGCGGCTCATAATCGCTGTGTCGCCGGTTCAAGTCCGGCCTCCGCTACGACCGCCGACCTGGCACCGAACGACCACGCGTACGACTGGCACCTCGAAAGGCACTTCAGTGGCCCGCAACGACGTCCGCCCCAAGATCACCCTGGCCTGCCAGGAATGCAAGAACCGCAACTACATCACCCGCAAGAACCGTCGCAACGATCCCGACCGCCTCGAGATCAAGAAGCACTGCCCCAAGTGCAACCTGCACACGGTTCACAAGGAGACCCGCTGATCACAGCGGCTTGCGTTAGCGTCTGAGGCATGGGCCGACTCGACGGGCGCGTTGCACTCATCACCGGCGCGGGCCGCGGGATCGGGCGAGCCACCGCGCTTCGGCTTGCCGCCGACGGAGCGTCGGTCGTGGTCAACGACCTTGACGCAGCGCCAGCGCTCGAGACCGTCGGACTGATCGTGGGTGAAGGCGGACACGCCACGGCCATCGCTTTGGACACCGTCGATCTCGATCAGGCCAATCGGCTGGTGGCGCAAACCGTCGAGGCGTACGGCTCTCTCGACATCGTGGTCAACAATGCGGGCACGACGCGCGACCGCATGTTCCACGGTCTCACCGACGAACTCTTCGACATCGTGATCGACGCCAACCTGCGTACGGCGTTCCACACGACACTTGCTGCGATGCCGTTCATGCGCGGGGTTGCCAAGGCCGAAATCGCCGAGAACGGCGCCCCGAGCCATCACCGCAAACTCGTATTCACGTCCTCGATCGCGGCGATGATGGGCAATCCGGGTCAGTTCAACTACACCGCGGCCAAGGGCGCACTGATCGCGGTCACCAAGACCTTGGCGCGCGAGTTGGGTCCCTTCGGCATAAACGTCAACGCGGTTGCTCCCGGCTTCATCGAGACTCGACTCACAGCCGCGAAGACAACCGGTCAGACGCTGGGCATTCCGCAGGAGACTCGTGACATGGTCAAGTCGATGATCGCCATCGGGCGGCTCGGCCTGCCCGAAGACGTCGCCAACGTGCATGCGTTTCTGTGCTCGTCCGACTCGGACTTCGTCTCCGGGGTCACCATTCCGGTGACCGGCGGGCAGATCGGGGGGATGTAGACGTGCCGCTCAACCCCGACTTCATCGGACGGACCTACCCACCGAGCGCGCCGTACCAAGTCGGTCGCGAGAAGATCCGTGAGTTCGCGACCGCGATAGGTGACTCGAATCCGGCCTACCACGACATCGAATCGGCGTGGGCGCTCGGACATCCGGACCTCGTTGCGCCGCCGACCTTCCCGATCGTCATGACGATGAAGGCAATGTCGGTCGCGATGTTCGATCCCGAACTCGGTCTGGACTACAGCCGGGTCGTGCACGGCGAGCAGAAGTTCGTGTACTCGCGGCCGGTCTTCGCCGGCGACAACCTGATCGTGACCGCGAGCATCGACAACATCCGGTCCGTTGCGGGCAACGACCTCATCACAACGCGCGCCGACGTCGTGACCGAAGGCGGTCAGCACGTGGTCACGGCGTACTCCGTGATCGTCTCGCGCGCCACCGCGCTCCCAGGATCGGGGGACTGAGCGATGGTTGCGAGCATCCGTCATGACCAGATCGAAGTCGGTGATTCGCTTCCGGCACAGTCGTTCTCACTGCAGCGGCTCAACCTCGTGATGTACGCCGGTGCGTCTGGGGACTTCAACGTCATCCACTGGAACGAGCGCATTGCCAAGTCCGTTGGTCTGCCGGACGTCATCGCGCACGGGATGTTGACGATGGCTGAGGCGATCCGCGTCGTGACCGATTGGGCCGGGGACCCTGCAGCCGTACAGGAATACGGCGTGCGCTTCACGCGACCCGTCGTCGTACCCGACGAGGACACCGGTGCCGTGGTCGAGGTGAGCGGCAAGATTGCCGAGAAGAGGACCGACGGGACAGTGCGGGTTGATCTCACTGCCACGTTCAACGGTTCGACCGTGCTCGGTCGGGCGCAGGCCGTCGTGGCACTGCCCTAACGCGCGTGCAGCAGAGTCACGACGTTCGGCTCGCGGACTACACGACATTGCGCGTCGGTGGTGCCGCGCGCGACTTCGTCGACGTCGACACCGATGATGACCTGATCGCGGTCGTGGGTGACGCAGACACTTCTGGCGTGGACGTCCTAATGCTTGGCGGTGGAAGCAACGTTGTGATCGGTGACGAGGGATTCGCCGGATGCGTGGTTCACGTCAACACCACTGGTTCGCAGTTCGAGCGATCCGATGACGATCGCGTCGACGTGACGGCGGCGGCGGGCGTGCCGTGGGACGACGTTGTCGCGCGGTGCGTCGGCGACGGTTTGAGTGGGATCGAGACGCTGTCAGGCATCCCGGGCTCGGTTGGTGCGACGCCGATCCAGAACATCGGGGCCTACGGGCGAGAGATCGCCGACGTGATCACCGGCGTACGCGCCTTCGATCGACGCGATCGACAGATCGTGCGGCTTGAGCCTCAGGAGTGCGGCTTCGGCTATCGCACGAGCCGGTTCAAGAGCGCCCCCGATCGGCACGTCGTGCTGTCGGTGTCGATGCGGTTGTCCACGTCGGGGGCATCGGCAGCCATTCGGTACGCCGAACTCGCGACGCGACTGGGAGTCGAGATCGGGGCGTCGGTGTCGACCTCAGCTGTCCGTGACGCCGTACTCGAACTGCGTCGTGGCAAAGGGATGGTCCTAGACGAGTTCGATCACGACACGTGGAGCGTGGGTTCCTTCTTCACCAACCCCGTACTCGACGCGAGCACCGTCGCAGACCTCCCGGACCAAGCACCGCGCTGGCTCATGTCCGACGGTCGGTTCAAGACCAGCGCCGCGTGGTTGATCGAAGCCGCGGGATTCGAGCGGGGCTTCTCGTTGATCTCTGGGTCAGCTGCCAGTGGTACCGCGAGAGCCACTGGTATCGCGAGAGCCACGGAAACCACGGGAGCCGCTGTGTCGACCAAACACACCCTGGCCCTGGTCAACCGAGGTCAGGCCTCCACCCGAGATGTGCTCGAGCTCGCTCGGGTGATCCGCGACGGCGTGCGCGATCGCTTCGGCGTACGCCTGGATCCCGAACCGACCCTGGTCGGCTGCTCCCTCTGATCCGCCGAGTCTGGACTTATGGACGGTTTTGGGACCTCGGGAAGGTGGTTAAGTCCAGACTCGGCGGGGGGAGGGGAGCGCTACTGCGCTTCGGCGAAGAGCTTGCCGATGCGGGTGACGCCCTCGACCAGGTCGTCGTCACCGAGGGCGTACGACAGCCGCAGGTATCCCGGCGTACCGAACGCCTCGCCCTGCACGACAGCGACTTCGGCTTCATCGAGCATCAGGCCGGCCAACTCCGAGGATGAGGTCGGACGTTGTCCACGGATCTCCTTGCCGAGTACGCCCTTCACCGAGGGGTACGCGTAGAACGCACCCTCGGGCTCGGGGCAACTCACGCCGGGGATCTCGTTGAGCATCGACACGATCAACTTGCGGCGACGGTCGAACGCCGCCCGCATCATCGCCACCGCGCTCAGGTCACCGGAGACGGCCGCCAGCGCGGCGACCTGGGAGACGTTGGCGACGTTCGATGTCGCGTGTGACTGCAAGTTCGTCGCGGCCTTGACCACGTCCGCGGGCCCCAGCATCCAGCCCACCCGCCACCCGGTCATCGCGTACGTCTTGGCAACCCCGTTGACCACGATGCAGCGATCCGCGAGTTCGGGCACGAGGACCGGCATCGACGAGAAGACCGCGCCGCCGTATACGAGATGCTCGTAGATCTCGTCGGTGACGACCCAAAGTCCCTGTGCCGCAGCCCATTCGCCGATTGCGCGAACCTCGTCCGGCGGATAGACGGCCCCGGTCGGGTTGGACGGCGAGACGAAGACGAGCATCTTGGTACGCGGTGTCACAGCGGCTTCGAGGTCGGCGATAGACGCGCGGTATCCACTTGATTCATCGGTCATCACCTCGACCGGAACACCGCCGGCAAGTCGGATCGACTCGGGATAGGTGGTCCAGTACGGCGCGGGGAGCAACACCTCGTCGCCCGGGTCGAGCGTCGCGGCAAAGGCGTTGTAGAGCGCCTGCTTACCGCCGTTGGTGATGAGGACTTGGTTCGCCCCGACCGAGAAGCCGGAGTCGCGCTGGGTCTTCGCGACGACGGCGTCCTTGAGTTCGGGCAGCCCGCCGGCGGGCGTGTAGCGGTGCCACTTGGGCTCCCGGCAGGCCGCGACCGCCGCCTCGACGATGTAGTCCGGGGTGGGGAAGTCCGGTTCGCCGGCGCCGAAGCCGATGACGGGGCGGCCAGCGGCCTTCATTGCCTTGGCCTTGGCATCAACCGCGAGCGTGGCCGACTCGGCGATGGAGCCGACTCGGGTCGAGACGCGGGGAAGATTGCGGGCAGGGACACTGGGTGCGTCGGTCGGGCTCATGGGGCCATCGTTCCAAACGACGTCAAGCCAGTTCGACCCGGGCGAGGTCCGACCCGTACACTCGGCGTCCCGGTGGCCTGCCACCCCTGCGTCAGCATGCCCGCGGTCGGTGATTCCACCGACAGTGAGCGTGAGGGACACGGGCGGACGGTCCGAAGGGTCGTAGCTCAATTGGTAGAGCACCGGTCTCCAAAACCGGCGGTTGGGGGTTCAATTCCCTCCGGCCCTGCGAGCGGCGAGCACCACCCCGAGACGACAGAACGCGGTTCGCCAGGACCGCCACGACAAGCGGAGGACGCGTGAGTGACGTGTCGAGCACCGCGACGCCCGAGCGCGAGCCGAATCGTGCGACGAGCGGGGCAGCCAGCTCCGGCCGGGGCAAGTCCGATCGGGGGTCGGGCAAGAAGACCGAGCGTCGCGGTCTGTTTTCGCGAATCGGGTTGTTCTACCGGCAGGTGATCGCCGAGCTCCGCAAGGTCATTTGGCCCACCCGCAAGGAACTCATCACCTACACGTACGTGGTCGTGACCTTCGTCGTGATCATCGCGTCGATCGTCGCCGTGCTCGACCTCGTCTTCGCCAAGCTCGTCCTCAAGGTCTTTGGTTCATAGCTCTTGGTTCGTGGTCCAGTGCGGCTCCGCGCCGCGCCGCAACAACACCTTCGACATTCGCAGTGAGGAAGTGCCAGACCGTGTCAGACACGAAGCCGCTCGACGAAACCCGCGGAGTCCCCGAGGGAGTCGAGGCGTCGGAGATCGTCCGGACCACTGAAGTGGTCGACCTGGGCGGCGGCGAAGTCGTTGAGATGGTCGAGACGACCGCGGTGGTCGAGTCCGTGGACGTGGTCGAACAAGCCGAGGTCGTGCATGGGGATCTTGTGGAGGTCGTCGACGTCATCGAGGTGACCGAGATCGTCGAGGTGACCGACGTGCTGGACACTGTGGACGGTGATGTCGTGGAAGCCATAGAGGACGTGCGGAACACCGAGGTTGTCACGGTGACCGAGTTCGTCGACGGCGTCGAGGTCGCCCAGGTGACCGAGGTCGTCGAGTCCGACGAACTCGTCGACATCGACTCCGAGGACGACTCCGAGGACGCCCCCGTTGCCGACGATCCGGCCGACCCGCCCGCACTGGCCGAGCTGGCCGAGGCCACTGAAGTCGACGAGTCCGCTGACGCCGACGAGGAAGACCCGATCGAGGCGTTCCGCGAGCGCATGCGCAGCCTTCCCGGTGACTGGTACGTCGTGCACTCGTACGCCGGTTACGAGAACCGGGTCAAGACCAACCTCGAAAGTCGTATCTCCTCGCTCAATATGGAGGACTACATCTACGACGTCGAGGTTCCGATGGTCGAGATGGCCGAGATCAAGAATGGCGTGCGCAAGCTCGTCAACCGCAACAAGTTCCCCGGCTACGTCCTCGTCCGAATGGATCTGACCGACGAGTCCTGGGGAACCGTGCGGCACACCCCCGGTGTCACCGGTTTCGTGGGCCACGGCCACGCTCCTGCACCGCTGACCCTCGACGAGGTCGTCAAGATCCTCGCCCCTGAGCCCGAGAAGCCAG
>Ga0315292_10001962_pt1 | contig 11322 bp, 7 predicted proteins | sample YL17G13_0_MG_FD_204029 | JGI IMG/M metagenome (GOLD analysis project Ga0315292, IMG submission 204029) | Sediment microbial communities from Yellowstone Lake, YNP, Wyoming, USA - YL17G13_0 | ecosystem: Environmental > Aquatic > Freshwater > Lake > Sediment | place: USA: Wyoming | collected... | reverse complement strand
TTCTGGTATTGTTTCCAGATGTGAAAGAGCTCGATCATGTCTTGGCGCCCCCGCTTCCCGAGGCCGGGAACCGGACGATTATCGTTTGATGAACAGGAACATGAACCAGCCGAAGACCAGGGCGCCTGCCGTCATGATAGCGAAGAGCGTCAGGCCGTAGCGGATGCGGGCCTTCTTGTCCGGGCGGCGGATGAGGGCCAGGACGAGTGATACGAAAAAAGCGTAGACGACCATCGACAGAAGATGGCTTTCGAAGATCATGACTTCTTCCCCGCGCCGATGTCGTAGGCGTCCAGGGCGATAAGGAAATTGAGGAGCCCCGCCCCGGCGATGTAGGCGGTCCCGAACTCGAACGTGGCCCGCTCGAGCTCGCCCCCGCCCCAACTGAGGAGCCGCGACAGGCCGTAGAACAGGCCGTTGCCGAGGTCGGCGAAGAAGGCCAGGATGGTCAGGGGGTTGTCGGTCTGGAATGGGTACACGCGGCCGCCCATGGCGAGCCCGAGGCCGGCCATGGCGAAGATGGAGATGAAGAAGAGGACGGCCCGGAGGTACTTTTTCTGGACCGCATGGCCCAGACCCGGGACGACCCACCCGAGAATCATGACGGCGATGGCCTTGATTTTCATGAGGGACACATCTTAATGGAATCGCTGCGGTAAATCAAGTTCAGGAAGGGGTCAAACATACTTTTTACACCATTCTTGACCTAAGAGTGTAAAAGGTAGGTTTGACCCCTTCTGGTCTTCGGGTTGGGACTGTCCCTCTTTCTTCTGTTAGAATATCTCCATGCCCGAACTGCCCGAAGTCGAAACGATCGCCCGGACGCTCGAGCCGGCGATCCGGGGCCGCGTCATTGCGGGGATCGAGCTTCTCTACCGGCCTTTGCTCCGGACGGGCGGCCGGAAGGGGCTTGAAGAATTGCAGGGCCGGCGCATCCTGGGCGTCAGGCGTCGCGGCAAGATGCTCATCATCGAATTCGAAGGTGCCCAGGCGCTTGTCTTCCACCTGAAGATGACCGGCCAGTTCTTATTCGCGGGGGCGACGGAGCCGCACGACAAGCATACGCGGCTCGTGGTCCGTTTCGAGGACGGGAAAAGCGAGCTGCGGTTTCGCGACGTCAGAAAATTCGGGTTCCTGCTCTGCCTCGAAGGCGACCCGATGACGGCGTGCGCGGAGCTTGCCTGCCTGGGTCCCGAGCCGCTCGACATCGGACTCGCGGAATTCGCCGCGCTTATCGCGCGAAAGAAGGGCCGGATCAAGAGCCTCCTCCTCGACCAGACGGTGATCGCCGGCATCGGCAACATCTACGCCGACGAGATGCTTTTCGACGCCCGGATCCATCCCGAGACCCCCGCCTCGTCACTCGGGAAGCAGGCGGTCGCGCAGCTCTACGACTCCATGAAGAAGATCCTCACGCTGGCCATCGCCGAAAAAGGCTCCACCCTCCAGGATTACCGCGACGCGGAGGGGAAGGCCGGACACTTCCAGTTCTTCCACAAAGTCTATGACCGGAAAGGGGAGCCGTGTGTCGTGTGCGGCACTCGGGTCAGAATGAGGCGGATCGGGGGCCGGAGCAGTCATTTCTGCCCCAAGTGCCAGAGGGAAGAGGCGAAACGGAAACGCTGAACGAAAAAGCGGGCCCTCTTGACAGTTTTTCCTGACAGGCGCTCCCTCCGAAAATTGAAAACCAAGTGCGATTCGGCTATAGTAAGGTCCATTCCGCCGAGGGCCCCTGTAGCTCAGTTGGATAGAGCAGCGGATTCCTAATCCGGAGGTCGCCTGTTCGAGTCAGGCCAGGGGCACTCCGTTTTTCCCTGATTTTATCGTTTTCCCTTTAAGCGCCATTAGCCAAGATTAGGCGAGTTTATACACAATCTGTGACATATTTGTAACATGGCGGGGTGGTCTGCTTGCTGATTTGGGTCCTTAGATGGATCCTAAGCGAGTCCTGGTTGGCTAACCGACCCGTAGCCCCCAAATCAAGGATAAGGCCGGGGATAACCTGCTCAGAAATACGCATTACATTTGGATGACATATGGACCAAATCAGGGAGCAGGCCGATTTGCCAGAAAACTCAAATTATGTCCGGACCATTTTTTAGGGATGAGGTTCCCTTTGGGATCTTGGATGAAGTAGGCCAGGCTTAGCGGTAGTTAAGATCCTCCGCGCGGTTAAGATTTCGGCCGACGCAGCCGTTGCCACCTACCGTAACTCATCGACCGCCATAGCCACTCTGCAGGGCCAAAGCGAAAAAGGCCGAGCCACCAACGGCTCCAGAGAATCTGAACTGCGAAAAACGCCATTCCGATCCAGACAATCATACTCAGACTGACGCGGTTCCAGAATCCCGCTCCAAACCCACAGAACACCCAGGTAAAGACGAGAGATTGCGTGAGGTAATTGGTGAGTGACATCCGGCCCATTGGCGCAAGCTTACGGAGATGTTTTCCCCACCATGGGCGTTGGAAAATGACCATGATCCCGAAGAGATAAGAAACAACGCAGGCGAGTTCGCCAAGCTTCATGGCCAAGCGCATCGGAATTCCGCTCCAGAAATTCCACCAGGACTCGGAAATCCAGTCCGTCAACTGAGTGGCGATGATAATAAGCATACTGGGCCAGAAGAGTGCATGAAAGCTACGGAGGAGGAACGGGCGGCGGCTGATTGCATTCTGAAGAAGCCTCGAGCGCCAGAGGATGAGTCCCGAGATGAAAAAAGGCAGACAGTCAAATAGGGTCATTACGTTGATGGACAGATTGAGATTCCCACATTCCCAGGCCCGCCATCGTGCGGCCTCCCACCATGTCCCATGTCCAAAAGCTTGATCGGCCATCTGTTTGAGCCAGACAAGTTGCTTCGACCAGTGGCTAAAAAACAGCTCATCGGGCGCACGAAGCCAACGGAGAAGATAACCATAGGTGAGGCTCAGGATAAGACTCAGAAACAGGGCCAGAAAAATAGTGCGCGGCCGCGCTCTGAGCAGGGGGAGGATGATCAGACCAAGGAAGGCGTAAGGCACCAGAATGTCGCCATTCCAGATAACCAGAGAGTGGAAGATACCGATGAGAGCCAAGGCGCCCAGCCGTCGAAACGCGAAGGGCCAGTACCCCACGCTTCTCGCTTGAGCCCGTTCCATCTGGATGGAGAGCCCGACGGCGAACAGCATTGAAAAAAGGCCGAGTCCCCGGCCGTTCAGGAAGGCGTTGATCAGCCAATCCAGGGCTTTCCCGCCCCAGCCGAAAGCGATTGCCGCTTTCGCCCATTCTGAATAGATCTGTCCCGAGTAAAAAAAGAGGTTTACCTGCAAGACGGCGAGCAGAGCGACCGCGCGGGTGACATCGATGGCAACGATGCGCTCGCTGGCTTCTTCAGGCGAGAAAGCGACGGTGATCTTTTCGCTGCCGGAGCCCGTAATTGGCATTTCCCTCCCGGGATGAATGATAGTGTCGGATGGGCGTAAGAGTCAAGGAGAATAGCCTTTATCTCGTCCGGCTTTTTTCGAACGGGCGGAGAAATTCATCCGGGCTCGCAATTGTGATTCGGAGGAGGCTTCGAAGTGCCAGCCAGTGAGAATCGCCCGATATGATTTATATGCTCCCCGGGTTTGGCCCTGCTCGGGTGCGGGATTTATATTGGCCCAAGACGACAGAAAGTCGACAGCCTCGCCGTGCCTGTTCTCGTAATCATAAATAATACAGCGGCTTACAAGTAAGGGCCTCTGGACTCCGGATCCAAAGGTCGGCGGTTCGAATCCTCTCAGGCACGCAATGCTTCCCTTGATTTTTAGCCTTTGGCTTTATCACCTTCTTGGATGCACTCCGTCTTGACAAGCTCAGCCCATCGGGTTTATGATCTAGTTATCAGGTTTAGATCCGGGGAGATCAAAGTCGTGGACGCGGTGAGAAAGGAACCTAAGATGGGCACACGTCTCTCAATCCTTGTCTTGTCGGTTTCTTTGTTTCTGGCAGGGGCGCCTGTCCTCATGGCACAGGGAGGGCATTTCGAGTTCGGCGGGCATTATGGACGATGGACCCTGGATGTCCTCGGGAACAAGGCCGTCGAACTCATCAACGACGCGACCGGGGACCAACTGCAGAACGCGATCGAGGAGGAGATCCAGAGCCTCTACCCCAACCTTTACTCCATGCAGTTCGCTCAGACTATCGACTTTAGTTCGAGCGGCGACGATTTCGGCGTCAGTTTCCGGTGGTATCCGGGCGGTCGCAAGGGCTCGTTCAGCCTAGGTCTCTCAGTCGAGAAGAGCTCCTTCAAGGTCCTTCCGACCTCTGAGGTCCACATGGATCTTGAAGATTGGTCCACGTCGGACACGGCGACCTTTGACGGGGATGTGGACGGCCAAGCCCTCATCAAAGCGACGTCCTTCCTGCTCACGTTCCGGTGGGATATCTTCCCCACGAAGTTCATCCATCCCTATATCACGTTCGGCGGCGGCATTTCGACGGCGAAGGCCCTCGACGATTCGACCTTGGCTTATAGCTTCAGCGGCCAGCTCGTCGGCGACTCGATTCCTGCCCAGACGATCGAGGGCTCGGAGACGAAGACCCTGCGCGAGCTCAGGGACGAAGCCTTGGAAGAAGAAGAGACCGATTTCCCTATCCCGAACTTCATCCCCTTCCTCCAGCTTAACTTGGGGCTGAAGGCGCGCCTGACGAAGAGCCTCAGCGTCCTCGTCGACGCCGGTGTCTATGACGGCTTCATGGTCAGCGCCGGGATCGCCCTCCGGATCTAGTCTGCGTCGGCCGTTCTCGTTGTTTCGGGTCCGACGCGAGACGTTCCTCGCCCGAGTCGCAGGCGTAAGTGGCCCGGCCTCTTAATCCGGAGGTCGACTGTTCGAACGAGGACTGGGGCACTTCATCAGCCCACTAACCCCTTCCCTTGCCCCAGAGATCGTTAACTAGGGCCCGGGGCAGGGCCTATCATCATTTTGTGATAGGTGGACTCAGTTCCGAGCCGTACGGCCAGGGTTTGAGCGCGCCGCGAAAATGGAATTTCCTATCAATTCATATCGCAGCACCAGCCTCGACTTGCATTCCTGGATCAACGAATCCAAAGCTCTTAGCTGGGCCGGAGTCAGGGGGCTCGAGAATTTCTCCCTGAACCTTATCAGGTTCTCGAGCGCTCTCTCATAATCGCCGGTGTTGAAATAGGCCAGGCCCAGGTTATAGACGGCCGTATCGTAGTCCGGGAAAAGCTCCAGCGCTTTTTTCAGATGGGGGATGGCTTCTTTCGGCCGGCCTCCCTGCAAATACGTGAAACCCAAGCCGTTGCGGGATGACGGATCTCGAGGATTGAGTTCAATGGCTTTTTGGTAACACTCGAGCGATTTCTGATAGGCCCCGGGGTCTTTGCTTCGGGCGAAGACGACAAACTCGACGTCTCCCAAGTTCCGGTAGACGAGGTAATCTCTTTCGTCCAGGGCCAGGGCGTTTCCCAAGGCGTCACGAGCTTTCTCGAGCTCCCCCGTGTTCAGGTAGGCGACGCCCAGGACATTCCAGCTGTCGGAGACCTTTTCGAAGGGATATCGGCCGTCCGCCGTGATTACGCGGATGACCTCGCCGAACCGCCCGGTCTCATTGAGAATGTGGATGTAGGGCGAGGCGATCAAGTAGTTCGTCGGCAGGACTTCAACCCCTCTCTTCAGGACGGCGAGGGCGTCGGCGAGCCGGCCCATCCTCGCGTAAATCACGCCCAGCGTGGAGTAGGCGCCGTCGAAGTCTTCTCTCTCCGTGAGGACGCTTTTGAGAAGCTCGATCGCCTCCGCCCTGCGGCCGCTCTCGAAAAGGCTCTGGGCTTCAGCGCACCTGTTGTGGAACGGAAGCAGGGTCTTGACGTCGTCCCCCGGGCCGTACTTCGCCTTCTTAACTGGCTGAGGGCTGGCGACATAGCCAAGGCTTCTCAGCTTTTCCTGGGACTCGCGATCAAGCCGGCTCTCCTTGCCCGCCTGGTCCGTGGGCGAGAGCCCGCCGGTGACCCGGGCGAGCCTGGCGCTGAATTTCCCCGGGTCTTGCCCAGGCGCCAGGTTCTTGAGCTCGTCGAAATCCATCTCGATATCGTAAAGCTCGGGGATCGGCGATTCGATGAATTTTTCCGATTCCTGGAGAAAACCGTAGATCGGCGCCCATCCCCGGCTGTAGTAAGGAAACATGGATTCGAAGTAAATGGCCCGCTTGGGCAACTTCTTGCCCTTGACCGCGGGCAGGAGTGAAAGGCCGTGGAGGCGGGGTGGCACCTCGAGGCCAAGAAGATCACAGACCGTGGGAAAGATGTCCGTGTGGGCGACCATCTGGCCCACGCTGCCCGGCTTCAGCCCCGGGGCGCAGATGATGAGGGGAATCCAGAGGGTCGTGTTGTAGGCAAAAAAGCCGTGAGTATCTTCCCCGTGTTGACCCAGGGATTCCCCGTGGTCGCCGGTGAGGACAATCACTGTGTTGTCGCCCCATCCCTGGCTTTCGATAGAGTCGAGGAGCTTTTTTAGGGCGGAGTCGACGTAGGCGACCTCGCCGTCGTAAAGCCGGTCCTTGTATTGGGAGAGGAAGGGTTCAGGAGGCTCGTAGGGATGATGCGGATCGAAACAATGGACCCAGGCGAACCAGGGACCGGTCCGGCCATCGAGCCACCGGAGAGAACTGCCCACGACGGCCTCGGCCTTCCTTTCCCGGTAAAGCTGCTGGCTCGAACCTTGGCTTTCGTATGCTTCGTCATAAACGTCAAAACCCCGGTCGAGCCCGAATCTCGAATCCAGCGGGAAGCCGCCGATGAAAGCGGCTGTCGCGTAGCCGGCCGCCTTGAGGTGCTCAGCCAAGGTCAGGAACTCTTTACCGACGATGACATTGCTGTTGTCGTGGACGCCATGCCGGAGCGGATTCAGGCCGAGGAGCATGTTCGTGTGCGACGGGAGCGTGGTCGTCGTCTGAGCGAAGGCCCGCCGGAAAACGATCCCCTTTTCGGCCAGCCGGTCGATATTTGGGGTCTTGAGCGGCGCGCCGCCATAACAGCTCACACGATCGGAACGCAGGGTGTCAATGGTAATGAGAAGGAGGTTGGGCCTCTCCTTCGCTCCGGGGATCGGACGGGGGGTCGGAAAGGCCGTCAGGACACCGGCCCAAAAAAGACCCATCAGGAGACCAGGAAGGAGGCGGCGTCCTCGCGGGAAGGTGTTTCTCGTCACGTCGCTTCCACCATGATCGATTTCGGACCCGCGGCCGCCGCTCTACCCCTTACACTTTTGGATGAGCGAATTGATCTCCCGCCGCTCTTCCAAGGTGATGTTGTTGCCTCTGACGAGAAGATACTTCTGGCAGTACTCGAGGGCCTTGGCCTTATTCCCTTTCTCCAGATAGGCCACGGCCAGGTTGAAGATGGCCATATCGAAGTTCGGGTCGAGCTCAACGGCTTTTTCCCAGCTCGCGATGGCCTCGTCCCTCCTGTCCAGGATACGCAGGGCGCCGGCCTGGCCGTTGTACACAGAGGCCAGAGCCGGGTCGGCGGCGATGGCCTTTTCGAAGAACGCGAGGGACTGCCGGGCCGATTCCAGGTTCCTCGTTTTTAAGGCCTTCGTCACGTAAAACGTGCCGACATTGTCGTTGAAAATCGCGTCGTCCGGCGCTAGGGTCAAAGCTCTCCCGAAATCCTCGCCGGCCTTCTCGAAATCGCCCATCTTCCCGTAGGCCACACCAAGGCAGTTCCAGACCTCCGCGTCCTGATCAAAAAGGCTGAGGGATTTTTCCAGGATTTCGACGCCCTTCTGGTATCTCCCATTCTTGACCAGGGCGAGCCCGTATCCCGAGATGAAGAGGTAAGTATCAGCATTGGCGGTGAACGCTCTTTCGAAAACCTGGAGGGCGTCGTCGATCAAGCCCTGCGAACGGTAGATTTCGAAGAGCTGGTCATAGGCCTTGGCGAAGTCCTTCCTTTCCTTGATGATGTCTTCGAGGAGCCGGACGCTCTCCGCGAGCCTGCCCTGTTTTTTGAGCTGGGAGGCGAGACCGACCTTCTGTTCGAGGGGGAGGAGCGTCTTGAGATCGTCTTCGGGACCGTAGGAAGATTTGAGCTGAGTCACGCGCGAGGCCGCGTAACCAAGGCTCTGCAGCCGTTCCAGCGTTTCCCTGTCGGTCGTCTGCCGGCCGGCCCGCGCCGTGAGGGGCGAGGCGCCGAGCTTCATGACCTCTTGAAGCCTCTTATTGTAAGGCGGGAGGTTGGCGGCCGCGGCCAGATTTTTCGCCTCGCCGAAATCGTTCTCCAGGTCATAGAGCTCGGGAATGGGTGAATCGATATATTTCTTCCCGTTCTCGATGACGCCGCGGAGGGGCGCCCAGCCCCTGTTCAAATAGGCTTCCAGGGCTTCGAAGTAGATCGGCCGGGGCTTCTTCGTCTTGCCGCGCAGAAACGGCAGCAGGGAATCGCCCTGGAGGGACGCTGGTTTCTCCTGCCCGAGCAAGTCGCAGACCGTCGGGAAAATGTCCACATGGCTGACATAATCCTTCACCCGGGCGGCTTTGACCCCCGGGGCGGAGATAATCAGGGGTACCCAGAGCGTCGTATTGTAGGCGAAATAGCCGTGGAACGTCTCACCGTGGTCGCCCAGGGACTCGCCGTGATCGCCGGTCAGGATAATCAGCGTCTTGTCCATGAGTTGCCGCTTCTCGAGCTCGCCGAACAGGAGGCCGAGCTGGGAATCGACATAAGCAACCTCTCCCGAATAGGGGTCGTCCTGATACTGCGTGAAGAAAGGCTCGGGTGGCGCGTAGGGGTCGTGCGGGTCCCAGAGGTGGACCCAGCAGAACCATTTGCCCTTCGGAACCGAGAGCCACTGCAGGGCGGCGGCAATGGTTTTCGCGGCCTGGCGCTCCGAAAAACGCTCGCCGGGCAGCGCCTTGGCCGGATAGTGATCGTCGTACACCTCAAAGCCCTGATTCAGCCCAAAGCGGGAATCCAGGGGAAAGCCGCTGACAAAGGCGCCCGTGGCGAAGCCGCGGCTCTTGAGGAGCTCGGCCAGGGTCAGGAATTCCGGAGCCACGATGGACTTGCTGTTCTCGCTGACGCCGTGGGCCAGGGACGTCATTCCCAGGAGGATGTTCGTGTGCGAAGGAAGGGTCTCGGGATCATGGGCGAAGGCCCGTTCGAACAGGACCCCCTTCGCGGCCAGGCCGTCGATGCGGGGAGTCTGGAGGTACTTGGGACTGTAGCAGCTCAGCCGGTCGGGCCGCAGGGTATCGATCGTCACCAGAAGGAGGTTAAGATCCGCAGCGCCCGCCCCAGCGGCACATGCCAGCAGCCCCAGCAACGAGGCGAAAACCAGGCCCACGGCCCGAAAGGACCTTTTCATCGTCCACCTCCGCTTTTTTGTCCCACGTGGCGAGTTTCCATTGTGCTTACCTGCATTTTGCGATTAGCTCCAGAATCCGGCTCTTTTCGTCGGTTGTCACCGTGTCTTTTTTGAGGTCGAGGTATGTCTCGAACGAGCGGAGCGCCCGGGCCTTGTCTCCCTTATTGAAATACGCCAGGCCGAGGTTGTAAGTGGAAAAATCGTCTTTGGGGTTGGCGGCGACGGCCTTTTCCCAGGCGTCGATGGCCTCGTCGACATTCCCCGAGGTCATCGAAGCCGCACCCAACGCGCGCTGGGCTGGGATCAATCCCGGGTCAAGAGAGACCGCTCGGCGTAAATTCCTGACGGCCAAAGCCAGGTCGTCCGGATTCCGGCCCTTGCCAAAGTAGAGGGTCATACGGACCATCCCGATGTTCGAATAGGCCAGGGCAAAAGTGGCATCCAGAGAAACGGCCCGGTCGAAACACTCCAGGGCCTTGTCGTAATCTCCCTTCCGCATCCGGACCCCTCCCAGGTTGTTCCAGGCATCGGGGTCGAAGTCGATGACCGCCAGCGCTTTCTCGAGAATCGCTTCGGCCCGGTCGTCCTGCCGGCTCAGGACGAGAAGCATGCCGAAGGCGGAAAGAAGGGCATAGTTTCCGGGATTGCTACGAACGCCCTCGTCGAGCGTCTGGACCGCCTCGTCGGCCCGTCCTTGGGCCATGAGTGTTTGGGAGAGGTACACATAGGCGGGCGTGAAGTCCTTTTTATCACGGACCAGGGCGGCGAGCTCCCGGATGCTGTCCTCGACTCGCCCGTCGTCGGCGAGGAGGATGGCCCGCTCGAGCCGTTGCTGGAACGGGAAAATGCTCTTGACATCGTCGGCCGGCCCGTAAGACGCCTTCGGCTGGGACAAGGGGGAAGCCGCGTAACCCAGGCTCCGTAGCCGCTCCAGTGTCTGGCCGTCCGCCACCCGGCCACCGCGTTCGGCCAGCGGCGAGGACAGCGCCTTCTTCATCCTGTCGAGTTCTTTCCGGAGCGCAACGAGGTCGCTTTTCGGGGCCAGGTTTTTCGACTCCACGAAATCGATCCCCAGATCGTAGACCTCGGGAATGGGAGAGTCCATGAACTTCATCCGGCCCCGGATGAAGCCCCGGAGCGGGGCACAACCCTTGTTGAGGTAGGGCTCGAGGGATTCGAAATAAAGGGCCCGGTCCTGCGCCCGGTCGCTTTTCATGAGGGCGGCGAGGGACCGGCCTTGGAGAATCGGCCGCAATTTGATGCCGAGGATATCGCAGACCGTCGGGAGGATGTCGACATGACCCACGTTGGCCGCCACCCGCCGCGGCGCGACCCCAGGAGCGGCGATGATCAAGGGGACATGGAGGGTGCTGTTGTAGGCGAAGTAGCTGTGGGTCATCTCGCCGTGCTCGCCGAGCGATTCGCCGTGGTCGGCGGTGAGAATGATCAGCGTCTTGTCCTTGAGCTGCCGCCGCTCGAGCTCTCCGAACAGGACGCCGAGCTGAGAGTCGACATAAGCGACCTCCCCCGAATAGGGGTCGTCCCGATACTGGGTGAAAAAGGGTTCGGGAGGCGCATAAGGCGCGTGCGGGTCCCAGAGGTGGACCCAGCAGAACCATTTTCCCGGCTGGCAGGAAAGCCAAGCCGCGGCGGCCTTGACGACTTCAGACGCCCGGCGTTCCTTGAAGGCTCCCTCGAAGGCCGGCTTTGAGGAGAACGTATCGTCATAGACATCGAAGCCCCGGTCGAGGCCGAAGCGGGAGTCCAGCGGGAAGGCTCCGATGAACGCGCCCGTGGCATATCCCCGCGCCTTGAGGTCGCCGGTCATCGTCGGGCATTCCGGGGGGAATTTCGACTTGGAATTCTCGCTGACACCGTGAAAAAGCGGGGTCATCCCCGAGAGGATGTTGGCGTGGGAAGGGAGGGTCGTCGGATTGTGGGCGAAGGCCCGCTCGAACAGGACGCCCCTCGCGG
>Ga0315292_10001946_pt1 | contig 11365 bp, 8 predicted proteins | sample YL17G13_0_MG_FD_204029 | JGI IMG/M metagenome (GOLD analysis project Ga0315292, IMG submission 204029) | Sediment microbial communities from Yellowstone Lake, YNP, Wyoming, USA - YL17G13_0 | ecosystem: Environmental > Aquatic > Freshwater > Lake > Sediment | place: USA: Wyoming | collected... | reverse complement strand
GCTCGAAGACCAGCGCAACGATAGGCGTGGCGAGCGCGATCAGGCCCACCGTCGCCGGAACGTTCAGCATCAGCATCAGCCGAAGGCCATTCGAGACGGTGTCGCGCATGCCCGTGGTGTCGTTGCGGGCCGCGTGCCGGCTGAGCGTAGGCACGACCGCCGTGGCGATCGACACGCCGAAAATGCCAATCGGCATGTACATGAGACGGAACGCGTAACTCAACGCCGATACCGCTCCGGTGCCTTCCCCGGTGGCGAGGATGCTGTTGACCACCAGGTTGATCTGAACCGCCGCGAGGCCGATGACTCCAGGCCCCATCAGCACGAGCACGCGGCGCAGTCCCTCGTCGCGGAAGTCGAGCACCGGGCGATACCGGTACCCCTCGCGGCCAAGCGCCGGCCACTGCACGGCCATCTGCCCGAATCCCCCAACCAGCACGCCGATCGCGGGGGCGGCAATCACCGGCAACCCGACCGCCGGCATGACGGGGGCCAGGCCGATCGTGCAGAGGATCGACCCCACGTTGAACATCGCGGGTGAGACGGCCGGGATGAAGAACCGATGCAGCGAGTTCAGCATGCCCATCAGCGCCGTGGCCACCGCGACCAGCAGCAGGAACGGGAACATGATTCGCGTCAACGACACCGTCAGCTCAAGCTTCCCGGGCACGGCCGAGTACGCGCTCGCGAACAGCGTGGTGATTGGCGTGGCGAACACCATGCCGGCGACGACGATGACACCCGTGGCGAGGAGGAGGGCATTGACCACCAGGTTCCCGAGGCGCCAGGCCCGGTCGCGGCCTTCGTTCGTCAACGTCCTGGTAAAGGTGGGCACGAACGCCGCGCTCATGGCGCCTTCGGCAAAGAGATCACGAACCAGGTTCGGAATCCGGAACGCGATGTTATAGGCGTCCATCTGGTCGCCGGCGCCGAAGAGAAACGCCAGCACCTGATCGCGCACAAGGCCCAGCACGCGACTGGTCATCGTAGCGGCGCCGATGACGCCTGCGGATTTCGCGAGCTGCGACGGGGTCGCCGGCGCCGACGAGGCGAGTCCCGGCGTGGACGTCTGGGCGGACATCTGGAACCGTCAGCGTAACACATCACCGGAGCGGGGAATGGGTGAGGTGGGCACCCGCCAGTCGGGGTGGCAGGTGCCCTGGAGGAGGAGAGAGAGTAGTGTCGAACGCCTTCTGATGATTAGACGACAGATACCCGCCAGAAGTTTGCATCGGCCGGACACGACGGGCCCCGGCCCCGATCCTCCAGTCCCCACCCCAAGCCGCTGATTCCGGATATCCGGGCGCGCATCGCCCTCAGTGACCCGTCACCCACCAAGTTTTCGGCGGACGGCGTCGTTGACGGCCTTACCGTCCACAGGTTTGCCAGCCAGGGCCGCCATGGCCGCCTTCATCACCCGGCCCATGTCCTTTGGAGACGCCGCTCCGGTTTCGGCGACCGCCCGCACGACGATTTCCTCGATCTCCGCCGGGCTCAGGGGCGGCGGCATCAGGGCTTCCATCAGCGCCAGCTCAGCCTTCTCCTTGTCCACGAGGTCCTGTCGGCCGCCCTTGTGGAACTGCTCAATCGACTCCCGGCCTTGCTTGATGAGCGACGCCACCACCTGCAGGGCCTCGCTGTCATCGAGGGCACGGCCTTTTGCGACTTCCTTGTTCATCAAGGCCGCCTTCAGCATCCGGAAGGCGGACAGCGTCGATGGATCGTGGGCCTTCATCGCCTGCACGATTCGAGCGTTGACGTCAGCGAGAATGGGCATCCTAGGGCTCGTCGATCGTCGGATGGTTTTGCGGGGGCACCTGAGGCGGCGGCGCACGGGTCTCCCTGGGCTCCGGGACGTCGACGAGAACCCGCCTGAGCGCTGCGTCGTGCGCTGGAATCGTGGCCCTGCCACCACCAACGGCCATTGTCACTCCCGCGCCCGCGCCCGCGGGCGCCACGACCCCGACCGTCAGCAGATGCGCCGACAGCAACAGAATTGACACCCGCATACCAGTGTCGAGTATATGCTCCGGGCCGAGTCCCGCCAAGGCCCGTGTGTCGCGGCTGCGGCGCGAGTGACTCACCGGCTGACTCCAGCTCGCCGTGCCAGATCCCGGTGCCGGACAGCACCAGCACCATCAGGTGCGAATCGGGCCCTGTGTGCCGCAGTACAACGCCCGGAACTCGGCGAATGTAACGGGAATGGCGCCCAGCTCCTTCACCACGTACGAGAGCACCTGCTCAAGCCCGGCGAGCCAGTCGTCGAGCTCCCGCTCGTTCTTCTTGTGAGGGCTGCCGCCGACGATGGCCTCGCTCGAGTGAACGATCAGATTCAGTACCGGCACCCCGTCGTCTTTCATCCGGCGCGCAAGCGCGCACATGTCACCGACGGACGAATACGAGGGTCGCAGCCACTGGAGGCGGGCGATGCCGAGCTTCTTCAGGACCCGCTTCGTCATGTGCGGACTCGGCGCGCGCCCGTAGAGCCGCTCGACGAACGCGGGCACCCTGCGGTTGAGCGCGACGGACACCGGCAGTTCCAGGAGATTGCTCGTGCCGGGCACCGTCGGGTCATCGTAGGCCAGGAAGTACGGCGTCGGCGGCGCGCCCACGAAGTCGGGGCCACCCTTGTGCCCCTCGTAGAACAGCGGCGCCACGCTGGACTCTATCCGGTAGCCGGCGCGCTCGAGATCGAAGACGTGGGACGCGGAGAATCCGAACCGTCCGGATCGATAGGAGAGCGGCCGCTCGCCGACGGCCCTGGTGATCGCATCCGTCAGGGACGCAACCTGCGCCGCGAACTGATCCGGGGGAAGCTGCAGCGCGTACGGACGGCGCTTGATGTCCTCGGCCGAGCACGGCGGCGTTTCCCAGGCGTGATGATGCGCGCCGACTTCACAATCCCGGCCCTCTCGCATCTCCCGGAGCACCGATGCAGACCGCGCGTCCTCGGCAACGGGATAGGTGATCAGGTATGTGGGCCGCACCAGCTGTGTTCGACAGAGCGCATGCAGCTTCGGCAGCGCGTAGATGTTCTCGAATCGCTGGTGGAGCCGCGCCTCGGCCGGCCACTGGTTGTCGCCCTCGGTGTCGATGCCCACGAGCAGGTACAGCATGCCCACATCCGCCTACCGATCCTGGTCCGAGTCGCCGAGCGTCACGTGCCAGCGCCCGGCATGCTCGTAGAAATCGTGAGGGACCTCGATGGCGTTGATCCTGGCGGTGAACTCCATGGTGGACTTCATCTGGAAGTACCCCGACCGCCTCAGGATCCGCCGGAAGCCCTCGTGCAGGCTGAACGTCCGGATCTTGTCCGAGTTCGCCGCCCGCGCCTCGCGGTCCACCCAGCGGAGCATGGTCAGCATCCCGGGCTCGTCCTCCGGGTCTGCCAGGAAATCCACGAGCAGCGTCACGCGGCCCCGCGGCTCCCACACGTGGCGGTACACGGCGTAGCCGTGCAGTTCGCCGCCTCGACGCAATGCCGCCACCGAGTAGCGGACGTGCGGGGGCTCGATGAACTTCCAGTTCAGGTACGGCGCGTCACGCCGGACGACGAATGCGAATCTCGACGCCAGCCGATCCCACAGCGCCGTGAACTCGTCGTCGAAGTTCCGGATCGTGGTGACTTCGGCGGTCAGCGGTCTCGCGCGGGCGACGAGGCGCACAAAGGGCAGCGTGACCGCCGAGATGAGCCGGTTGACGGGCATCGGCCAGTTCGGCCGGCGCAGAGCCCTGCGGGTCAGCGGTTTCACGAGGCAGGGCACCGGACCCACGTTCGGCCAGCGCAGTTCCTGGAAGAGCCGGTACGACGAGTCCGATTGGCCCAGGCCGAGCGAGGCGCCCACGTGCTGGTCCCAGGTCCGAAACAGGACTTCGGCAAGGCCCTGGCGCTGCCGCTCCGGCACCACCATGACGTCCATGCCCCAGGACGCGTTCATTTCCTGGCCGTTCACCACAAGCCGCACGGGCATCGTTGCGTACTGGCCGATGATGGTCGGGCCTTCCCGCGCGACCCAGATCTGGGGGCCGGAGGGCGGGCAGTTCGGGTTGCGGAGGTACTGCCAGTCCCAACGCAGGCGATAACCCTCCGCCGCGGCATTGCCGAATACGCGGCGGTACATGGCCGTGATGGCGCGTCCATCCTCTGGGCGGTAGGCGTCGATGGTAGCCACGAGTTCCTTGGGACGATTCTATCGCAGGGAGGCGAGGTGTGTGCGCGTCGGCGTGACTTCGTGCAGGGACGACGACGAAATCATCGTCGTGGCGACGTGCTCAAGCGGCGACGTGCGAAGCGAGGTGCGGCGGATTGGCTCACGGCATCAGCGTCTGGCTGTTGCAGCAACGCGAACACTCCCGGTGTTGCCGTTGACTGACCTCATAGATGAGATAGAATGAGGCCGTCCTCCGCATGAGCGAGCCGCGCGTTGGGACGGTACTCCCGCGCAAGGGTGGCTGATTGCCTGCGGTGGTTGTTTGCGAACCGGACTGGCGCGCAACCGTCTCACCGGGGTGCACTTGCTGGCCTTCGCCCTGTAAGTGACAGAGCGAAGCTGTATGCGTTTCGCTTCCGGCATTACCCAGACAACAGATTGATACTGAATCATGTTCAACGGAAAGACACTCTTGATCACGGGTGGAACCGGCACCTTCGGCAACGCTGTGCTGCGCCGTTACCTGCAGAGCGACATTGCCGAGATCCGCATCTTCTCGCGCGATGAGAAGAAGCAGGACGACATGCGGCGTCGCTGGGCGGACGCCCGAATCAAGTTCCACATCGGGGATGTCCGCAATGAGCAGAGCCTGAGAGATGCCATGGCTGGAGTCGATCTCGCCTTCCATGCCGCCGCACTGAAACAGGTCCCGTCGTGCGAGTTCTTTCCAATTGAGGCTGTGCGCACCAACGTGCTTGGAGCGGAGAACCTGCTCAACGCCGCGATCGCAGCCGGGGTCAAGCACGTCATCGTGCTCTCGACGGACAAGGCCGTCTACCCCATCAACGCCATGGGCATCTCCAAGGCGATGATGGAGAAACTGGCGGTGGCCAAGTCGCGCGTTGCCGGCGGGGCTACGGTCATCTGCTGCACCCGTTACGGCAACGTGATGGCCAGCCGCGGCTCGGTCGTCCCGCACTTCATTCGGCAGATCCAGGCTGGAGAGCCGCTCACGGTGACCGATCCGCGAATGACGCGGTTCATGATGTCGATCGACGGCGCCGTCGATCTGGTGTGGTGGGCATTCACACACGGCAACCCCGGCGACACCTTCGTCCAGAAGGCCCCGGCCGCCACGCTCGAAACGCTGGCACAGGCGTTGAAGCGCATCTTCAATGCCGACACCCCTGTCCAGGTCATCGGAACCCGGCATGGTGAAAAACTGTATGAAACGCTGCTCACGCGGGAGGAGTTCGCCGAGGCGGAGGACATGGGCGACTACTACCGAGTTGCCGCCGACAACCGCGACCTCAACTACGGCCTGTACTTCGATACAGGGCGAGCCGAAGTGTCGGTGAAGGACGACTACAACAGCCACAACACGAAGCGTCTTTCGGTTGACGAGATGGCTCAGATGCTGCTCAAGCTCGATATTGTCCAGCGCGCCCTAGCCGGCGAGAGAATCACTGAGTAGGGCGACCGAGGCCGGGCTTGCCAATCCGATGAGCACGCTCAGGCTGAACCTGGTTTCAAACTTCGCCGGAGCCGGCTGGCTCGCCGTGATCCAGGTGGTCTTTGTTCCTGTGTACATCAACCTGCTCGGAATCGAAGGGTACGGGTTGATTGGCTTCTACCTGACGTTACAGGGAGTGCTACGAGTCCTGGACTTTGGCCTGACCCCAACCGTGAATCGAGCGTTGGCCCGTTACTCTGTGCTTGGCGGCCAAGCTGACGAAGCGAGGGACTTCGCGCGCACGTTCGAGGCGATCTACTGGCTCATCGGCATGCTGGTAGGGCTCCTCGTATGGATGGCCGCACCGATGATCGCTCAGCGGTGGATCAAGCCTGGAAGCCTGCCGACCGGGACGCTGCTGAGCGCTGTTCGCAGCATGGGCGTACTGGCGGCGTTGCAGTGGCCGCTGAGTTTCTACCAGGGGGGGCTGCTCGGCCTTCAGCGCCAGTCGCTTCTCAACGTTGTCAAAGGCGGCATGTCGACCTTGGCGGCGATCGCTGGGGTCCTGGTGCTCTGGATCGTGGCGCCGTCTGTCACGCTGTTCTTCCGGGCGCAGATCGCTGTGAACGCCGTCCATGTGGTGGTCATGGGTTGGCTGCTATGGCGCAGCTTGCCGGCCACGGGCGCTCGGCCAAGGGTGGCGCCGAAGTTGTTCTTCGGTGTGTATCGATTCGCGGCTGGGATGAGCGGGATTACGCTTTGCTCCCTGATCCTGACGCAGGCCGACAAGATTGTCCTCAGCAAGCTCCTGAGCCTGGAACTATTCGGCTACTATACGTTGGCGGGGGTGCTGGGGAACGCACTGGCCGCAGTGAACGCCCCGATCTTCAACGCCATCTTTCCCAGATTCACGGCGCTTGTTGCGGCGGGCGACGACGGCACCGTTGCGCGGCTCTTCCGCCTGGGCTCCCAGTGGGTCGCGGTGGTAACGGTGCCGACCACGATCGTGATCGCTCTGTTCTCTCTCGAGATCATGTCGCTCTGGACCGGCAGCGTGAGCACGGCCCGGAACACTGCGCCCCTCGTCAGTGTGCTCATCATCGGGAGTGCGCTGAACGGCCTGATGAACCTCCCCTATGCCCTGCAGCTCGCCCACGGCTGGACGGGCATTGGCCTGCGTCTCAATCTGTTCTTCGTCGTGACGTTTGTGCCGGCATTGTTGCTTGCTGCCGGTCGCTATGGTGCCCTGGGAGCTGCCATGGCTTGGACGGCCCTCAACCTGATCTACGTCGCGGTGGGCGTTCCGGCGACTCGCCGCCGACTGTTCGGTGACTTCGGACTCGAATGGTTCACCGATCTCGGCGCTGCAGCGGGTGCAGCACTGGGCGTGGTCGTCGTGTGGAGGGCGCTGGCCTTCCAACCGCTTTCCACTCCGTCGACTGTGCTTGTGCTCCTCGCTGCGCTAGTCACGGGGACGATGGCCGCCGCGGCTGTTTCTCCGCAGGTCAGGAAATGGAGCATGGGGTACGTGTCAAGCTGTCTCGGTCGGGTGGCTTGACCTGGCTATGGCCTCCCGAACACGAACCGCCGAGCTAGTCGAGCTTCGATGGTGATCCAGGCTTTTTGGTTTGTTGCGCTCTTCGCGATTCCCCTCTGGCTGATGTTCCAGCGAAGAGGCGACTGGTTGCTGCTGTGGGTTGTTGCCGTCACGTGCACGGACGTCTGCAGCGTTCGCGGTCCCATCACCGTTTCCGGGGCGTCCGTGGTGGGTGTGCTGTTGATCCCGTACTCGGCTAGGCTCTTGGTGGTGTCGAAGATGCGTGGCCCCCTGCTTTGGGCGTTAGCACATCTGGCCTACCTGACCGTCCTTGGTATTGCCTTCGGGTTTGCCTTTCCGTGGCCAGATGATCTCGGGCGTTCCTTCAATCTGCAGGCACCGGGTCGGACGGTTCTGTCATTGACTCGAGAAGCCGCGTCCCTGAGTATTGCCGTGTTCGTGGCCCAGCAGGTCGCGAAGGCCCGAAGACCGGATCGGTTCCTGAATGTTGTTCTCCTGACCACGTTACTGACCTCCACGGTGGCGGTGCTGGAGCGCGTGACCGGGGTGAGCTTCTACGTGCTGTTTACGAGCGGCGTGCTCGAGCCTACGTACCATAATCTCCGAGTCAGGGGTCTTAACTTCGAGCCGCGGGGGCTTGCACTGAGCGAGGCGCACGCGGTCGTGATCTGTGTCCTATTGCTGTCGGTTTGAAAACGTGTGCGTTTCGTACTGGCCACGCTCGTGGCGAATCTTGCGGGGCTGTTTCTAAGCGGCTCGACGTCAGGGCTAATCACCACGGCCGCCGGCCTTGGCACGATGTCGCTTGCGCGCCAGAGAGTCCGTCGCTACATGCTATGGACGCTCCTGGCGATAGGCCTCGCTGCCGCTGTCGCCGCCCAGTCGAGTTTCGCCTCGACCTGGCAGAACCTTCTCATGGAGCGGTTGGGCACCACTGTCAGGCACGGTGGTGCCGAGACCTGGTTTGAAAACATCGTCTACAGAATGGAGGTGTTTGACACGGTAGCGGCCTTGTTCCTCGTGGCGAATCCCGTCTACCTGTTCGTTGGAACCGGGCCAGCCTTGATCTCACTCCCTGCAACGGCGTACCTGCCTTTGACTGTATATTCCCAGGATCTCGCAATGGCGGGGATCAACTCGCCGCCGACAATGGGCTGGCTGTTGGAGCTAGCCAATGGTGGATTCGTAGGATTCTTCTTCTGGGTGGCATTCGTGATCTCGGGACGCCGGTCTCTGGACTTCGTCATAAGACACTCCTCTGCGGAGCGACAGAGTTGGATCGTCGGGAAATGGGCGTTCTTGGGGGCCTCTGCCATCTACGTCGTTGCAGCGGGGTTCTTGACATCCTGCTGGGCTTTGTTCATGGGGCTTGCTCTGGGCGCTGAACTTCTTCGACAGCGCTGGGTGATTCTGAACGTACGCGGTCATGTTTAGGGTGTGGACCCGTGTGGAGTCAGGTATGCGAAGCCTCGTGAGATGGCTCTGTCAGCGAATCCTGCCACGAATCAGTTATCCCGTCGTCCGTGGGCCACTGCGTGGCATGCGTTTCATTCTCGGTGCGGCAGCGGGCTCGGGTGGCGGGGCGAGCGTGTACGTGAACATGGTGGAACCTCAGAAGACCGAGTGCTTGGTCCGAATCCTGAAACCCGGGCAGGTCGTGTTCGACGTGGGTGCCAACATCGGCTATTACACGCTGCTCGCCTCACGACTGACGGGTCAAACCGGAAAAGTCCTCGCGTTTGAGCCGTCTCCGAGGAATGTCTCGTACCTCTACAGGCATCTCGCGTTGAACCGAATCCGGAATGCGGCGGTGTTGCCTGCTGCCTGTTCCGACCACACCGGTCTGAGCAGTTTTTCCGAGGGAGCAGACTGCGCGACCGGTCGCTTGTGGGAGCGGGATGCACGCTCGGCGGAGAGCGGGCTCGCCGTGATCGCGACGGTCAGCATCGACGACGTCGTGCGCGAGAGCGGATTGGTCCCGGACGTCATCAAGATCGACGTCGAGGGAGCAGAGGAACACGTCCTCAGAGGCGCGTACCAGAGCATCTCGAGAGCTCTCCCGGTGCTGCTCGTCGCCATGCATTCTGCATCCCTTCGTCTGTCCTGCACGGACTATCTCGTCACACTTGGGTATGAAGTGACGGCTGTCTGCGAGGACGCGCCGGGGGACGTGGAACTCCTCTTCGAGCCTTCGGCGACGCCGGACTGCGCCAAGCACCCCGCCGGATAGAGGGCCGGCCGCCACGGCCCTGTGCGGTGCGTGAGGGACCAACCAAGAGCGGATCGTGGTCATCCCCCGCTCGTGCACCCACGTTCCGCTTGGCGGCTTGAGATCAGTTGGCGGAATGCACGCGCAGCGACGGTCTTCCTGAGCAATACTGGCTCTATGGGGCGACTGCGACCGAGTCGCGGCCGGCGATGACGACCTCAACGATCGTGTGTGCTTCGACGCCAGGCGTGATGAAGCATCGGTCAACGACGATTACAGCAGCCACAGCAAGAAGCGGCTCTCGGTTGACGCAACGAGTCAGATGCTGCTCGACCTCGACATCGTCCAGCGCGTCCTTACCGGCGAGAGCATCATTGCGTAGCAGGGCACGACGATGAAAGCAGTGGTGACGGGTGCGAACGGCTTCCTCGGCAAGAACCTCGTGGTGGCCCTGCGACGCGCGAGCGTGGACGTAGCCGAGATCGACATTGACTCGCCGCCGGACGCGTTGCGCGCAGGCGTCCGCGGCGCGGCCGTCGTGTTCCATCTGGCGGGGACTAACCGCCCCGAACACGATGCCGAGTTCCTCGCGGGCAACGTCGGGTCTCTTGACGCGCTGGGTGCCGCCCTTGACACGCTTTCAGCGGCCGACGGGCTCATGGTGCGGCCCATCATCGTGCTCTCGTCCTCAACCCAGGCAGACTGCGACAACCCTTACGGCCGGTCCAAACTGGCAGCAGAGCAGGTTCTCGAGGCGTATGCCTCCCGCACCGGCACACCAGCGGTGATTTACCGCCTGCCGGGCGTGTTCGGCAAGTGGTGCCGGCCCAATTACAATTCCGTCGTGGCCACGTTCTGCCACAACATCGCGGGGGGCCTGCCGATTGCGATCTCGGCCCCGGCCCGGGTCGTCGAACTGGTCTACGTCGATGACGTGGTCGCCCAGTTCATGACGCATCTCGGATACCAGACCGCAGGCGTCACGCGTGCTGACGTGCGCCCCACGTTCACAGCCAGTCTGGGCGACCTGGCTGACCGGATTCGCGCCTTCCGCGGCATGCGTGAGACCCTTGAGGTGGCGGACGCAACGGATCCCCTCACCCGCCGGCTGCTGGGCACCTACACCTCGTACATCCCTCCTGCAGACCTGGCCTACGACCTTGAACCGCGCACCGACGCTCGCGGCACTCTGGCCGAACTGCTGAAATCGCCGCATTTCGGGCAGATGTTCGTGTCACGGACCAAGCCGGGCATCACGCGGGGCAATCACTACCACGACCTCAAGGTCGAAAAGTTCTGCGTGCTCGAGGGCGATGCGATCATCCGCTGTCGGCCGGTTCTCGGTGACGAGGTCACCGAGCATCGCGTGTCCGGCAAGGACTTCAAGGTGGTGGACATTCCTCCCGGGATGACACACAGCATCGAAAACGTCGGGGCCACGGACATGGTCGTCCTCTTTTGGGCCTCCGAGATCTTCGACCGGGATCGCCCGGACACATACGCCAGCGAGGTGCGACGTGGCTAGGCTCAAGGTGATGACCATTCTCGGCACGAGACCTGAGATCATTCGCCTCTCGCGGGTCATGGCGGCGATCGACCGACACATGGACCAGGTGCTCGTTCACACCGGCCAGAACTACGACTATGAATTGAACCAGGTGTGTTTCGACGACCTTGAGCTGCGGCCACCCGATTACTACTTGGGCGCGGCGGGGCAGACAGCGGCCGAGACCATTGGGCAGGTGATCATCGCGGTCGACCGGATCCTGGGCGAGGTCAAGCCCGAAGCCGTGCTGCTCCTCGGTGACACCAACTCGTGTCTGGCCGCGATTCCCGCCAAGCGGCGGCGGATCCCCATCTTTCACATGGAAGCGGGAAACCGCTGTTTTGACATGCGGGTGCCGGAAGAGATCAACCGCTGCATCGTTGACCATGACCCAGACATCAACCTGCCGTACAGTGCGATCTCGCGTGAGTACCTCCTGCGCGAAGGC
>Ga0315292_10001943_pt1 | contig 11371 bp, 7 predicted proteins | sample YL17G13_0_MG_FD_204029 | JGI IMG/M metagenome (GOLD analysis project Ga0315292, IMG submission 204029) | Sediment microbial communities from Yellowstone Lake, YNP, Wyoming, USA - YL17G13_0 | ecosystem: Environmental > Aquatic > Freshwater > Lake > Sediment | place: USA: Wyoming | collected... | reverse complement strand
CATAGTAATAGCTTCTTTCATTTCTCCGGATAGATTAACACCCACGATCTGAGCTTCTGCATACTCTGCTCCAAAACCTATAGCCTGCTCTCTCATGATATCGAGAAGTTCTTTGCCCGGCAATGGTTTTGTAAGTCCGGGATAGTTTTCAATCCTGCTCGAATAAGCAAGCGCTCCCGCAGTGGCTGATTTATCGAGTATTATTGTTTTTAACCTGGCTCTTGAAGCATACTGCGCAGCCGTAAGCCCGGCCGGCCCTCCACCGATGATAACGACGTCATATACAGCCTCTTCCTGCATATATCCTCCTTTCTTTCAAATCATTCAATAAAGATAATGCAGATATTGTGAATAAATTTATTTTTCGATACCTAAGTGTACTTTTAACTGATGTCTGCCGGTAAGTTTTAGTGATACCACCTTGAAATATCATTAAAATAAATTTATCGAGTTAAATAAATTTATTCACAATATCTGCATTATCAAACCATCAGGATATCTAAAAGCCTCTCAAGTTCCTCCAGTGAATAATACTCAATCTCAATCCGGCCTTTTTTACCTTTATGTGTTATCCGCACCTTTGTCCCAAGGCTCTTGATTAATTTTTCTTCCAGTGATGAAATCTGCAGGTCTTTGACCGGTTCCTGTTTCCGTGGTTTAGCTATTTTTTTCGTCAGCGCTTCAGCCTCTCTGACACTGAGACCTTTCCGGATAATCTTACCGGCCGCCTCTATCCGGGGCGTCCTGCCCTCTATCGCAAGGATAGCCTTGGCATGGCCCATGCTCAATGAACCGTTGTATAATAAGGCCTTCACCTCATCAGGAAGCTTTAATAGTCTGAGGTAATTGGATATTGTGGCCCTGTCCTTGCCGACCTTGTCGGAAAGCTCTTCCTGAGTCAGCTTATGCTCGGTTATGAGTCGGTTGAATGCCTCTGCAGCTTCAATAGGGTTGAGGTCTTCCCTCTGGATATTTTCTATCAGCGCTATTTCAAGAGAGTCCCTTGAGGCTACGTTTTTTATCAGTGCAGGTATTTTCTTTAAACCGGCAAGAGCGGCAGCCCGCCATCTGCGCTCCCCTGCAACAAGCCTGAATGCGCCGTCGCCCGTGCGGGATACGATGACAGGCTGGATGACCCCTTTTTCCTTTATCGATACGGCAAGTTCTTTGAGAGAATCATCTTTGAAAATTTTCCTCGGCTGCTGCTCGCCGGGAAAGATGCGGTCGATATCAAGCTGGATGACCTCTTCACCCTTGTCAGGGATTAAGGCTTCAAGACCTTTGCCCAACGCCGTTTTCATTCAGTATCTCCTTTGCAAGGGATAAGTAGCACTGCGCTCCTTTTGAGCGGATGTCGTATAGAATAGCCGGTTTGCCGAAACTCGGCGCCTCTCCGAGGGTGACATTCCTCGGGATGACGGTATTATAAACTTTATCGCTGAAATGTTTCCTTACCTCGTTTACCACTTCCTGTGCAAGGTTGTTTCTCGAATCAAACATGGTAAGGACTATCCCCTCGATCTCAAGCTCGGGCTTGAAAGAACTCCTCACATGCCGCAGAGTATTTGTTAAAAGCCCGAGTCCTTCAAGCGCATAATACTCGCATTGCACGGGTATTATGACGGAATCAGCGGCGACAAGGGCGTTCAAAGTGAGCAGGCCGAGCGAGGGCGGACAGTCTATGAAAATATACCGGTAGTTTTCTCTGACGGCATTTAGCGCATTGGACAATATATATTCGCGCTCCTCTTTGCCGACCAGTTCCACTTCTACACCTAAAAGATCTATAGTTGACGGCAGGATATTGAGATGCTCCATTACGGTCGTCTGAACGGCGTCAATGATCCCGCATCTGCCTGTATAGATATCATACAGGCTTCTCTCCAGGTCCGCTCTTGCTATGCCGAGTCCGGAGGTGGAATTACCTTGAGGGTCGGTATCTACAATCAGTATTTCTTTTTCGGCAAGGGCAAGAGACGCGGCAAGATTGATTGCGGTAGTGGTCTTACCCACCCCGCCCTTCTGATTGACTATAGCAATAATTTTTCCCATGGATTTTCAAGGACAGCTAAAGATAATACTCCCCGGTTTTCGCAAAAAGTGAAATTCGATTTTCTTAATTCGTTACAAAATTCCTTTTCAACATAAAATTAGTTTTATTTTCACAAATGATGAAAAAAACCGGGCCATTTTGCATATTAATTGAAATAATTGTAGCGAACTTTTCCGCATTCCACAAGTTAATCTTAACACTTCTCCATAGAAATATGCACTGACACAGCTACTTCATCAAGTCCTGATAGGTCTGAGAACTGTTCACAAAACATACGTTTTGAACATCCTCTTTCTATAGACGCGGCGACGGTATCGCCACATTCTTGGGAAGCGATTTATTGGGCGGGTATTTATTTCTTCAGTCTTTCTATTTCCTGTCGAATCTGTTCGATTATTTCTTTATTCCCGATTTCTCCGTCAAAGCTGAAGACTATAAATACTTTGCCGCCGTATTGTTCTTCAAATTCTGCGAAGCCGGCTTTCATTCTTTCAGTTGGAGAATAATTGCCGAAGTTTGCTTTCGCCGTCATAGGCTTGATTTGAATGCCAAATGCTTTATCACCAACTTTTGCAACGTAGTCGATATCTCCAGCGTGGTCAAGTTCGGAATCGGATTCTTCAAAAATTATGTCCGGAAAGATTTTGGCTAACCCGTCATTAACAACAGACTTCTCCCGAAGGAAACCGTCAAATGTCCTATTGATGGTAAGATTGTAAATGTAATCAACGCAATCCTGAATCGTCAGTTGATTGAAAGCCGCTTGCCATTCAGGAATAACTACTTCTGTAATTTTCTCGTAAAGCCGTTCGCCAAGTTCTCGCAAGCACTCGGGGGTAATTTTAGTCGGCGTCTTTGCATCTGTATGTGCGTTTTTAAAATACCATTGTTCCCATTCTTGAATTGTTTTTGGCTGGCATTCCCTAATGAGGGTCATCACCGCTCCAACTTTATTGGGCCTTGATAACTGATAAGTTTGGCAGGCATAGTTCAGGACTTTTTCTTTTTTGCCGAATTCCATGGAATATCTTTGGGTTTTTGCCATCTAATGCCTCTGCAGGTCTAAAAATTTATTTTTGTATTTAAAGTCAGTTAAACTGTCAACGTCCACCAAACCTTCCTTGATTATATGGGCATTTATAAAAGTCTTGTTTTTCAGGTATAGATAGCAGAGGAGGTTGTTCCCTTCATCATATTTCTGATTGTCGAACTTCATAAATACTTTTTGACCCTTTGTTTTTTCGATCAGAAATCTGATTGCCTGTCCATTAGCCGCATTTTTTTCTTTAACGCCGATAAGGCGAATAACCAAATCATTGTTCAGCTTCACCAACGTAGGGCTGATTACTTCTTTTACAGAAAAGTAGACTTCTCTATCACCGCTGTCTTTATCAATTTTTGAACCGAATTGAAGCTTCTTAAGGTCTATCTTCTTATTGAGTTTATGAGGGTCTTTGAAGATATAGGTCAGCTTTTCGATTTTTTTATTCAGGTCAGTCTTAACACTATCATTCAGAAACACGTATTCAGTAGCTGCACGGTCGGATTGACCCACATTCAGCTTATCTTTAATTGTTGGAATAAAGTCCGAATTGATTTCATAGCCGACTGAACTACGGCCTAAATTACGGGCGACAAGTGCAGTTGTACCACTGCCGAGGAACGGGTCCAAAACCGTCTCGCCGGAAAAAGAAAACATTTTTATCAGGCGGGCAGGCAATTCTTCCGGAAACATAGCAATGTGGCCGTCCTGCTTTGCTCCTGCGAAGTACCAATGCCCTGAGAAATATGTATTCCAGTCGTCTTTTGTTATTATTGAAAGTTCTTTTTGTTCCTTAGTCGGCGCAGGGGGGATGCCTTGTTTCTTGAAAAGCAGGATAAACTCATAATCAAGCTTCAAAATTCCGTTTCGTGGATATGGAAAACTGCCCATTATCGTAGCTCCGCCGGTTGTATTGCATGTGGTAACTTTCTGCCAGATGACAGCCCCCATATAATCGAAGCCTATAGTTTCACAGAATTTAATTATTTCTGTTCTTATAGGTATCACTTTATACCGCCCATAATAAACCGCCCGGGCGAACTGATCGCCGATATTAATGCAAAGTCGGCATCCCGGATGTAATACCCTATGACATTCTTTCCAGACAAGATTCAGATTATTGATATAACTTTCATAACTTTCATGAAAGCCAATTTGATCTTCAGTCCCGTAGTCTTTTAATTGCCAGTATGGGGGAGAGGTAATGACCAAATGGACTGAGTTGTCCGCCAAAAGGGTCATTTGCCTGCTGTCGCCGTGTATTATTTTATGTATTGTTTTTAATGGGATTCTCATAGGATACAGTTTAACATTTTCTGTTTGTATCTTGCGCCCAACAATGACTATACCAACTTGTCATTATCCGAGTTCTTGAAAGAATATAGCATAGCAGGGACTACTTGTAAGAGAAAATTATAATAAAAATCAATCCGTCTGACGGGAATATATTTGGCTTTTACTCCTTATTACCATAAAATACCAAAGTTGGCATAATATAGGAAATTTGTCCCATTGATTTCTGAGGATATGTCTGGTCTGTCGACTATAGGGTAAACAACCACCTGATAAAAAAGCTTATTACATAGCACCCCAAGGGCTATCTTAATAAAACATCTCCCGGCCGATTTTAACAGCAGGTTCAGCTATTATGCCACGGTTTCAGGGTCTTCCTTTTGTATTTTAGATACAAAGCTTCAACCTTATTTCTGGCCCAAGGGGTTTTTCTCAGAAACTGTAAACTGGACTTGATACTTGGGTCATTATTAAAACACCTGATATTGATGATTCTTCCCATTTCATCCCAGCCATAATGCTCTGCCAGTTGAGTAAGGATCATTTCCAAAGTAATACCGTGAAGAGGATCATTGGGTTGTTGGTCGCTCATGTCCCGGCCTGATTGATAGATAATTACCGCTTTCAGTACCGCTTTATTCCGCGAGTACTGAAAGCATAACGCTTTTCAGATTCAACATCTGACTATTAGCTGAGATGTTTACTGACTAATTTAGTCATCTCGAACATTGAGACTTGCTTCTTCCCGTCGAATATCGCCAGGAGGTTCTCATCTGCATTGATATTCCTCTTATTCGCTGCATCCTGGAGATTATGCTTCTTTATATATTCCCAGAGCTTCTTGGTCATTTCCGACCTTGGAATAGGTTCCTTCCCCACTATCTTGGCCAGCGCCTCGCTGGGTTTCATAGCCTTCATAAATCCCGAGTTAGAGGTCCCTACCTTTACAGCTTTTTTCTTCTTTTCTTCCATCATTCTTCTCCTTATGTTTATGGATCTATAGTCTTAATTCCTGAATCTCAGGATGCACTCATCTAAAAGTATACACTATAGCACTATTTAACGGGTAGGGCAGATGGTAAAGACTGGTAAGTTATTGATTTTATTGGTAGGCGATGCTGGTATCGAACCAGCGACCTCTTCCGTGTGAAGGAAGCGCTCTACCACTGAGCTAATCGCCCGCCGAGACAAAGATGTGAAAACCGGCAGTAATTATATTAACTGAAATAACGTTTTTTTGAATACCCCATCCTTATTATAAGGTATAATCTTCTGTGAACCTTTACCTTATCGACGGCAACTCCTATGTCTATCGGGCATACTATGCCATAAGGGGACTGACAAACTCGAAGGGCTTTCCGACGAATGCTATCTATGGGTTCACCAATATGCTCCTCAAGATCATTAAGGAAAAGAAGCCCGACGGCATTATCGTATCCTTTGACTCTCCCGTGCCGACTGAAAGACACAGGATATTTGAAGCGTATAAAGCCCAAAGGCCTGAAACTCCTGGAGACCTTATCCAACAACTCCCCTATATCAGAAAAATGGTTGCAGCCCTGAATATAAAGGTATTTGAAATTCCCGGTTATGAAGCGGATGATATCCTCGGTACCCTTGCAAAACAGGCGGCGGCGAATGGGGCGGACGTCTATATCGTGACCGGCGATAAGGACATGCTTCAGACTGTCGATGACCGGATAAAAGTGTACGACCCGATGAAGGACAAGGTATTTGATGAAGCATATGTCAGGGAGAAATACGGAGTCGGACCGGCCAGGATCCCGGAATACATGGCGCTTACAGGCGATGCCGTGGACAATATTCCGGGGATCAGGGGGATCGGCGAAAAAACGGCACGGGAACTGCTTACGGAATTCTCAAGTTTGGACGAACTGCTGAATAATGCCGGCAGGATCAGAAAAGAAAAACTGAGGGTTCTTGTGTCGGAAAACGCGGACATTGCGAGATTAAGCATGAAGCTTGCAATACTCGATACGTCGGTGCCCCTGGATTTTGATCTTAAAGAATACCTTATAAAAGACCCTGACTGGATGTCGCTGCTTTCTTTATGCAAAGAGCTTGAATTCGGGAGTTTCCTGAAACTGATCCCGTCCTCTGCGCCGACCGAAATGAGTTGTGAAACCGTGCTCTCTAATCCGCGATTGCTGGAGATAATCACAAAGATAGAAGACGAAGTGTCTTTTGATATTGAGTCAACCGGAAGAAATCCCGTAACGGCGAAGATGGTAGGTCTTTCGATAAGCATTGAAAAAGGACGTGCCTTCTATATCCCGGTTGCCCATTCCTATCCCGGCGCGCCTTTACAAATGGATAAAAGAGAGGCGCTTGAAAAGCTTCACGGAATATTTGGAGATGAACATATTGCCAAGATCGGGCACAATCTCAAATACGATATCATGATGCTGAAGAAGGAAGGCATATCCGTCAGGGGGAGGGTTTTTGACACAATGATTGCTTCGTACCTCCTTAATCCGAACAAACCGAACCACGGCCTTGAAGAAGTTGCCTTTGAATACCTTTCGTACAGGAAAAAGACTTTTATGGAAGTCCTCGGCAAAAAAGCCTCTTTTGCGGATGTGCCGCTGGAGGACGCGGCCCCCTATGCCTGCAGGGACGCTTCGATGAGCCTTGAACTGAGAGAGGCGCTGTTCGGCATACTGAAGGAGAATGGTCTTGAAGACCTGTATAAAAATATAGAGATGCCTCTCATCCATGTGCTTGCCGATATGGAAACTGCGGGCGTAAAAATCGATGCCGGTAAGCTTGGGGGGATTTCAAAAGAGCTGGAAAGGGAACTTGATTCGCTCACAAAAAGGATATATTTTCTTGCAGGAGAGGAATTCAATATCAATTCCCCGAAACAGCTTGGCACGATTCTTTTTCAAAATCTCGGTCTGCAGCCGGGCAAGAAGAAAAAGACCGGTTTTTCAACGGATGTGAGCGTGCTTGAAGAACTCGCACAATACCATGATCTGCCGGGAGAGATACTGAACTACCGCAGTCTGAACAAACTGAAAACCACATATATAGATGTGCTCCCGACGCTTATAAATCCGGAAACGGGACGCATTCACACTTCTTTCAATCAGGCAGCCACCGCCACCGGAAGGCTGAGCAGCAGCGAGCCTAATCTCCAGAACATTCCGATAAAGGGAGAATGGGGGCGGCGTATCAGAGAAGCATTTATAACGGAGGAAACCAACCTCCTTCTTTCAGCAGACTATTCGCAAGTCGAGTTAAGAATTCTTGCCCATTTGAGCGGGGACGAAGGGCTTATCAACGCTTTCAATAGTAACATTGATATCCATTCCCGGACTGCGTCGGAGATATTCGGTATTTCGCTTGATAAGGTTTCTATTGATGCGAGGCGTATCGCAAAGACGGTCAATTTCGGAGTTATTTACGGCATATCACCGTTCGGACTTTCTGAAGCTCTCAGCATATCGAGAGAGGATGCAAAACAGTACATCGAACAGTATTTCGAGAGACATCCGGGTGTAAAATCATATATAGATAAATGTATAAACGACGCAAGATGCAACGGATATGTCACAACACTTTTCGGGAGGAAACGCGCCGTGCCGGAGATACATAGCAAAAACACAAACGTCAGACAGCAGGGCGAGCGGCTTGCAGTGAATTCCCCTATACAGGGGGCGGCGGCGGATATTATCAAGATAGCGATGGCCCGCATATGGAAGGCATTGACTGAAAAAGGCCTGAGGTCGAGGATGATCCTGCAGGTCCATGACGAACTTCTCTTTGAGGTACTGCCGGAGGAACTCGAAGTCATGAGGGAAATTGTCAGGAAGGAGATGGAAGGAGTTCTTACTCTCTCAGTCCCTCTCAAGGTGGACATTCACCACGGCAAAAACTGGGCGGAAGCGCATTAATTAATACATCGGACACAAAAATGAAAGGCAGACATGATAAAAAAATATTCAGAACGCGACAAAAGATAATCCATATTCACCTGACGGCACTTTCAATCTTATATATGTCTTTCAGATAAATGCATATCGAACAGTGATAATCGTGCATTAAGGAGTCGCCTAAAAGCTTTTTTATCATGTCTGCCTTTTATTTTTGAGAAATTGTTTTACAGTATTCAGATGAATGCAAAATTTTGAAATTCTGCTACAATATAGCCAATACCTCATGAGGAGGGGTTATGAAAAAGAAAGCACCTGCCAAACAAGTTAGTGATAAAGCAAAAAAAGAGGAACTGTTAAGAAAAGTTAAAGCAAGCCTTAGTAAACCTTCAAAAGTAGCCGGCAAAAAGAAAGAAACAAAAAAGGCCGGCCCTGAGAAAAAGATTTCACCCAAAAAAGTCAAAGCTCAGATAGTGAAAAAACCTGTAAAGGTTGAAAAAGAAAAAGTCGGGAAGACCGTCAAGAAAGTTAGTCCCAAGAAAAGAACTCCCGTAAAAAAGATTGCAGTAATAAAGAAGAAGGAGACCCTTCCAAAGGCGGTCAAAAAGAAAACACCTTCAAAAGCAGTAGCGGAAACAGTTAAGGGGAAAAAGGTTGTAAAAAAGGAGAAGGCTGCAAAGATAGGCGTTAAGGTAAAAGACAAAAAAGCTCTCCCTCTCCGGGCCGAAAAGAAGGAGAAACCTGCCGCAGGCAAGGCCGGGAAACTTCAGGCTGCATCAAAGGTGGAAACAAAGACCGGGAAGAAGTTAGTAAAAAGAACTGCTGAAAAAGTCAGAAAAACATCTCCTCCTGAAATAGCAAAAAAAGAGAAAAAGACAGAAATTCCCAAAACCACAGGCAGGATGGAGAAAACAAAAAAAGAGACGGCCATAAAACCGGTTATAAAAAGAAAACAGGCAAAAAAAGAAAAAGATATTATAAAGGAGTTCAAAGGCGTCGGGGAATTTATAAAAGGCAAGACCGGAGAAATAGTTAAGGAAATAAGGCAAACAACAGAAATAGATAGACCTGAAGATATTAAAGGAAACAAAGAATGTCGCCCGACGCCGGCGGAAAAATGGCCTCCAATTCCCTTTGAATCTCTACCTTCGGAATACGGAGAAAACGGCATTACCCTAATGGTTGTGAATCCGTTGAAACTTTTTGCCTTCTGGGAAGTCAGGGAGGATACCCTTCAGATATTTCAGGGAGACCTCAAAATAAGACTCTATGATATAACAGGCATCGATTTCGACTCTATGGATGCAAATAACTGCATTGATATTGCTGTGACCGACAGGATAGGTGACGGGTATCTAAACGTCACTCCGGGCAAAGATTATATTGCGGACATCGGCATTGTTTATAGCGAAGGCATTTTTATCAGCGTGGCCAGGTCTCTTAAGGTTTCAACTCCTCATGAAACAATTGCAGAAGGAAAAGTTTTACCCGAGCAACCTGGGGATATCGGGCTTCGTGTCGGGTATTGAGTAGCAACAAAAATAATTATAGCAACAATTAGTTGCTATAAGATTCTCCATGTAAATCAAGCTCTCCATTGTATCGCCGCATTATATAGTTGCATAATTTCCTCCGCTTGAAAATAATTTTCATTTATATCAAGGCGTTATAGAAGTGGTATAGACTTTGCTTTATCAAGTAAAGATTATAAAGACATGAAATAATAAGCACATAAGGACAAAAATTATTGTATAATGGATCGTTTTAAGCATAGCTTATACATATTGCGTCCGGCAAACAATTAAAATCTAATCTAAAAGGAGGTTATGGGTATGAAAAAGGTAGGGGTGTTGTTGTTCGCTTTTGTTTTTCTTTTTTGTATGACGGTTCTGCCTGCACTTGCGGCTGATACCTCAAAAGAGGTGGAACAGCTCAAGGGCGAGGTCCAGAAGATGATGAAGAGGATAGATGAGCTGGAGAAGAAACAAACAGAGACTGTAACAAAAGTCGCTGAAGCAGAGAAAAAGGTGGAAAAGGTAGAGAAGAAGTCGCTCAAAGACCGGATTGAATTCGGAGGTGAGGCCCGTTTTCGAGCGATGATTGAAAATGCTACGACAGACAAGGGGTTTTATGGTACCGGCCAGCCGAGCGATGATGTTGAATACAGGGACAAGTCATCTTTCCCGCTGCGAATCAGGTTAAATGCACATGTCGAAGTCGCACAGGACTGGGTTGATTTTTATGCCCGCCTTACTTTAAACAAACGCTGGGGCGCATATGATACTTCCGCGACTGATCCCTTTAACAAACCCAATTCGTTTGAGTCGAGTATCGGACATGATATGAATGCAAGGTTTGAGCAGGCATATATGACGATGAATCTGCCGTGGATCAACGGCAAATGGTATATCGGACGTCTCCCCGGTATGGATGGAGCACCGCAGCGGCAGGCGCGCACACTGTTCCCGAGACCGTTCATAGACTCCGAGATTGACGGTACATTGATTGCAATTAATGCGCCGGAAACTCCTCTTGACAACATCAGTCTCCCATGGACGTCAACCAGATTATGGGGACAGAAAAGCGAACAGGGAAAAGCCCCGACGCTCAAGTCATATGAGGCAAAGGTTAATGACAAAACAGGCATTATCCTTGGCTACCTCAAATATGATGAGTATAAACTGATCGACAAAACTACTGAAGAGGTAAAAGCGGACGCCGATGCATTTCTTGCACAGGCACAGATCAAAATAGGCAAGGATACGGAAATCATAGTGGACGGACTGACTATGCAGAACTGGCATATGCCCAATACCTCCAAGGCAACCTATGTTACGGACCTCAACACGAATTATCTGTTGACAGGCGCCTATGTCGACACACAACTCATGGGTTTCCAGCTGTATGGAGCATATTACTATAGCCATTTCGATATCCCGGCCCATAGCTTCAAGCCCGGCGGGACAGGAACTTCACAGGATGTTGAGAAAAACGGATACCCCGGTCATTTATGGTTTGCAGGGTTCAATACCGGAGATCTGATTAATCGCGACCATCAGTTGACAGTTGAGTATACTGACGGAAGTG
>Ga0315292_10001942_pt1 | contig 11374 bp, 9 predicted proteins | sample YL17G13_0_MG_FD_204029 | JGI IMG/M metagenome (GOLD analysis project Ga0315292, IMG submission 204029) | Sediment microbial communities from Yellowstone Lake, YNP, Wyoming, USA - YL17G13_0 | ecosystem: Environmental > Aquatic > Freshwater > Lake > Sediment | place: USA: Wyoming | collected... | reverse complement strand
GCCCCGGCGGGGGCCGCCAGGGCCACGCCCAGGACCAGGGCGAGTCCGGCGCCGACGACGACCTGGAGGACGACCAGGGCGACGAGGAGGCCCACCGCGGCCTCGTGGGCCACCTGTCGCCGGCGGGGGTGGCCCCACCCGATGACCTGGGTCAACTCCCACAGGGCGATGGCGGGGACGAAGGCCAGGACCAGGGCGAACAGGACGATGTCCCGGGCCGACGAGCCCTTGAACACGAAGTAGTCGGGGGCGTCCCCGAAGACGGCGAGCAGAGGCTGGGCGATGGCCAGGCCGCTGAGCCCGAGGAGCTCCAGGAACGGTCGCAGGCCGTTGGGGGACGACGACTCGGGCTCCACGGCCCGGCGGACCTTACCGAGCGCTCAGAGCCCGAGGGCTTCGGCCAGGCCCTGGCGGTCGTTGACCCCGAGCTTGGTGTACGCCCGCTGCAGGTGGGTCAGGCGCACCACTTCGGCCTTGAGCTCGAGGCGCGTCCCGGTGTCTTTCAGCCCCCCGAGAGCGCCTGCATCAGGGTGACTTCGTCGGCCCGGGTGACGGGGGTGTCGAGGTCGCGGACGGAGTCCTGGTCGGCCCAGGAAGTGGGGGCCGTTCACCGACCAGGTCGCCCGGTCGGCGTCGGCGGTCAGGATCCAGGCGCCCTTCCGGGTGCCGAGGAAGAGTGCGGTGTCGGTCACGGGCGGGACAGCAGTCATGGCGGTCGGACCTCGCCGGACCGCCGAACGCATCGGTCCGTGGCACGATCGGTCCGAGATGAGCACTCCTGAGAACCCACGGATCGCCGGGCTCGAAGCCCGGTTCACGCATCTGGACGCCGACGATCCGCCGTGGATCCCGGTGCGGAGTCAGACCGACGCCGACGGCTCGGTGGCCCATGTGTGGGAGCGGTGGATCGCCTTCTCCACCGAACCTCTCTACCTGGCGTTGTTCGCCAAGTGGGACCCGGGGATGATCGTCCGCCGCCACGGCCACCACAGCCCCCACACGCTGATCGTGCTGGAGGGCGGCGTGTCCTGTGACGGGGTCGAGTGCGGGCCGGGGACCCACATCGAGCTGCCCTACGGGGCCAGCTTCGGGCCCTTCGTGGCCGGACCGGACGGGCTGGTGGCCTACGAGGTGATGATGGGCGACCCCCGCTCGTGGAGCGACGAGCCCGAGGCCATGGCCGCCGTGCTGGCCGAGCACGGTGTCACCGTGTTGCCCGACCCGCCCATCGACCTGCCCGCCGGCCTCGAGGACCTGCGGGCCGCGTTCAGCGCTGGTGCCGGTCCCGCCGTCGACGCGACAGACTGACGGCATGGGCGTGACCCCCGAAGAAGCCGACCTCCCCCTCATCATCTCCGTCGACGACCACGTCATGGAGCCCAAGGACCTGTGGCAGCGGGAGCTGCCCGAGTCCCTGCGGGAGCGCGGGCCCAAGGTGGTCACCGAGAAGGTGAAGCTGGAGTTCACCGGCGGCCACTACGGCTTCAGCCGCAACGACCCCGACGGCCAGTGGTGTGACCTGTGGGTCTTCGACGACCTGGTCGTGCCCACCGGCCTGCTCCACGCCCCGGCGGGCATGCCCCGGGACGAGCAGCGCAACGTGCCCGCCACCTACGACGACTTCCGCAAGGGCACCTGGGACCAGGCCGAGCGCCTGGCCGACATGACGCTCAACCACGTCGAGGCGGCCATCAACTACCCGAACGTCTTCCCCCGCTTCGCCGGCCAGGGCTTCCTCGAGCGGGCCGACAAGGACCTCGCCCTCGCCTGCCTGCGCATCTACAACGACTGGATGATCGACGGTTGGTGCGGTGGCGACGGCCGGGGTCGGCTGATCCCGCTCACCCTCGTCCCGCTGTGGGACCCGGCGCTGGCCGTCGAAGAGGTGCGACGGTGCGCGGCGAAGGGCAGCTACGCCATCGCCTTCACCGAGAACCCGGCCAAGCTCGGGCTGCCGTCGATGTACACGGGGGAGTGGGACGGCCTCTGGTCGGCCTGCGTGGAGACCGAGACCACGGTGTCCATGCACATCGGGTCCTCGTCCTCCATGCCGACCACGTCCAAGGACGCCCCGCTGGCGACCTCGATGTCCCTCTACGCCCAGAACGCCCAGGGCTCACTGGCCGACTGGGTCTTCTCGGGCACACTGGAGCGCCACTCCGACCTGAAGATCGCGTACGCCGAGAGCCAGGTGGGCTGGATGCCGTTCCAGCTGGAGCGCATGGACGCTGTCTGGGCCGACGGCCGGGGTGGGGTCGGCGGCCCGGTGCTGCCCAGTGAGCAGGTCAAGGGCCGGGTCTACGGCTGCGTGTTCGACGACCTGCACGGGCTCAAGTGCCGCGACGACGTCGGCTTGAGCCAGATCCTCTTCGAGACCGACTTCCCGCACTCCGACGGCACGTTCCCGCATTCCCGCAAGGTGGCTCACGGCCTCTTCGCCGCCGCCGGCATGGACACCGACGAGTGCTATGCCGTTCTCCGGGGCAACGCCATCGAGGCCTACGGCCTGGCCCGCTTCGGCATCACCCGGTAAGAGGGGCGCGACGCCGAGCCCACCGTGTCGGGTGATGACGTGGACGGGTTCGACCGGCCGTTCCCCGTCCGGTTCTGACCGGAGCGCCTGGTCTGACCCGGTGGCTGGCGGGACCCCGCCTGATCCTCAGTCCGCTTCCGCTTCGGCTTCGGCCCGCTCGCGGAGGTGGGTCACGGCCTCCTCCCAGTGTTGGGCCAGCTCCCAGATGTCCGCCGCCTGTGCCCGGTCGGCCACGATGCCGATGTCCATCCGGCCCATGTTGGAGATGACCGTGATGTTCAGCCCCGCTCCCTCGATGAGCGGGCCCAACGGGTAGACCGCGATCACCGGGGCGCCTGCCACCCACATCGGGATCGGGGGCCCGGGCACGTTGGAGATCACGCCGTTCTGCACGGGGGCGTGGCGGTCGGCGAGGCCACTGCGGCTGTACAGCCGCATGGCCTGGTTGAAGAGGACCGGCGGGGCGAACTGGGTGATGTCGCTGAGCATCTCGGCGCCCAGGGCGCTCTGCATCTCCTTGGCCACCTTCGTGTCCTCGAAGATCTCCAGGAGCTGGTCGACCGGGTCGGCCATGTGCACCGGCAGACGGACGGCCATCGAGGACACCTGGTTGGTGCCCTGGCCGTCGGGGCTGTGGGTGGAGACGGGGCACATGATCAGCAGCGGCTTGTCCGGGATCTCGCCGTGGCTCTCGTGGTACTGGCGCAGGGCCATGGAGCAGGTGGCCAGGACGACGTCGTTGAGCTTGCAGCCGTAGACGTTCTTCACCACCTTGAGGTCCTCGAGGTCGGCCTTGCCGAAGGCCACGGCCCGGTCAGCGCTGAGCGAGCCGGTGAAGAGAGTGCGGGGACCGGTGAAGGGCATGGCGGGGGAGCGCTGGTCACCCCGGTTCATGACCGTGCTCACCACGCTGGTGAGGGAGCCGACGGTGCGGCGGGCGGCCCGGACGGCCCGCCAAGGGTCCCGCACCCTGGCCGCCACGGCGTCGACCAGCAGCTGGGTGTCGGTGGGGACGGGCTCGGGCTCCCACGGCTCGTCCGGCGGCTCGACGGGCGGGGACCCCGGCTCCAGGTCGAAGAGCTGGCTCATGAGGTCGGCACCGGTGACGCCGTCGATGGCTGCGTGATGGATCTTGGAGATGAGGGCGACCCGGCCCTTCTTGCCTCCCTCGGCAACCCACATCTCCCACAGCGGGCGCTGGCGGTCCAGAGGCCGCGACATCAGGTCGCCGACGAGCTGAGCCAACTCCTGGGTGCGGCCCGGGGCGGGCCAGGTGACCCGGTGCATGTGATTCTTGATGTCGAAGTCGGGGTCCTCGATCCACACCGGGTGGTCAAAGGACAGCGGCACCTCGACGAGGCGGCGACGGAACGGTTGCAGGCGATGGAGCCGCTGGGAGATGAGGTCGACCAGGCGCTCGAACTGATAGCCGCCCGTCATCTCGGCGGCGTCGATGACGATGACACCGGTCACGTGCATGTGCCCGGTCGGCGTCTCGGTGTAGAGGAAGGAGGCGTCCATCCCCGAGAGCCGTTCCATCGGGCGAACGCTACCCGGCAGGGGCGGTCAGGACCCCGGCGCGGTTGGACAGCGCGGCCCCCCGGCGGCCCGAAGCGATCGGGTGCCGGTCGAGGCCGTTGGTCAGGTAGGCGAAGGAGAGCCCCGACGCGGGATCGGCCCAGGCCACCTGGCCGCCGGCGCCGTTGTGGCCGAAGGCCCGGGCCGAGACGGTGCGGCCCATGCCCCGGAGGGCGATCTGGTCGTCGTCGCCCCGCACGATCACGCCGATCGTGCGGTTGGCCGGGGCGGAGGTCATGGGGTCCGCGAAGGTGCAGCGCACGTGGCCGGTGGCGTCGGCGAGGACGGTCGGGTCCCAGAGCCCCTTCGGGTCCTGGAGGAGGGCCTGGTACCAGAGGGCCAGGTCGCCGGCCGTGGTGACGATCCCGCCCCCGGGCACGCCGACGGCTCGGATCTCGGGCCGGTTGAAGCCGATCAGGTTCTCGTCGTTGACCTCCCCCTGGAAGTCGGCCAGGTCGAGGCCGACCACACCGGTCAGGGCCTCCAGCTCCGCCGCCGTCGGGGCCTCGCCGACGGCCAGTACGTCGACGATGTCGCCCTGGTCCTCGGGCGCCACGCCGAAGCGCAGGTGCTCCAGGCCCAGCGGGGCGAGGAGCCGGTCGCCGACGAACCGGCGCCAGTCCTGGTCGGTGGCCCGCTCGATGAGCTCGGCCAGGACCCAGTGGGCCGACGTGGGGTGGTACTCGAAGCGGGTGCCGGGCGCCCAGTTGGTGCGCCACGAGGCGAAGCGGGCGAGGCGGGCATCGCGGTCCTCCCACTCGAGCGGGTCGAAGGGGGCCTGGGGGAGCCCGCTGGTGTGGGTGAGGACCTGCTCGACGGTGATCGCGCCCTTGTCGTTGGCCGCGAACTCGGGGATGTGGTCGGCGACCCGGTCCTCGAGGCGCAGGGCCCCCTCGCCCAGGAGTAGCCAAACGGCCCCGGCCACGACGACCTTGCCGGACGAGTAGCCGTGGAAGCGGCTGGCCTGCGGGGCGCCGAAGGTGGCCTCGGCCACGACCTCGCCGTTCAGGGCGACGGCCAACTGGCAGGCGGGCAACGTGCCCTCGTCGACCTCCCGCTGGGCTCGGGCGAGGAGATCGTGGAGGCGGTCCTGGTCCAGGGTGCTGACGGTGCGCATCAGTCGCGGACGCTACCGTCCGCCGCGGTGCGCATCCTGGTGACGGGCGGGACGGGGTTCATCGGCTCCTTCGCGACGGTGGCCTTGACCGAGGCCGGCCACGAGGTCCGCCTGTTGGTGCGGGACCCGGCGAAGGTGGCCGGGGTCTATGAGCCCCACCCGGCCGGCCCGGCCGAGGTCGTGAAGGGCGACATCACCGACGCCGCCTCGGTCGACGCCGCCCTGGCCGGCTGTGAGGGGGTGCTGCACGCCGCCGCCGTGGTTGCCGTGAGTCGCCACCGGGCGGCCGAGGTCCTGGCCACCAACGCCACCGGCACCCGCAACGTGGTCGGCGGCGCGGTGCGCCACGGGCTCGGTCGGATCGTGCACACGTCGTCGGTCAGCGCGCTCTTCTCGGCCGCCCACCGGCGGGTCACGCCGGACACGCCCGTCGCCGAACCGGACAGTGCCTACGGCAGGTCCAAGGCCGAGGCCGAGGCCTACGTTCGCCGGCTGCAGGACGAGGGCGCGCCGGTGACGATCTTCTACCCGGGCGGGGTGCTGGGACCCCACGACGGCAACGTCGGTCCCGGGACCCAGGGCCTCGTGACCAACTTCAAGTCGGGCACGCCGATCATCTCGGGCGGCGGCTGGTCCATCGTCGACGTCCGGGACGTGGCCGACCTGTACGTGGCCTTGTTCGGGCCAGAGCCGCGCCCGCCTCGTCTCGTGCTGGGGGGCCGGACACTGTCCACCGACCTGCTCAACCGGACGCTGACCGAGGTGGCCGGCCGCAAGGTGCGCCGGCTGCCCATGCCGGCCGGGCTCCTCCGGGTCCTGGGCCGGTTCAACGACGTGGTGATGGGGGTCATCCCGGCTGACTTCACCCTGACGGGGGAGGGGATGGACTACCTGAGCCGCTGGGAGCCGAGCGACGACGCGCTGGCCCTCGAGGTCCTCGGCCACCCCCTCCGCCCCACCGCCGAGACCCTGGCCGACACCGCCCGCTGGCTCTGCGCCGCCGGCCACCTCCCCGCCAAGTACGTCCCCGCCCTCGCCGGCTGAGCGGGGCGGTGTCCGCCCGCGCCCGGCGGGTGGCGTACCGTGGAGGCCAGGGACCGGGCAGGAGTCGACATGGGCGTGACCAGCATTCGTGATGAGGTCGCGGCGGGGCCGCCGCTGCCGTTCGGGCGGCGGATCGAGTTGCCCGACCGGGGCGTCACCTTCGTGCGCGAGGTACCGGGCCCGACGGAGGACGCCCCGACCCTCCTGCTCCTCCACGGCTGGATCGCCAGCGCCGGCCTGAACTGGTTCCAGACCTTCGACGCCCTGAGCGAGCACTTCCGAATCCTGGCCGTCGACCAGCGGGGCCACGGTCGGGGATTGCGCACCAGGAAGCGCTTCCGCCTGGCCGACTGCGCCGACGACGCCGCGGCCCTGGTCGACGAGCTCGGCACCGGCCCGGTGATCGCCGTCGGGTACTCGATGGGAGGCCCCGTCGCCCAGCTGCTCTGGCACCGCCACCGCGAGAAGGTGGCGGGCCTCGTGATGTGTGCCACCGCCACCGGGTTCGTGCCCGGGATGCGGGAGCGCTTCATCTTCACCACCGCCATGGCCGCCCTCGCCGGCACCACCCGCGTCGGGCAGTGGGCCAACCACCTGCCATCCCAATGGGTGCGCCAGTTACCGATCGTCTCCGCCCAGCGGGGCTCGGACCGACCGACGTCCTTGCAGCGTTGGGCCTCGGCGGAGATGCGCCGCCACGACCCCCGCTCCGTGCTCGAGGCGGGTGCTGCCCTCGGCCACTACTCGGCCAAGCGCTGGATCGGCGAGATCGACGTGCCCACCAGCGTCCTGGTCACCACCGAGGACCGGGCCATCGTCCCCGACCGGCAGCTCGAGATGGCCGCCGCCATCCCCGGTGCCACCGTCCACGAGATGCCCGACGGCCACGTCGCCTGCATGAAGACCACCTTCGCCCCACCCCTCGTCGCCGCCTGCCAGGACGTCGCCGCCCGCCTGGTCGCCCCCGCCGCCTGACAACCTTCGGCGCTCCCCAATGAGGTCGGCCGCTGCCGGAAGTCGAAGGTGGTCAGAGGGCGCGGGCGGCCTGGTGGCCGTCCCAGATGGCGCGGTCGGCGGGGCGGACGGCGACGGCGTCGCCGACCGCCACGAGCTCGGGGACAAGGCCCTCCAGCGCTGACACCAACCCGTTGTGGGGGCGGCCGTGGGTGCGGATGACGACCCAGTCGACATCGGTGACCTGGTCGACGGCGTGGGAGAGGGCATCGACCAGGGTGACCTCGTGGTCGCCGATGGCGCCCAGGATGGTGTTGGGCCGCCAGGCCATGCCCGCCCGCACCGCTCGGGGCAGGGCGGCCTGCTGGGTCTCGGCGTCGAGCGAGATGGGCGCCGACAGGGCGGTGACCACGGTGACATCCACGTCCTGGCGGCCCAGCAGCTCACCCAGGGCGATGGCCTCGATGTGGCCCACCGCATCCAGGACCACGACCTTGCCGGTCAGGGTGCCGGCCAAGGTCCGCTCGATGGCGTCGACGTGGTCGATGACCCAGTCCTGCTCCCAGCCGGGTACGGGGGTCGGGTGGTACTTGGCCTTGACCCCCTTGTCCGCCCGACCGCCGGTGGCCACGACCACCGCGTCCGGCGCCAGCGCCAGCACGGTCGCCACCTCCGCGGTGACGCCCAGGCGCACGTCGACCCCCCGGCGCTCGCACTCGCCCGCCCGCCAGTCGGCCACTGCGGCCATCTCCGCCCGACCCGGAAGCTGGGCCGCCAGCCGGATCCGGCCCCCGAGCACGTCGGCCTGCTCCAGCAGCACGACCTCGTGGCCCCGGGCCGCGGCGACCCAGGCCGCCTCCAGCCCGGCCGGCCCGCCGCCGACGACCACCACCTTCTTGGCCACCGCCGCGATGCCAAGCGTCCCCGAGCCGAGCTCGGCTTCCCGGCCCACGGCCGGGTTCTGCACACACGACACCGGCATGCCGTTGATCAGGTTCCCGTAGCAGGACTGGTTCGAGCCGGTGCACCGCCGGATCTCGTCGGCCCGCCCCGTCGCCGCCTTCTCCACCCAGTCCGGGTCGGCGATCAGGGCCCGTACGAGGCAGATCCCGTCGGCCCCGCCGTCGGCCAGCACGGCCTCCGCCTGGTCGGGGTCGAGGATCCGGTGCGCGGCGAGCACCGGTGTGGCCGACACCGCGGCCCGCACCGTCGCCGCCGCGCTGACGCCGAACCCGGGCGTGGTGTAGTTGGTCCGCACCATCCCCATGCCCGAGGTGCCGACCGACACGTTCAGGAAGTCGACCAGGCCCATCGCCTCGTAGGCGGCCCCGATCTCGGCGGCGTCGTCGGCGGTGAGGCCGGACCCGTCCCACTGCTCCTCGTCGCCCACCAGGCGTAGGCCGACCGCCACCTCCGAGCCGACGCTGGCCCGTACCGCGGCCAGGACCTCGGCCCCGAACCGCATCCGGTTCTCCAGCGACCCGCCGTAGCGGTCGTCGCGGAAGTTGGTCTTGGGCGAAAGGAACTCGTGGATCAGGTAGCCGTGGGCCCCGTGGACTTCGATCCCGTCGAAGCCGCCCTCGGCCGCGTTCGCCGCCGACACGGCGAACGCCCCGATCATCTCGGCGATGCCGGCCTCGCCCAGGGCGACGGCGGGCTCGTCGTAGTCGGCGATGACCGAGGGGGCCAGCACCGGGAGCTTCGACCAGTTGCCTCGGTTCACCCCACCGTTGTGGGCCAGCTGCACGAAGGCGTGGGCGCCGTGCTCGTGGACCTGCTCGGCGACCCGCCGGAAGTGGGGGACCGACTCGGGCCGCCAGGCGGCGGCGTTGTTGGGCATCTGGTACGCCGTGCTCGGGTGTACCGCGGCCTGGCCGCAGATGACGGCGCCGACCCCGCCCCGGGCCCGGTCAGCCAGGTAGCGGCCCGTGCGCTCGCCGTAGTACCCGGGCTCGCCCGCCGCCGTGGGCTCGGTGAACATCGTGAAGTGCGCCCCCATGACCACCCGGTTGCGCAGGGTGACGGGACCGACCTCGAGGGGCGAGAGGAGGAGGGGGTACGGGGCCACCGGGTAGATCATGGCGCGCACCGCAATCGAGTGGCTTCACTTCGGTCGGCAACTCCGGCGTCGCCGATGACCACGAGTCGGCGAAGTTGCTCCGCTCTGCTCCGCGTGTGGATGCCCGGACGACCCGTGAGATCCGCGCGATAGTGGTCGAGGCGACCGACCGCGGGGCCGGCGCACATCGGGGGAACCATGAAGTCACGTCGGGTCCTGTTCGCCGTGGTCGCCGTCGGGGCGCTGATCGCCGCCGGCTGTGGCGGAGACCGCGGGGAGGACGCGTCCGGCGGGACCGACGACTCCTCCACGGAGACCACGGCGGCGCCGGGCGGCGGCGTAGGCGACTTCGGTGACCTCGAGGGTGTCTGTGGCCCCAACGAGGGCGGCGGTGAGCTCTCCGACGCCGGCCCTGACGAGACCCAGGGGATCACCGAGGACACCATCACGGTGGGCACCGTGTCGGACCCCGGCTTCGAGGGTCGCCCCGGCCTGAACCAGGAGATCTTCGACAGCGGCACCGCCTTCGTCGAGTGGTGCAACGCCGCGGGCGGCATCAACGGCAGGCAACTCGAGTTGAACCTGCACGACGCCGCCATCACCGAGTACCAGCCGGTCATGGCCGAGGCCTGCGCCACCGACTTCGGCATCGTCGGTTCCGGCGCGGTGCAGGACAACTTCTGGCCGGAGACGGGGGCCGCCTGCGGCCTGATCGACATCGCCGGCTTCTCCGTGACCACCGAGAAGGCGGGCCTGGCCGGCCGGGACGCCGTCGAGGCCCGCTCGGTCCAGCCCGTCCCCAACGCCGGCGACCGCTTCCAGGTCGGCTCGTTCCTGACCGTCGACGCCGAGAACCCCGACGCCATCGAACGCTCGGGCATCGTCTACGGCGACCTCGACACCCTCATCGCCCAGAAGGACAAGACCATCTCCGCCCTGGAACAGATCGGCCACACCTTCGTCCACGAGGCGGCCTACAACATCCTGGGTGAGGCCAACTGGGCCCCCTTCGCCGCCGCCCTGCAGGAGGACGACGTCCAGTTCCTGCACTTCGTCGGCGAGGGCGAGAACTTCGCCCTGCTCATCCAGGCCATGGACGAGATCGGCTACCGCCCCGACCTCATGCTCATGGAGACCAATCTCTACGACCAGAACTGGGTCGACGCCGCGGGCCCGGCGGCCGACGGCGTGTTCGTGCGCACCGTGTTCTGGCCCTTCGAGGAGGCGGCGGACAATCCGGCCACCCAGCAGTACATCGACATGGTCGAGGCGGTTGACGGCAAGGTCGCCCTGCTCGGGGCCCAGTCGATGTCGTCGTGGCTGCTGTTCGCCCAGGCCGCCCGGGACTGCGACCTCGACAACGACCTGACCCGGAGCTGTGTCCTCGAAGGCGCGGCGGCGGCCACGGACTGGACTGCGGGTGGGCTCCACGCCCCGACCGACCCCGGGACCAACGAGCCCACGCCGTGCGCGATCGTGCTGGAGATCCAGGACGGCGGCTTCACCCGCTTCGCCCCCGAGGACGGCTACGACTGCGGGGAGGACAGCGACCAGCCCTACGTCGTTTCCGTACCCCCACCGGGCGTTTCCTGATGGACCGTCAGATCCGCGCGATAGTGGTGCCGATCGCCGGCCGGGCGGCCGGCGTCCACAAGGGGGGAACATGAAGGCTCGTCGGGTCCTGCTCGCGGCTTTGACCGTGGGCGTCCTCCTCGCGGCAGGTTGCGGGAGCGACCGGGGGGAAGACACGTCGGGAGGCACCGACGGATCCTCGACCGAGACGACCGCGCCCGCCCAGGCCGCCGCCGGCGACTTCGGCGACCTGACCGGCGTGTGCGGCCCCAATGAGGGCGGGGGTGAGGTCACCGCCGGCCCGGCCGAGACCCAGGGTGTCACCGCCGACAGCATCGTGCTCGGCACGGTGTCGGATCCCGGCTTCGAGGGCGCTCCCGGGCTGAACCAGGAGATCTTCGACGCGGGCACGGCGTTCGCGGAATGGTGCAACGCCGCGGGTGGCATCAACGGCAAGGAGGTCGTGCTGAACCTGCGCGACGCCGCCATCACCGAATACCAGCCCGTCCTGCAGCAG
>Ga0315292_10001941_pt1 | contig 11375 bp, 11 predicted proteins | sample YL17G13_0_MG_FD_204029 | JGI IMG/M metagenome (GOLD analysis project Ga0315292, IMG submission 204029) | Sediment microbial communities from Yellowstone Lake, YNP, Wyoming, USA - YL17G13_0 | ecosystem: Environmental > Aquatic > Freshwater > Lake > Sediment | place: USA: Wyoming | collected... | reverse complement strand
CGCCGAGCCCGTCGACATCGATGCTCTCGTCGTTGGAACCGGACCCGGCAGCTTCACCAGCACCAGAATCGGCCTGGCGATTGCGAGAGGGCTCGCGCTTGCGCTCGACGTCCCGGCCGCAGGGGTCTCGACGCTCGACGCGCTCGCATCCGCCCGAGACGACGCGTTCCCGGTCATCGACGCTCGACGGCGCGAGGTGTTCGTGCTCGGGCCTCGGGCGGTCGAGCCCGACGACATGGAGGTCGAGCCCGGTACCTTCTGTATCGGAAGTGGTGCCGTTCGCTACCGCGCCACCTTCGAGCGCATGGGGGCTTACATTCCTGCGGACGACGACGAGCTACACGTTCCGCATGCCCGCCTCCATGCATCGCTCGCTCGCGAGTTCGGGCCGGCCGATGCGATCCAGCCGATCTACGTCCGTGCTCCCGACGCGAAGGCTTGGAGCGCATGAGCATCGTGCTGCGCCGCCTCGAGCCGCACGATCTCGACACGGTCGAGGAGATCGAGCGAGCGTCGTACCCGACGCCGTGGTCGCGATCGATGTTCGTCGCCGAGCTCCGGAAGCCGAGCTCGCTCGCTCTCGGTGCCTGCTCTCCGGAAGGTGATCTGGTCGGCTACGCATTCATCTCTCGGTATGTCGACGCCTGGCACGTCATGAACGTCGCGGTCGCCACTGACTTCCGTCGCTGCGGCATTGCGACGTTACTGCTGGAGCGGCTCTTCGAGGAAACGGCGACGGATCCGCAACGCGGATACACACTCGAGGTGCGCGTCTCGAACTCTCACGCGATCCGGCTCTACGAGCGGCTCGGGTTCGAATCTCGAGGTGTCCGACGCGGCTACTACACGGACAACCGCGAGGACGCCCTGATCATGTGGCGCGAGCCGGAGTCGTCGGAGCAGGCCTTGTGATCCTCGGCATCGAGACCTCCTGCGACGAGACGGCGGCGGCAGTCGTCACGAACGATGGCCACGTGCTCGCGTCCGTGGTCTCGTCGCAGGCCGAGCTCCACGCGCGCTACGGCGGAGTCGTGCCGGAGGTCGCGTCGCGCCGCCATCTCGATCTCGTCTCCCCGGTCGTGCGCGAAGCGCTCGAATCGGCTCGAGCGTCGCTCGATCGCGTGGAACGTGTGGCCGTCACCCAGGGGCCAGGGCTCGTCGGCGCTCTGCTCGTCGGGGTGGCGGCCGCGAAGGCAATCGCCTGGGCGCGCCGACTTCCACTCGTCCCGGTCGACCACCTCGAGGGGCACATCGCGTCGCTCTACCTCGAGCCGGAGCCGCTCGAGCCGCCGTTTCTGTGCCTGCTTGCGAGCGGAGGGCACACGCTGCTCCTTGCCGTCCGTGAGCACGGCTGCTCCGAGCGGCTCGGAACGACGCTCGACGACGCCGCCGGCGAGGCGTTCGACAAGGGAGCGCGATTACTCGGGCTGAGCTATCCCGGGGGCACGGAGATCGACCGGATCGCGCGCGAGGGAGATCCGAGCTCGTTCTCGTTTCCCGTCGCGCGAGTTCCCGGGCTCGACTTCTCGTTCTCGGGGCTCAAGACAGCGCTGCTGTACGCCGTGCGTGGGCTCGGAGAGTCGGAGACGGAGCAGAGGAAGGCCGACCTCGCCGCCTCGTACCAGCGCGCAATCGTTCGGGCACTCGTGCAACGAATCGAGGACGCAGCGGCCCAGACGGGCCTCGATCGCATCGCGATCGTCGGTGGCGTGGCTGCGAACTCCGAGCTTCGAGCCGCGCTTCCGGGCGTGCGCTTCGCGTCGCTCGAGTTGTGCACGGACAACGCCGCGATGATCGCTTCCGCAGCGCGCTACGTCGAAGCGCTTCCGTACCCTGGGTACCTTGGGCTCGATGCATACGCCTCTCACTCGTAGCCGCATCCTCGTCACCGCCGCGGGAGCGGCGCTCGTTCTGCTGCTCGCGACCGGGGCGCATGCGCAGGAGCCGTCCGTCTCCTCCATCGACGAGGCTGGCTGGCAAGGCGTGCTCGGAGTGCGCGCCGCCGTCTCGACGGCGCAAAGGTATGTCGTCCTGCTCGAGCCTCCCTCGCTCGCGGAACGTGTACGCGTCGCCGGCGGCCACGCGTCAGAGGCCGAGATGCGCGCGTGGACGGCAGCCGCCGTCGGCCAGCAGGAGCAGTTTCTCGCCCGTATGTCCGCGGCGGGAGCTCGGATCGCTCCCGAGTACCGCTACGCGAGAGTGATCAACGGGTTCTCGGCCCGGCTCGATCCGACGTCGCTCTCACTCCTCGAGGGAGACCGTGAGGTCGAGGGCGTCTATTCGGTGAGGATTGCCTATCCGGCTCAAACCGACAGCGCCGACGGCGTCTTGCCGGCGTCGGTTGCGGATCTCGAGATCCCCGGTCTCGACGGTGCCGGGGTCACGGTCGCGTTGCTCGACACCGGTGTCGACCCGTCGCATCCCTACCTGCGCCGGAGCGTTCTCTCCGGCGTCGACGTTCTCAACCCAGGGAGCGGCGGCATCGCACAGCCCCATCCGACGATTCCCGGCCGGCCGGAACGACACGGGACCGAGCTCGCCGGAATCATCACCGGCTTGGAGGGGCCGGACGGCCTCCACGGCATCGCACCCGGGGCGTCCATCCTCCCGATACGCGTCGCCGGTTGGCAGCCGAATGCGGAAGGCGGGTACACGGTGTACTCCCGAACCGATCAGATCCTGGCCGGCCTCGAGGCGGCGGTCGATCCGAACGACGACGGCGACGCGCACGACGCGGCGCGCATCGCGTTGATCGGAGTCGTGGAGCCGTACGCCGCGTTTCCGGACGGCCCTCTTGCGCGGGCGGTCGCCGGAGCCGAAGCACTCGACACCCTTACGATCGTCCCGGCCGGAAACGACGGTCAGGCGGGGCCGGGGTACGGCAGCATCGCCGGGCCCGGCGGTGCTCCTGCGGCCGTCACCGTCGCTGCGGCTGACGGCCGTCTTGCCTCGCCGACGGTCCGGGTGCACGTTCGGGCGGGACTCAGCGTGCTGTTCGAAGACACTGTTCCGCTCGGCGGAGCTCCTTCGGAGACGGTGACCGCAGAGGTCGTTCTCGTGAACCGCGCGACCGCGGCGAAGGGAATCTCCGGGCTCTTCTCGACCGACGGGATCAGCAGCGTTGCGGGTCGCGCCGTGCTGCTCCCTCGCGGCGTGCTGTCGGACGACACGGTGGAGGAGACGACAGCGGCGGGCGCCCTCGCGGTCCTCGTCGACGGGCCGCTGCCTGCCGGCGCATTCAGCCTCGACGTTCCCGCCGGGGTTCCCGTGGTGGGGCTCGCAGATGGGCTCGTTCGCGAGATTCGCGCCCTGATCGCTGCCGGCGTTCCGGTGACGGTGGCGATAGGAGACGTCGAGATTGCCGAGCGCGAAGGCGGAGGAGCGATCGCCGCGTTCTCCTCGAGAGGGCTCGCGTTCGACGGTGGAGTCAAGCCCGATCTCGCGGCGCCCGGCGTCTCGGTACCGACGTCCGAGCCAGGGCGCGGTGACGAGGGAGAGATCCGCTTCGGAACCGTGAGCGGGACCAGCGCGGCGGCGGCGGTGACCGCGGGAGTCGCAGCGATTCTCGCCCAGGGTCGGCCGGGCCTCGGAGCCGCCGGTCTGCACGGGCTTCTCGTCGGCTCGGCCCAGCGGTCCGACCTCGACCCGACCGCGTCGGGCGCGGGTCTCGTCGACCTGCGTGGAGCCGCTCAGCTGGAGGTGTTCGCGGATCCGGCCGTCGTCTCGTTCGGCACGGCGACGGGTGACGCGTCCGGAATCGAGCGCGTGATCCGCATCCACAACATCTCCACACGCCGTCTTGCGATCTCGATCGGGAACGCGCCGATCGCCCCGAAGGGCGTCGAGATCACCACGGACACCGAGCGCGTGCGCCTGCGGCCGGGGGCGAGCACCGAGGTCGTCATTCGGGCGGATACCTTCGATCTGTCGGACGAGGCAGGGATTGCCACGGGAGAGCTCGTCCTTCGCGCCGGCGACTCGCCGGAGGTGCACATTCCGTGGGCGGTCGCGGTGCCGGCTACCGTCGACCTCATCTCACGGGTCACCCTCGAGCCCACCGACGAGCGCGTGTCCGACGCAACACCCTCGGTTCTGGCTCTCGTAGCGGGCGCCGTGACGGTGACGCCTGACCCACAGGTCAGGGCGGTCGACCTCCTCGAAGTTCAGCTCTGGCGCGGAACGTCGCTCCTCGGCGTGCTAGCGAGACGACGTGAGCTCCTGCCCGGACGCTACACGTTCGGGCTGACCGGCAGAGGCCCGAGTGGCGAGCGACTACGGGCCGGGAAGTACACGGTTCGTATCGTCGCTCGGCCCGGAGATGGAACCCGCAGACAGGCCGAGACAGTCGAGTATCGCGTCCGTTGATCAACCCTATACTCGCCACCGTCTAGACCAGCCAGGAGGCATAGCTCCATGTCAACTATCGAGGCGGAGTCCCATCTCCGCGAGAACCCGTTCGAGCTGGCGAAGTCGCAGCTCCGTCGAGTTGGCGAGATCTTCGCGCTCGACCCGAACATGATTCGCGTTCTCTCCCAGTGCAAGAAAGCAATCGAGGTCTCGATCCCCGTGTCGATGGACGACGGGTCGATCGGCGTGTTCCAGGGCTTCCGCGTTACCCACAACATCGCGCGCGGGCCCTCGAAAGGAGGCATCCGCTACCACCCCGACGTGACGCTCGACGAGGTCAAGTCCCTCTCGATGTGGATGACCTGGAAGTGCGCGCTCATGGGACTACCTTTCGGCGGCGCCAAGGGTGGTGTCGTCTGCAATCCCAAGTCCATGTCCGAGACGGAGCTCGAGCACATGACGCGGCGCTACACGAGCGAGATCATCAACGACATCGGGCCCGAGCGGGACATCCCTGCGCCCGACGTCGGCACCGACCCCCGGATCATGGCGTGGATCTTCGACACGTACTCGATGAACAAGGGCCACTCCGTGCTCGGTGTCGTCACCGGGAAGCCGCTCTCGGTCGGCGGATCTCTGGGGCGCGAGGAGGCGACCGCGCGCGGATCTCTCTACTGCATCCAGGCCCTGGCCGGGAAGCAAGGGGCACGTCTGGCGGACTACTCGGTTGCCATCCAGGGCTTCGGGAACGTCGGCGCGAATCTCGCCCGTCTCCTCGACCTCGAAGGTGCCAGGATCGTGGCGGTCTCCGATTCGTCCGGCGGCTTCTACAACCCCGACGGCCTCGACGTTTCTACGGCGCTCGCGCACAAGCGGGAGCACGGGACGCTGACGGGCCTCGCGAATGCAGAGGCTGTGACGAACGAAGAGCTCGTCGAGCTCCCGTGCGACATCCTCGCGCCCTGCGCGCTCGAGCAGGTGATCACCGAGGAGAACGCGGATCGCGTGAAGGCCCGCATCATCTGCGAAGGGGCCAACGGTCCGGTCACGCCGACGGCCGACTCGATCCTCGAAGATCGCGGCGTCCTCGTGCTCCCCGACGTCCTCGCGAACGCCGGCGGCGTGGTCGTCTCCTACTTCGAGTGGGTTCAGGGGCTCCAGGAGTACTTCTGGAGCGAGGACGAGGTCAACGCGAAGCTCCGCGACATCGTCGCTCGATCATTCGAGGAAGCCTGGCATACGCGGGACAGCCGCGAGATCAGCCTGCGCATGGCCTCGTACGGGCTGGCCGTCCAGCGGGTGGCGGAGGCGACGACGACGAGAGGTCTCTACCCGTAGCGCGCGTCAGCCTCTATCACGCGGCCGACTGTCACCTCTGCGTGCGTGCGCTCGAGGTCGTGCGCGGCGCCCAGGACGAGCTCGGGTTCGAGCTCGAACTCGTCGACATCGGTGGCGAGCCAGAGCTCGAGGCGCGCTACCGAGAGCACCTGCCCGTCGTCGAGATCGACGGGGAGCGGGCGTTCACGTACTTCGTGGATGCCGACGCGCTGCGACGACGACTCACCCAAGAGGCTGATTGAAAGACCAGAGCACCGCGGCTGCGTCGCGGCCGCCCTCAAGGATCTTTGCGTGTCCGGGATCCGCGCGTCAGCCGATCCCGGACTTGCGCCGGGTGACCAGCTGACGGTTCCTACTGCGGCGGTCACGGCGCCGCTGGCAGAATCGTGACGATTTGTCACAAACTGTCGACAGGGGGAGAACGTGGCCGAACGCTTGACCGTTGGTGTCGCCGCTCGTCTGAGCCGGTACCTCCAAGTCCTGAGCCAGGCAAGGAAGATGGGCAAGGACAGGATCTCCTCGCAGGAGATCTCGGAGTACACGAACATCAACGCGACCCAGATCCGGCGCGATCTCTCGGCTTTCGGCAAGTTCGGGAAGCGTGGAGTGGGGTACCGCACCGAGGCGTTGTTGGACGAGATTCGCCAGATCCTGCGCACACAGGGCCAACACAACATCGCCCTCGTCGGCGCGGGCCGGCTGGGGAGCGCAATTGCGAGCTCTCCCATCTTCGGCGAGCACGGGATCACGGTCGCTGCGATCTTCGAGATCGATCCCGAGAAGATCGGACAGCGTGTCGGCGCCCTCAGGGTCAGCTCGATCGACGACATGGTCGAGGTCTGTCGCGAGCGGAACATCATCGTCGGCGTGATCGCCGTCCCGGCCGAGACTGCCCAGGACGCCGTTGACGCGCTGATCGGCGCGGGCGCGAAGATCATCTTCAACTACTCGGAGGCGCTGCTCGACGTCCCAGCGGACGTCAGCGTGCACGCGTCGAACCCGGCTGTTGACTTGCTCTACGCCCTGTATTTCCATCTGACCTGAGCCTAGTAGGGGCGAGGCTTGCCTCACCCTCGACCGACGCGAACGGCCAGGCGACGCATGCGTCGCCCCTACAGCGCAGGATGGTGGCGTGAGGATTCTTCTCTGGCACGGGTACCTGCTCGGCGGGACTGGCTCGAACGTCTACACCCGCCAGCTCGCCCGCGAGTGGTCGCGTGCGGGCCACGACGTCACCATCTTCTGTCAGGAGTCGCATCCCGAGCAGTACGACCTCGGTGGAACGGAGGTCGTACGCCCTGACGTGGGCGGTCTGCTCCCGGTCTTCGTCCTCGACCACTACGAGGGGTACGACGTCAAGCTCCTCCAGGACTGCTCGCGCGACGAGCTCGACGGCTGGGTCGAGGCGAACGCCGAAGCGATTCGGGATGAGCTTCCTGCCGATCTCGTCTTCTGCAACCACGTGCTTCTCGGCGGTGCTGTCGGAGCGGCGAGCGGGGCACGGTACGCGGTCAAGGCCCACGGCTCCGAGCTCGAGTACTCGATGCGCGGCCGGCCCGAGCTTGAGATCTGGGGGAGGGAGGTGCTCGAGCGCGCGGAAGCGGTGTTCGTCGGATCGGGTCACATCCGCAAGGTGCTCGAAGACGTGTGCGGCCACGTCGAGTGCGTACACGAGGTGCCGCCCGGAGTCGACATCGACGAGTGGCGGCCGCGTCCCCGTGGCGAGGCTCTTACGGGGCTGATCGCCGAAGCAAGGCTCGATCCGGCGAACCCAGGCAATGTGAACGAGCGCCTCCCTGACGAGGGGAACGCCGAGCGGCTGGCCGCCTTCCTCGCCGACGAGACGCCCACCGTTGTCTACTTCGGGAAGCTGCTTCGCAACAAGGGCGTCCACGTGCTGCTCGAGGCGCTCGAGGGCGTCGACGCCCGGGCGGTCATCGTCGGCTTCGGCGACTACCGAGCGGAGCTCGAGGCATTCGCGGATCCAAAGCGAGCACTCTTCACCGGCCCGCTCGACCATCGCCACCTCGTCCACCTGCTCGCACTCGCGGACGTGTGCGTCGTCCCGTCGATCTTCCCGGAGGCTTTCGGCATGGTCGCCGCGGAGGCGGCGGCAACGGGCTGCCCGCCGCTCGTCGCGCGGCATTCGGGTCTCGCCGAAATCGCGGAGGGACTGGAAGCCGAGTATCCACCGGAGCTTCGCGACCTCACCTCGTTCGATAGTGGCGACGCCGATGACCTGTGCGCGAAACTTGTGGCGCTTCTCGCGCTTTCACACTCCGAGCGCGCCGAGATCTCGCAGGCCGCGCGTCGTACAGCCGTCGATCGCTGGAGTTGGCGGAGTGTCGCGGAGCGCCTGGTCACGCTCGATCGATAGCCAACGCTTCAACTACTGTAGTGCGCCCATGGGCGACGAGCAGCGTCTCTCTCCGGACGAGCTGATCACGCGGTCGCGCGAGCAGTTCGAGTCCGCCACCGACTTCACCATCGCGGTCGAAGAGGAGTTCGCGATCCTCGATCCGGAGTCGCTCGACCTCACGAACCGGTTCGAGGACGTCCAGGCAGCGAGCCGCGGTACGTCGCTCGAGGAGCACCTCGTCGGCGAGCTCATCGCATCTGAGGTCGAGATCCGGACTGGCCGCCAGGCGACGTTCAGCGACATCCCGGCCGTGATGGCGGAACGGCGCGCGGAGCTCCGGGCAGTGGTCGAGCCGATGGGGCTTCTTCTCGGCGCGACGGGAACGCACCCCTGGGCTGATTGGAAGAAGCAGCGGATCATCGACACCCCGCACTACCGGCGAAATGACGAGCTGCTCCGCTACGTCGTCTGGCGCAACAACACGTTCGGCTTGCACGTCCACGTCGCGATCAACGGGCCGGACCGGGCGATCGCGGTCGCGGCTGCGATGCGCAACTTCCTCCCGGAGCTCCTCGCGCTGTCGGCCAGCTCGCCGTTCGTCGAAGGCGTGAACACCGGCCTGCACACGGCGCGGACGCAGATCTTCACGCGCTTCTTCCCCCGCTGCGGCGTCCCGGACGCGTTCGCATCCTGGGCCGAGTACGAGAGTTTCGTCCGCTTCCTCTATGGCACAGGCTCGATCACCGAGCACACGCAGCTCTGGTGGAGCGTACGCCCGCATCTCGCGTTCCCAACCGTCGAGATCCGCGTGTGCGACGGGCAGCCCGATCTAGCCGAGGCGCAATCGCTGGCAGCTTTCGGGGCCGCTCTGACGGCGCGTATCGCCCGGGCCTACGACGAGGGCGAGCCTGTCGAGCCCCTGCCGCATCGCCTGATCGAGGAGAACTTCTGGCGCGCGATCCGCTGGGGGCTCTCCGGCGAGCTGCTCGACTTCGAGCGAGGCCAGCCGATACCTGCCCGACAGCGGATCGAAGAGCTCATCGAGTGGGTGCTGCCGGTGGCCGAGGAGATCGGCGCCGCTCCGTATCTCGCAGTCCCCGAGCGGAACGCGGCCGAACGACAGATCGAGCGGTTCGAGGAGGGCGCGTCGCTGGAAGAGATCTATGCCGAGCAGGTGAAGACAACGGAGAAGATCGGTGGGTGAGGGCGAGCCCCCGACCGAGGAGGAGCTCCGCGAGGCACTCGACCGGGTCGGCGTCGCCGACGTCCTTTTGCAGGCGCTGAGCGCCACGGCCTCGCTCGGCTTCCGGCGCGTCTCGGTGGAAGCGCGCGATCTCGGGCAGGCGCGCCTGGCGATCGAGGCGCTTCGTGCGCTCGAGCCGGTGCTGAGAGAGGGCGGTGTGGACGACGCGGTGGTTCGGGATCTGGAGCAAGCGCGCGCGAACCTCCAGCTCGCGTACGCGGCCGCAGTCGCCGAGCCTGCGCAGGACACGTCTGGATAGTGCATTGCAAACCGCAATGCAAAGTGTCATACTGGACGCATGAGCCAGCTCGTCACGCGCATCGACGCCGACCTCGCGCGCGACGTCGATGCGCTTGTCGCCGAAGGCATCGTCGCGTCGCGCTCCGATGCCGTACGGCAGGCGCTCCGCGCGCTCATCGACCGCCACCGCCGGCGTCGGATCGCCGAGGCAACGGTCGCGGCGTACACCGCCCAACCGCAGACCGAAGAAGAGCTCGGGTGGGCGGACGAAGCGACTCGTCGCATGATCGCCGAGGAACCTTGGTAGATCCGCAGCAGGGCGAGATCTGGTGGGCCGAGGCCGAGGACAAGCGGCGCCCCGTTCTCGTCGTTACCCGCTCGGCGGCCATCCCAGTGCTCACGTGGCTCGTCGTCGCCCCGATCACACGGACGATGCGCAGGATTCCGACCGCGATTCCGCTCGGCGAGGAGGAGGGTCTCGTCAGCTCGTGCATTGCAAGCTTCGACAACCTGCAGCCGATTCGCCGGCGGTTCCTCACCGAACGCGTGGGAGCAGTCGTGGGCGCGCGGGTGAAGATCTGCCGCGCGCTCTCTGCGCTCGCCGACTGCTGACGAGCACACGGACACGGCGCCCGATCTCGCCGCTTGTGATACATAATCGGCCGCGCCGGGGCTGACTCGGCGCTCACTTTGTGATGGGCGGGAGACCGGAGGATCATGGACTTTTTCGTTGACCACGCTGTCGGATTCGCGCTTGCATGCGCAGCCGTGGCGATTCTGTACGGGGTGTATCTCACCTGGTGGCTGCTCAAGCAGCCGGCCGGGAACGAGAAGATGCAGGAGATCGCGCGCGCGATCCAGGAGGGTGCCGGGGCGTACCTGCGCAAGCAGTACACGGCGGTGGCGGTGGTCGCGATCGTCCCGTTCTTCCTCCTCGGCTTCTACAACGAGCTTGGCTGGGGTACGGCATTCGGCTTCCTGATCGGCGCGCTCTTCTCGGCAGCCGCAGGCTTTATCGGCATGAACGTCGCGGTGCGCTCGAACGTCCGCACCGCGGAAGCCGCACGCGAGGGACTGCAGCCCGCGTTCAAGGTTGCATTCCGTGCGGGCTCGGTGACCGGCCTCCTCGTGGTCGGGCTCGGGCTGCTCGGCGTCGCCGGCTACTACTGGGTGCTCACCGACTGGATCGGGAATACCCCCGGGTCCGCGGTGGACGACCTCATCGGGCTCGCTTTCGGCGGCTCGCTGATCTCCGTCTTCGCCCGTCTCGGCGGCGGCATCTACACGAAGGCCGCCGACGTCGGAGCCGACCTCGTCGGAAAGCTCGAGGCCGGGATCCCCGAGGACGATCCGCGCAACCCTGCGGTCATCGCGGACAACGTCGGCGACAACGTCGGCGACTGCGCAGGCATGGCGGCAGACCTCTTCGAGACCTACGCCGTCACCGCGGTTGCGGTGATGCTCCTCGGGATCGGGTTCGAGCAGGCCGACCTCTGGCTCTACCCCCTCGCCCTCGGCGGGATCTCGATTCTCTCGTCGATCATCGGGACCTTCTTCACGCGGGTCGGCACCGGTAAGAACGCGATCATCAATGCCCTCTACCGCAGCGTGCTGGTCGCCACCGTCCTTTCCGCCCTGGGCTTCATCCCGGTGACGATGGCGTACGACGGAGGCGACTTCGACTTCTGGAACCTCTACGGCTCGGCGCTCATCGGGCTCGCTGTGACCTTCCTGCTCGTGGCGATCACCGAGTACTACACCGGCACGCGCTGGAAGCCGGTGAAGGACATCGCGAGCGCGTCGCAGACCGGGAGCGCGACGAACATCATCTCGGGCCTCGCCGTCGGC
>Ga0315292_10001939_pt1 | contig 11378 bp, 9 predicted proteins | sample YL17G13_0_MG_FD_204029 | JGI IMG/M metagenome (GOLD analysis project Ga0315292, IMG submission 204029) | Sediment microbial communities from Yellowstone Lake, YNP, Wyoming, USA - YL17G13_0 | ecosystem: Environmental > Aquatic > Freshwater > Lake > Sediment | place: USA: Wyoming | collected... | reverse complement strand
GGTCGGACCGGCGGACCCCCTCCCGCCCCATCTCACCGACCCGTCCTCAGAGCTGGTCCGGGCGGCGAAGGCGGCGGTCGAGGCGTGCACGGGGCGCACGCCGACGCTCGTGTGCGGCGTGTCCGAGGCCGACGACAACATCATCGCCCAGAGGACCGGGGTGCCGGTCTTATGCGTCGGTCCGGGCGAATCCGGGACCCGTGCGAGATACCACCAGCCCGAGGAGGCCGTGCGCGTCTCCCAGCTGGGGCCCGCGGCCCGCATCTACGTCGACACGGTGCTGAGGCTCGACGGCGCCGCACATCAGAAAGGGAAGAAAAAACAGGCGAAGGGTGCTGGACCCTCCGTGTGAGAGGGATCGGCAGCGCACTTCCCAGCATGACCGCGTACCGTGCGACTGCCTTTTTGCGGTCTCTCTTCCCGCATATTGCCCGCGACGCGCCTCTGCGAGAGGGGCGCGGGCCTAAACCTGGCTCCGCTCCATACCCTCGTTGATTCCCCGCTGAGGCGTGATTGTTAACACCATTAAAAGACGATTATGGTTCAATCATCAAACAATCTGCGTGATGCCAGGACCGCGCAACGGCGCCCGGACTATGTCGCCGGTCTGTTGCAGAGCACGAGGCTCAGCCTGATGCGGTCGCCGAGCGCGACGTCCTGGTAGGAGCCCCAGAGTATGCCCGCGTTCGGCAGCCTGGCCTCCAGGCCGGACAGCACCTTCCCGATCTCGGCCTCCCACGGGTCCGCGGACGAGTACACCGCGATGGCCGAAGGCACCTGGCCCAGATCGAAGTCGAACCAGGGGGAGCTCAATGCCTCCTTCACGGTACGTTCGACCCGGTCGTCCCCCCTCGCGAGCCCCAGGCCGAACCTGCCCGATGTGGCGTTCCCCACGACCTGCCTGAGCAAACCCATGTCCGACCTCGAGACGGTGGATATCATGTCCATGACCGGCCTCAGCATGATGCCGTTCATCAAACCGAACGCACGGGACATGGGCATGTTGGGCGCCAGGTCCGAGAGCTTGTCGTTCGAGAACTCTATGCACAGCGCGGAGGTCCTGTGGAGCTCGTGCAGCATGCTCATCGCGAGCTCGCGCCTACGCTCGCTCTCCGCGGAGAACGGGACCGCGGCAAGGACGATGTCCACCGTGCCCCTGGACTGGGCGACCGATGTGAACAGCTTCGCGCCGATGCTCCCGCTCACGCCGCCAAGGCCGCACATGAGGAACGCGAGGTCCGTGTTGTTGAACAGGTCGACGACCTCGTGTCCGGCTATCTCCGGGAGGCGCTTGAGTATGGAATGGCCCGAGTGGGCCGCGCCTATGAGCCTGTCCTGGCCGAGGAGTATCTTCCTGTCGGCGTGCGAGCGGGCGATGTCGGCACTCGACGTGGAGAACGCCACCGTCGGGAACGGGGCCCCCTCGATCATGTTGCATCCCGCGCTGCCCAGCCCGAACAGCTTCATCCTGACGGGCTGGTCGTCGGGGAACTGAGACAACCTGGTCCTTTTGTTCGCCATCCCGGGCAGGTCATGACCGTACCCGGACTTGAATTGTCTCATGCGCACGGGCCCGGGCGCCCGCTGGTGACCAGGCGCCAGGACCAAAGTTAATGTAACACTAGTCGTATCCCGACATGCCAGCGCATACGGGGGACCGCATGCGTGAGGCGCCGCGGAAGACCAGAGGGATGCCCGCGGAAGGGAACGAATTACCACGGTGCAGCTAGAATGGCAGACCTGCAGACTGACTTCGTAATGAGCATGGCTGTGGTCATAGCCGCCGCTGCAGTCATCATCATCCTGTTCCACCGGTTCCGGCAGCCGCTCATCCTCGGTTATCTGCTCGCGGGCATGCTCGTCGGACCGTTCGTCATATCGGCCAGGGACTCGGTCGAGCTGCTCGCCAAGCTAGGCATCATCCTGCTCACGTTCTCGATAGGCCTGGAGTTCAACCTCAAGAAGCTCCGGAAGATCGGCGTCACGGTCATCACCGCGGCCAGCCTGGAGATCGTAATGATGATAGGCTTCGGGTTCCTGCTCGGGCGCGCCCTCGGCTGGACCGCCCTCGAGGCGACGCTCCTGGGCGCGATCCTCTCGGTGGCGTCCACGATGATCATCGTGAGGTCGCTCAGGGAGAGCGGGGGCCTGGACAACGACCGGGCGCGGCTGATAGTCGGCATACTGATAGTCGAGGACTTCGCTGCCGTGCTCATACTCGCCGCCGTCTCCGGCCTGATATCGACAGGAGGCGTCGACGCCCGCGAACTCGCCATGCTGGTCCTCAAGATGGCGATCTTCATCGCCGCGTCGATCGTGTTCGGCGTGGCGGCCCTGCCCAGGCTCGTGGACTACGTCGGCAAGCAGCGCTCGGGCGAGCTGCTGATCGTGACCGTCCTGGGGCTGTGCTTCTCGATGTCGTACTTCGCCAAGTACATCGGGTTCACCGAGGCGATAGGCGCGTTCATCATGGGCATCATAATCTCGGAGTCCAAGTACATCGGCGATGTCATCCGCAAGGTCGAGCCCGTCCGGGACCTGTTCGGGGCCATATTCTTCATCACGGTGGGCATGCTGGTCGACCTCTCGCTGTTCTACGATGTCGATGCGTTCATAATCCCAGTGCTCATCGTCACGGCGGTCTTCGTCCTGGCCAAGATGTTCTCGTGCACCTTCTCGACCTTCCTGTTCGGCTTCGGCTCCAAGAACGCCATAGGGACGGGCCTCGGGATGGTGGCGATCGGCGAGTTCTCGCTCATGATCGCGGCCACGGCCATCGGCTCCAGCGCGATCAGGGAGACCGTCTATCCCATAATCGTGCTCGTGACGACCATCACCGCGCTCATAGTGCCCTACTCGATCATGTCCACGGGCAGGGTCACGAGGTCGCTCGAGGGGAAGATGCCGAGGTCGTTCCTGATCCTGACGCAGTATCTGAACCTGGTGCTCACGACCGCGAGGAGGCGCTCGAGGTCGTCTGCCCACACATCATACGAGATGAGGAACAACATATCGATCCTGCTCGTGAACATAGTCATCGTGGTCACCGTCCTGCTCACGCTGTCCCTGCTGGTCCCGAACGCCGACGACTACTCCTCGCTGGTAGGAGGGGACAACAACCTCATGCTGGCCCTGATGGTCGTGGGCGCGTTGCTCCTGATATACCCGGCACTGAGGAGCATATACTACCGCTCGATCCGCCTGGTGGAGGTCTTCACCAGCGAGGCGATGCTGGGGACCAGGTCCGCCGAGTACGTCGGCTACAACGCGACCTCGAGGGTGATGAAGTCCATCCTGGTCGCCATATACGTGCTCATAGGGCTTGTCGCCGTCTACCCGCTGTTCCACTCGCTGCTCCAGGAGAGCCTCCTGTACGCCGCGTTCGCGCTGGCCATCATCGCCGTGATCGTCCTCGCCCTGCGCAGCTCGATACAGACCGTGAACGAGAAGGTCTCAGAGGTCTTCGAGCGCCGGGGGTCCCAGGTCGAGACCGATGAATTTTCGCCGGACCTCGCCGAGATCGAGGCGATCATCGCGGAGATGGAGCGTGAACAGGTTTGAGGATAGTCCATCTCTCCGACACGCATCTCGGGTACGGGACATACTCGAAGCTGGACCACAGCGAGGGCATCAACCAGCGCGAGGCGGACTTCTACAACGCGTTCAGGCAGTCGATAGACAAGGCCATCGAGCTGAAACCCGACGCGATCATACACGCGGGGGACCTGTTCGATGTGGTCCGCCCGCAGAACCGGGCCATCGAGTTCGCCATGAAGCAGCTCCTCAGGCTCTCCGAGGCCGGCATCGAGACCGTGCTCATATCGGGGAACCACTCGACGCCGAAGATGAAGGAGACCGGGAGCATATTCGGCATATTCGAGCACCTGCCCCACATGCACGCGGTCCACGACTGCGGGACCACGCGCGTGGTGGTCGGCGACATGACCGTGCACGCCATCCCGCACTCGACCGCGCCGCCGCTGGCCCAGCTCGTCTCCGAGCTGAGGCCGTCCAAGGAGACCAGATACAACATCGCCGTCCTGCACGCGGGCATAACCGGGTCCAAGACCTACAAGATGGACGAGTTCAACGAGCAGGCCGTGCCCGTCGAGGCCGCCCCCGCGGATTTCGACTACATCGCCCTCGGGCACTACCACCGGTACGCGAAGGTCCGGGAGAACATGTACTACTCCGGCTCGACCGAGAGGCTGGGGTTCGGGGAGGTCGACCAGGACAAGGGCGTCATCGAGCTCAACCTCGCGACCAGCGGCATGAAGTTCCACAAGCTCGCGATCAGGGACATGATCGACCTCGAGGAGGTCGACGCGAAGACCATGGTCGCGTCCGAGGTGCTCGCCACCGCCAGGGACAGGGTCAGCGGGGCGGTCATCGACGACAGGATCGTCCGGCTCGTCGTCAAGAACGTCTCCCAGGAGGCCTACAGGTCGCTCGACGTGCCGGCCATACGGAAGCTGGGGTCGAGCGCGGTGCACTTCGAGCTCAAGATAGAGCGTGCCGAGGCGGCTGCCAGGCGCGAGGCGGAGGATGCCCAGATCGGGTCCCTGACGCACGAGTTCCAGAGATATGTCTCCGGCCTGGACCTGCCGGAGGCCAAGAAGAAGGCCCTGCTCGAACGGGGCGGCCCGTACTTCACGAGGGATGACGAATGAGGATCGCCACCCTGGAGCTCAGGAACTACAGGCGCTTCAAGGAGCTCAGGATCGAGTTCCCAGACGGCGTCGTCGGTATCCTCGGGCTGAACGGGGCGGGGAAGAGCACCCTCATCGAGGCCGTCGGGTGGGCGTTCTTCGGGAACGTCGAGGAGGCCGTGCGGACATCCCGCGAGAGCATCAAGCGCGCCGGCGCCGGCCAGGGCGAGAACGTCTATGCGGCCGTCGAGTTCGAGCTCGGAGGGGCGGAGTACAGGATCACGCGCGAGATGGGCGGCAAGAGCATGACCATGAAGGCCGAGCTGCGCACGAAGGAGCGCGTGCTGGCAGAGGGGGACAAGCCCGTCGGCAAGATGGTCGAGAAGCTGATCGGGATGGACTACAAATCGTTCTTCACATCGGTCTTCGCCAGGCAGAAGGAGCTGAACGCGCTCCAGAACGCCCGCGCAGGGGAGCGCAAGAAGGCCGTGCTCCGGATGCTGCGGATAGACGGCGTCGACTCCGTCATCCAGCTGGTCCGGGACGACGCGAGGGCGGTCAAGGAGCGCATCAAGGGGGCCATGAGCGCCCTCGTGGACGAGGACGGGAGGGAGCGCGAGGGCGTGCTCAGGGAGAGGCTGCCCGCGCTCGAGCTCGCGGTCAAGGAGACCTCCGAGAGGCTTGCGGCCTCCGACGCGAGGGAGAAGGACGCGCTGAAGGCGGTCGACGAGGCGCGGACCAAGAGGGACACGCTGAAGAAGGACGTCGATGCGTTCAACTCATCCGCGAAGGACCTGGCGACCAAGAGGACCACCGTCACCGAGCTGCGGAAGCGCGAGGAGAAGGTCCAGCAGAGGGTCCGGGAGGCCGAGGCGCGCGTCGCCAAGCTGCCCGAGCTCGAGGTGGCCGAGAAGGCGTGGGCCGCGGCCGCCAAGATGCGGGAGGCGCTCGAGGCCGAGAAGGGCAGGAGCGACAAGGCCAAGCATCTCAGGGAGGACATCACGCTCATCGAGAAGGAGGAGGGCAAGGCCCTCGAGGAGGCGAGCGGGCTCAGGCAGCAGCTCGCGAGACCATCGGACATCCAGGCCAGGACCGAGGAGGTCGACCGGCTCAAGGTCGAGTGCGAGGTGAAGAAGGCCGAGATCTCGGGGCGCATGGGGGAGCTCAAGGCCAGGGCCGCGGAGAGGAGGCAGGCGGCGGACAAGGATTCGAGGAAGCACCAGGAGATCAGGACGGCCGGCCAGGACGGCGTCTGCCCGACCTGCGACCGCGTCCTGGGCGGGTCGTACACGGTGCTCATCCAGAAGCTCGAAGCCGATGTCGCGTCCGCGAGGAAGACCGCCGACGAGTCGGACGCGGTCATCAGCGGGCTCCAGGGGGACCTCGTCGCGCTCGACAAGCGCGAGGACGCCCTCAGGAAGAAGCGGAGCGGGCTCGAGCAGGAGAACGCGAAGCGGAAGCAGCTCGAGACATCGGTCGAGAGCGCCGAGAAGCAGCTCGCCAGGACCAGGGAGCGCCTGGCGCAGAAGAGGAAGGAGCTGGAGGCCGTCGGAGAGATCAGGTTCTCGGAGCAGGACTACGCCGCGGCCAAGACGGAGCACGACCGGCTCAAGCCGATGCACGACGAGTTCGTCCGTCTCAAGAGCGTCCAGGAGGACCTCGGGCGGGCGAGGCACGAGCTCGGGGAGGTCGGGGAGTCCATCAGTAAGAACTCGCTCGAGGAGCAGGCCATAAGGAGCATGGTCGACGCGCTGGAGCCCAAGAAGAACCTGTACGACGCGGCGATCAAGGACCTCGACGCGAGGTCCGGCGTGCTCAACCTCGCGAAGGACGAATCGAGGCGGCACCAGAGCGCGAAGGAGAAGGCGGCCGCCGAGCTGGACAGGACGGGCAGGGAGCTCGAGAACATCGCCCGCGTGAAGAGGACGATCGAGTCGGAGCGCAAGGCCTCGGACGAGCTCGCGGCGCTCGAGGACATCATGGTCACCTTCCGGGACCATCTCATAGGCAAGGTCGCGCCGACGCTCTCGGAGCAGACCTCCAAGTTCATGGAGGCCATGACCGAGGGCAGGTACTCGGGCGTGTCCCTGGACGAGGACTACGAGATCCAGCTGGACGACCAGGGCGTGCTGCACCCGTTGAAGAGGTTCTCCGGGGGCGAGTCGGACCTGGCCAACCTCGCCTTCAGGCTCGCCGTCTCGAGGATAATCGCGGACAGGACGGGGGCGAGCCCGATCAACCTGCTGATACTGGACGAGATCTTCGGCTCGCTCGACCCGAGCAGGAAGCGGAGCGTCATGACCGCCCTCGGGGGGCTGTCGAGCCAGTTCAGGCAGATATTCCTCATAACCCACATCGAGGACGTGAAGGACCTGATGAACTACGTGATAAGGGTCGAGGAGCGGGAGGACGGGACGAGCGTGGCCACGCTCGTCTGAGGTCGCATCCCGGTCGCAGACACCTCATCTCACGAGAAACCGCCCAGGGTCATCTGGTCCTGGATGTCTATGTCCCTCTCCTCGTGCGGTATGCCCAGGATGTCCATCATCTGGAAGGCGTTCTTGACGGCCTTGGCCCGCCCGTGGTTGTTGAAGTATATCCAGGCCTTGTCGCAGTTGGAGATGATATCCGACAGCCTCTGCTCCCAGGCGCTGAGCTGGTCGTGCGTGTAGAGGTAGTCGTACTTGTTGATCCTGTAGTCGTCCTCCGCCTCCTCCTTGAACCAGATGTCGTAGTTCCGCCCGTGGAACCGCACGTACGCATGCTTGGCTGTGAGCGAGCGGGTCATCGGGAAACCCGGGCCGTCTATGATGACGTTGGCGACCTTGAACTCCTGGAGCACCTCTGCGGCGTCGGAGGATATCTCGTTCCCCTTATCGTTCAGCCAGCTCCTGTGCCTGAACTCCACCGCGTACCTGTAGAGGTCCGTGTCCAGCATGCCGAGGAGCGTCCTCAGCTTCCCGAGGCTCGCCCTGTCCTCGGACCTGAAATACGGCGAGAGCTGGACGAGGACCCCTCCGAGCAGGCCGGCCTCGGACAGGGGCTTTATGCATATCTCCTCGAAGCTCGACGCCTGGGCGGCGGCCTTCTCGGGCCCCTCCTTCAGGAGCGACTCGTGCGTGATGATCTGCGGGAGCTTCACGGAGAACTCGAATCCGAGCCTCTGCTTCCCCTTCTCGATCCAGGATTTGACCATGTACTCGTTCGGCACGCGGTAGAACGTCGAGTTGATCTCCACCGTGGGGAAGTACCTGGAGTAGTACCGGAACCACTCCCCCTTCCTGCTCGCCAGCTCCGCAGGGTAGAACCTGTCCACCCAATCGTCGTAGGACCATCCGGAGCAGCCGATCAGCGCGGCCATAGGGTTTTAAATGCCCTACGGCTATAAAAATCATTCCGAAGGGAGGCCGGAGGCCTGGCCCCGTGCTCACTGGCCCCCGTGAACCACGGGCCGATACGGAGGGAAAGTGATATATCGGTGCTAACGCCTGGCCATGGATGCCTGGAACAGTATGCTGCTGAGCTACATGATGCAGTGTTCCGACACCAGGCGACAGCGCGCTGAATGTGGGTCCCTCCATGAACAACCGGCTTGAAGCCGGGACATGTATGGAGGACAACACAGCGCTCAACAACAACAACCCCCAGGAGGGTCAGGGCGGCGAGAGTGCCTTGGCATGCCGTGAACCGCACTGTTACGCCTGGGGGACAATCCAGTGCCCGGACCTCTTCTTATTGGACCTTGCCAGCTTCGAGAGCCACTTCTCGGCCTCGTCATACATCGAGAACTGCCGCTCCCGCTCCCTGAAGTCCTTGGTGTGATGTATCCGCCGGACCTGGCTGCCCTTGGCCTCCATGATCCCGTGGAGGAGCTCGTGGTACACGACGAACTCGAGCACGTACCTCGGGACCTTCTCGGAGTCGAGCACCTTGTTCACGGCGAGGAGGTTCAACGCCTGGAAGTAGAAGCCCAGCCTCGCGGACGGGGACTCCTTGGCCCATGCGAGGTCCGGGAGCAGGAGCTTCCCGTCGAAGTAGCAGCCGTTGACATAGTCGAACACCGGACGCAGGTCCCTTGCATCGCCCCGCGGCCTGAACGACAGGAACCTGGCGCGCGCGATGTAGGTGTCCTTCTTGGGCACCCAGAGCTCGCGCGACCTCGCGAAGCCGAGGTACTTCTCGGCCATGCCGTCCGGACAGTCCTTCCTGTACGCCCTGCACAGGAGGTACCAGGCGAAGGCCTCGATGACATCGTCGGGGGCGTGGTCCAGGTAGTCGCTGACCCTGAGCGTGAGTGCGCCCCCCCTGTGCCGCCAGGTGTGCCGCAGCTCCGCATATGGATAGAAGGAGACCGACATGCGGCCGCCCGAAAGCTGCTTGTTCACCTGCTTGAACGTCCCATCCAGGTCCACGGCTTCGAGGTATGGCTGAATCTACATATATGATTCATCGCCCATGCACCCCGGGACGCACCATGGACCGCTGCCGCATCCGTCCGAGAGGGCTCACCGGGCCCGCCTGCACGCATGCATGTCTGGCACTCCTGATCACCGGGGCGTTCCTCATGACCGGGGTGGGGTGGGGCGCATCACGGTCCGATGGACCCACGCCGCTCGCCATGGACCTGGCAGCGTCGGTCTCGGGCGAACGCATAGCAGAGACGATCAGCACCCTCCAGCAGCTGAAGTCCCGGGAGTTCCATCTCAACTACACGCTCCAGGCCGCCCAGTACATCCACGACGAGCTCGAGGGGTACGGGCTCGATGCGGAGTATCAGGAGTTCCTCCTCGATGGCATCCTGGTCTCGAACATCGTTGCCGTGAAGCCACCTGCCGAGGACGGGGGCGAGACATACCTGTTCGGCGCGCACTACGACTCCGAGAACGAGGATGCGGACACGTTGGAGCTCGCCTACTCCCTCGCGGCCCCAGGCGCCGACGACGACGCGTCCGGGATCGCGGTGGTGCTGGAGCTCGCCAGGCTCCTCGCGGACGAGGAACTCGACGCGACCGTCAAGTTCGTGGCGTTCGTCGCGGAGGAGTACGGCTACGACCACGAGGGCGGGCTGGCCGGGAGCAGGTACTTCGTCGCACACGAGATCGAGGCGGGCGTCGAGTACGAGGGCGTCGCGATCCTCGACATGGTCGGATACCGCACGGGTGATGCGAGCAAGGCATCCCTCGTGGTGCGGTCCAGCGGGGACGATTTCGCAGAGGAGGTGGAGGAGAGCGTGGACCGCAACTCGGTGCCGCTCGACCTCCAGACATTCGTCGCGCCCCTGGCCAGGTACAGCGACCACGAGTCCTTCTGGGAGGCCGGGTATCCGGCGGTGCTCGTGTCCGAGGAGATGGCATTGGCCGGGTCGGTGCCCATGCCCGTGAACCCCAACTACCACACCGCGAACGACACGCTGGACACGCTCTCGACCGACCAGATCGTCGCGGTCACGCAGGCGCTCATAGGCACCGTCACGGGCGATGACCCGTCCGGGGAAGGAGATATAGGCCTCTACGCGATTGCCGCGGTCGGCGCGGTGGCCATGGCCGCCGTGATCGCTCGCAGGTTCCGGAACAGGACAAGGAAGGTGGACTAGATGGGAGAGGACACGGACAGGCACCCCAGCAGGGAATACCCGAACGCCCCGCTCGTCGGCGTCGGCGCGGTCACGATCAAGAACGGCAAGATACTGCTCATCAAGAGGGCATTCCCCCCGGGCGAGGGGATGTGGAGCATACCGGGAGGGCTCGTGGAGGTCGGGGAGAAGCTCTCGACCGCCTGCGAGAGGGAGACGGAGGAGGAGACCGGGGTCAAGGTCCAGGTCCTCGAGCTCATCAACGTCTTCGACCTCGTGGAGCACGACGACGAGGGGAAGGTCCGGTACCACTACGTGCTCGTCGACTTCCTCGCGAAGGCCGTGAGCGGCAAGGAGAGGCTCAGCCCGGAGGTCACGGAGATGAAGTGGGTCGACTACGACGCGGCCAAGGGGATGGACCTGACGAAGAGCGCCAGGAAGGCGCTCGATGAGCTCTTCGGCGGGGCCGTGTAGTGAGAGGTCACATCTTAGGCGGCCCGAGGTGCCTCGGAAGCGACTTCTCGACCCTGGCCGTCTTGATCATCATGACGGGGACGTCCACGGACTTGAGTATCCGGTCATAGACCGTCCCGAAGAGCGTGAGCTCGAAGGCGGTCTGGGGGCCGGCGCCCATGACGAGCAGGTCGCATGCCTGGGCGCGCTCCAGGACCGTGCTCACGAGGGACTTGGAGCGCACAGTCTTGACCTCCGCCGGGACCTTGACCCGCTCGCACATCTTGATGAGCCGCTCTGCGTTGCCTCTGGCCAGCTCGATCGTCTTCTCGTCCGTGATGATCGTCAGGATATCGACCCGCGCGCCGTACTCCTTCGCGATGGGCAGCGCGAGGAGGAGCGCCTTCCTGGTCTCGAAGTAGCCGCCGGAGACGAGCAGGATGTTGTCGATGTTCTTCTCCAGCCTCTTGGTCTTGATGATCGCGATGTCGCAGGGGGACTTCCTGACGACTTCGTCCAGGTTGCGCCCGAGTATGGTCCTACCGAGCCTCCTGGTACCCTTCCAGCCGACCACGAGCAGGTTCGCGGCGTCGTGCCTCGCCTGGTCTACGATGGCGCCTGCGACGTCGTAGGACACGGAGACCACCGGTCGGACCTTGACGGTCGACGGGGCGATCTTCGCAGTCTTCTTCAGGCCCATCGAT
>Ga0315292_10001938_pt1 | contig 11380 bp, 10 predicted proteins | sample YL17G13_0_MG_FD_204029 | JGI IMG/M metagenome (GOLD analysis project Ga0315292, IMG submission 204029) | Sediment microbial communities from Yellowstone Lake, YNP, Wyoming, USA - YL17G13_0 | ecosystem: Environmental > Aquatic > Freshwater > Lake > Sediment | place: USA: Wyoming | collected... | reverse complement strand
GTCGCTGACGCGAAAGGGATGACGTACACCCGCAACGTGCGCACCATGCCGCTCGAGTGGTCGCCGGTGAACCCCAGTCTGCTGTTCTATGCCCAGAACGCCGTGTTCATGACCTCCGACGGCGGCTCGACCTGGACGCGCATCAGCGGCGACCTCACGCGGCAGGCGTGGGCGGTGCCGGCCAACACCGGGAAGTACGGGGCCGGGGTCACGCCGGCGCCAGCCGGTTCGATCACGGCGCTCTCGCCGTCGCCACTCGACGTGAACGTCCTGTGGGCGGGCACCGACGACGGGCACATCCAGGTGATGACGGGGCCTGCGCGCACGTGGACCAACGTCACGCCGCCGGCGATCAAGCCGTGGACGCGCATCTTCAACATCGAGGCGGGGCACTTCAGCGCGCTCACGGCGTACGCCGCCGCCAACACGATGCGCCTCGACGACATGAATCCGCACTTCTGGCGCACCCGCGACGGCGGCAGGACGTGGACGGAAATCAACACGGGGTTGCCATCCGGCGCCGTGTCCAATTCCATTCGCGAAGATCCCCGCCAGAGGGGGCTGCTGTACGCCGCCACCGAGACGCAGGTGTGGGTGTCGTTTGACGAGGGCGATCACTGGCAGTCCCTGCGCCTCGACATGCCGGCCGTCTCGGTGCGCGACATCGCGGTGAAGGATGACGAGTCGTGCATGTGCGCGGATCTGGTGGCGGGCACCCACGGCCGCGGATTCTGGATCCTCGACGACGTAGCGCCGCTCAGGCAGGCGGCCGCCATACGCGCCGCGCAGGGCGCGCCGGCGGCGTACCTGGTGAAGCCGGTCACCGCCGTGCGCGTGCGCTTCGCGATGAACCCGCCCACGCCGTGGCCGCCCGAAGTGCCGGCCGGCGAGAATCCGCCGCCCGGCGCCATTCTCAACTACTACCTCGCGGCCGATGCGGCCGGGCCGGTCACCATCGAGGTGCTCGACGCGGGTGGCGGCATCGTGCGCCGGTACTCCAGCGCCGATCCCGTGCCTGCGGTGCACCCGGCGCTCGACCCGGTCGCGTACAACAAGATCTGCCAGGAGACGCCGAGCGCACCGGATTGCGCGCTGCCGCTCTACTGGCCCGCTCCCCCGATGGTCGTTTCCACGCGCCAGGGAATGCACCGGATGTGGTGGGACATGCGCTACGACCCGATCGGCGAGGGCGGCGGCGGGCGCGGCGGCGGCGGTGGCGGCAACGGCGCGGTGCCGGGCCGGACGTATCCGTCGGTCAACGCGCCGTGGGCGCCGCCCGGCACCTACACGGTCCGCCTCTCGGTGGACGGCAAGAGCTACACGCAGCCGATCGCGTTGAAGCTCGATCCGCGCGTCAAGACGGCGGCGGTTGATCTGGCAACGCTCGCGTCGCTGACCCGCGAGATGTACGAGGGCGCCCGGGCCGCCTATGCCGCCTCCACGCAGGCGCGCGCGCTGGCGACTCAACTGTCGGCGCTCGCCGGCGACGACCTCACGGCGCTCAGGGCGGCGGTCGACGCACTGGCCCCGGCAGCGCCCGGCGGGGCGGGCGGCGGGCGCGGCGGCGGCCCGCCTGCGCCTGGGGCGTCGGCGGGGCAAGCCGGACGTGGCGCCGCAGGGGGCGCGGCGGCGGCGACGCTTCAGAGCGTGAGCAACGAGATGCTGTCGGCGGCGATGGCGATGCAGGCAGCGGAATTCGCGCCGACCGCGCGCGAAGTGGCGGCGTGCGCCACCGCACGGACGAACGCGGCGGCCGTGATGGCGAAGTGGACGGCCCTCAGCACCGTTGACCTGGTGACGCTCAACGCGAAACGGAAGGCGGCCGGGCAGCCGGTGATTGCGATGCCCAAACGCTGAAACAGGAGGCCGCGATTCGGATTCGCCGACAGGCCGCCTGCCGCGACACGGTAGCGGCCGCCCGGGAGGAGCTCGAGCGCACGGCATGACCTCAGCGCGGTTCGCCATCGCTCATGGGCGGGCCGCACCCGAAGCGCTCCCGCATGCGCTGCCGGAACCGCTCCTTCTCCTCCGGCGTCCAGCGTGAACCGCCGCGGCGGCCGACGTGGGAACCGAAGCCGCCGAAGAGGATCCGGCAGAGCGCGAGCAGGCCGAGCGCCTGCCAGAACGTCACCTCCCGCCAGCCGAAGAGCGGCGGCAGCAACCCGTTCCACAGCAGCTGGACGACGAAGCCGCCCAGCGCGATGAACGCCGCCAATCCCGCGATGGCCAGCGGCGCGATGAAGATCAGTTTCCGTGTCATCGTCTTGTCCTCACGTGTGTCCAAGTTCGTCGTAGATGGGCTGCAGCCGTTCGCGCAGGCGCAGGACCGCGTAGCGCTTGCGCGAGAGCAGCGTGTTGACGCTCACGCCCGTCTCCGCAGCCATGTCCTTGAAGCTTTGTCCTTCCACTTCGTGCGCCACGAACACCCAGCGCTGGTCTTCGGGCAGCTCGGCAACGGCCTCTTCCAGCGCCTCGATCAGCACGTGCCTGGCGTAGACGGCATCCGGACCCGCGTCGGGTGACGGCAGCAGTTCCTCCAGACTCAGCGGATCATCGCCTTCGCTCGGCGCCGCGCGGCCGCCAAGCCGTTCCGGCGTCTTCTTGCGGAAGAGATCGGTGATGCGGTTGCGCGCGACGCGGAACAGCCAGCCGGTGACGTGCTCGATCGGCATCAGCAGGCGGTTCGCTTCCACCAGTTCGTAGAAGACGTCCTGCAGGATGTCCTCGGCGTCGCGCGGATCTGGCACGCGCCGGCGGATGAAGCTGCCAAGCCGGGATCGCTCCCGCGTGACCACGTCGGCGATCCGCTCGTCCTGTTCGTGTGTCATCCGCTCCAGGCCCGCCCGCCTTCGCACGTCGGTATTCTGGTCCGCTTCGGCGAGGCACGCTGCATCTGTCATCTATGGTTGTAGACGAATGACGGGGTGCGGATATTGTAGGAGGCCGCGGATATACTCCCAATCCTGAGCGGTAAAGCCGAAGTCTTCGCCGCCCTCCGAGGGAGCAAGCCGGGGATCATTCCATCATCTCCTGCATGACCCGGTTGGGGCGTCGGCCCGATTGGCGCTGCTGAACGAACATCCGTCTGGCGACCTCGAGACAGGTGCGAAGCGCCGCCTCTTCAGAGCACTCGTGCTTGCCGCAAGGGCTCGCCCGGGCCTAAAATCGCCAGGACGCGCGGATTTCAACCCCTGCCCACGCAGGACAGACCCTCCCGATGAGCCCATACCCACGCGGAACCATGGGGCGCCTGCTCGAGGTCGACCTCGCCTCGGGCGTCGCCAGCACACACGCGCTCGACGAGCGCATGGTGGAGTTGTTCGTGGGCGGGCGCGGTCTCGGGACCGCACTGCTCGTCGAGCGGTTCCTGCGCCTCCGCGACCGCTACCCGAACCCGTTTCGCATGGTCGACCCCACGGCGCCGGAGAATCCGCTCGTCGTGAGCACCTCGCCCGCCAACGGGACGATGGTGCCGACCAGCGCGCGCTTTCACGCCAACTTCAAGTCGCCGCTCACGGGCGGCATCGGATCGACCAACAGCGGCGGCCGGTGGGGCGTCGAGTTCAAGCGGACCGGCCATGACGCCATGGTCGTCACCGGGCGCTCGTCTGATCCGGTCGTTCTCTTCATCGATGCCAACAAGGTGGGGTTCGATGCGCCACCGGACGTCGATCTCGACGATGTCGAGGCGGTGACAGACGCGCTCGAGTCGCGCTACGGCCGCGGGGTGCGCGTCATGACGGTCGGGGCCGCTGGCCGCCGGTTGTCCCCGATCGCCGCGATCATGAACGACAAGGGGCGCGCGCTCGGGCGCGGAGGCGGCGGGGCGGTTTTCGGCTCCAAGAACCTGGTCGCCATCGTCGTGGCGGGGTCCGTGGCGGTCGAGACCGCGGCGCCCGAAGCGCTTCACCCGAAGAACGTCGCGGGCTCGGTCTACAAGGCCCACGCGAAGCTTCGGGTCGGCAAACTCACCAAGCCGCCCGAACAGTTCGGGATCCTCCCGTCGATGGGGACGGCCGGCCTGCTTGGGATGCTTTCCCAGTACGACGAGTTGATCCACTGCAACTTCCGCGACACCAGCCACGTCGCCGACGAGATCGAGCGGATCGGGGGCGAAGCGCTGGCCTCCCACCCGCTGATTAAGGTCAGGCGCCGTGCCTGCTTCCAGTGTCCGATCGGGTGCACGCGCGAGACCGAGCTCTTCGACCAGTGCGGCGTGGTCGTCGACAAGGGCGAGGGGCCCGAATTCGAGACCGTGGCGATGTTCGGGGCGAACCTCGACATCTACGACCTCGAGCCGATCACCGAAGCCAACTATCTCTGCAACCGGTTCGGCCTCGACACGATCGCGGCCGGGGGCACGATTGCGGCGCTGATGGAGATCTTCGGGATCGCACGGGCGAAAAGGCCGGAGGCGCGCACCGATGGTGAGCGAATGGTGATGGCGGACGCGGCGGAGTTCGCGAGCGCCTTCGAGGCGGCGGCAATGGACGGGCCGGAGGGTGGGCCGTTCGCGCCCGCGTTCGGGAACGCGCGCGCGCTGGTTCCGCTGGTGCGCGCGATGGCCCGCGGCGAGGGGGCGCTCGGGCGCGCGCTGGCGTCCGGGTCGCGCCGGCTTGCCGGGCGCTACGGCCATCTGGAGGCGGCGATGGCCGTGAAGGGGATGGAGATCCCCGCCTACGACCCGCGTGTGACGTGGACGCAGGCGATGGCCTACATGGTCACGGCCCGGGGCGGCTGTCACCTGCAGGGGGGCTACTCTGCCCCGATCGCGTTCTGCGCCGGGTACGGCGAGTTTCCCGGGATGAAGTCCGAAGGCGCGGCGCTCATCGCGCGCAATTTCGCCTACCAGAACACGGCCTTCGACGTGCTCGGCGTCTGCGCCTTCGCCGGCTTCTCGGTCACGCTCGACGAATACGCGAACATGATGAACGACGTGACCGGCCTCGAGATGAAGGCGAGCGATTACGAAACGGTCTCGCGGCGGGTGCTGACGCTCGAGCGCCTGTTCAACCTGCTGTGCGGCTTCTCGTCGGAGGACGACTGGCTCCCCGCGCGCTTCTACAGCGACCCCATCGCCGTCGCGGAGGGAGCGGCCGTCTGCCCTGATGGCGAGTTCCGCGCCATGCGCGCCGAGTACTACGAGTCGCTCGGCTGGGACGAGCGGGGCGTGCCGCGCGCCGCGGCGATCCGCGAGCTCGGGCTCGACGCGCTGCTCGACCCGGCGGAGTTCGAGCGGATGGCGGGCGTCCCGCCTGTGTCTTCGCCTGCGTCGTCGGCGGGGCAAGGCGCGCACGGTGGGCACCCGGGCCGGGTCCCGCTGGAGCAGGCGACGTGAGTGCCAGGGGCGACGGCGCGGCGCAGCGGGTCTTCCCGCTCATGCGCGACACGGGCCGCGCGATCATGCTGACGCGCGGCAACAACACGCACAGCGGGAACCTGGCGCTGCGCGATCCGGACGATCGCGACCAGTTCTGCATCACGGCGTCCGGATCGCAGATCGGCGCGCTCATCCCGAGCGACGTCGTCCCGGTGCGCTTCTCGCGCGTCAGCTGGGGCGACGGGCGGGCGTCGACCGAGTCCACCATCCATCGCAGGATTCTGTCGATTCCCGGCGTCGAGGCGTCGATCCACGCCCACTATCTCTCGGCGACCTCGGTCTCCTTCGACGCGAAGGAATCGGAGAACTTCCTGCTGTACGAGGGGAACGTGCAGGGCACCGACGAGTTCTCGTTCGTGCCCATCGACAGCACGGGTGCCTGGCTGCTCGGGAGGGTGCCGTCCGGCACGTACCGTGAGCCCGTCGGATCGAAAGAGATGGAGCTGCGCATCCCGCGCTACCTCGCCGAAGGCCCGGCCACCATCGTGAAGGGCCACGGCCCGTTCGTGCGCGGCGGATCGCTCCAGGAGTGCCTCCACCTGCTCGGCGTCGTCGAGGCTTCGGCGGCGCTGGTGCTGGCGGCGCGGCTTCGGGGCGTCGACACGACGGCGATCGCGCGACGGCTCCGGCAGGAGGGCCCTGCCGCGCTCTATCCCGGGAAGGTCCGTGCGTACGACGCGGCCGCGTTCGGGATGTACGACACGAAGGATGAGGCGACGATCCGCATGTTCCGCGAGCGGGCGCTCTTCAATTTCGTCCAGGGGATCTGCCCGTACGGGACGGGCTCGATGAGCGAGAAGATCACCGAGCACGAGATGCTCTACTGCCCGACGGCGGCCGCGCCCGAGGGGTTCGAGATCGCGATCCGGCGCCTCCAGATCGACGCGGACGAGGGCGACGACTGGGAGCTGATGTTCCACAAGACGCTCTACCGCGACACGAACCATAAGGCCTGCATCATCACGCAGAGCCCGCTGGCGTCGGCCGAGTCGCTGGCGGTGCTCGCCGAGCGGTATGGCATGGAGGCCCTGACGCGGCCCGAGTCGGTCGCCATCGACTACACGGACCGGATCGATCATCCGGTGGTGAAACCGATCGACGCCGAAGCGGTCTACCTGAATCCACGGGTCGGGTTGTGCCGGTGGGACGCGCCCATCACGGCGGTGCTCGACATGCTGCGGTGGCACAAGGGGGCGTGCTTCATCGCCGGCGTCGGGGCCATCGGCGCCGGGAAGGTCACGCTCGAACAGGCGGCGCACCACGTCGCGTCGGGCGAGAGCATCGCGCGGTTCCGCCAGACCGTGCACATGACGCACGTCATGCGGGGAGGCCCGCCCCTGAGCCACTACGAGCCCGCGACGCAGTAACCAGGCTTCCGTCGAGCTCTACGCGGCCTCCCGGGGATGGACGTCTCGTTCGATCTGCTCGACAGAGCGTCTCGTCGCCACCTCGAGATCGTACGCCGCCTGGAGGTTGAGCCAGAACTGCGGCGAACTCCCGAAGTAGCGCGCCAACCGCAGCGCCGTATCCGCGGTGATGCTCCGCCGGCCATGCACGATCTCGCTCACCCGGGTGACCGGGACGCGCAGGTCCCGCGCGAGGCGATTGCTGCTGAGCCCAAGCGGGCTCATCAGATCCTCGCGCAGGATCTCTCCCGGGTGTACGGGCGGCAACACGAGGTTCTTCTTGGACATGGCAGGCCCCCGGCTTTCGGCGGCTGGCGTCAGTGGTAGTCGACGATCTCCACGTCGTGCGCGTCGCTGTCGCGCCACACGAAGCACACCCGGAACCGGTCGTTGACGCGGACGCTGTGCTGGCCGCGTCGATCGCCGCTCGAGGCTTCAAGCCGGTTTCCGGGGAAGATCGCCAGATCCCGCGATTCGTGGGCCGCGTGCAACTGGCGGAGCTTCCTCTGGGCCACGCGAGCAAGGCCCTGGAGCCGGCGTGTCGGCCACCCGTTGAAGAGGCGCTCCGATTCCTCGGCCTTGAACGACCGGATCACAGAACGAGAGGTGATAACGCAACGCGTTACACGTCAAGCGGAACAGGCGCCGCCCGGGTGGCGGCGTGCGCGGTTTCGCAGGCCGGGCACGGTGGCCGGGAGGCAGGGATTCGAACCCCGAAACGCTGGTCCAGGGGCGGAATTCCCTGGCGTTGACGGTGGCGGATTCCTCTGGTGTTGCCGGTGTCTTCGGCGGGTACCGTCGGGCCCCAGTCTTGAACGCTCCGCAGACCGGTCGCTACCTGCCGCGGTCGGCGAGCGCCCAGATCGCGTGTTCGGTACGCACGAACAGGGTGTGCGCGGCCAATGCCGGCGTGGCCATCGTGGTCTCGTCCATCAGATTCCTGGCGAGGATCTCGAAGTCGCGCCCGGCGCGAATCGTGAAGATCTCGCCGGCTTCGCTGGCCACGTAGATGCGGCCATTGGCTGCAATCGGCGACGCCGAATACCCTCCGGGTGCGATTCGTTGCTGGTAGATCTGTTCGCCCGTGCGCGGTTCAAACGCCGTGAGGATGCCGCGCGTGGACACGACATAGAAGATGCCCCGGTACAGCAGGGGCGTCGCCATGTAGGGCCCGTCGCGCATGCTGCTCCAGGCGATCGCCGCGCTGTGCGTGGCGCCCTCCTTCAGGGTCAGGTCGCCGCGCGATCCCGGGACGACGGCGTAGATCGGCTTGATGGGATTGTAGCCATTGGTGACGAAGATCAGGCCCTCGCCGACGATCGGCGTGGGCGTCGTGTTGGTCGTGCTCGGGCCCAGACGCCAGAGCTCCGTGCCGTTCGACGGATCGTAGCCCTGGATGAACGGAGCGGCATTGATCACCAGTTCGGCGCGACCGGCACCTTCGTAGATCGCGGGCGTGGACCACGACGGATTGGCGTCGCGCTTCGTGCGCCAGATCTCGCGTCCCGATTTCACGTCGAACGCGGCCAGATAGCCGTCGCCGAGTGCATCGCACAGCACGATGACCATGCCGCGATACAGGATGGGCGAGCTGGCCGTCCCCCACGTGTACTCCGGGTTGTTGTGCTTGCCCGCGTGAATTACGCCGAGATCCTTCTTCCAGACCAGATCGCCTTTCACGTGGTAGCAGTAGAGCCCTTCCGAGCCGAACGACACCACGACGTAGCGTCCGTCGGTGGCCGGTGTCGCCGAGGCGTAGCTGTTGTGGGGATGACGGGGAATCCTCGGCACACCCTCGTGCGCCAGCCGGTCCCAGACGATCGTGCCGGTTGCGCGGTCCAGTGCGTAGACGCGCCACTGATGCCGGGCCGTGTCGCTGCGGAAGTCCTGCGCGCCGTTGAGCACCGGCTCGAACACCGACTTGGGATCGCTGCTGATCGCGGACGTGAGGAACAGCCTGTCGCCCCAGACGACCGGACTCGAATGCCCGAGCCCGGGAATGGGTGTCTTCCAGACGACGCCGCGGCCGGATTCGATGTTCCAGATCACGGGTGGACGCTGGTCGTCGGCGACGCCAGAGCCCTGCGGTCCCCGGAACTGTGCCCAGTGCTGCGCGGCCAGAACGGCACACGCCGCAATCCAGCATGCCGCGGTCGAGCCAACCCGTCGTCGCATGGCGCCAAGCATACCATCGGGGTATCCGCCCCGCGCGGGCAACGGGCCCAAGTCGCTGATGTGGAGTGTCTTGAGGATTGGCTGGGTGGCCGGGATGCGAACCCCGATACGCGGGGAATGTCACGTTATGCTTGACAAAGTGTCGCGTCTGGCATGACACTCGTCCCCGGTGATCAAGAGCTTCCGTCACGCGGGGCTCCGCGAGCTGTTCGAGACGGGCAGGAGCGCGAAGGTGCGGCACGACCTTCAGCGTCGCGCGCTGGTCCGGCTGAAGGTTCTCGACGAGGCTGCGCTGCTCTCGGACCTCAACGTGCCAGGGTTCAACTTCCACCGATTGCAGGGCCGGCCCGCCCGCTACAGCGTGCACGTCAACGGGCCGTGGTGCCTGACGTTCGAGTGGGAGGACGGAGACGCGGTGCGGGTCAATATCGAGCAGTACCACTGAGGAGCTTCCGATGGCGAAGGACTATCCGGTTCGGCGGCCCATCCAGTCGCCACCCGTGCACCCCGGCGAAATCCTCCGGGAGGATGTGTTGCCCGCCTTGCGTCTCTCGGTGACCGATGCCGCAAAGCAGTTGGGGATTGCCAGGCAGACCCTTCATCGACTCCTGGCCGAGCGGGCCGCCGTGACGCCGGAGATGGCCGTGCGGCTCGGAAAGTTCTGCGGCAACGGACCCGGCCTGTGGCTTCGTCTTCAGCAGACACATGACCTGTGGCACGCCGAGAGGCTCCTGGCTGATGTCGTGGCCCGGATCCCGTCGCACCGACCAGCCGCCTGAGGCACGATCGCCTCGCTCAACCGGCCTTCCGGAACAGCGCGGAGCGTTCCTCGAGGAACTCGGTCACGGGGTGGCGCTGGTGATGGGTGTGGCTGGAGATTGGCTGGCCGTGGATAGCCCGAGGCCGAGATGGGCGATTCATCAGAGCCATGATGTTCCGAGTTTTCAGGCGTTTGTGGGGTGTGGCAAAGCCAGGGAGATCAAGATCGCGGTCTTTGTGCCACAGGGCGCAAGTAAGCGTTAGACTGGTATCGCTTACTTGGGCCAGCTCTAAAGAAGCTTCGCTTACTAACGTGGAGAACTGATGCGTTCTTCGGGTTCATATGTCACCGTGTCGACGACGGGCGTGCGTGCGCGGGCGTTCGTTCCCGAGCCGCTGCCACCACTGCCGCCGCTCACCATTGACGCCCCCCTTCGTTTGCTTTTGGACCGGAGTCTTCTTGCGTTGGGCCGCCTGGACAGCATCGCCGTGCTCCTTCCGAATCCCGACCTGTTCCTGTACAGCTACGTCCGGAAGGAAGCCGTGGTGTCGTCGCAGATCGAGGGGACACAGTCGTCGCTCTCGGACCTGTTGCTCTTTGAGATCGCCGCCGCTCCAGGCGTGCCGTTCGATGACGTCGTCGAGGTATCGAACTACGTCGCGGCGCTCGAACACGGGCTCGCTCGCATCAAGGGAGGGTTCCCGCTCTCAAACCGCCTGATTCGCGAGATGCACGAAGTTTTGATGCGACGCGGTCGGGGCTCGGAGAAGCGGCCGGGCGAATTCCGCACGATCCAGAACTGGTTGGGCGGATCGACACCAGCAGACGCGATCTTCGTTCCACCACCCGCAAAGCGCGTGCCCGATTGCATGGCGGCGCTCGAGCGGTTCGTGCATGACGAGCCAGACCCGACTCCAGCCGTCATCAAGGCAGCGCTCGCGCACGTGCAGTTCGAGACGATTCACCCGTTCCTGGACGGCAACGGACGCCTGGGCCGGTTGCTCGTGCCCCTCATCCTGCACGTCGATGGCGTGCTCGAACAGCCGTTGCTGTATCTCAGTTTGTATTTCAAGCAGCGGCGTGAGGAGTATTACGCCAGACTCGGACGCGTGCGCACCGATGGCGACTGGGAGGGATGGCTGATGTTCTTTGCGGCCGGCGTGATCGAGGTGGCTGAGAACGCCGTCGCGACGGCGAAACGGTTGGCCGACCTCATTGAGAGGGACCGCGAGCGCGTGCGGGGTGTCGGGCGCGGCGCTGCGACCGCGCTACAAGTGCACGAGGCACTCCAGCGCGAACCGGTCACGACCATCCCCAGGTTGGTCGCGCGGACGCGGCTATCCGTTCCGGGCGCCACCGCCGCCCTCGAACGCCTCGTCGCGCTCGATCTCGCGCGAGAGGTGACCGGGCGCCAACGTAATCGCGTGTACAGCTACGTGTCGTACGTCAGTCTGTTCAGCGAAGGGACGGAGCCGCTGAAGAGGTGAGTCGAGCGACGCGCAAATTGACTCACGCCCTCTTCCCTCGACCCGCTTCTCCGGGTTTCGCTGCTCCTCGTGAAGCGCTGATCTTCTTCTGTCGTCTCTGCTCCACATCGGTTTCGCTGGACTCCGTCGCTCGCTTGGACGCTTCGCCCTCGAGCCGCGCCTCGATAAACGC
>Ga0315292_10001936_pt1 | contig 11383 bp, 9 predicted proteins | sample YL17G13_0_MG_FD_204029 | JGI IMG/M metagenome (GOLD analysis project Ga0315292, IMG submission 204029) | Sediment microbial communities from Yellowstone Lake, YNP, Wyoming, USA - YL17G13_0 | ecosystem: Environmental > Aquatic > Freshwater > Lake > Sediment | place: USA: Wyoming | collected... | reverse complement strand
CTTCCACACTCTCGGCAGCGCCGCTCCCGCGCAAAGCGTCACGGCCACGGTCGCGGGGCTGGCGGGTTCGCCGGTCACCTTCACCTCGACACTGACGACCGGAATCCGGCTCGTCAGCACGGTGAGCGTGCCGGCCAACTACGGGCTCCACGACACCTATGTGCGCGACGGCCTGGCCTTCCTCTGCGTCTGGGACGAAGGCGTGTTCATCTACGACGTCGGCAACGGGGCGGCCGGCGGGACACTGGAGGCGCCGAAGCGGGTCGGGGTCGTGGTGACCGCCGGGGGCAATGTCCATAACGCCTGGTGGTACCACTCGCCAACCGGCTCCAAACGGTACCTCTTCGTCGGGGAAGAGGGCCCGGGGAGCATCGGTGCGTCCAGTTCCGGCGACATCCACGTGGTGGACGTCTCCAATCTCGCCGCTCCCGTCGAGGTCGGGTCCTACCACCTGGCCGGTGCGGGGACCCACAACTTCTGGGTGGATGAGGTGAAAGAGATCCTCTACGCCGCGTACTACAACGGCGGCGTGGTCGCCCTCGATATTTCGGGGACCCTCCCGTCCGACCTGGCGACACGGGTACTCGCCCGAATCCAGCCGGGCGGGGCGGGGAATACGTTCGTCTGGGGAGTGATGCAGTATCAGGGCGGCGACATCTACGCGTCGGACATGTTGAGCGGTCTCTGGCGGCTGCGCTACAACGCCGGCGCGTTCTCCGTGATCGGCGGCGGCAACAACGTGCCGGAGCGCTTCACCTCCGACCTCTGGGCCCAGAACGGTTACGCCTACACCGGCGGATGGGGCAACCGTGGAGCGCAGCCGGGCGACGCGCTCAAGATTTGGCAGCTGGGCGCCGCCTCCCCGGTGCTCGTCGATTCGGTCATCACGAGCGGGATCACGACGGTGAGCGACGTCCAGGTGAGCACCGACGGGAAGCTCCTTGTGTTCAGTGCCGAAAACGGCCCGCGGGCCGGCCTCCACGTCTATTCCATCGCCGCCTCCCCGAGCCAGCCGGTGTTTCTGGCGCAGTACCTCGTCCCGCAGGGGCTGCACACCGCCACCGTGGAAACGACCGGTGGCCGGACGTACGTCTTCGCCGCGCGGAACCCGTCCAGCCCGGCGCTCATGACCTTTGATATCACGTCACTCATTCCCTAGGTTGTCGGGGGCGCGGCGCGGGTCAATATTTCCACATCACCCACCGACGGGATGAGGGAATGATGCGCTTTCGCCTGGCCCTGCTGCTGCTCCTCTGCTGGCCCGTCGTCGGCGCCGCCCAGTCCATCGCCGGATTTACGGCCGCCAATGCGGCGCGTCAACGCTCGCTGGAGCGGACGCTCGACAGCCTCATTCACCCCGCCACGGTGCGCGAAGATTCGCGCCGGCTCAGCGCGGTGCCCCATGTGGCCGGTACGCCGGCTCAGGCCCGCACGGCCGCCTACGTCCTCCGACAGCTCGCGCTCGCGGGCTTCGATACCCTCACCATCTCCTTCCGGGTCTACATCCCGTTCCAGGACTCGGCCGTCGTGGAGCTGATCCAGCCGATCCGCAAGCGATTCAACCTGGAGGAACCGCCGCTCCGGGAAGACCCCACCACCCTCGGAGCGGTCTGGCCGGCCATGAACGGGTACAGCGGAATCGGGGATGTCACCGGCGGGATTGTGTATGTGAACTATGGATTGCCCGCCGACTTCGCCCTCCTCGATTCGCTGAAGGTCACGGTGCGCGGGCGAGTCGTGCTTGCCCGATATGGCCGCTCCCACCGGGGGGTCAAGGCTCGCGAGGCGGAACGCCATGGCGCCGCCGCGCTCCTGCTCTATTCCGACCCCCAGGATGACGGCTACTTCATGGGCCTCACCTACCCAACCGGTCCGATGCGACATCCCGAGGCGCCCCAGCGGGGGAGCCTGGGCATCGAAGCGCGCGGCGATCTGTCCACACCGGGGTGGGCCTCGACGCCGGACGCACCGCACCTGCCGCAGGACTCCATCCCCGGACCCCGGATTCCCGTCGTGCCGATCGGGTATCGCAACGCGCAGCTGCTCCTGCAATCGCTGGGCGGGCCCGAGGTGCCGCAGGCGTGGCAGGGTGGACTGCCCTTTCGGTACCGGGTGGGGCAGGGCGAGGTGGTGGTCCGCGTGGCGGTCTGGGCGGAGCGGGGTGAGCGGGCCTACAAGACCATCACCAACACGGTCGCCGTGCTGCGGGGAACAACCTGGCCCGACCGGTGGGTCCTGGCCGGCGGGCACCGGGATGCGTGGGGTCCGGGCGCGGAGGACAACGTGAGCGGCGTCGCCACAATCCTGGAGGCCGGGCGCGCCATCGGCAAGGCGGCGGCCGCGGGATTTCCTCCGAAGCGCACCATCGTGCTGGCAACGTGGGACGGCGAGGAGTGGGGCCTCATCGGCTCGGTCGAACAGGTCGAACTGCTGGCCGACACCCTGCGCAACAAGGCGGTGGCGTACCTGAACCTCGACGTGAGTGCCGGCGGCCGGAGCTTCCACGCCGCCGGCACCGCTTCGCTCTGGGCACTCATCCGCGACCTGGCAGCCGCCACGCCCCAGCCCGGCGAGTCGCTGTCGGTCTATCAGGCGTGGCGGCGCGACGCCCATGTCCCCGATTCGGTGTCCGTCCCGATTGGTGATCTCGGCGGCGGCAGTGACTTTGCCGGATTCTACAACGTGCTGGGCATCCCCTCCTTCGATTTCGGCTTCGGGGGGCGCGGCGGCGTGTACCACTCGGCCTACGACACCTTCACCTGGATGGACCGCTTCGGCGATCCGGGATACCTCAGCCACGCGGCGGCGGCCCGGATGACGGCGGTCGCGCTCACCCGCCTGGCGAATGCCAGCGTCCTGCCCTTCAATTATGCCGAATTCGGCCGGATCCTCGGCCGGATGGTGGGCACCCGCCGCGTGCAGGCCGATCAGGCCGGCATGTCGCTCCCGGGGTGGCCTGGCCTCGACAGCGCCGTGACGCGGGTAACCAGCGCTGGCATGCGGCTCGATTCCCTCCTGCAGGCGCTCAGTTCGGCCCCTGCGCGGGGTCTGCCGTCGCCGGCGGCGCTCGCGGCGGCCAATGATTCGCTGCGGGTGGCGGAGCAGGCCTTCGTCCGGCCCGGGGGGATTCCCGGACGGCCGTTCTACCAGAACATCCTGTTCGCCCCTGGGCGGGACGATGGCTATGGGGCGGTCGGGCTGCCTGGCTTGGCGGAGTCCATCGAAGACGGGAAAGCGGCGGTCGCGGCGGCCGAAGTGACCGACCTGGCCGCCAGAACCAACCGGGCGGCCGAATTGGTGGAAGCGGCGCTGGCCGCGCTGGCCCCGCCGAGTCGCTAGAGTCGGGGCAGGGTGACGCCCACCTGACCCTGGTACTTCCCGTCCTTGTCCCGGTAGCTCACCTCGCAGACATCGTCCGCATCCGCCTCGAAGAAGAGCACCTGGCAGATCCCCTCGTTCGCGTAGACCCGCGCGGGCAGGGGAGTCGTGTTGCTGATTTCGAGCGTCACGAACCCCTCCCACTCGGGCTCGAAGGGCGTCACGTTTGTGATGATGCCGCAGCGCGCGTAGGTCGATTTCCCCACGCAGATCGTGAGCACGTTCCGGGGGATCCGGAAATACTCGATCGAGCGCGCCAGCGCAAAACTGTTCGGCGGCACGATGCAGCTTTCGCCCTCGAACTCGACGAAGCTCTTGGCGTCGAACGCCTTCGGGTCCACGATCGCGGACAGGGCGTTGGTGAAAATCTTGAACTCCGGCGCCACCCGCATGTCGTAGCCGTACGAGGAGACTCCGTAGGAAATCACCTTGCGGCCCTGGGCGTCGGTCCGGCGGACCTGGCGGTCCTCAAACGGCTCGATCATCTGGTGTTCCTGGGCCATGCGGCGGATCCAGCGGTCGGACTTGATGGACATGGCGACCCGTGCCTCGGAGTGGGAGAAAGCGGCGAGAAAGGTACCCGGCGCCGGGGTGCGGCCGCAACAGGTAGGTGCGCGTCGGGCCACGACTTGGGTTGACCTCGGTGTGGCCCCGATTAACTTTGTGTCGCCCTGCGGCCCAGCCCCTGTCCGGACGGTGCTCCCTGATGCTCACGCCTTACATTCCGCTCCTGTTCATCCTGGCCATCGTGGTCGTCACGGCAGTCGCGATGCTCGGCTTGTCGCACGGCCTCGGCCTGCTGCTCGGCACCCGCCGGAAGACTGCGGTCAAGCAGTCCCCCTACGAGTCCGGCATGCCGGTCCTCGGCGACGCCCGGGAGCGGTTCTCGGTCAAGTTTTACCTGGTCGCGATGCTCTTCATCCTCTTCGACATCGAGACCGTCTTCATGGTCCCCTGGGCCGTGGCGTTCCAGCAGTATGCCGCCCAACGACTGTTCCTGCTCGCCGAAATGCTGGTGTTCGTCCTCATTCTGGCGGTGGGGTACCTCTACGTATGGAAGCGGGGAGCGCTGCAATGGGATTGACCCTGCCCGATGCTGAGCGCGAGCAGGCGGAGGTGTCGGGCGTCTCCCCGAACTGGGTGACCGCACGGCTCTCCGACCTGGTCAACTGGTCGCGCACCCGGTCGCTGTGGCCCATGCCGTTCGGCACCGCGTGCTGCGCCATCGAATTCATGGCCACCGCCGCCGGCCGCTACGACATTTCACGCTTTGGGATGGAACGCCAGGGATTCACGCCCCGACAGGCGGATGTCCTCATCTGTGCCGGCCGGCTGCCGTTCAAGCTCGCGCCCGTCATTCGCCGCGTGTGGGACCAGATGCCGCAGCCCAAATGGTCCATCTCCATGGGGGCCTGCGCCTCCTCGGGCGGCATCTTCGACAACTACGCCATGGTGCAGGGCATCGACACCATCATTCCGGTGGACGTGTACGTGCCCGGGTGTCCGCCGCGGCCCGAAGGCCTGCTCTACGCCATCTTCCTGCTCCAGAAGAAGATCCAGGGTGAGAGCCTGACCGACCAGAGCCTCCGGGTGGAACGGACGCTGGGCCCCGATGGCCTCTTCCGGTCCCCGGCGGTCATCGACGAAATCTCCGAGCCGTTCGGCAATTCCGTCCATCAGACCCGCTCCTCATGACCAACCCCGCACCCTCGTTGTCCATCGCGGCGCTCCGGATCCGCTTCGGCGACGCCATCCTCCGGGACCGCCTGTCCTGTGGGGACTCCATCGTGTGGGTCGCCGCCGGGCGGGCGCATGACATCCTGGCATGGCTCCGCGACGATCCGGGGCAGGGATTCGACTACCTGACCGACATCACGGCCGTCGAATACCGCGATGGGGAACTCCCGCTGGAGGTCGTGTACCAGCTCCGGTCCCTGAAGCGGCGGGCGGACCTGCGGCTCAAGGTCGAGCTCGACCAGTCGGCGCCGCTCGCGGTGGACAGCGTGTGCGATCTCTGGACCGGAGCGAATTGGCTGGAGCGCGAGGTGTTCGACATGTTCGGGATCACCTTCCGGAACCATCCGGACCTGCGCCGTATCCTGATGTGGGAGACCTACGCCGAGGGCCATCCCCTGCGCAAGAGTTTCCCCCTGCGAGGCCACTTCAGCCGCTCCGAACAGACCCGGCAGGCGTTGGCCGCCAATCCGGAGGCGCACTACTCCCTCGAGGAGTTGTCGATCGCTGAGGCCTATCGCGAGTTGCCTGTCGAGATGCGCGAGCGCCTCGGCCGGGGTCAGCGCGGAGAGGTGGCGTGAGCACCCGCACGGTGGAGTTCGAACTCGCCACCCCCAGCCTCGATGCGGCGGGCCGGGACATCCGTGTCCCCCTCGGCCTGCGCGGTCGCGAAGTCGAGGACCTGGCCAGTGAGCACACCCTGATCAACATCGGCCCGCAGCACCCGGCCACCCACGGCGTGCTCCGCCTCGTCATCGAGCTGGACGGCGAGACCGTCACTCGCTGCATTCCGCACATCGGCTACCTCCATTCCGGCTTCGAAAAGCTCGGGGAATACCGGCACTACAACCAGATTGTGCCGCTGACCGACCGCACCGATTACCTGTCCCCGATGGCCAACAACGTCTGCCTTGCGCTGGCCGTCGAGAAGTTGATGGGGATCACGATCACCGAGCGGTGCCAGGTTCTCCGCGTCCTCGCCTGCGAAATGAGCCGGGTCATCTCGCACATCGTCTGGCTCGGCACCACCGGCATCGACCTCGGGGCCTTCACGCCGTTTCTCTGGCTGTTCTACCAGCGGGAACTGATTTACGACCTCCAGGAGTCCTGGACCGGCGCCCGGCTCACCACCTCGCTCACCCGGGTGGGCGGCATGATGGCCGACATTCCGGACGGCTGGGAGGCAGGGCTGCGGGAGTTCTGCCGCTCCTTCCCGAAGGTGCTGAACGAGGTGGACACGATGTTCACCCGGAACGCGATCTGGTGCGGCCGCAACCAGGGCGTGGGGGTCATCACCGGCGCCGAGGCCGTCAACGGCTCGCTGTCGGGGCCGCTGCTCCGCTCGACCGGAATCGACTACGACGTCCGCAAAGACCGCCCCTATCTCGGGTACGACACCTACGACTTCGACGTCCCGGTCGGGCAGCACGGCGACAACTACGATCGGTACCTGGTCCGGCTGGAAGAGATGTACCAGTCCATCCGGATCCTCGAACAGGCGCTCGACCGTCTGGCGGGCCTCCGCGGTGCGCCGGTCAACGTGGACGATGCGCGGGTGATCCTTCCGCCCAAGTCGCGGGCCATGAGCGACATGGAGTCGATGATCCATCACTTCAAGCAGGTGATGGAAGGGATCCGCCCCCCCGTGGGCGAAGCCTACCTGGGCATTGAAAACCCGAAGGGCGAACTCGGCTACTATTTCGTGTCGGACGGCACCGCCAAGCCAGTGCGCTGGCGCATTCGGCCGCCCTCCTTCCTGAACCTCTCGGCGCTGCCCCGGATGTGCGAGGGCGCGCTCCTGTCCGACGTGATCGCCACCAACGCGAGCGTCGACATTGTCATGGGAGAAATCGACCGATGAGCGGGACCCCGCACGGCCACACCGACACGCCGCACGCGCCGGTGTTCACCGGGAACATCCGCACCCGTCTCGATGCGCTGTTCCCCAGCTATCCGACCCGCCAGGCCTGCCTGCTGCCGGCACTGTGGATGGTGCAGGAGGAGCGGGGATGGATTTCCGAGCCCGCCATGGCCGAGGTGGCCGAGGTGCTGGGGCTCACGCCGGCCTATGTCAAGGGCGTGGTCACGTTCTACACGATGTACCACACGCACCCGGTCGGCCGGCACTTCATCCAGGTGTGCACGACGTCGCCCTGCAACCTCTGCGGCGCAGAGGCGGTGCTGAAGGCGCTGCTGCGGGGTACGGGGTGCGGAGAGCTCGGCGCCACCAGCGCGGACGGCCGCTTCACCGTGACGGAGGTCGAATGCCTTGGCGCCTGTGGCTTCGCGACGCCCATCATGATCAACGATGACTTCATCGAGGGTGTCACGCCGGAGCGCGTGCCGGGCATCCTGCAGGGGTACAAGTAATGGGATATCCACACCCGAGCCACCCGAAGGAGACGCCGGTGCTCTCGAGGCACTTTGGCGACGCGGGCGCCCGCACCTTCGACGGATGGGTCCAGCGCGGCGGATACGCCGCCCTGCGAAAGGCCCTCGCGATGAAGCCCGAGGCGATCATCGAGGAGGTCAAGGCGTCCGGGCTCCGCGGCCGTGGCGGGGCGGGGTTTCCCACCGGCCTCAAGTGGTCCTTCATGCCCCGCGGAGATGGCAAGCCGCACTATCTCGTCTGCAACGCTGACGAGTCGGAGCCGGGCACCTTCAAGGACCGCGAAATCATGCGGTGGACGCCCCACCAGCTCCTGGAGGGGTGCGCCATCGCGGCCTACGCCATCGGGGCGGAGCGCTGCTACATCTATATCCGCGGGGAATTCACCGAGCCGCTGCGCGTCATGCAGGCGGCCGTCGCGGAGGCCTACGCGCAGGGCGCGCTCGGGGCCAGTGCCTTGGGGTCGGGGACGCGGATCGACGTGGTGCTCCATCGTGGGGCGGGTGCCTACATCTGCGGCGAAGAGACCGCGATGATGAACTCGATCGAGGGGCGCCGGGGCAACCCGCGCATCAAGCCGCCATTCCCGGCGCAGGCTGGCCTCTTCGCGATGCCCACCACCATCAACAACGTCGAAACCCTCGCCTCCGTCCCGCACATCCTCAACCGCGGCGCGGACTGGTACAAGGGGCTCTCGCTCAGCAATCCGAAGAGCACCGGCACCAAGCTCATCTCGGTGTGTGGCCATGTGCAGCGGCCCGGCAACTACGAGGTCACGATGGGCACGCCGATGAAGGAGCTGCTGTTCGACATGTGCGGTGGCATGAAGCCGGGCCGCACGCTGAAGGCGGTCATTCCGGGCGGCTCCTCGGTGCCGATCATGACGGCAGCGGAGGCCGACGACTGCCTGCTCGACTACGAGGGCGTGGTGGCGCGTGGCTCGATGCTCGGCTCCGCCGGCATGATCGTCATGGACGACTCCACGGACCTCGTTTACCAGATTTGGCGGCTGGCGCGCTTCTACGCCCACGAGTCCTGCGCCCAGTGCACGCAGTGCCGCGAAGGCACCGCCTGGACCACCAAGATCCTCGAGCGCATCCTGGCGGGGCGGGGCAAGGCGTCGGACATCGACCTGCTCCTCAGTCTGTCCGAGTCCATGACCGGCAAGACCATCTGCGTGCTCAGCGACTCCTGCGCTGCGCCGATCGTGAGCGGCATCCAGAAGTTCCGTTCCGAATTCGATGCCTACCTCAGCGGCGCGCGCCAGCCGGCGCTCGCGATGGCCTGACCCGATGACCGACCGCGTTTCCGTCACCATCGACGGCGCCCAGGTGAGCGTCCCGAAGGGCACCTCGATCATCGAGGCCGCCAAGCAGGCCGGCGTGCTCATTCCCCACTACTGCTACCATCCCTCGCTGCACTCGCCGGCCGTGTGCCGCATGTGCCTGGTGGAGGTGGAAAAGGCGCCCAAGCTCATGCCGGCCTGCGTCACCACCGTGACCGAGGGCCAGGTGGTGCACGTCAACAGCGCCCCGGCCAGGCAGGCGCGCGAGGGCGTCCTGGAGTTTCTGCTCGCCAATCATCCGCTCGACTGCCCCATTTGCGATCAGGCGGGCGAGTGCGAGTTGCAGGACTACACCTTCCAGGAAGGGAGGGCCGCCGGCCGGCACGACGACTATCCCAAGCGGTACAATCCCGTGGAAGAGTTCGGCCCCGACGTGCTCTATGTGCCCAACCGCTGCATTCTGTGCACGCGCTGCGTCCGTTTCATGGAGGACGTGGCGGAAGACGGCGTGCTCAACGTGTCGGAGCGGGGGGACCGTGCCACGATCGGCATCTTCCCCGAACGGGAACTCGACCATCCGTGGGCCGGCAATGTCGTGGACCTCTGCCCGGTCGGGTCGCTCATCTCGAAGGACTTCCTCCACAAGGCCCGTGCGTGGGATCTCGATCGCACCGCGAGCGTGTGTCCCGGCTGTACCCAGGGCTGCAACATCACGGTGGACACGCGCGACAATACCGTCGTCCGCCTGCGCCCGCGTGCTAATCTGGACGTGAATCGTCACTTCATGTGTGACGAAGGTCGGATGGATTACCGCTGGATGAACCGCGGCGACCGGATCGAGGCTCCCCTGGTGCTCGAGGGCGGCCGGCACCACGCCGTCGACTGGGACACCGCGCTCGAGCGGTTCGGCCAGGCGACGCGCGGCGGTTCGGGCGCGGCTGTCGTGCTCGCGTCCGGCCGTGCCTCGCTGGAATCACTCGGGTGGATCCGGCGCCTGCTCGCTCGATACCGGGTGACCGCGGCGGTTCAGGTGCCCATGGGCAACGAGGCGCCCCTCGCCGGCGTGCCGGGGCTGGCGCTCCGCGCCGAGCGGGCTCCGAACGCGCACGGAGCTCGCGTGCTGGGGTACGACGCACCCTGGGCGTCCGCAGTGGCGGCGGCCGGTAAGGCGGCGCTGGTGGTCCTGGTCGACGTCACGCTGACGGCGGCGGAGGCCGCCGGTCTCGCCGGAGCGGGAAGCGTAGTGGTCCTCGGCACGGTGGAGGCCGAGGCGTGGGCACGCGCCGGGTTGGTCCTTCCCGTGAGTACGATGGCCGAAGAGCACGGGACGTGGATGAATCGGGACGGACGGATTCAACGATTCCAGCAGGCCCGGGCCGCGCCTGGCATGGCACGCCCGGCCTGGTGGGTGGCGGTCGGCGCCCTCGAGGTGGCCGGCGACATGGCGGATCGCCCCACAACTGCCGCGGAAGCGTTCGCCGGCCTCGGCGCGCATTGGCCGGTGCTGGCGGGACTGACCTACGAGGACCTGGGCCTCAGCGGCCGGTTGGCCTCGCCCCCCATGGCGGAGGCCGCGCGATGACGCCGGAACTGAAGGGGTTCCTGCTGGTGAGCGTGCTGAAGACCGTGCTGGTCTTCACCTTCGTGATGCTGCTCGTCGCCTACTCGACCCTGCTGGAACGGTGGATCGCCGCGTGGATTCAGGACCGGGTCGGCCCGAACCGTGCCGGGCCGAAAGGCCTGCTCCAGCCGATCGCGGACGGGATCAAGAACCTCCTCAAGGAGGAGGTCATTCCCGGCGGCAGCAACAAGGTCTTTTTTGTCTTCGCGCCCGCCATCTCCCTCATGGCCGCCCTGATCATCCCGCTCACGATCCCCTGGGCCGCGCCGTTCCCTCTGGAGTTTGACTGGACGCTGCCGCTCCTCGGCCGCTTCGTGCACCATGGCGCCACGCCCGCCACTGTCACGGTGCTTCCGGTCGGATTCCTCTTCGTCCTTGCCATCAGTTCCGTCGGCGTCTATGGCATCGCGCTCGGTGGCTGGGCGTCCAACAACAAGTACAGCCTCCTCGGCGGCCTCCGCGGCACGGCGCAGATGGTGTCCTACGAAGTGGCCATGGGCCTGAGCCTCATCCCGGTCCTCCTGCTCGTCGGCAACGTCTCGTTCCCCGAGATCGTCCGGGCGCAGCAACAGGGCCCGATCGGGTGGTTCGTGCTTCCGCTAGCCCTGTCGGCATTCATGTTCCTGGTGTCCGGATTCGCGGAAACCAACCGGGTGCCGTTCGACATGCCTGAATCGGAGTCCGAGCTGGTGGCGGGCTACCACACCGAGTACAGCTCCATGAAGTTCTCCGCCTTCATGATTGCGGAGTTCGCCTCGATGGTGACCATCTCCATGATGTTCGTGACCCTGTTCCTCGGTGGGTGGGACATTCCATTCACACACTGGGATGAGGCGGGCGGCACGAGGCAGTTCTGGGCCACCGCCGTCGTCTTCTTCGTCAAGTGCCTGTTCTTCCTGTTCCTGTTCATGTGGGTCCGCTGGACACTCCCGCGTTTCCGGTTCGACCAGCTCATGGCGCTCGGCTGGAAGGTGTT
>Ga0315292_10001935_pt1 | contig 11388 bp, 10 predicted proteins | sample YL17G13_0_MG_FD_204029 | JGI IMG/M metagenome (GOLD analysis project Ga0315292, IMG submission 204029) | Sediment microbial communities from Yellowstone Lake, YNP, Wyoming, USA - YL17G13_0 | ecosystem: Environmental > Aquatic > Freshwater > Lake > Sediment | place: USA: Wyoming | collected... | reverse complement strand
AGAAAAATTATCAGATTTACATAGGTAGGAATCTATTAGTAATGCCTGTACCCCTTTTCCTGGGCTGCAATATCCATAGACACGGTTACAATACACTCTACGGGAAGATGTACGTCGCGGCCTGCCTGACGAAGGTCAATTGTCTTTAGATAACGCTTACAGACATCGCAGACATAGAGTCGATATAGGCCATCCTCACCTGGATAATATAGCTGCTTTTCGGTGCTTTCGCAAAAAGCACAGCCAACCCGTCCATAGATCCATTCGGCGTTACACCGGGAGCAGAGCAGACTGCGAGCACCAGATTCTTTATCAAGAGCAGCAAATGATGGTTTCCCGCCGCAGACCGGGCAGTAGGGACGCTCCCATGAGTCCTGAGGAATTAAGGCAAGTAGCGCTCCACAGGCTCGCTGTAAATAAGGGATAAGCGAAAGCCCGGCAGTAAGTGAGGTTATATTCGGCGGTGCGTCTGATAGGACAACAGGATTTCTGCTCTCAAAAATGGTTCGCGCAAATTTCAGCAATACTTCATCCGCTATAACTCCTCCCCCGGTTCCATAATGCGGCATATGTTTTGTTATGATCTCAGCCACTCGCATAGACAGCCGCGAAAAATCTTCCTGACGTATCGCTAATTCTTCAAATGTGAATTGCGGGACACCGTCGGTAAGTCGTGAGAAATTCAGATCCCGGTTAGCAGGGAAGGAAGAATCTTTATCCAAGTCTGCCATGAACTCACATTGTGCCTGGGAAAGCTGTTCGTAAAAAGCAAGAAGTTCTATCAGGTCCGGATGTCTGGTTTTTGCTTCGTTCAGATATGTCGGGAAGTGCTGATCACGTTTGCTGATAGTCATTTTGTACCAACCTGATAAAGGTAGTTGTTGTAGAAAAGTGCTTTTATAAGGAGAGATAGAAAGCGACCATGTCTTGTGCACTATAAACCAACCTGCTTATTTGTCAAAGAAAACAATACTGCAGAACAATGATAAAATGGATAGTTCTCGTATTTGACTTCTTGTGACTATCTTGGTATAAGTAATACCCGCAGCAACCTTTTTAATTTTCCCGCAGCAGTAATAGAAAATTATATAGTGTAACATACAAGCTGTCTAAACGTTAACGTGCTAATGGAGGACCATACGGTGCGCATACTTGTTGTAGATGATGAACTGGGCATCCGGGAAGGCTGCCGGCGGGCCCTTACCTCCAGCGGGTTTGACGTGGAAGTGGCAGAAAACGGCCCCGCAGGACTTGCCAAGCTGCACGAAAGCCATTTCGATGTATTGTTGCTTGATGCCATGATGCCGGGCATGAGCGGGCTTGAGGTGCTGCAGCATGCCCGCAAAATAGCGCCCGCTCTCATCTGTATCATTATCACGGGCTATGCTACCGTAGAGCTTGCGGTACAGGCAATCCGTGAAGGCGCTCAGGATTTCATTGCCAAGCCCTTTACCGCGGAGCTTCTGCTGCAGGTCATCAACCGGGAGCTGGAACGCCTGCGCCTTAAGCACGAGGCAAATCGCGTAGCCCTGCTGGAGGAGCAGAACCGTGAACTGGAGCGGGTCAAGGCTGAAATGCAGAAGCTTGCAACAATGGCAAGCCGCTTCATGCTGACGATGGTTCACATCCTGCGGGCACCGGTTGCCGTGCTTCAAAACTCTGTTCAGCTCATTCAGAAAGGCTATGTGCCTCCCGAAGAGCAGCCGGCACTTCTTGAGCGTGCCGGGCAGCGCGCCGGAGAACTGCTTACCATTCTTGACGATGTGCTTCTGTTATCACAGATCAAGGAAGGTGTCAGCAAAGCCCGGATGGAAAAGGTTTCGGTCGCTGATATGCTGGAAACGGTGCTTGCTGAACTGAAAGGCCAGGCAGATGAGCGCCAGATAACCGTCTCAGTTGAAATACTCGATCACCCGACAATTACTGCCAACCCTGAGCACATCAAGGCGCTGTGGACGAATCTCCTCACGAACGCCATTCGCTACACCAATCCCGGGGGACACGTGACGGTTAAGCTTGCCATAGATGAACTCCGGAAAACTTTGATTGGTACGGTCTCTGATGCCGGCATCGGTGTGGCAACAGAGGAAATCGCGCGCATTTTTGAGGAGTTCTACCGCACAGAATCTGCAAAGGCCATGCAGGAAACAGGCACCGGACTGGGTCTGCCGATAGTGCAGTACATAGTATCCATGTACGGGGGCAGCATGCAGCTTGAATCAGTTGTTAGTCAGGGAAGCACTTTCCGGTTTACCCTTCCTCTTTCTGATGCCAGTGATAAAGGTGTGCTATGAGGGGGCTCATAATAAAATTATTTGGCGGCCGACTGCGGATAGTTTTAATAGCGTGCTTCTCGCTTGTCGCAGGGCTTACGGTAGGGCTCAATACGCTGGTCATCTCACGGGTTATCGGGGACTACCTTACTTCTGCTGAAGATGCTCAGATAGCCCGGGATATGAGGCTGGCAAGGGCTTTTTATCAGCTTAAACTGGAGGAGATAGCCTCCATCAGCCACCGACTGGCGCTGGATCAGTGGGTTATTCAGAACCTGGTGAACGCATCAAAGGGATATAGCGATGCACAAAGCATTATTGACCAGCAGATTACCAACAAGATTACCGTGCTTGCCCTGGGCGGAACGCATCTTATTGCAGCTTTAAATAAACAGGGAAGCATAATTGTCGGGCGAGTTCTATCGCCATCCGGTGAACTTTCAAACCCCATTCTGCAAGGCAACTGGGGACAGCTGCCGATTGTGCAGAAAGTGCTGTCAACGATGCGCCACCTCTCGGCAACGGAAATTATCCCTGCAGAATTTCTTGACCAAGTAGGTCTGGAACGGCAGGCTGCCATTCCGCTCTTTGAAACTCCCCTTGCCGCCCCCCAACCGTTTGACCTCAGAGAAGGTTCTGCAGGCTTAGCTTTAACTGGTGTTTATCCGGTGCTCAATCAAGAAGGAACTATGGTTGGAGCAATTCTTTCGGTATATCTTTTCAACAATGATTTTACTCTTGTTGATCGCATCAAGGAAGTTGCCGGCGTTGACACGGTAACCATCTTTTTAGGCGATCTGCGGGTTTCGACGAACGTCCTCAATGAAGAAGGAAGGCGGGCTGTCGGGACGCGTATCTCCCGGCCGGTGAGAGAAATAGTGCTTGAGCAGGGGAAGGATTATGTGGGCCGTGCCTATGTCGTAAAAGAATGGTTCATCACCCGTTATGAACCATTGCGGAACCAGCGCGGTGAAGTGATAGGGAGTTTTTATGTGGGCGCTCGCGAATCTTCATTTTTACAACTGGTGCGTAATTTCAACAAGCGCGTAGCGCTTATTGCTTGTATCTGCATTTTGCTTGCCGGCATAATCGCAGTGCCCATTGCGCGCCTGATAACGCGCCCCTTGGATGCCCTGGTGAGGGCAAACCGCCGACTCGCTGACGGAGATATGACGGTGCGCGTGGAAGCCGCAGGCAAAGGGGAGCTTGTAATGCTCGGCCGCTCATTCAACACCATGGCAGAAACCCTGTACCGGACACAACAGGAGCTGCTGCATAAAGAAAAGCTTGCTTCCATGGGGCAGCTTGCGGCAGGCGTGGCCCATGAAATTAACAACCCGCTGGGAACCATACTGCTGTTTGCTGATATGTCATACAAGGAGGCTGCCGAGAACGACCCCAAGCGTGATGACATGAAGATGATTATTAATGAGACGATCCGCTGCAGAAAAATCGTTGCAGACCTGCTGAATTTTGCCCGCCAGCAGGAAGTCCTTGCCCAGGAGTGCGATGTAAACGATATCCTCGAGCAGGTCATTGACGGGGTAAGCCATCAACCCAGTTTTAAGAGCGCGAAAATTGTACGCCAGTTCCAGCCGGGGATGCCGCCGATTCAGGCTGATCAGGCACAGCTGATGCAAGTGTTTGTCAATCTTCTCAACAATGCTGCTGAAGCCATGCCCGAAGGCGGCACTATTACCATCAGCTCCCGGCTGGTTGATAGCCAGCGCATAGAGATCAAGGTTTCAGATACCGGGTGTGGCATGACTGAAGAGAATCTGGCGAAATTGTTTACACCTTTCTTTACCACCAAGGCCGTGGGAAAAGGCACTGGATTGGGATTGTCCATCGTGTACGGCATTATCAAAATGCATCGGGGGCAGATCACGGTAAACAGCCAGGTTGGCCAGGGGACAACATTTACCGTAACCCTCCCGATTATGCTCTCTAATCATCAGGTGCCGCACAGTACGCCGCATGCTGAATTGACCGTGTAAAACCATAGACAGATGCCGCATGGAATTGAAAGCCAAAATCCTGATTGTTGATGATGAGGACGGTATTCAAAAGGGTTGCCGGCGGGTTCTTGCAGAACACGGTTTTCACCTTGAGGCAGCTTGCACGATTAAAGAAGGCCTGCAAAAAATCCAGGATAGCAGCTTTGATCTGGTCCTGCTGGATGTCATGCTGCCTGATGGAAAGGGCATAGATATCATTCCCCGTTTGTACGAGAGGGACCCGGATTTGGTATGCGTAGTTATGACCGGTTACGCTACCGTTGAACTCGCTGTCCAGGCGATGCAAGCCGGTGCCTACAATTTTATCACCAAACCATTTTCTGCTGATCTGCTTTTGCTGGCGGTCAATCAGGGGCTGGAAAAGCGCCAGCTTTCCCGTGACGTTAAGCGGCTGAAAAGTTTTGAGCACGATGTGTCCCAGCTGTGGACTGTTGCCAAAGGGGAACTCGCCGGCTTTGATCAGTTCAATAAGGAGGCCATCGGTCCGGCAGCATTCAGGCTCACCATCGCCCATGAATTCAGGGCGCCCATTACCGCCTTACTCAGCTTCTTAATTCTGCTGCGCAAGGGTTATGTTCCGCCTGACCAGCAGGAAAAGGTTATCGATAATGCCATTGAGCGGGGTCAGGACATGCTCGATCTTGTGGATGACCTGATGAACCTTTCATCGGCAAAGGAGGACCTGTCCCCGGCAAATCGCACCCTGCATAACCTTTCAGATGACCTGGAGAAAGTAGTTCCTTCACTAAAGGCCCAGGCTGAAGAAAAGGGCATTGCGTTCACTCTTGAAATCCATAATAAGCCGGTTGTAAATACCAACCCGGTGCTGATGGACCAACTCTGGACCAATCTGATATCAAATGCCATCAAATATACCCTGCCGGGCGGTTCTGTGCAGGTACAGCTTGAAGAACAGAATGGATGGGCAGTTGGAACCGTTAAGGACACGGGTATCGGGATGTCTGCAAAAGAGCAGGAATTGATTTTTCACGAGTTTTACCGTGCCCCCAAGGCAAAGGAGATGGAACGGCACGGCACCGGCCTTGGTCTTTCCTTTGTACGGCGGATCATAGACGGGTATGGTGGCAGGATTGCAGTGGAATCAGAAACAGGAAAAGGCAGCTGCTTTCAGTTCAGACTACCACCGCAGATCAATCCCCAAACCACGCATTCCTGATACACCGTGCTCTCTTATCCCTGTGTGGCTGCTGTAACCTGCCTATGTGCAAGTAGCCCCTTGACCTGCGCAAGCAACACATCAGGGTCAATGGGTTTATCAAGCCATTGTGAGTCTGGGATATAGTCATGTGATGGCATTTCTCCCTGGGTGCGTGTGCTCGTGAGCGATGTAGCCATAATGACGGGAATGTGCCGCAGGGCTTCATCTTCAGCCATTCTCCGGCGCACATCCAGCCCGTCAAGAATATAGGACATCATGACAACGAGGATGACCAGGTCAGGCTTCTCTGCGCGCATGACCTTGAGCCCCTCTTCCCCATTAGAAGCGGCAATCACTTCATAGCGCTGCGACTCAAGAATCATCCTGGTGATTTTTATAAAATCACGGTCATCATCTACCACCAGTATCTTTGCCATGGCAGTGCCCTTCATATGAGTTATGGAGTTAAGGAGCTGTAGTGTTGAGGAGCTTTTTATTTTTTTGCACTCCTTAGCTCCCGAACCCAGGTACTTCTAACCATGCTTTTTTTGAGCTTCGTAGAGTTCCCGGGCGCGCTTTGGCCCGTAGTACCACTTGGCATGATGCTCGGCAGCATAGCTGGCCGAGGTCACCCCGAAGCGCATGCTCACCAGCGCCGCCCACATCAGCGGATGGGCCACTGCCAGGTACAGATGAACCAGAAACATGCACACCGCTGCGATCATGGTCACATCATGCAGCACCACCATCCAGCGAAACAGCTCGGCCGAAACAATGCCCTTGCCAAACCACATGATAAGCCCGGTTACCACAAACAGCGCCCAGCTCACTATCATTACTATCCCGTTCATCTTCTCCCCGGTATTGTAGCGGCCCTGGGGCGGCATGTCTGCATGCTTGCCCAGCACATAGTAGCCAAAGGCGTTTTTGATCCATCCCAGGTCATCCCGGTCAACGCCAAACTCCTTCATGTTGAGCCACAGCCGCAGCGGCTGAACAATCCCATAGAGTAACGGCTCAGCTATGAACAGCACGGCTGCCAGACGGTGCACCAGCCGCATCCATATTCCTGCCTCCCCCTGCGCCAGCGGCTGCAAGGACGGCAGGTACAGCACCAGCCCGGTGGCTACCAGGGGGATGAAGCTTGCGGTATGAACCCAGTGCAGGAAGCGCTCGATAAAGGTGTATTTTGGTATCCAGCGAATCTGGACATATCCTGACTCTTTTGGCTGTCCGTTCATTCTACTTCCTCCATCTTGATGTTTCTGCGGATTATGACCCACGCGGCAGCTATTCCAATGATAGCTGCACCTAATGCAACTGTACCCAGTGGTCTTACAACGTTCTGCCAGACAGTTGTTAAAACGGGATATTGGGGATCAGCAGGAAGACCATAAGCCTCCGGTTTTTCTATGAGCACATAGAGACGGCCCAATCCGCCCACAAGGTTTTCGCCGTATAAATTAGCATTGACAAATCCTCTTTTATTAAGCATGTCCACCCGTTTTTTCCCGCTGGCTATCATTTCGTCCCGATCACCCCAGAACAGAGCTTTGGCAGGGCAGGTTTTGACGCATGCCGGGAGTAACCCATTGTCAGTGCGGTCCTGACAAAAGGTGCACTTGGAACTCTTGGCATCACCGGAAAAAAGCCCGTAGATTTCGAGTTGCGGTACTCCGAAAGGACAAAACTGCGAGCAGTACCCGCAGCCATTGCACAAGTCCAGTTCCAGCGTTACACGACCGTCTGGTTTCTGCTTCAGCGCCTTAGTCGGGCATACCGCAACGCAGGCAGGATCACCACAGTGCATGCAGCCCTCCTTAAGAAACAGCCAGCGAAAGTTATTGGTATCATCATATTCAGTAAACTTTATTCGGGTCCAGGTCTGCGGGGACAGGCTCAGTGGATTTTCATAGGAGCCGTGATTAACCGTTTTGGAGTATGACCAGCCTTCAAGGTCATTCCACTGCTTGCATGCCACCTGACAGCCGCGACATGCCGTGCATTTTGATTCATCTATCAACATTGCCTTACGTTTCATTGTTCACACCTCCCTTATGCTCTTTGAATGTCAACAAGAAATGCTTTATATTCAGGAATAGTGGTATTGCCATCTCCCACATGAGGTGTCAGGTCATTTGCGGTGCCTCCGGTAGCCAGGCCTCCCCATCCATAATGCCAGGGCATGCCTATCTGATGGATGATTTTACCGTTTATGCTAAATGGTTTGAAGCGCGCGGTCACTATTGCCACCGCTTCTATGGTTCCCCGGGCGGAACTGACCTTGACTTTGTCGCCATTGTTGACTCCTTTTTCCGCTGCCAGTTCTTTACTCATTTCGATGAACATTTCGGGCTGACATTCAGCAAGCCATCCCAGCCAGCGGGACATGCCTCCTGCCTGCCAGTGCTCGCAAACCCGGTACGTTGTAGCCACAATGGGGAATTTGTCCGGTGTACCCCAGTTGTCTCCGACATTCTTCCCCTTGTCAGTTTTCCAGATTTTAATGACCGGGTTGTGCAGGCGGGAAGAGAACGGGTTTTTATCCACCGGCGTTTCAACCGGCTCATAGTGTTCAGGAAGGGGGCCTTCATTAAGCGGAGCAAAAAGACCGCCCTTGCCGTCAACCCGCATAATAAATGGATCCGTGCCTCCGGGGTCAGTGGGAGCTTTGGTGGGCAGGAAATCAGGAACATCGTAGCCGGTCCACTTCTTCTGGGTTTCGTCCCACCAAATGAGCTTCTTGTCTTCAGACCAGGGCTTGCCGCTCGGGTCAGCCGAGCAGCGATTATAAATGATTCTCCGGTTAACCGGCCAGGAGAACGCCCAGAAGGGATACATCCCGAGGCCTCCCGGGTCTTTCTGGCCGCGCCGTTTACAGGCAGGCATCATCCTGCCGGTCCCGTCATCTGCGAGGCCGTAATATCCGCCGAATATCCAGGTGCCGCAGGCGGTTGTGCCGTCAGCCTGGAGAACACCGAATGTTTTTAAGAGTTCGTCTTTTTTAGCCAGCACTTTGCCTTCGGGGTCCTTGATTTCCGCGAGCGCCGAGCCGTTTATCTCTTTTGCCACCTTCTCAATATCGAGGTCTTTACCATAGTCCCAGGCGAGGTGTATAACCGGCTCAGCAAACGGGCCGGGTTCAGCGCTGTACAGCTCTTTCAGTTTCAGTGCCACCAGGTTGAAGACCTGATGGTCAGGGAGCGCTTCACCAGGGGCTTCGGCCACCTTGGGACGCCACTGAATCAGCCGGCCGCTGGTGACGATACTGCCCTCTTTCTCCATGGCGTCAGCAGCAGGCAGGATGAACACCTCGGTTTTTATTTCCGCGGGATTTTCGCCGGGGGCACGCCAGAATGAGCAGGTCTCAGTATCAAAGAGTTCCTGAATGACCATCCATTTGAGCTTTTTCAAGCCCTCCCGTTCCAGACGCGCGTTGGGTCCGCTTACGGCAGGGTTTTGCCCCAGTATCCACAGCCCCTGTATTTTGCCGGCATACATGTCCTCAAACAGCTTTATCCAGTAATGATTTGCCGGGCTTTCCACTTTGGGCAGATAATCATAGGCAAAATCATTTTCTGCGGTTGCATGTTCGCCCCACCACGCCTTCAGCATGCTGATAAGAAATTTCGGCTTATTTGACCAGTAGCTTGTTTTGGGAGTTTCTTTTTCCAGGTAGGCGGCAAGCGTCGGGTGATCTGCCGCGCCGGGGATTTTTAAATAGCCGGTGAGGAGATGCGCCAGCAGCCCCTGGTCCGTTGACCCCTGCACATTTGATTCCCCGCGCAGGGCGTTCACGCCGCCCCCCGGCCTGCCAAGGTTCCCCAGCAGCAGCTGGATCATTGCCATGCAGCGCACGTTCTGGGAGCCGACGGTGTGCTGGGTCTGCCCCATCGCATAGAGGATGGTGCCGGTTTTTTCCGGAGCGCCGCTTGCCGCAAACAGCTTATAGGCCGCTTCCAGGGTATCTTTGGGACAGCCGGTAATACTTGAAACAGTATCCAGCGTGTAGCGGTCATACTGGCGCTTCATAATCTGAAACACGCAGTTGGGGTCCTGAAATGTCTCATCCCGCAGCGGTTTTCCTTCAGCATCGGTCTGATACTTCCAGGTGCTCTGGTCGTATTTGCCGAACCCGTCGCCATCGTCATCCATAAACCCGGAGAACAGGCCATCCAGGTCAGCAGGCCCTTTAAACTCCGGTACAACGAGCGTGGCGGCGTTGGTGTAAAACAGCACATACTCCTTGTGATACAGCTCGTTTTCCATGATGTATTTCATCAGTCCGCCAAAAAACGGAATGTCGGTGCCGCTGCGGATGCGGACATAAAGGTCTGCCTGAGAGGCTGAGCGGGTAAAGCGCGGGTCAACGACAATGAGTTTTGCTCCCCGTTCATCCATGGCTTTATGAATCCAGGTCATTGATGCCGGATGGTTTTCAGCGGCATTTGAGCCGTTCATCATAATGACATCGGCATTTTTAAGATCCACCCAGTGATTGGTCATCGCGCCCCTGCCTAAACCTGCGGCCAGACCGGCCACCGTGGCAGAGTGTCATATCCGGGCCTGATGCTCAAGGTAGACAATGCCAAGGGCACGCATGAGCTTTGACGCCAGATAACATTCTTCATTGTTGTTGGCAGCACCACCCAGATAGGCAATGCCCGGAGTGCGGTTTACGGTCACTCCTTTATCATTTGTTTTTTGGAAGGTTTCGTCACGTGTTGCTTTAATGCGCTGGGAAATCTCGGCTATCATCCAGTCCCAGCTCTTTTCTTCAAACCTGTCACTGCCGGGAGCACGGTATAGAGGCTTTTTCAGACGCAGGTCACTCTGGGAAAGCTGTGTGACCGAAATTGACTTCGGGTCAAGCGCTCCGCGGTTCTGCGGGTTGTCCGGATCGCCTTCACAGTTGACAATGTGGCCATCCGTTCCGGTAGCGATGACCAACCCGCAACCGCAGGAGCAGTAGGGGCAGATGGTTGCCGCTTCTTTGACCGGCTTGTGCAGAGGAAAGGACTTCACCTTTCCCGATGCCCGGGCAAACCCGGCGGGCAGAAGGACTGACCCGGCTGTTGCTCCGGAAATTTTCAAAAATGTTCTTCGGGCTATATCCATGCGCTCTTCTCCTCTCTTCTATAAATAATTCTGAAACTTCCCTGGGTATTGTATTAAGTTGCAGTATGATAGTGTGCGGCCAATATGGAAAGAGGGTCCCTGATGGGGTCGCAGCCTTAAAAACGGATTGTTAGCAACTGCTCAAATTAAAAGCAGGGTTATTTGCTCAGCGCTTTTTTGACCCGTTCCAGAAGTGTATCGGGATCAATGGGTTTATGGACCCATTCTGCGGACGGAACATACTCATCTGTTGGCAGGGTTCCCTTCGCTCTTGCTGCAGTCAGTGAGGTAGCCATGATGACCGGTATCTCCTTTAAGTCTTTGTCTTCAGCCATGGTCCGGCGCACATCCAGTCCATCAAGAATATAGGACATCATGACATCGAGGATGACCAGGTCAGGCTTCTCTGCGCGCATGACCTTTAATCCTTCTTCTCCATTGGAGGCGGTTACCACCCCATAGTTATTGGCCTGCAAAATCATCTTGGTAATTTTTATAAAGTCTTTGTCATCGTCTACTACGAGTATCTTTGCCATAGCTCTTCTCCTTTTAATGCTCTACTGTATAAAAGAGCAAGTTACGTAATTCTAAAATGCAACTCACTAAACTATCGCAGATGAACAAAACTTAAACTGCAATAAATAACACACAAAAATAAATTTCAATTTTTCAATTTTGGATTTTGAATTTGTTTAGCATTTAGATTTTATAGTTTAGAATTTGTAGTGTTGAGGAGCTTTTTATTTTTTTGCACTCCTTAGCTCCCGAACCCAGGTACTTCTAACCATGCTTTTTTTGAGCTTCGTAGAGTTCCCGGGCG
>Ga0315292_10001933_pt1 | contig 11394 bp, 14 predicted proteins | sample YL17G13_0_MG_FD_204029 | JGI IMG/M metagenome (GOLD analysis project Ga0315292, IMG submission 204029) | Sediment microbial communities from Yellowstone Lake, YNP, Wyoming, USA - YL17G13_0 | ecosystem: Environmental > Aquatic > Freshwater > Lake > Sediment | place: USA: Wyoming | collected... | reverse complement strand
AGCACGGCCTGCGAGCAGATGAACGCGCCGGTGAGGTTGACCTCGAGCACGCGGTCCCAGTCCTCGCGCTTCATGCGCATGAGCAACTGGTCGCGGGTGATCCCAGCGTTGTTCACCAGGATGTCGAGGCGGCCGTGCTGCGAGAGGACCCCGGCCAGCGCCGCCTCGACACTGGCGGCGTCGGTGACGTTCATCACGACGGTGTCGAGCACGCGACCCGGCGCGGTGTCGAACGGCGCGTCGGATGGCGGGACGACGTCGGCCGGCACCACGGTGGCCCCGCAGCGCGCCAGCGCGACGCTGATGGCGCGGCCGATTCCGCGGCCCGCCCCGGTGACGACGGCAATCTTGCCAGTCAGATCAATCATCGCGCACTACACCAGCAGGGACGCCACGGCGTCGACGTCGTCAGGCCCCTCGATATTCGCAAACGACGCGTCCCGAAGGATTTTCCGGCCAAGGCCGGTCAGCACTGTGCCCGGACCCACTTCAACATACTTGTGGACGCCCTCGGATGCAAGCCGCCTCATCACGTCTTCCCAGCGCACCGGCGACGACACCTGGCGCACCAGCGCGTCGATCGCCGACGCGGCGTCGCGCTTGGGCTCGGCGTCCACATTCGCCACCACCGGCACGCGCGGGTCGGACGCCGTCAGCGCCCGCAGGTCGGGGGCCAGCCGGTCTTCGGCCGGCCGCATCATGGCGCAATGGAAGGGTGCGCTGACGGGCAACGGGATGGCCCGCCGTGCGCCGAGCGCCTTCGCGCGCGCGATCGCGCGCGCGACCGCGGCCGTCGACCCGGCGATGACGACCTGCCCGGGCGCGTTCATGTTCGCCGGGCTCACCACGTCGCCCTCGGCCGCCGCCTCGCAGGCCGCGGCGATCGTCGCCACATCGAGACCGAGGATCGCGGCCATCGCGCCCTGCCCCACCGGCACGGCCTCCTGCATGTAGCGCCCGCGGCGCCGCACGGTGCGCAGCGCGTCGGCAAAGCCCAGCGTGCCGGCCGCGACGTGCGCCGAGTACTCCCCGAGGCTGTGCCCCGCCATGAACGACGGCGCGAACCCCTTCTCCACGAGCACCCGGTAGCAGGCGATGCTGACGGCCAGGATCGCCGGCTGGGTGTTCTCGGTGAGCACCAACTGGTCTGCCGGCCCGTTGAAACACAGGCCGCTCAGGTCCTGTCCCAGCGCGGCATCGGCCTCGGCCATCGTCTGGCGCGCGACCGGGTACGCATCGGCCAGCGCCTTGCCCATTCCGACGTTCTGCGATCCCTGCCCCGGAAAGATGAAGGCGATCACGATGTTGTCCCCTGCATGGTCTGGAGATCCTGCTCGAGCCGCGCGACGATCCCTTCCGCCGCGAACCGGTGCGCCCGCAGGATCGCATTGCGTACCGCGCTGACCGAGGAGCGCCCGTGCCCGACGATGCACGCGGCCCCGACCCCGAGCAGCGGCGCCCCGCCGTACTCCGACGAGTCCACCCGACGGCGCACGTGCTCGAAGGCCGCCCGCAACGCCTCGTGCCCCGGGTGCCCGTCGACGGCCGCCGACCATTCCCGCGTCAGCAGCGCGTCCACCATGGCGACCAGCCCTTCGCTCACCTTGAGGGCGACGTTGCCGGTGAAGCCGTCGCACACCACCACATCGGCCGCGCCCGAGTACAGGTCCCTGGCCTCGACGTTGCCGATGAAGTGCAGCGTCGTGGCCCGCAGCAGCCCGTGCGCCGCACGCGTCAGTTCGTTGCCCTTGGTCTCCTCTTCACCGATCGACAGCAGGCCGACCGAGGGACGCTCGAGCCCGAACGCGACCCTGGCGAACACCGCGCCCATCACGCCGAAGGTCACCAGGTGACGGGGACGGCAATTCGCGTTGGCCCCGACATCCAGCAGCACGGCGACGCCGCGCTCGGTCGGCACCGTCGCGGCCAGTGCCGGGCGCTCGGCGCCCTTCAGCAGGCCGAAGGCGCCGTGCGCGGCCAGCACCGTCGCGCCGGTGTTGCCGGCGCTGAACAGCGCACCGGCCTCACCTCGCGCGACGAGGTCGGCCGCGACGGTGATCGATGCCCGGGGTTTGCGCCGGAGCGCTTCGACCGGAGATTCCCCCATCCCCACCACGTCGTCGGCGTGGACGAGGCGCAGGTCGAGATGGGCTGCGTCAGGATACAGGCTGAGTTCAGCCTGAAGCAGGTCGGTCGGGCCGACCAGCGTCACACGGACGCCAGACTCCCGGGCCGCCGCCACTGCTCCTTCCACGACTACGCGCGGGGCGTGGTCGCCCCCCATGGCGTCGACGGCAACGCGCATGGGCGATTACGCTTCTTCGACCTCGCGAACCTGGCGCCCGCGGTAGTGCCCGCAGTGCAGGCAAATCTGGTGCGGCGCCTTCTTCTCGTGGCACTGGGGGCACTCCCCGAGCGACACCGGCTTGAGGGCGTCATGGGTGCGCCGCTTGGCCGTGCGCGCCTTGGAGTGTCGTCGTTTTGGATTCGGCATGGCTATCTGTCCTTCTTCAACTGCTCGAGCACGGCGAGCCGCGGGTCCAACCCGCCGGGATGCCCCGGGCACGCCGCGGTGTTCAGGTTGATCCCGCACACCGGGCATAGCCCCTTGCAGCCCTCGCCGCACAACGGCTTCATCGGCACGACCAGGTAGAACTGCTCCTGTATCAACTGGCCCAAGTCGAGCACTCCCTCCCGATAGTAGGCGGTCGAGAGATCCTCATCCTCGACCTCCCGCTCGCCTTCGCCGGCATTCTCGCTCTGCGGGAGGAAGAGGACGTCGAGCGCCTCGTTCACCACGAGCGGGAACCCGTCCAGACACCGGCTGCAGACCAGTTCGAGCGTGGTCTGGAGCCGCCCGACCAGGCGGTAGTGCTCCCGGTTCTTCCGGACGTCGCACCGCAAGGTAATCGGCGCGGCAATCCGGTAGACATCGACATCGGACGGCAGCGCCTCGGGCGCGTACGTCCGCTCGACGCGGGCCTGCGCCTCGCGCATCTGACTGACATCAAGCAGCAAGTCACTCATCGGGCGCGACTTCCGGTGCAGATACAGACTTACAAGTATACCATGAGGACCGTGGGCGTTCTCCAGAGGGTCCCTGGCCCGGCCAACCCGGCCCGACGGGCGTCCTAATTCCGAGGGCGGCATCCGGTCCCGGTTCAGGCTACAATACACGGGAGAGGCGCCCGACGAAGAACCGGACTCGAGGAGACCCTGTGCGACGATTGCTGACCCTTGGCGTGGTGATGTGCGGACTGGCCGTGGCAACGGCCGGGTGCGGCGGCTCGCTCACCAACCAGGAATTCGTGCCCAGCCCGTCGGTCACCGAGACGTTCACGGGGACATTGACGCCCGGCGGCGGGCAGACGCATCTGTTCACCACGCTGGGCAAGGGCACCATCGCCGCCACGATGACGGCCATCGGCGAGGACAACACGCGAATCCTCGGACTCAGCCTCGGCAACTGGCAGAACAATGCCTGCCAGATTGCGGCCGCCAATGACTCGGCGATCGCCAACTTCACGATGGCCGCGTCGGTGACGTCCGCCGGGAACCTGTGCGCCCGCGTCTACGATTCGCGCGGCATCCCGGACGACACCAGCTACACGCTGCAGGTCATCCACCCGTAGCCCTTCGGCTCGCACAGAGACGGCCGTGCACGGTGCGCTCGGCACGAGCGGCCGGTTGCGCTCGCTCAGGACCAGCGCCCCGCCAGATCCACCCAGGGCTTCGGAATGAACAGGTGCTCGAAGAGCGCCACGGCGTAGCGATCCGTCATGCCCGCCAGGAAGTCGCGGGCCGCCGCGTCGACGCCCTCCGCCTCCACCGTGCGTCGCTCGAGGAACTCCCCGGGCCGCTCGCGCACCTTCCCCCACAGGCCGCCCAGGATGCCGGCCGCCTTCGTGAACTCGGCCGTCTGCAGTTCGTTCTCGTACACGGACGCGTACATGAAGGCCCGAAGGTCGAGGAGCGCGTCCAGCACGGGGTCGGTCATGGCCAGCGCCACCAGGCCCGCCTCCCGCGTGGACAGCACGACGTCTTTCACCATGCAGCCGATGCGCGCGGAATGGGTCGCGCCCAGCACCGCCAGCGGCGCCGCCGGCAGGTCGGCCAGGGTCAGCAGCCCCGCGCGCACCGCGTCGTCGATGTCGTGGTTGACGTAGGCGATCAGGTCGGCGACGCGGGCGATCTGCCCCTCGAGCGTCGCGGCCTTCACGGGCACGTCGGGACCGACCGGCGCGCCGCGCTTCCCTTTCGAATGCGTGGCGATCCCGTTGCGCGTCTCCCACGTCAGGTTGAGTCCCAGCCCGTCCCGCTCCAGCACGTCCACGATGCGCAGGCTCTGCTCGTCGTGCTCGAACCCGCCGGGCACGAGGGCGCCCAGCACGCGCTCGCCGTGATGCCCGAAGGGCGTGTGCCCGAGGTCGTGGCCCAGGGCGATGGCCTCGGTCAGTTCTTCGTTGAGCGCCAGGGCCTGCGCGATGGTTCGGGCGATCTGCGCGACCTCGAGCGTGTGCGTCAGGCGCGTGCGGTAGTGGTCGCCCGTCGGCGCGAAGAACACCTGCGTCTTGTGCTTGAGCCGGCGGAAGGCCTTGCAGTGGATGATCCGGTCACGGTCCCGGTGGAACGCCGGCCGGACGTCGTCTTCCTCGTCGGCGCGAAATCGCCCCCTGGTGCGCACGCTGTGCGCCGCCTGGGGCGCGAGCATGGCCTCCTCACGGGCCTCGAGATCCTCCCGGATGGTGCGCATCAGCGATCGCCTCCGTCGTGAAACTCCTCCCCGAGTCGTGCTCCCGGACATGACTCCGGGAGAGGCGCTCGGGCACACGTGCTAGGCCCGGGCCCCTATCTCGGCGAGGAAACTGCGGCCATGCGGCAGCGGCCCGACGCCGAACAGCTCCGCGAGGGTCTGGCCGAGGTCGGCGAACGAATTCCGCACGCCCAGGTCTGCGCCCGGGCGCACGTGCGCGCCGTAGGCCAGCACGGGCACGGCTTCCCGGGAGTGGTCGGTACTCGGCGTAGTCGGATCGTTGCCGTGGTCGGCCGTCAGGATCAGGAGGTCGTCCGGGCGGAGCGCCGGCAGCAACTCGCCGAGCCGGCGATCGAACCGCTCGAGATTCGCCGCATAGCCTGCGACGTCGTTCCGGTGGCCGTACTTGGCGTCGAAGTCCACGAGGTTGGCGAACACCAGCCCGCCCGGCGCCTCCTCGACCGCGCGCAGCACCTGGTCCATCACGTCGTCGTCGGACACCGTGTGCACGGAGGCGCCGATCCCGCGGCCGGCGAACAGATCCTTGATCTTGCCAATCGCCAGCACCGGGATCCCGCGCGCGGTGAGCCGATCGAGCAACGTCTCGGAGGCTGGCGGCAGCGCGTAGTCGTGGCGGTTGGCGGTCCGGCTGAACTGGCCCGGCGTGCCCACGAAGGGCCGGGCGATCACCCGGCCGACGCCCATCCCCTCGCCGAACATCTCGTACGCGATCTCGCAGATCCGATAGAGCTCGGGGATCGGGATGATCGCCTCGTGCGCGGCGATCTGGAACACGCTGTCGGCCGACGTGTAGACGATCGGCTTGCCGGTCCGCATGTGCTCGACGCCGAGATCGTCGAGGATCTGCGTGCCGGACGCCACCGTGTTGCCGAGCGTGCCGCGGCCGATGCGCCGTTCGAACTCCCGCAGGGCGTCCTCGGGGAACCCCGCGGGGAATGTCGGGAACGGCTGTTCGAGCACGATGCCCATCAGCTCCCAGTGGCCGGTGACGGAGTCCTTGCCGGGCGACACCTCGAGCATGCGGCCAAACGCCGCCAGCGGCGACGGGGCCGGCGTCAGCCGCGCGAGCGGCAGGATCCGCGACACGCCGAGGGCATTGAGATGGGGAATGTTCAGCGCCACCTGCCGGGCCAGGTTGCCCAGCGTGTTGCTGCCCTCGTCTCCGTACAGGCCGGCATCCGGCAGTTCGCCGACGCCGACGCTGTCGAGGATCAGGAGGAATACCCGGCGAAACAGTGGGTCTGCCATCGGAAGCCAGGGAGGGAACGCGCCGCGCCTAGGCCTGGGGCGCGGCGAAGGCGTTCGGCATGGACGCCGGCCCCGTGATCGAGGCGATCGCGTGCTTGAACACGAGCGCATCGACGCCGTCGTGCTCGATGATCACGGCGAAGCGATCGAAGGTCTTGATGCGGGCCTCGACGTCCACGCCGTCCATGAGCCGGATGCGCACCACGTGACGCTCGCGCCGCACGAGATTCAGGAACGCGTCCTGGATGTTGGGAATCGACGTCGCCTTGGTGTCAGGCATCTGGGACATGCGTGGGCGTCTCCGGTGTCGGGCCGCAGGGCGGAATCGACGCGAGCCGCTCAAGAATCAGGCGCTCGGCATCGCGGAAACTGTCGTCCCGCTCTCCTGCTCGTTGAATCCAGACTAGATTAGGCTCTTTGCGGAACCAGATCAACTGCCGTCGCGCGTAGCGCCGATTCTCCCGCACGATCAGCGCGCGCGCCGAACGCTCGTCACGCGCGTCCTCCACCACCTCCCGCACGCGCTTGTAGACGTAGCCCGTGAACGGCCGCGCGGAGTCCGGCACGCCGGACGCGCGCAGCGCGCGCACTTCGTCGACGATGCCGCGGGCGAACTGGAGGTCGACACGCTGCGCGATGCGCGCCGTGATCTCCTCCCAGGGCGGCCTGACCCCGATCGCGATGACCTGCCAGCCCGCCAGCGGCGCCCGCGTCTGGGCGAAGTGCGCGGTCAGCGTGCGCCCGCTGACGAAGTAGACTTCCAGCGCGCGCACCACGCGCATGGCGTCGTTCACCTGGATGCGCGCGGCCGACGGCGGATCGACGCGCGCCAGCACCCGGTGGACGCGGGCGACGCCGTGCCGCGCCACGAGATGGTCGAGGCGCCCGCGCACGCCCTCGTCTTTTCCGGGCCCGGGGAACAGCCCGCGCACCAGCGCCCGATAGTAGAAGCCCGTCCCGCCCACCAGGATCGGCAGCCGGCCGCGCGCGCGGATATCGGCGATGGCCGTCATGGCGTCGCGCGCGTAGTCGGCGGCGGTGTAGTCGGCGGCGCCGTCCACCACGTCGACGAGGTGGTGCGGGATGCCCTGTTGCTCGGCGGTCGCGACCTTGTCGGTCCCGATGTCGAAGCCGCGATACACGGCGGTCGAGTCGCAGGCCACCACCTCGCCGCCGAAGCGGAGCGCCAGGCGCAGCCCGAGGGCGCTCTTTCCGCTCGCTGTCGGACCCAGGACGGCCACCACCACCCTGGGACGGCCGGCGGCGGCCGTCACAGCACGCCGCCCAGCCGGAGCAACGCCCAGAGCGCCACTGCGGCCAGCAGGACGAGCCACCCGAGCTGCTGCGCGCGCGTAAGACCGGCCATCAGCGTGGCGGCTGCTCGTTGTAGAAGAACGTTACCGTGAAGAACGCCTTGTCGGACGGGTACTCGGGTGGGAGCTGCAGCGTGGGGTTCGACGCCGCGATGGCATTGAACGACGAGTTGTTGAACGCGTCAATGGGGCACGGGCCGGCGACGGCGATGTCGGTGATCGAGCCGTCCTTGTGGACGTTGAACGTGACGACCACATGCCCCCTCATCGACATGGCCGCCTGCGGGATGAACCAGTTGCGCTTGATGTGCGCGATGAAGCGACGCACCCACGGGCCGAACTCGACGCCCTTGGTGTCGAACTGGATCGCCGAGCCGAACTGCCCGCTGCCCTGCGCGTTCTCGAACATCTGCTGCGGAACGTAGCGGGCGATGTCGCGCAGCGCGCTCGACAGGCTGCCGCCCGCCCCGGTGCCGTTGTCTCCGGCCTGCGGCTTCGGCGCCGGGCCCGTCAGGCCGCGCAACAGGGGGTCGTCGGCCTGCGCCTGTCCCTGGGGACCGGGTGCGGGCGATCCACGGTCGCGGGACGCCTGGGCCTCGGCCTGGTTCGGCTGCGCCTCCGGTTGCGGCTTCGGCGGGACCGGCGTGCCCGGCTGATCGATCTGCTCGGGCGTGTTGCCGCGCGAGAACGGGAGGTCGTTCTTCGGGTCCGGCGGCGTGAGCGGCGTCATCTTCGACCGGTCGCGGTCCGACAGGTCCGGCGTCTGCGGTTTCTGGCGCGCTTCAAACTCGGCGCGCGGCTGGACGAACACGAAGCGCTGCGACTGGGCTTGCTGTTGCTGCATCAGCGCCGCCTGGCGTTCCGCGTCGGTGCGCGCCGGCATGAGCACGGCGACCCAGTCGGGCAGGAAGATCGCCATCAGGACGAAGAGGACGTGGAGCATGACCGACACCCATGCCCACACGACCCACCAGGGCACGACGATCCCGCCGCGCCCCATGCCGGTGCGCAGGTGGTCGTAGTCGGGGTGACGATCGTCGAAATCGAAGTACATCAGGGACTTATCCGATTATACCATCCGGGTCGGATGCCCCTGAGGAGGGCGCCAGGCAGGAAGGCGTTCTTCAGGACCGAAGCGGCGCGCGGGCGCTATAAAGATAGACGACGCCGAAGGTCAGAGGGACGGCGCTCACGTCAGAAAATCCGCGGTCCTTCAATCGTGACATGAGCATGGCAGGTTCCGGGAACGTGCCGACCGACGCGGGCAGATACGTGTAGGCCGACGAGTGCCCCGAGACGAGGCCGCCGATGCGCGGCAGGATGTGGCGGAAGTAGAACAGGTACGCGGGGCGCACGATGGCGGCGCGCGGCAGGCCGAACTCCAGGATCGCGAACCGCCCGCCCGGGCGCAGCACGCGCAGCACCTCGGCAAAGGTCACGTCCGGCTCCTGGACGTTGCGGATGCCGAAGGCAACCATCGCCGCATCGACCGAGGCGTCCCGCAGCGGGATGTGCATCGCATCGCCCTGCACCAGGTGGATCGGCGTGTCGAGGCGGCGCGTGGCGAGCTTGCCCGCGCCCAGGCGCAGCATCTCGCCGGAGAAGTCCACCCCCACCACGCGCGCGGCCGGCGGCACGGCGTCGATCGCGGCGATCGCCAGGTCGGCGGTCCCGGTGCAGAGGTCCAGCACGATCTCGCCGCCGCCCAGCGCCAGCGATCGGATCGCGCGCGCGCGCCAGTGCCCGTCGAGCCCGGCGCTCAGCACCCGGTTCAGCAGGTCGTAGCGCGGCGCAATCGCATCGAACATGCCGGCGATGCGGGAGGGCTGTTTGTCCTGGCCGAGCTGGCGCTGATCGGTCACGGTGCGGCCCGCCCCGTCCACGCCGGATAGAGGTCGTGCTCGAACCCGAGGACCGACAGGATCCTGCCGGCGAGAAAATCGGCGAGATCGTCAATCGTGCGGGGCATCTGATAGAACGCGGGCATGGCCGGCAGCACGACCGCCCCCGCCTCGGCGCACGCCACCATGTTGCGCAACTGCGGCAGGCTCATCGGCGTCTCGCGCGGCACCAGGACCAGAAGCTTGCGTTCCTTCAGCATCACGTCGGCCGCCCGCTCCACCAGAGTCCTGGACAGGCCGTTGGCCACGCCGGCGAGCGACTTCATCGAGCACGGCACGATGACCATGCCCCTGGCCCGCTGGCTCCCGCTCGCGACGGTCGCGCCGAGATCGCGGTTGCTGTGGAGCGTGAGGCTGCCGTGGTGCACGCCGGCGCCGTACCGCGCCTCGAGGTACGGCAGGAGGCGGTCGGTCGCGGCCTCCTCGCCGAGTTCGTCCCGGAGCAGGCGCCGCCCGAAATCGCTCACGATGAGATCCACCGCGCAACCCAGTTGCAGCAGCGCCGCGACGGTGCGGACCGCATAGATGGCCCCGCTGGCCCCGGTGACGGCGACCACGTAGCGGGGCGCCCTGGACGTCGCTTCAGCGGACATAGATGGCCACCGCCGTTGTGATGAAGTACAGAATCCCCACGTAACCGTTCAGATCGAAGGCGACCGTGACCCGCGACAGGTCCGTCGGCGACACCAGCGACTGCTCGACGATCAACAGCGCGGCCACGCCGGCCACCCCGGCGAGGTAGATCGGCCCCAGCGGCGCCACCACGTCGAGCAGCGCGAGGCCGATCACCGTCACCACGTGAAGGCCGCGGGAGATCCACAGCGACGTCGCCACGCCGAACCGCTGGGGGATCGACTGCAGGCCGTGCGCCGCGTCGAACGCCACGTCCTGGCACGCGTAGAGCACGTCGAATCCGCCCACCCACGTGCCGATGGCGAGCGCGAGCACCCACGGCTCCCACCCCTCGCGCCCGCCCGCGGCCAGCCATCCGCCGATGGGCGCGACCGCCATCGCAAGCCCCAGGAATGCCTGGGTGGACCACGTGACGCGCTTGGCCAGCGAGTACCAGAAGACGATCGCCAGGGCCACGGGAGACAGGACGAGGCAGAGCGGGCCGAGCGCCCAGGCGGCGCCCACGAACACGACCGACGCCACGGCCACGAAGACCACGGCCTCGGGCCGCGACATCCGCCCCGCCGGCAGTTCCCGGCCGGCCGTCCGCGGATTGAGCGCGTCGTAATGCGCGTCGACGAGCCGGTTGAAGCCCATGGCCGCGCTGCGCGCCGCGACCATCGCGACGATGATCCAGGCCACGCGGCCGATCGTCAGCGGCACCCGGCGCGAGGCCAGCATCGCCCCGGTGAGGGCGAAGGGCAACGCGAACACCGAGTGGCTGAACCGCACGAACGCGGCGTAGGTCAGCACTCGCTTCAGCATGACACGTCCGTCTCCACCCAGCGTACGTCGGCAGGCGTGATCCCGGATACCAGATATTCTTCCACATCCGGGACGCCGGCCGGAGTGGCGACGGCAATGAGCGCCGATCGCGCGCCGGGCCGCAGCGCGCCGAACTCGCCCTCCAGACCGAGCGCGCGGGCGCCGGCCAGCGTCGCGCTCTCCAGCAGGCGCGACGGCGCGACCTCGGGCGCGAGCCGATGCAGCGCCGCGATCTCCGAGAAGAGGTTGAGATCCTCGACGCTCGAGAGGCTGTCCGTGCCGATGGCCACCGGCACCCCCGACGCGTAGAACCGGGTGGCGGGCGGCGGCCCCACCCCGACGTGGACGTTGCTGCGCGGGCACGTGACCAGCGTCGCGCCGCGTCCGGCCAGGAGGCGCAGATCCTCGTCCGACGCCTGGACGCCGTGCACGGCGAGCGTTCGCGGCCCCCAGAATCCCAGACGGTCGAGATACGCGATGGGGCTGCAGCCCGGCGCGCGCCACTCCTCGTCCCACGCACCGAGGCGCTTCAGCAGGTCACGCCAGCCGCCGCTGCCCCGGCTGATGAACTCCACTTCCTCCGGCGACTCCGCAATGTGCACCGACAACGGACGCCGACCGCCGGGCCCGCGGGCGCGCCGCAGTGCGCCGAAGACCGCCGGCGACACCGAATACGGGGCGTGCGGCGCCAGGGCCATCTGCCACCGCGGACCGGCATTCG
>Ga0315292_10001930_pt1 | contig 11397 bp, 11 predicted proteins | sample YL17G13_0_MG_FD_204029 | JGI IMG/M metagenome (GOLD analysis project Ga0315292, IMG submission 204029) | Sediment microbial communities from Yellowstone Lake, YNP, Wyoming, USA - YL17G13_0 | ecosystem: Environmental > Aquatic > Freshwater > Lake > Sediment | place: USA: Wyoming | collected... | reverse complement strand
GCTGTGGAAAACCCTCGCCCTGCGCTCCCCCTCAAGGGGGGAGTGGGGAGCAAGAAGCCGAGGTCCGGCTACAGCAGCCGCAGCTGCTGGCCGGGAAGGACCGGGGGCGTGAACAGATCGGTGCGGAGCTCCACGGATTGCTTGTTGAAGCCAAGGCGCTCGGCAGCGACCTCGAAGCGGCGTCCGATCATCCAAGCGTAGGGCCCCTCCCCCACCATGCGCTCACCCCATTTGGCGTCGTAGAGCTTGCCGCCGCGCGTCGAGCGCATCAGCGAGAGCACGCGGTTGGCGCGGTCCGGACAGTTGCTGCGCAGCCATTCGGTGAACAAATCGCCGATCTCCAGCGGAAGCCGCAACAGCACATAACCTGCATTCCTGACGCCGGCGGCCGCAGACCTTTCTAGGATCCGCTCCATCTCCATGTCGGTGAGGCCAGGAATGACCGGAGCGACCATGACGGAAGTGGGGATGCCCGCCTCGACCAGCCTTGCAACCGTATCGAGCCGCTTGTCCGGCGTGCTCGCGCGCGGCTCCATGGCGCGGGCAAGCTTGCGGTCGAGCGTGGTGACGGAGAGCGCCACCTTGACCAGGCCGCGCTTCGCCATGGGCGCGAGCAGGTCGAGGTCGCGCAGGACAAGGGCGGATTTGGTCACGATGCCGACCGGGTGATTGGCGGCGGAGAGCACCTCCAGGATGCGCCGCATGATGCGGTAGCGGCGCTCGATGGGCTGATAGGGATCGGTATTGGTACCGATGGCGATGGTCGCAACGCGGTAATTCGGGTCGGCGAGCTCCCGCTCAAGCACCGCGGCGGCATTGGTCTTGGCGAACAGCTTGGTCTCGAAGTCGAGCCCGGGTGACAGCCCGAGAAAGGCGTGGGTCGGCCGCGCGAAGCAATAGATGCAGCCATGCTCGCAGCCGCGATAGGGATTGATCGAGCGGTCGAAACCGATGTCGGGAGAGGCGTTCCGGGTGATGATGCGCCGCGCCGGGACCTCCTGCACTTCGGTCACAAGCGCTTCAAGCTCGCCAAGGGACTCCCAACCGTCATCGGTTGGCTCGTAGGCGACGGGCTCAAAGCGGCCGGAGCGATTGGTCTCCGCGCCGCGGCCGTTGCGCCGCGCGCTCGCCATGCCTCCACACTCAAGCGGGGCGCTGTCGAAATCCGCGGACTTTCTGAGGGCGACTGACATAGCCTCTCATATAAGGATCGATTAAGAACAAATCAAGAACAACTTACCGGGCAGGTAGGCGGCAATTGCTGGACGGCGCGCAAACGCTATAGTCCGCCCCATGATTTCCGTGGTTATCCCCTGCTTCAATGCCGAGACGACGCTCGGGCCCACGCTTGCGGCGCTGGTGCCTGCGGTGGTCGATGGCGTCGTGCAGGAGGCGATCATCGTCGACGGCGGCTCGACCGACGAGACGATCGCCATCGCCGAAGCGGCGGGCGCGCGCTTCATCCGGGCCCAGCGGGGGCGAGGCGTTCAGCTCCAAGCAGGCGCTGCGGCCGCGCGCGGCGACTGGCTCCTCTTCCTGCATGCCGATACGGTGCTGGAGCCTGGCTGGGCGGAAGAAGCGGCGGGCTTCATGGAGCGGGTGGCGACGGGACGGCGCGCTCCGGCCGCCGCTGCGTTCCGCTTCGCCCTTGACGACGATGGCCTCATGCCGCGCCTGTTGGAATGGATGGTTGCCTTGCGGTGCCTTCTGTTCGCGCTTCCCTACGGGGATCAAGGCCTCCTCATCTCGCGGGACCTTTATCGCGAGCTCGGCGGCTTCCGGTCCCTGCCACTGATGGAGGATGTGGATCTCGTGCGGCGGCTGAAACGGCGCCAGCGCGTGATGCTGAAATCCCGCGCGGTGACGAGCGGAGCGCGTTATCGCAACGATGGCTATGTCGCGCGCTCCTTGCGCAATCTCTGCTGCATCACTCTCTATTACCTTCGCGTGCCCGCACGCGTGCTTGCGCGCCTTTATGGGTAATGAGCGAAGTCGTCGCCGCGCCGCCTACGCGCCGCGCCTGATCATCATGGCCAAAGGCCCGCGGGCGGGGCGCGTCAAGCAGAGGCTCGCGCGCAGCATTGGCGTCACTGCCGCCACGAGCTTCGCTCGCACTTGCTTCGCCCATACTCTGTTGCGGCTTGGCGGTAGCCCGCGATGGCGCACCCTGCTCGCGATCGCCCCCGACGCCGACGTCGCCGCAGCGCTTTGGTTCCAAGCGGTTTGGCCTCGGCGGATCGCCAGATTGCCCCAAGGCGACGGCGATCTCGGGCGCCGCATGCAGCGCCTCTTCCAGCGCCTGCCGCCAGGGCCCGTGATCATCGTCGGCAGCGACATTCCGGCCATCGGCGCCCCCGAGATCGCATGCGCCTTTCGGCTCCTCGGCAATGCCGATGCGGTGCTCGGGCGCGCGCCAGACGGTGGCTATTGGCTCGTCGGCCTGCGGCGCAGCCCTCGGCTCCTTGCACCGTTTGCTCGCGTGCGGTGGTCGAGCCCGAATGCCCTTGCCGATACGCTCGGCAATCTCGAAAAGCGGAGGGTCGCATTCGCCGCGACGCTGAGCGACGTCGATAGCGAGGACGCTTACCGCCGCCTCCGCGGACATTGGCAACGCCTCATCCCACCTCGCTCCGGAAAGAAACCGGGTTTGGCGCCACGCGTTTAGCTCAGACTTAAGCAAGTCGGGCTAATCGACTAAAAGCCCTACTAGAGAAACCGGAATGCGAATCGCACTGGTCGATCCAAGTCTCACCAAGCGATTGCACGTCTCGCGTCTCCTCGAAGCGCGGCCATGAGGTCGTGCCGTTTTCCGACGAGCACAAGGCCCTCGCCCAAGTCGCTGCCGACCCCTGCATCGAGGCGTTGATCGCCAGCGCCGAGCTCAGCTCCATGTCCGGCTTCGAGCTTTGCTGGTGAAGACCGGCGGGCGCAATCGCGTCGTTGGCGTTCACTCCGGCCTGCTCATGGCAAGATGCACCGGAACGGTGAGAGACATTTCGCGTGCCGTTGCGCGCTGAGACCGACTGCTGCGTCCCTTGAGACAGCTATTCAGCGCTTCGTCTTGACCTGGGCGTGCCCTTGCAGGCGGGGGATCACCTCGATGAAGCTGCAGGGGCGGTGGCGGTTGTCTAGTTGAGCTTTCAGAATGCCGTTCCAGCCGTCCTTGCAAGCCCCCGGCGATCCCGGCAGGCAGAAAATGAGGGTGCCGACCGCCTGGCCACCGCAGGCTCTCGACTGCACCGTCGAGGTGCCGATGGTCTGGTAGCTCAGCATGTGAAACAGCACGGAGAAGCCGTCGATCTCCTTCTCGAATAGCGGCTTCAAGGCTTCGGGCGTCACGTCGCGCAGGGCGAAGCCCGTGCCGCCCGTGGTGATCACCACATCGATCTCCGGGTCCTTGATCCAGGCCTTGACCTGCTTGCGGATTTTCTTGGCGTCGTCCGTCACGATCGCCCGCTCGGCGACCTGGTGGCCGGCCGCTCCGATCATGCCGGCGAGCAGGTTGCCGGATTTGTCGGTCTTCGCGTCGCGCGTATCCGACACGGTCAGCACGGCGATGCGTAACGGGATGAAGGGTCTCATCTCATCGATGCGGTTCATGGGGCTCTCCACGCCAACTCCTGTGGTTACTGGATCGCTGGGTCAAGCCCGGCGATGATAATCCTGGTTCAGGTTTCGAGTGCCGCCTTGAGCGTGAGCAGGTCGCGCCAGGCGAAGCGCTTGGCCGCCGGGTTGCGCAGTAGATAGGCAGGATGCAGCGTGGCGAGCGTCGGCACGTCCCGCCCGGCGCAAGCATAGGTCAGCCATTTGCCCCTGAGCCGCATGATGCCTTCGCTCACGCCGAGAATATTCTTCGCCGCGGCGCCGCCGAGCAATACCAAGAGCTGCGGCGACAGCAACTCGATCTGGCGGGCAAGGAACGGCGCGCAGGCCTCGATCTCCTCAGGCGTCGGCGTGCGATTGCCGGGCGGGCGCCAATAGACGGTGTTGGTGATGTAAATTTTGTCCTCGCCGAGCCCGATCGAGGCGAGCATGCGGTCGAGCAGCTGGCCGGCGCGGCCGACAAAGGGCTTGCCTTGCAGATCCTCGTCGCGGCCCGGCGCTTCGCCGATCAGCATGATGCGGGCCTGCTCGCTGCCGCGCGCGAAGCACAGGCTCTTGGCCGTGCGCCTGAGCGAGCAGCCCTCGAATTGGGCAACGAGCGCCTCGAGCTCGGCAAGCGTGGAGGCCTGGCCGCCGATGCCTCGCGCGGCCGGCACGGCCGTTCTTTTCCGTGCCTCCTGGCGAGGCACGCCTGTCGCGCTCTTGCGCTCGGGCGGAAGCCGCGCCGGCGCCGCCGCTGGCCGGTCGCCGGCAAAGCAGTTCAACGGCTCCTCGCCCACCGCCTCGTCGACCCCCATCGCCTGATACCAGGCGAGGAGCGCGCGGGCCGCTTTGTCTTCTTGCATCATCAAGGTCCTTTATCCGACCCCATATTTGCCATTGCCCGGCCTGACCCGGCAATCCAGTATCCCGAAGCCTATCGTATTAGCCACCGGCCATGGGGATATTGGATTCCCGCTTTCGCGGGAATGAGATGAGGTTTTTGACCCTGGTCCAATTTGGAGCTCAGCCGTGACCGAGCGCGAGACCATGGAGTTCGACGTCGTCATCGTCGGCGCCGGACCCGCTGGGCTCGCCGCCGCGATCCGGCTGAAGCAGCTCGCGGCCGACAGCGGCAAAGACCTCTCTGTGGTGGTGCTGGAAAAGGGCTCCCAGGTCGGCGCGCATATCTTGTCTGGCGCCGTGATCGATCCGGTAGCGCTCGACCGCCTCCTGCCACAGTGGCGGGAGCAAGGCTCGCCGCTCGAGACGCCCGTCAGCGAGGACCGCTTCTACTATCTCTCTGAGACGGGAGGCTTGCCCCTCCCCTCGGTCTTGATGCCGCCGCTGATGAGCAATCATGGCTGCTATGTCGGCAGCCTCGGCAGCCTCTGCCGCTGGCTCGGCGAGCAGGCCGAGGCTTTGGGCGTGGAGATCTATCCCGGCATCGCCGTGACGCAAGCGATCTTCGGGCCGGACGGCGAGGTCCAGGGCGTCATCACCGGCGACATGGGCGTGGCGCGGGACGGCACGCATAAGGACAGCTATACGCCGGGAATCGCGCTTCTCGGCAAATACACGCTGCTCGCGGAAGGCGCGCGCGGCTCGCTCAGCAAGCAACTGATCAAGCGCTTCAGCCTCGACGCCGAAAGCGGCCCGCAGAAATTCGGCATTGGCCTCAAGGAGCTCTGGGAGATCCCCAAGGCGAAGCATCGGCCGGGCCTGGTGCAGCACACCATGGGCTGGCCGCTCGATGACGGGACCGGCGGCGGCTCCTTCCTCTACCATTTCGGCGAGAACCTGGTGTCGGTCGGCTTCGTCGTGCATCTCGATTACGCCAATCCCTATCTGAACCCATACAAGGAATTTCAGCGCGCCAAGACGCATTCCCGCATCGCCGCCCATCTGCAAGGTGGCAGGCGCATTTCCTATGGCGCCCGCGCGCTCACCGAGGGCGGCTGGCAGGCTATACCCCGCCTGGTGTTTCCCGGCGGTGCGCTGATCGGCTGCGCCGCCGGCTTCATGAACGTGCCGCGTATCAAGGGCAGCCACAACGCCATGCTGAGCGGCATGATGGCGGCGGAAGCGGCATTCGCGGCGATTGAGGGGGATCGCGCGCGCGACGTGCTCGATGCCTATCCCGAACGCGTCCGCGCCAGCTCGATGGCCAATGAGCTGAAGCGCGTGCGCAACGTGAAGCCGTTGTGGTCGCGCCTCGGCACGCGTCTCGGCGTGATGCTAGGCGGCATCGACATGTGGCTGAATACGCTGTTCCCGTTCCTCACCCATACGCTGAAGCACGCAAAGCCGGACTATGCGAGCTTGCACAAAGCGGCCAAGTCGAAGCCGATCGACTATCCGAAATCCGACGGCGTGCTCAGCTTCGACATTCTCTCCTCGGTGTTCCTCTCCGGCACCAATCACGCCGAGGACCAGCCGGTGCATTTACGCCTCACCGACCCCAGCATTCCCATCGCCGAAAATCTTCCCGACTATGCGGAGCCCGCGCAGCGCTACTGTCCGGCGATAGTCTATGAGGTGGTGGCCGAGGGCGATCAGTTCCGCTTCCAGATCAACGCGCAGAACTGCGTCCACTGCAAGACCTGCGACGTGAAGGACCCGGCGCAGAACATCAATTGGGTGCCACCCGAGGGGGGCGACGGGCCGAACTACGTAAACATGTGAACTGCCGCGTAAGCCTGTCGCGGAAAGCGGTCACAAACGCGCCGCCTTTGCACGGCAAGGAAGCTTTTGGGTTGCGGATAGGGCTAAAACCCTTAATCCTCCAAGGTGGGGTGTTAGAACCGCAAATATTGGGGCGGCGCCAGGCCGTATGGACATGCCGATGGACAATGCAGCCTTCCGGAAATGGGCGTGGAGATCATTGTTTCTTCTGGCCTTCCTCGCCGCTCCCGCAGCCTATTCGGAAGTCGGTTCGACGCTATCCGAGCATCCCGATCCCGGCACCCTGCTCGGCAACTATCTCTCGGGCCGTGTGGCCCGCGGCGATCATGACACCGTCGCGGCGGCGGACTATTATTCGAGGGCGCTCTCCGAAGATCCCAGCAACGAGCTGATCCTCGAGCAGGCCTTCCTGCTCGAAACGGCGTCGGCCCATTGGGATCGCGCCATCGAGCTCGCGCGCGATTTGGTCAAGCTCGAGCCAGCACACCGCATCGCGCAGTTCCTTTTGGGCTGCAACGCCTTCAAGCACGGCAACTACCAGGAAGCCGATGAGCACTTCGCCGCGGCCCGTCAGGGTCCGATCGCCGATCTGACCTCGACCCTCGCCCGGGCCTGGGTGCAGCAGGCGAACGGAAAGACCGACCAGGCCTTGGCCACGCTCGATAGCTTGAGCGATGCCGACTGGGCGCAGTTCTATCAGCGCTACCATCGCGCGCTGATCGCCGATCTCGCCGGTAAGCACAACATTGCCCACGCCGCCTTCGCGCAGGCCTTCAAGAAAAACCCCGCCACTCTCAGAGTGGCCGACGCCTATGCCCGGCACGCGGTGAACGCGAACAACCGCAAGCTCGCGCGGGCTACGCTCAAGGCCCACATGGCCAAGTCGGCGCGCCACCCTCTCTCCGAGGCGCTGCTCAAGGACATCGATGCCGGCAAGACCCCGCCATTGCTCGTAACTTCGCCGGACGATGGTCTCGCGGAGGTCTTCTACGGCATCGGCGATGCCCTCGCCGGCGAGGGCGGCCTCGATATGGGCATCATCTTCCTGCAGTTCGCGCTCTATATTAAGCCCGATTTCCCGCTCGCCGATGTGGCTCTTGCCCAAGCCTATGACGGCGCCAAGCGATACGACCTCGAGCTCGCGGCCTTCGACAACATCAAAGAGGATTCGCCGCTTTGGCTGAACGTTCAGATTCAGAAGGCCTTCGCGCTGAATTCGCTCGACCGGGTCGACGACGCCAAGGTCCTGCTCGAGAAAATCGTCGCCCAGTACCCCAAGGACATTCGCCCGTTGGATGCACTCGGCAGTATATTGCGGTCGCATGAGCGCTATGCCGAGGCCCGCGACTACTACACGCGCGCCATCGCGCTGCTCGACAAACCGACCAGGGACAATTGGACGCTCTATTATGCCCGCGGCGTGTCCAGCGAGCGGCTGAAGGATTGGCCCGCGGCCGAGGCGGATTTGAAGCGGGCGCTAGAGCTTTCGCCCGACGAAACTCCCGTGCTCAACTATCTTGGCTACACCTGGATCGACCAGAGCCAGAACCTCAAAACGGCGATGGACTACATCCGCAAGGCCGTGAAGCTCAAGCCCGACGACGGCTATTACGTCGACAGTCTCGGTTGGGCCTATTACCGGCTTGGCAATATCCAATCGGCGGTCGAGCAGCTTGAGCGCGCTGTCGAGCTGAAGCCGGACGACCCCGTCATCAACGACCATCTCGGCGACGCTTATTGGCGGATCGGGCGAACCCTCGAGGCGAAGTATCAGTGGCAGCAGGTTCTCTCGCTGAAGCCGGAGAGCGATCTCGTCACGTCGATTGAGACGAAGCTGAAATCCGGTCTTCCAGACAGCCCGGATACCAAGGCGGCAAACCGGGCCGTGTCGCCGGGCCAGAAGGTCGCCGAATAAGCCTGCCGCCCACCGTCCTTGCGGGGCTTTCGGTATGACGGCGCTCCGCGAGACAGCGAGGGCCAAGCTCAACCTCACCCTCGAGGTGCTCGGGCGCCGTGGCGACGGCTATCACGAGCTGTGGAGCCTCGTTGCCTTTGCGCAAACAGGCGATATCGTCGAGCTTGAGCCTGGACGAGACCTTGCGCTCACGATCGAGGGTCCGTTCGGCAGCGCACTTGGAGGCGGCAATCTCATCATCGCGGCGGCCGAAGCCGCCAGGGCCAAGCTTCCCGCCATCGCGCTCGGCCGCTTCCGGCTGATCAAGGACCTGCCGGTCTCAGCTGGGCTCGGCGGCGGCTCGGCCGATGCTGCCGCCACTTTGAGGCTCTTGGCTCGCGCTAATCCCGGCGCGCTTGACCGCGATGCCTTTACGGAGCTGGCGGCAGGCCTCGGCTCCGACGTCACCGCCTGCCTCGAAGCCCGCGCCGCTTTGATGTTTGGCCGTGGAGAGCGGGTGCTGCCGGTTGCCTCCTTTCCCCCTTGCGCGGCCGTTCTCGTCAATCCGGGGTTGCCGCTCGCCACACGCGATGTGTTTGCCGAGCTGAACGCACCGCCGCTCGTGCAGACCGCAGACGCTCCGGTGGCGCCCGATTTCTCAGGCGACTTCGATCGGCTCGTCGATTACGTCGCCGCCCGCACTAATGATCTCGAAGCGGCCGCCATAAGCCTGGCCCCGGTCATTCGCGAAATCTTGCTGGCGCTTGCGCAACTTCAGGGCGCGCGGATTGCCCGGCTCTCGGGCAGTGGTCCCACCTGCTTTGCCCTGTTCCGGTCGCTGCCCGAAGCGGAGACGGCCGTCCAGCTCTTTGCATCCGCATACCCGGACTGGCGATGGGCCGTCGCCACCGCGCTTGGTTAGAACGGCCGCTCGACTGAGAATTCTATGGCCTGAAGCAGCGCGGCCTTGGCGTCCCCGTCGGGGAAGATGGCCAGCGCGTCGCGGGCGATGGCGCCATAGTGGCGCGCCCGCTCCATGGTATCGCTCAACGCATGGTGCTTCTGCATCAGCGCTATGGCCTCGGCGAGATCGTCCTCGCGGATTTCTCCGTCCTGCAACGTCCGCTGCCAGAAGGCCCGCTCGCGCTCATTGCCGCGGCGATAGCCGAGCACGACGGGAAGCGTGATCTTGCCCTCGCGGAAATCATCGCCAACGCTCTTGCCGAGCATCGACGGCTCGCCGGAATAGTCGAGCGCATCGTCGACCAGCTGAAACGCGAGCCCGAGATTACGGCCATAGGACCTGAGCGCCGCGGTTTCCGATTTCGGCCGGTTGGCGATGACGCCGCCCACCTCTGCCGCCGCCGCGAACAGGGCCGCGGTCTTGGCGTCGATCACGGCCAGATAGTCGTCCTCGGTCGTCTCGGTGTTCTTGGCGGTGCCGAGCTGCATCACCTCTCCCTCGGCGATGATCACGGCCGCGTCGGACAGAATGCGAAGCGCGCCGAGCGAGCCCACGTCAACCATCATCTTGAAGGCCTGGCCGAGCAGGTAGTCGCCCACGAGCACGCTCGCCTCGTTGCCCCAGAGCAGCCGCGCCGTGGTCTTGCCGCGCCTGAGATCGCTCTCGTCGACCACGTCGTCATGCAAGAGCGTCGCGGTGTGCATGAACTCCACGCTCGCCGCCAGCTGCACATGGCCATCGCCGTCATAGCCGCAGAGCTTCGCCGCGGCGATGGTGAGCATCGGCCTGAGCCGCTTGCCGCCCGAACCGATCAGGTGACGGGCAAGCTCGGGGATCAGCGCCACATTGGAGCGAGCGCGGTCGAGGATGATGCGGTTGACTTGCCCCATATCCTCCTCGACAAGCACTAACAGCGGCGCGAGGCTCACTCTTGGATCACGCGCACCGGAAAGCTGGACGACTACTCCCAAAGAACTTCTCCCAAAACGGCTGCTCTTAAGCGGCGATTGACTCAAGGGAGAATATTGTCGGTGCTCCAGCGTCAAGGTCAAGACGCTCCAGGCAGAAAGGCTCGGTGGCAATGAAGGAGCTGTTGCGTTCAAACGACGCGGTGCTGATCTCCTATGTGAGCGCCCTGCTCGGGGAAGCGGGCATCGGCTTCATCGTCGCCGATACGAATATGAGCGTGCTGGAAGGGTCCATCGGCGCGCTGCCGCGGCGGGTCCTGGTGGAGACGGATGGCCTGCCGCGCGCCCGCCGTATTCTGAATGCGGCTGGGATTGGCCATGTCATCACCGATGCAGGCAAAGACTGATCTATCCGGCGGACCGGGCGGCCTTCCACCCGACACGACGCTGGACGAATTCCTCGGCGGCCGCATCAGCGTGGTGCAGCTCAAGGAAGGGCACCGAGCCGGAAGCGACGCCGTGTGGCTGCAGGCAGCGGTTCAAGCCGTTGCCGGTAGCCGCGTGCTCGATGCTGGCGCGGGTGTCGGCGTCGCGGGGCTGTGCCTCGCCGCCCGCTTCCCTCACCTTCACGTGACCGCGGTCGAAATTGACGCAAGGCTGTGTGCGCTGGCGGAGGTCAATGCCGCGCGAAACGGTCTTGCCGCAAGGTGCAGGGTCGTCAACGCTGACCTGACCTCGCCCGCGCAAGAGCTCGTGGTCAAAGGGCTGGTCCGCGAGAACTACGACCAGGTGATGGCCAACCCGCCCTACCACCTGGAGGGCACCGTCAGGCCCGCCCCCGACAAAGCGCGGGCTGCCGCCCATGTGATGCAAGAAGGAGCACTTGAGGCCTGGGTGCGCTTCCTCACCACCATGGCGGCGCCAAAGGGGCGGCTCACGCTCATCCACCGGCCTCAAGTCTTGCCTGAGTTGCTGCCCCTCCTCGACCGGCGCTTCGGTGCCGTTACCCTGTTGCCGCTGTTCGCGAAAGTCGGTGAGCCCGCCACCCGCATCATCGTCCAGGCGCGCAAAGGCAGCCGGGCGGGGTTGCGGCTCCTGCCAGGCATGGTCCTGCACGAGGCTGATGGACGCTACACGGCAAAGGCCGAAGCGGTACTCCGGGAGGGTCAAGCGCTAGAGCTTTGAGGATTGGCGGCAAAGAGTTAAGAGCCGCCGCCTCGGGGGGTAAGGCAGCGGCCCTCAATTGGCCCAAGCGTGAGGTGGGCTTGGGCTTCCAAGGTCTGCTAGTCGCAGACCCGGTAGTCGCGATAGACGGTCGGGAAGATGTATTCGTAAGAATGTCATCCCAGACGCGGATGGTCACG
>Ga0315292_10001927_pt1 | contig 11405 bp, 11 predicted proteins | sample YL17G13_0_MG_FD_204029 | JGI IMG/M metagenome (GOLD analysis project Ga0315292, IMG submission 204029) | Sediment microbial communities from Yellowstone Lake, YNP, Wyoming, USA - YL17G13_0 | ecosystem: Environmental > Aquatic > Freshwater > Lake > Sediment | place: USA: Wyoming | collected... | reverse complement strand
GTCACCTGGCGGCACCGCCCGTTCGCCAACGACGAGGAATCGGCGAGCTACCTGGGGTCGCTGTTCCCCGAGATCAAGGCGCTACTCGCCGAAGGCACGAAGGTGCTGATGCACGGCGAAGAGCTCGGTGATCGCCTCTGCGGTGCCGTCGCCGGCTTTCTGCTCTGGGACGGCCTGATCGACACCGGGCCCCGTGCCATCTCGGTGATCGAGCAGATCAGCCAGCGTCAACTCGGCCCGAGGGGGCGCGAGCTGGTCTCGATCGCCGCCCGCCTGTAGGTCGCCATGCCCGCCACCGCTCCCGACCTGATCCAACTGCGCGGACTGCGAGCCGTGGGGATCTGTGGTGCCCTGCCCGAGGAGCAGGCCCGGCCGCAGCCGTTCGAGGTCGATCTCGATGTCGAGGCCGACCTCACGGTGGCCGGCGCATCCGACCGACTCGACGACACGCTCGACTACGGCGCCCTCGCCGCGGTCGTCGAGCGGGTCATCACGACCGAGCGCTTCACGCTGCTCGAGCGGCTCGCCGCCCGCCTGGCCGAGGTCGTGCTGGCCGATCCGCGGGCCCTGGCCGTCACCGTCACCGTGCGCAAGCTGCGGCCGCCCGTGCCGCAGCACCTCGAAACCTCGGGTGTCTCGATCAGACGGGTGCGCTGACCGGTGCGGGCGCTGCTCGGCCTGGGCTCGAACCTCGGAGATCGCGATGCGTTCCTGCATGATGCGGTCGGTTCGTTGTCGGGGGTCGTGGCCGTGTCGTCGGTGTACGAGACCGATCCGATCGGTGGCCCCGGTGGGCAGGGCGCCTATCTCAACATCGTGGTCGAGCTCGACACCGACCTGTCGCCCCGAGCGCTGCTGGGTGTGTGCCACCGGCTCGAATCGGCGTCGGGCCGCGTGCGCGAAGAGCGCTGGGGCCCCCGCACCCTCGACGTCGACATCCTCTGGCACGAGAGCGGACCCGTCGACGAGCCCGATCTGCAGATCCCGCATGCCCGCATGACCAAGCGACGCTTCGTGATGGCGCCGCTGGCCGAGATCGCCCCCGATCTGGCGGCACCCGACTGGAACGACGAGGCCGACGGTCGGGTCCACCGGGTCGGCCCGTTTCCGGACTGATCCGCGCGGTCATGGTCCACCGACATGAGCGTCCGCGTCGTCTGCAGGTGATCGGTGGCGGCCGGGCCGGGCGGTCGTTCGCCCTCGCCCTGGCCCAGGCCGGTTGGCGGGTCGGACGGGTGCTGGGCCGCGGCGACCAGGTCGCCGATGCCGCCGACGGCGTCGACCTGGTGATCATCGCCACTCCGGATGCGGCCATCGCCGAGGTGGCCGCATCCATCAGCCCCCGGGCGGCCACGGTGGTCGCCCACGTGTCCGGTTCGTTGGGCCTCGATGTGCTCGGGCCGCACGGGCGACGGGCGGCCGTCCATCCCCTGGTGGCGATGCCCAGCCCGGAGATCGGCGCCGAGCGGTTGATCAGCGGCGCCTGGTTCGCCGTGGCCGGCGATCCGGTCGCCCGCCATGTCGTCGACGACCTCGGTGGTCGCTGGTTCGAGGTGGCCGACGCCGATCGGGCCGCCTACCACGCCGCCGCGGTGATCGCCTCGAACCACGTCGTCGCCCTGTTGGGTCAGGCCGAGCGGGTCGCCGCCGGCGCCGGCGTGCCGTTCGAGGCCTACCTCGACCTGGTGCGGGCCACCATCGACAACGTGGCCGAGCTCGGCCCGGCCGCCGCCCTCACCGGTCCGGCCGCCCGGGGCGACTGGGACACGATCGACCGGCACCTGGCCGCCCTCGATCCGGCCGAGCGCGACGCCTATCAGGCCATGGTCGCCCTGGCCCGTCGCCTCGTCGCCGACCCCTGACCCACCCGGCCGTCCTGACCCCTGGCCCCGGGCCCCTGGCCCCGCCATGCCAAACCTGTTGTTGTCTCCGCGGCCGGTCTTGCGACCGCTACGACCACGGACTTGTCGAATGGGTACGCGGATCGGGTCGGTCGGGTTGGGCGGGTCGGCCGCCGGTGGGGCAGGATGCGCGGGTGCAGGTGACGACGACGATCGCCGAGACCCGCGGGGTGCTCGACGCGGCGCGTCGCGACGGCAAGAGCGTCGGGCTGTTCCCGACGATGGGCTACCTCCACGACGGGCACGCGTCGCTGATGCGCCAGGCCCGCGCCGAGTGCGATGTCGTCGTGGTCTCGATCTTCGTCAACCCGTTGCAGTTCGCCCCGGGTGAGGACCTGGCCACCTACCCCCGAGATCTCGCCGCCGATTCGGCCCTGGCCGAGAGCATCGGCATCGATGTCGTCTTTGCCCCCTCGGTCGAGGAGATGTACCCGGTGGCGGCGGTCACGTCGGTGTCGTTGGCCGATCTGGCCGGCAGCATGGAAGGGGCGAGCCGGCCGACCCACTTCGCCGGAGTGGCCACGGTGGTGGCCAAGCTGTTCAACATCGCCGGACCGTGCCGGGCCTACTTCAGCGAGAAGGACTTCCAACAGCTCACGATCGTGCAGCGGATGGCGCTCGACCTGTCGTTCCCGGTCGAGGTCGTGGCGTGTCCGTTCGTCCGGGAGCCCGACGGCCTCGCCCTGTCGAGCCGCAACGTCTACCTCACGCCCGCCGAACGGGCCGCGGCCCCGGTCCTGCATCGGGCGCTCCAGGCCGGGGCGGCGGCGATCCGGGCCGGCGAGCGCGATCCCGCGACCGTGGCCGACCTGGTGGCGGCCATCATCACCGCCGAGCCCTGCGCCGAGCTCGATTATGTCGAGGTCGTCGATGCCGCCACGCTCGTCCGGCCCGACGTGCTGGCCGGCGAGACCCGGCTCCTGACGGCCGCCCGCTTCGGTCGGCCCCGTCTGTTGGATAACCTCGGCGTGCTCGTCCCCGAGCAGGGCTGATCCGCCGGTTGGTGGTATCCCCGCACGGCGACCCATCCGGGCGCCAAGCACCCCAGGAGCCCCATGCGCCCACGCATGACGAAGTCCAGGAGCCACCGATGACGGCCGACCCGCCGCTCGACCTGCTCGTGCTGGGCAGCGGGGTGGCCGGATTGTCGGCGGCGGTCCGCGCCGCCGACACCCATGGCCTGCGCGTCGGGGTGCTCACCAAGGGCGAGCTCCACCAGGCCACCACGCGCTGGGCGCAGGGGGGCGTCGCCGCCGTGTTGGGCGAAGACCCCGACTCCACCGATCTGCACCTGGCCGACACCCTGGCCGCCGGTGCCGGGCTGTGCGATGTCGATGCCGTGCGGGTGCTCGTCGACGAGGGGCCCGGGCGCGTCAACGAGCTGATCGCCCTCGGGGCCATGTTCGATCGTGACGGCGAAGGGCGGCTCGAGTTGGCCCGCGAAGGCGGCCACAGCCTGGCCCGGGTGGTGCACGCCGGCGGCGCCGCCACCGGCGTCGAGATCGAGCGGGCGCTGGTCGACGCCGTCCACCAGACGGCCGCGGCGCTGCTCGAGAACGCCTTCGCCCTCGATCTGCTCGTCGAGCACGGTCGGTGTGTCGGCGTGGTCGCCCTCGACGCGGCCGGCCACCCGCAGGTGGTCCGGGCCACCAATGTGCTGTTGGCCACGGGCGGCGCCGGGCAGCTCTTCGCGGTGACGACGAACCCAGTCGAGAGCACCGGTGACGGTATCGCCATGGCGCTTCGGGTCGGCGCGGCGGTGGCCGACGTCGAGTTCGTGCAGTTCCACCCCACGGCGCTCCACCATCCGCAGATGCCTCGGCCCCTGCTCTCCGAGGCCCTGCGCGGGCATGGCGCGCTGCTCCGCGACGCCGACGGCGAGCGCTTCGTCGACGAGATGCTGCCCCGCGACGAGGTGTCGCGGGCCATGACCCGCCGCATGCTCGATCAGGGGGTCGAGCACCTGTGGCTCGACGCGACCGAGCTCGAGGCGTTCGACGAGCGGTTCCCGACCATCAACGCGGCGTTGCGGCCCGCCGGCTTCGACCCGGCTGTCGACTGGCTGCCCATCGCCCCGGCGGCGCACTACTTCGGCGGTGGCGTCGTCACCGACCTCGACGGCGCCGCGTCCCTGCCGGGGCTCTGGGCCGCCGGCGAGGTCGCCTGCTCGGGCGTGCACGGCGCCAACCGGTTGGCATCGAATTCATTGCTCGAGGGCATGGTGTTCGGCGCCCGGGTCGTCGAGGCGATCGAGGCGGGCCACACCCAACCGGCGCGCACCGGGGCCATGCGGGCCGTGCTCGACGGCGAGAGCGCCTACGGGCCTTCCGTCATCGGTGGGATGCGGGCCGAGGGTTGGAAGGCCGGTCGGCCGCTGCTCGAAGGTTCGGGCCCGGAGCTTCCGGCGACCGCGATCCTGAGCGCGACACGCGAGTCGCTGCAGCGTGCCATGACCATGGGCGCGGGCGTGCTCCGCTCGGCCCACTCGCTCGCCGCCACGGCCGCGGTGATCGATGAGATCGACGCCGGCCTGCCCGCCGTGACCAGCCACCCCGAGGTGGCCGAGCTGGCCAACCTCGTCGAGGTCGCCCGCGCCCTGCTCGGCGCGGCGACGATGCGCACCGAGAGCCGAGGCGCCCACACCCGGTCCGACTACCCGCAGACCGATGCCGCCTTCCGGTGCCGCATCGTGCTGGGAGGCACCTGACATGAGCGACACCGCATGAACGCCCTCGAACCACCCCGGTCGGCGGTCGTCGAGGCCGTCACTCGCGCCATCGCCGAGGACCTCACCCCGCTGGGCGACCTCACCTCGGCCCTGCTTCCCCCCGACCTCGTGGCCGGGGCCGCGTTCGTGGCCCGCGCTCCCGGAGTGTTGGCGGGCTCGGCCTGTGCCACCGAGACCTTCGCCCAGATCGACGGATCGGTGCGCGTCGAGTGGCGGGCCGCCGACGGCGATCGGGTCGACGCCGGCGTCACCATCGCCACCGTCGAGGGCCCGCTGGCGTCGGTGCTCACCGGCGAGCGCACGGCGCTCAACTTCCTCGGTCACCTGTCGGGAATCGCGACGCTCACCCGTCGGTTCGTCGACGCCGCCGCGGCCAGCGGCTCGGCCCGGATCTGGGACACGCGCAAGACGACGCCAGGTCTGCGCAGCCTCGAGAAGGCCGCCGTCCGGGCCGGTGACGGCGCCAACCATCGGGGTAATCTGTCGGACTGGATCCTGCTCAAGGACAACCATCTCGCCTTGATGGGCATCGACGGCGCGGTGGCCGCCGCACGTGATCGCTGGCCGGCCCGCACCGTGCACGTCGAATGCGATCGGCTCGACCAGGTGGTCGAGGCGTTGCACGCGGGTGCCGACGCGCTGCTGCTCGACAACATGACTCCCGAGCAGGTCACGGCGTGTGTGGGCGCCGCCGACGAGCACGCGGCGGCCACCGGGCGTCGGCGACCCCTGCTCGAGGTCTCCGGCGGCATCACCCTCGAGACGATCGTTCGCTACGCCGGCCTCGGCGTCGACATGATCTCGGTCGGCGGCCTCACCAACTCCGCTCCGGTGCTCGACATCGGCCTCGACATCGACCCGTCCTGACCCGAACCGAACCGAACCGAGGGAGATCACCGTGCTACTCGCCATCGATGCCGGCAACACCGACACCGTGGTCGGCCTGTTCGAACTCGACGGGACCGGGTCGACCGTCGGTCGCCGGCCCGAGGACGGCCTGATCGTGCACTGGCGCATCGCGACCGAGGCCCGGCGCACCGCCGACGAGACGGCCGTGTTGCTGCAGGGCTTCCTCGCCCTGCGGGGACTGACCCTCGACGACGTCGACGGCATGGCGGTGTCGTCGGGCGTGCCGCGCGTCAAGGAGTCCCTGCGCCTGCTCGCCGACCGCTACCTCGACTTCGACCCGGTGATGATCGAGCCGGGCGTGCGCACCGGCATCGCCATCCTCGCCGAGAACCCCAAGGAGGTCGGTGCCGACCGCATCGCCAATGCGGTCGCCGCCTTCGACCTGTACGGCGGGCCCACCATCGTCGCCGACTTCGGCACGGCCACCACGTGCGATGCGGTGTCGGCGAAGGGCGAGTACCTGGGCGGAGCGATCGCGCCGGGCATCGGCATCAGCATGGACGCGCTCGTCGGCCGGGCGGCGGCGCTGGGAGCGGTCGAGCTCGTCGAGCCCCGGAGCGTGCTGGGCAAGAGCACCGTCGAGTGCATCCAGTCGGGGGCTATCTACGGCTTCACCGCGCAGGTCGACGGCCTGTGCGAGCGCATCCAGGACGAGCTGGGGCCGTGCACGATCGTGTCGACCGGCGGGCTGGCCGAGTTGATCACCCCATTGTCGAAGTACATCCAGCACTCCGAGCCGTGGCTCACCCTGCACGGGCTGCGCCTGGTGTATGAGAAGAACGCCTGAGCCACTACTGTCGGGGGTGATGCCACTACCGTCTCGGGTCATGAAGGTGCTGATCACCGGGATGGGTGGCGAGCTCGGTACCCGCCTCGCCAACCAGCTCGCCGACGATCCGTCGGTCGAGGCGGTCATGGGCCTCGACATCGATCCGCCCCGCCGCAGGCACTCGGCCGAGTTCCACCGGGTCGATCCGCGTGACCGCGACAAGGCCACCGCCCTGATCCGGGGCTTCGAGCCCACCGCCCTTGTGCACCTCGGCGTGTACGAGCCGTATGCCCGCAGCACCCCCAAGTCGGCGGTCGAGCGCACCGCCGCCGGTACCCTCGCCGCGGTGAGCTCGGCGGTCGACGCCGGTTGCCTCGACCGCATCATCGTGCGTTCGGGCATCGAGGTCTACGGGCGCCGTCGGGGTGCTCCGGTGCGACCCGACGAACAGGTGCGCCCCGATCCGACCACCCCGTTCGGCCATCAGCTCCTGCAGGTCGAGCGGGTGTGCATCGAGGGTGGCCTGCATGCGGCCGCCCCAGTCACGTGCCTGCGGTTCGCGCCACTGGTGGGCCCGTCGTTCCCGAGCCCGCTCGGGCGCTACCTGCGGATGCCGGCCGTGCCGTTCCGGGCCCTCGGCGATCCGCCGTTCTCCCTGTTGCACCAGAACGATGCGGCCGCGGCCCTGGTGGCGGCGTTGCGTCGCCCGGTCGACGGGCCCGTCAACGTCGTCGGTGCCGGGGCGGTCACGGCGTCGCAGGCGGCCCGCGTCGGGCGCCGCATCCCTGTCCCGACCCTCGCCGTGGGCTGGCCGGCGGCCCGGCTGTTCAGCGAGTTCGCCGGCGCACCGGTCCCCGATCATGTGCACGAGCTGCTGACCCGGGGGCGGGTGGCCGATGGCAGCCGGGCCGGCGAGCTGCTCGGGGTGCGGCCCGAGCGCTCGACGCCCGAGGTGGTCGAGGAGCTGTACGCCTGGGCCGAGGTCGTGCGGGTGGTTTCCGGCACGCTCGACGAGGCGGCGTGACCGTCATCGACGCCGAACTGGCCGCCCTCGATCCCGACCTCGAGCGCAACGACCTGCCGTCGATCATCGGCCGTCGACTGAGCGGCCGGTTCACCATCGACGAGTGGGGCCTCGACCGCGACCTGCTGACGGCGATCACGCCCTTCGTGCGGGCCCGATGGGGCCTGCGGATCGAGGGGGCCGAGGTGCTGCCCGAGGTCGGTCCGGCGCTGCTGGTGCACACCCGCCGGATCGGCATCTCCGAACCGGGCGTGCTGGCCGCCGCCGTCCACCGGTCGACCGGGCGTCCGCTGCGGGCCACCGGCTACTTCGCGTCGCTGCCGGGCCCGTTCGGGCCGCTCGCCCGCCGCCTCGGCGCGGTGCCCGTCGGATCGGCCGATCTGCGGAGCCTGCTGCGCGCTGGCGAAGTGGTGGCCTTGCCGCTCGGCCGTGAGGTGCGCCAGCCCTTCCACGTGGGCCCGGTGCCGGCCACCCCGCTGGCCGCCGCCCTGGTGGCGGGCGCGCCGATCATCCCGGTGGCCGTGCTCGGCGTCGAGCTCGGGCGGTGGTGGACCGTGCGGTTCGGTCGTCCGATCTCCACGCGCCGCCGAGGAGTGGTCGACCCGGCCGACCTGGCCGATGTGACCCGCCAGCGCCTGCAGTCGCTGCTCACCGACGCGCGTCGCTGACGGTTCGTCATCGCTATGGCCCGCTCCCGCTAGGTTTGTCTCCCATGGCGTTCGCGAAGGCTTCCGACGGCACCCAACTTCACTACGAGGAGTTCGGTGACCGCGACGGTGAACCGCTGCTGCTGATCCAGGGCCTCGGCGCCGACAGCCGGGGCTGGTTGCGGCAACGCCGGGCGCTCGGTAGGAGCTATCGCGGCATCGTGTTCGACAACCGGGGCGCCGGCCGATCCGACCATCCTTCCGCCCCGTACGACCTCGAGGTCATGGCCGCCGACGCGGTGGCGGTGCTCGATGCCGTGGGCGTCGAGCGGGCCCACATCATGGGTGCGTCGATGGGTGGCATCTTCGCCCAGATCATCGCCGTGCGGAACCCCGAGCGGGTCCGGTCGCTGGTGCTGGCCTGCACGGCCTGTCGCCATCACACCTGGCGACGCGAGCTGCTCGAAGAGTGGGCCACGACCGCCGAGCGTGACGGCATGGGCTCGTTCACCCGTGAAGCAGTTCGGTGGCTGATCGGACCGCGGTCGCTGCGTCGGTTCTGGCCGGCGGTCGGCCTGGTGGGCCCGCTGGCCATGACCGGCTCGCCCGAGGCCTTCGTGGCCCAGGTGCGGGCGATCCTCGCCATGGAGGACGATCTGCGCAACGAGCTCGCCAACGTCGATGTGCCCACGCTGGTGCTCGTCGGTAGTCAGGACATCCTCACCCCGATGGGCGATGCCGAGGAACTGGCCGAGGAGATCCCCGGCGCCGAGCTCGTCGTGATCCGGGGTGCGGCCCACGGCTTCATGCTCGAACACGGCGCCATCTTCAACCGCACGGTGGTCGACTTCCTCGACCGGGTGACCGCCGCCCCGACGACGGCGGTCTCCTGAGGGTCAGGCCCGCATCGCAGGTCAGGCCCGCATCGCAGGTCAGGCCCGCATCGCAGGTCAGGCCCGCATCGCAGTCAGCTCGAGGCCCGCCAGAGCCCGGCGAGCCAGGTCTTGGGCGAGTAGTTGCCGAACGGGGTCTCGGTCAGCGGCTGGAGCCCCCGCACGTTCGGGTCGGCGATGAAGCTGTAGGGCGTGTTGTAGAGCCAGATGTTGGTGGCCGACGCGTTCAGCTGGGTCACCAGGTCGTGGTAGGCGCCCTGGCGCACCGTGACGTCGGGGCTCTCGCGGCCGGTCTTGAGATCGGCCTCTATCGGCGGCGCGGTGTACTGCGTGAAGTTGATGCTGATGTTGCCGACGCCCTTGGCCGTGCTCGACGACCAGAAGTAGTAGTCCTGGTCGGGGTCGGTGTAGCCGTAGTTGCGGAAGAAGGCGGCCTGGAAGTCGCCGGTGGCGATCTTGAGGATGTACTGCGTCTGCTCCAGGCTCTCGATCTTGCCCTTGATCCCGGCCTCTGACCACTGGCTCGTCACCAGCTGCAGCACCCGCTGGTCGTCGATGTTGGGCAGACCGGACAACGAGACGGTGAGGTCACTCGCTCCGGTGTCCTGCTGGTAGAGGGCGACTTCCTGCTTGGCCTTTTCGATGTCGAAGCCCAACGCGCCGTTCTGGTCCTTCGGAAGGCCCCAGGGGTTGGTGGGCGACCACGGCCCCGTCGGCACCTGGACACCATCGCCGATGATGGCGGCGACGGTGGCCGGATCGGTGGCGTAGGTGAGCGCCTTGCGGGCGTGCTCGTTGGCCAGCGGGTTGGCCTTGCCGCCGGTCTCGGGCGCCGTGTTGGTCATGACGAACGCCGACTCGGTGTCCCAGTCCCTGATGACGTGGTACTGGTCGCCCATGGTGTTGGCCGAGGTGGCGCTGGTCGTGTAGATCATGTTCACGTCGCCGGTCTGAAGGGCGTCGCTGCGGGCGGTCTCGTCGGGGATGACCCGGAACTCGATCGAGGCGAGGTGGGGCAGGCCGTTCTGCCAGTACGTGGGGTTCTTCTTGGCCTTGAACGTCGAGTCCGGGGTCCAGCTGTCGAACGTGAACGGCCCGGTGCCGATGGGATGGGTTGAGCTGTGGTCGGCGGGCACGAACATGGCGGGGGCCATCATCCACGACGACCCGCCCTGCAGGAAGCTGCTCGGGAAGGCGGCCCACGGCTGCTTGAGGTCGACCTGCACCGTCTTGGTGTCGACCACCTTGACGTCTTTGAACATGGGGGCGAGGGCGAGGCCCGACAGGGGGCCGCTGATGTAGCCGTCGAGGTTCTGCTTGACCGAGGCGGCGTCGAAGGCCTCGCCGTTCTGGTAGGTCACGCCTTCGCGAAGCGTGATCGTCCACGAATCGAAGGCGGCGTTCGGGGTCCACGAGGTGGCGAGCCAGGGCTGGGCGCTGAGGTCGGGGCCGACGGTGGCGAGCGGTTCGAACACGGACGAGGCGACGAGGCTGCCGGTGTCGGCCCACTGGGCGTAGATCGGGTTCCATCCGTTGGTCTCGGCGCCGATGCCGATCACGAGCGTGCCGCCGTCGACTGGGGTGCCCTCGTCGGTGGCCACTCCCTGCTGGCCGGGCGTCGTGCCGCTCGAGGTGGAGCTCGTCGACGACTTGCCGCAGGCGGCGGCGAGCAGGACCAGGCTGATCGCCACGGCGATGAGCATCCGTCCCGATCCGGAGCGGCTCGACGGGTGCGGTGCGGCTTCGGGTGTGTGCTGCATGGTCATGATGCCCCCAATGAAGGACCTGGCGATCGGTCAGTTGGAACAATCGACCGGAACGGGCCGGGATTGAGGGCTTGGGCGAAAGACGGGGACGCGCCGGGCCGAACGGCCCAGGTCGCCTGTGCTCGGCGATCCGAGCCGGTTCGACCCGCCTGGGGTCAGCGGGCGGCGGCGGCCCGGACGGTCTCGAGCAGGTGGTCGGATGCCGCGACCAGCGCGGCGCCGGCCTCGGTGTCGGCCACATCGGCGAGCGTCGCCGCGGCCTCGTCGGCGTAGGCCCTCGCCGTGTCGAGCGCCGAGTCGACCTGTCCGCTGGTGCGGACGATCGTGCGGGCCTCGTCGAGCGGCGCACCTTCGAGCGGTTGGCCGAGCAGCTCGCCGAGCCGGTCGGCTTCGGGGCCGCCGTCGGCCAGCACCCGGATGACCGGCAACGTGTAGACGCCCTCGACGAGATCGTGCCCCGACGGCTTGCCGAGCTCTTCGTCGGTGGCGACCACATCGAGGATGTCGTCGACGATCTGGAAGGCCATGCCGTAGCTGTGGCCGAATCGGGTGAGCTGGTCGATGACCGGTCGGGGCCGGTCGGCGACGATGCCCCCGATGCGCGTGGCGGTGGCGAGCAGCGCCGCCGTCTTGCCGTCGATAGACGCCAGGTAGGCGGTCTCGGTGCGGGCCGGGTTGTACGTGTGCTGCAGCTCGAGCACCTGACCCTCGCACAACCGGGCGATCGTCGCCGCCAGCAGCCCGGCGACCTCGGTGCCGAGCGATGCG
>Ga0315292_10001925_pt1 | contig 11407 bp, 10 predicted proteins | sample YL17G13_0_MG_FD_204029 | JGI IMG/M metagenome (GOLD analysis project Ga0315292, IMG submission 204029) | Sediment microbial communities from Yellowstone Lake, YNP, Wyoming, USA - YL17G13_0 | ecosystem: Environmental > Aquatic > Freshwater > Lake > Sediment | place: USA: Wyoming | collected... | reverse complement strand
AATTTGTTGAAGTTCGCGACACTAAATTTTGAATAGTGCTTATTTTTATTGGTCTTTTTTCCCAACGATACTGTGCGGGCAACTCTGACGGCGGCAAATAAATTGTTGCTTCTATCGTCGTGTCTCTGTCATATGTTGTATTCTGAGCCCCTGCTGTTGACCAATCAGAGCCTAACCCATCCTGTTTCCACGAAGCACCAGTAGTCCAATCTCGTTTCATACTATAAACATTAAAATCTTTTGGTCCTAGATAGGGGTGGCCCCAAAAATTTAAACGATAATTCAAATATGCAGCATCTACAATAAAATTTGTTGGTACATTATTAAAATTAAATTTTAATAAAGCATTGTGCACTATTTCACCAAAATTATGATATTCTACGAAAGCAGCATCATCACTTAAATCCGTAGAATCGGAATATAAAGTAAGCGTTAACTGATCTGTTGGATATGTCCCTTGTATAGGTACAACATAATAACCGGAACCGATTTCTCCGCGAATTCCTGTTCCGCCAATTAATCCTGTCACACCTTGAATACCAGTGCTTCCTAACGCGAGACCTGTTGTACCTCTTATACCAGTAACTCCGCGAATTCCTGTTTGTCCAAAAATTCCCGTCACGCCCTGAATTCCAGTTTGTCCAAGAGCAACTCCTGTTACACCCTGAACGCCAGTATCTCCCTGGATTCCAAATCCTGTTACACCTTGAATCCCCGTCTCTCCGTAAATTCCGGTTATTCCCTGCAGCCCAGTCCCGCCGCCCGAAATCCCAGTCACACCCTGGTCACCATTTATACCAAGAATTCCCGTCACGCCCTGAATGCCTGTCCCACCCTGTAAACCCACGGTCGTGGTATCGACAATCAGTGAGCCGTTGCTGCCATATGTTTTCAGCCAACCGTTATTCGTCTGGTCTGGTAATTGCATTTTGTAAATCTTTATACGCTTGGCGTCGCCCGGAAGACCTGCGTCGAGCACAATATCCTGCTGCCAACCGTAAATTTCACCGCTCTGATCTGGCGTGGATAAATCCCCTGCAAATGTTAACCGAGCAGGCAGGCTGGAATTGTCGGTATAGATCTGAGCACCACGCCCACCGCTAACCACCAGAGCTTCGTATTGACAGTTATCAATTGTCACCTGCGTGTGAAATTCAACTGGCTGTATAGGATCAAATGAAGTTTCAAATTTATTTACGCCGTTGCCCCGAAGAATAAATTTCCCACCCGTGGTGTCGCCACAAATACCCTCGATAACAATGTCGGCCTCGGACTCCATGGCACCTTCGCCCATCCATTCGCCGTATTCACCATGTATCGAGTATGATGTGGTGTCGCCGTTGTCCGTGCGGTCAAAGAAATAACCGCGGCTATAAGGTGCGGTTGACGAATCGAAAGGAATATGAATCGAAATACCGTTATAACCGATTCCCGTGACGCCTGAAATTCCCGTATGTCCGTAGAAACCTGTCTCGCCCTGAAGGCCCGTGCCGCCTTGAATTCCTGTGCCACCTTGAATGCCCGTCCCGCCAATGAACCCAGTCAGACCTTGTATGCCAGTCCCACCTTGAACTCCTGTTCGGCCTTGAAGCCCCGTTAATCCGAGGCCTTGAATTCCAGTTGAACCTTTTAACCCTGTCACGCCCTGCGGCCCCGTGTGGCCGTGTGGACCATCGACGCCCGTGGCACCTTTTGGCCCCGCCAGGCCTGTGTCACCCTGTTCGCCTTCGAATCCGCGGATTCCGTAAAGGCCCGTCCCGCCTTGGATGCCTGTTTTACCTGTCGATCCTTGTATGCCGAAGCCTGTCTGACCCTGAACGCCCGTCTTACCTTGAACTCCTGTACCACCTATAAGCCCCGTGGTGCCTTGTACACTTATGCCTGTACCACCGCGTATACCTGTGGTTCCTGCTATTCCAGTGCCTCCAACGAGCCCAGTAGTACCTTGCGTGCCAAAACCAGTCACGCCGCGAATACCTGTTGAACCTTGGCTGCCTATACCTTGGAGCCCAGTCGAGCCTTGATTTCCAGCATTGCCTTTGGTGCCGTAGAGCCCGGTGGCTCCCTGACCGCCTATGAGGCCCGTGGAGCCAAGCAAACCAGTAGAGCCTTGTATGCCAGCCCCCGTCACTCCTTGAATGCCTGTGCCGCCTGCAGGGCCTCCGTAAGCTCCTGTGATCCCCTGAATACCTGTCTGTCCGCGGTCGCCAACTCCGGTCGCTCCTTGGAAATATGACGCCGTAGGAATCAGTATGCCTGTGATTCCGGTGCAATCGATTGGATTTTTTATAGTTATAACAATCTTGGCGGTGGCCGAGTCAATGGTAGCTACGCTGGATTCATTGACGAAAAATTCGATCGAGAAATGGTCTTCATGTAATGGCGGTGGAGTCAGTGATTTAGGAAGAAACCGCCAGCGAATTACGTAATAATCGGTGTCTGAATCCAACTGATAATAATCGAAATACAAAATATCGGATGAATAAATGTCATTGCCCAGGCGGCTCCAGCGGTCCTCGGCAGTGGTAGGCGAAGCCAAGCGAAAAACTTTGGCGGTCAAAGTAGTGAGCGTGTCGATCGGCAGCTGGAGTTCAATCGTACCGTACGCCATATTGTCGGAAGAGATAACACACTCCGGCAACAGGTCACGCGGAATAACTTGACCGAGTACTGTATATTTTACTGGGTTGACAATAGACATTTCTTAATCCTTTACAAAATGCTAAAAAAGATTGATCCCGGATTGATCCCTTCGGTCGGCAACGCGGAGTACAGATCATAATGTATACCACCGTCGTGGCCTGTCATGCTCAGATTCATAGCCTGGTTATTTTTTGCGGGTATTGGATAATGTCTCTCTGATGTCGGACTTAAACCCCAGGCAGGATTTAAAACTGTTGACGATATATGTGTTGTATCCGAATCCATGACGCCCGACGTGGTACCGTAAGCCAGCTGCACAAACCCGTTGGCAAAAATAGTTGCGTCAAAAACACACGTATAGTCGGTCGGCCAAATCATTCCGAATGTGACTGTCGATGAGTCTATTCTGTTCGCAGGTAGACGGTTTGTTGTGTCCCTGGTCAGATCAACCTTCTGGGCATGACCGTCGCTGTCAGTACCATCGTGGACATGACCTCCGCCGGAGTATATGCTGTTGATAAAATTGGGCGTGAGGATATCACCATTATTAAAATGTGTGGCTGCCATAAAAAATTCTCCTTTTAAGCTATCGTCCCATTGAAATTAGTCTGCGTCCAGGCGGGACTTTGTTCGATTATTTTCATTTGCAATTTGCTTTTTGTCGTGCTGTCAATTGTTCCTGTCGTGTCTAATGTCCAGACCCACCGTTGGTTTTCGTTGTATAATGCGTGCGGCAACAACGATGCATTGACAGCGGGGCCTAAAATAAACATATCACCTATACCCTCATAGACCGTGGCGTCCAGGTTGTACCTGTTGCAAAGGTCAACAAAGTATGCTGGGTTCATCCAGCCGTCTTTTTTCTTCAATTGCTCCATGACATATAAACAACCAGTCTGATCTGTAGTGTCCGTCAAAGTCATCCAGTTAGTCATGTCATAACCAGTCGCCGTATCTGGAAAAAACTGGTTCAGCTGAACACGGGCCGAACTATCCGCCTGATCTAAATATTTACCCTCTATGCCAAGGTCGTGATCCAACTCGCCTGTCATGTCAGGCACGGGCCATAATTTTTTTAGAACTTCAAAATATCCCATAATTTAACTCACATTAATCGTGACTGAATTTGTTCTGATTGCTGTAGTCGAATCAGGAATGATTTGTCCGTACACATCAAATGTCGGCGTGGTCACTACGGCGTTAATGGCCCCGTCCCGCAACGCAATAGATTCAAGCTGTACTTTGTAAAGCACCGCACCGGGTGTCAGCGAATTAACATATGTAAATATATCATTCGAAATCGTTGTCGTATTGATCGTGACAGGACTGCACGCCATGACAATACTGTAATTGCTCGTCGATTCCATCGCCACACTATTGATTCCGGCGGTGACAGGCCTGCGGGCATCGACATAATCAGATACCGTGGTCAACAACGCCGCTGTGGCGGGGTGATATAGATAAGCCGGGTCGAGAATAGCCTCATCGGACGGCACAATAACCAGCGTAACTGTCCCAGGTTGTGTCGGCACGGGCGTACTATTCGGCGTGATAACAGACACATTTTCCACATAAAAACTATTCGGGTCGGTAGATTGCGTCGCGTGATATACCTGATGTAAACCTGTCCCCTGCCCTGCCAAATCAATCGGGGCACCACCCGCCGTTAAGGATGGTTGTACAGCCGTGGTGTCGCGTCTTATTGCGTAATATTGTGTGCCAGCCACCAGCGGACTCGGCAGAGTTCCTGAACTGGTAAATAAAATCGGGTCCTGATCCACCCAGCCCAGGCTGTTGGTCGTCCCGTCCAGCATTATTCGATCGCCGCCGACATCGACGGCAGCAGGTAAAAATGTTTCGGCTATATTGGCAGGTATTCCCGGACTGGGTACGGCTGCCTTGGCCCAGTCAGAATAATCCTTCGCGGTCCCGCCCGCGGACGGCTGCTGCAAAAGAGATATAATTCTTTTGCCATAATCATCGTCTGTTTCGCCTGTCAATCTGGGTATACCGTAGATGGTTCCCCAATGATCTCGGTTGTTGCTGTCTGCCTGATCGGGAAACTGCTGCTTAGATAACCAGTCGTTGTATTTGTATAAAGACCACAACGCCGAGGCCAGACAGGCCCCCTTAATAAACGTGATGGAACCCTGACTGATATCAGGAGCCGAATCCAGGTTCTGATAATCAGCTAATATTTCCGCCAATAGAGTGTCAAAGTCTTTATCATAAGCCGACATATATTATCCTCCGACTGGTGACCAGTTTATTTTTCCTGATCTGACGTCATCAAACATTTCGTAAAAAAGTTTAACACCATTCGCCTGTTCCACTTCAATAATAATATCAATTTGATTGGTCTTAAATAAATCTTTCTTGACATCCGCCTTTATGCTTTTTGCCCTTCCCGTGGTCTTCAGCCAATCCAATGTGCTTAATACATATTGTTTGGCAAGCAATAAATTACCGTCCGTTACTTTTTTTACTTTATACAGCTCACAACCAAAATCAGGATTGGCAAACCACGATCCCTTCTTGATCATCAAGGAAAAGTAAAGGTCGGTACCGATATCAGTATTCTTTTCAAATACCATCTCACCGATGCCGTGTGTTAAGTTAACCTTGAAATCCATATTAATCACCCTTCAGTGTCTTCGTTACATCGGGACTTAATGTTCCGGGATAGGTCTGGATAAGGACAGGACCTGTTGTTCCCGGAGCCGTTGTCACGGCATGAGTATGCAATAAATAGTCGGTCAGAAATTTTTCAGTCACCAGATAATAGGTTAAACTGGAACTTGGCGCTTTAACCGAAAAGTCACTTCCGCTCTCAATATTTGTCCCCGCTGTGGTATTGGTAACATCGAAAGTTCGCGTCGTGTCGCCAGGAAGAAAAACGGAAAGTTTTGGTCCCTTGATATACAAGATATTGTTGGCATAAAGAATGGTGCAGCCAACCTGATTCTCGTTATATTCGATTGACGCCAGGTCAGAACTTTGATCGTTTTCGGCAATGCTGATGACATTATTGCCCCAGTGTACCTTGATGTCTTCCGTCCCCGCGGGCGGATAAGACTTAAATCCCCAGTGCTGATACATCTTCGCGGACAGTTGCTCATCGGCATAGCCATAGCCGAAAGACCGCATGTTGGTCCACGTCCCATGTAAAAATTTTATGAACCCGCGAACAAAGGTTATCATCTGACCGCCCTCGCAAAAGCAGTTGCATTTACAAAACCGTCAATAAAGGATTTTGGTATTAACGACATCGTTGTCGTCTGACCTTCTGTTTTTCCTCCCACATATTCTACAGCCGATACCAGACATTCCAGGGTTCTCGTGTCTCCATCCTGCTCTATCAGGTAATCGTCCCACAACATTGCTGTGCGACCGATGAAATAAGGCTCGTTGGTATTTTCCAGCGAATGGTACGGAACCGTATAATTCCATTGCAGGACATTTCTGGCCTGAATGAACCCGATATTATTTGTCAATCGCTCAGGCGATTTTTTCCAGAACATTTCGTCGACATCGTTTACTGTCAGCACACTGAAGCGATGCTGCACGATATCTTTTTCTTCCTCGGATATTCCCCAAAGTTCCTGTTTGAGAGCACTGTCTATTCGTATGTTGTGATTCTCATCCTGAACAACCGAACCTTCCTGATTACCTGATCCGAGAACCTTTACATAGGTAAAAAACCTGTTTCTGTTATTATACAGACTGAGTGATATGACATTACCAAGCCCATCACACCGATGCGTCACCTGGTAAGGCTTTCTTATGTCCTCGCCAACCTCTCCATCGTAGCCGTAATTGGTGGAGTTGTCGTTCTCATGCGGATCAAACGGAACATAAAACGATTGAATTATTATATCCATTGTTCCGGGTTCGACATACATGAACAATCCTGCCGCATTAATAATCTTTGACAGGAAACTGAATATTGTATCCCCCGCCGATATCTTGACCTCGCTTAATGCAGGCAAATCCTTCAAAGTCGTCTTCGCCGAAGAGGTGAAATTATAAGTGAGAACATCCAAATTTTGTTTTGTAAATATCACACTGGCAATTTCTTTCTCCTTTACCGAAGGCATATTATTAAAAACATCTTTTACTACATCTTCAATCTTCCATTTTCTGCCCGGAGCAGTCGGCTTTGGATAAGGCACGGGATCGAGAAAACAACTATCCTCAAGTATAGACAAAGCATCCCGTCCTGTAATCCTCAACGAATGATTGCCTTTTGACCAGTTCCTGTTCCACGAATCTATGTAGCCGCGCAACATCATCTTTCCGCTGATAATAAAAAGAAACTTGTCTTTCCCGCGATACCTCGGCTGCCATTTTCCTATAGGATTAACCTCGGCATCCATCGTGCCCGCGCCGTCGAAAATGGACCAGCGTATCCGATAGGATATCAGTTGACCGGTATAGTCCGTGTCGTTAATGTAAAATTCGACCTTATCCATAAACTTTTACTTTTCCCTCGACATACGCCGGGTTTTTAATCCACGAATTCATCGCCAAATAAGCATCAGCCAACTGATACGACTGCCCAAGCGACAGCAACAGGCAATGCATCGGCTGATTGCTTACATAGATTTCCTTGACCGACAACCTGCTTAGCTTCATGTAATTAACATAATTATTAAGGTCCGCCATCATTTTCCTCAGAGCAGGATTTTGTCGGTTCAAAACCAGAGCACTTTGAGCGTAGACCTGCAGCGATTGCATCATCGATTCAATATCCTGCCTGGCCATAGCTCTGACTGTAATGGGACTTATTTTCAGCCCGTTAATATCAAAACCCGATGTAGTCATGGTGTTGGTTTTATTCTGGTCGCTTGTCAACAACCTTGCCGCCCGCTCCAGCAAAGACCCTGCGCCGATGGAGGCCAACTGTGTCTTGAAAAAGTTTGCGTTGGTCCCTGTTATTGTATTGGACAAACTCTCCAACTGCGTGATCGCATTATTAATAAACGACAGCGGAGTATTGGAAATATTTTCCAGACTTGTATAAATTCTATTCACGGCATTGTTCATCGGACGTAAAATTGCCGAGGGAATGTCTGAACCCCATGACACGGCATTGTCGACGGTATTTGCAATATCAGGAATGAAAGAAAGAAAACCGTTAATCGCCGTCAGGTTTTTATCCACTTCGTCAACAAAAGTCCTGGTGGCAACGCTCACCGCTTCCGATATCTGTTGTGTTTTTTTAATGGCCTCATTCAGTGTTCGTCCTATAACAGACCCGTAACCAAGTCCTTTAAGGCTGACACCCGCATAAGTTATTGTGTCATTCAATAATTTTATCTGGTCGTTATTCAGTTCCAGCCAGGTTTTGGATGGGGGATTGCTTTCATCTTTCAAACCGTGTTCCACAAAATCAATATCGATCGTGCAATAATCCTGAGTATCGTCATGGACAATGGCGAAATTCTCGACATATCCTATGAGCGTTCCGTATTTGGGGTGTATAAATGTTAGCTTTTTTACCTGTCCGGATGCGTCTCTTTGAGACAACCCGAGCCAGTTGATAAAATCAAAATGCTGTTCGTACGTAGTTGTCGTTCCTTCGGCAATATTGTTGAACCAATAAGAACGGAAACGGATGGATCTGGCCCGAGCTCCAATATCCTGAAGTTCCGCACCATCGGTGTCCAGAAACTCGTGTCGGACGATTGATCTGGAAATGGTGTCCGATATGTCCAGGATATTTAATATCCAATAATCTAGTGTTGCCGTAAAAAGTTTCATTTTTATTTGCCCTGCAATAAAACGCTTTGCTTGTCTTTTTCCGTCAGTGTTGCGTTTACTTTGAGCTCAAATCCGGGGCCTTGAAGCATAGACCAGGTAGACATGCCTGTTTTTGGTTTTGGTTTGTTGGAACCATCATATGGCGTATACATTCCTCCGGCACCTGGCCCTCCTGTCGGAGCATAAATTTCAGATTTTGTTTTTTTATTAAGTACTTCGTTATAGGCATCTGTCATTCCTCCGACAATAAGTCTTTGTACCTTGTTTTGATCTTCCTGCGTCATTTCCGTGCGACCCGCTGCAAAGACTCCTGCGGCCACATCCGTTGCCCATCCGACATATTTTCCGTAAGCTTCTAATGCCTTGACAGCAAGTTGGGCTGCAGACCCCATGGCATTAAATGCCGCCGTCAGGTTTCCGATGTTCTCTGCAGATAGTTTACTGAGAAATTCCGCGAGCTCTTTAAGAGCTGGGCCCATGGCGTGTACCGATGCGGCAGTCATAGCAACCTTGACTTTTTCAAATGCTGAAGACAATTCCTGCGAATTTTCTACCGCCTGCTTGTCGAGAGCGTCAATTTTTATGCTTCCAGCTGCCTTTTTCATATCATCGAAATTAAGCAGAAGACCGCGTAGATCAACCCCGAGTTTTGTCCCGAAAATATCCTCGAGCGCCTTAACCTGATCATTGATTCCAGGAAATTTGTTTTTTACTTTATCCAGTATCTCAATCAGGCCCACTTTATTTAAATCGATTTTTCCTATACCAAGACCAAGCAACGCCGACATCGGGCCTGCGCCAAGCTTTTCTTTTTTGGCGGATAACAGGGCAAAGACTTTTTTCTGGGCCCGCACGAGAGATTCCGGATGCGGCGAATAAATAGCCATCGTCATAAATTTCTGGATCTCTTCCGGCCCCGCCCCCGGTCTTCCCGCTTTATAAGATTGTATCAAGTCAGGCCACGACGGAAGCAACTTCATAAATGTCTGTTCTCTTCCTCCTGCCGTGGATATTGCATAAATATTAGTGATCATCTTCTGGAAATCTTTTGTCGTGCCGGGAAATTCCTTACGTAATGTCCCGAGAGCGGCTCCAAGCATTTCAGGATTGGCCCGGGTCGCTGCCATAACTTTCCCCATGAAACCCATATTCTCCGTCAAAAATTCAGCATCGTTACTCGTTTCCACGAATGCCTTGGACATATCCGCCATCTTATCCGTCGATACGCCCCAGGTCTGTCCCGCCTTCAGCATTGATTCCTGCATAGATAACATTTGCTTCGATGTGAGTTCTCCAGCCGCTTTTAAATCCAGCATCTTATTATTAAAATCTATGGCGGTCTTGGCCATAGCCATAATACCCCCAGCGACGGCACCTGCCGCCAACCCCACGCCCAATAAAACTTTTTTATTGGATTGAGCAAACATGGAAATGGAACGGGATACCGAACCAAGGCCGGGACCCATACTATTGTAGGCCTTCAGCATGATTGCAATTTCGCGTTCAGCCGCCATATTCTGCTTCCTTATCGGGTGGAATTACCGGAACACCGTTGGGGTCTTTTTTTCTTGCTTCTACAGCCTGATCAATTGACAAAAGGACTAACCATTGTCCTTGAGTGAGCTCGCTGGCAGGTCGACCAAAGAAATAATAACCTTGCGAAGCGTGCTCATACTTGAAATGTTCGAAGTAGTCGTAGCGGCATTTTTTTTTACTTCTAATAGCAGTTTGTCGAATTCCTCTTCAGAGAGGTTTTCGGGTGAGGGCGAGCATTCAGACTCGAATCCAGTGTACTCCGCGATCAATATTCGCATATCCTCGCGGGTCAAGGCTTTCCGAAAATCGGTAATAGTTTGGAAGACTGGCTTATCCAAATCATCAGGACATCTGAGGGCCCTGAAGAGAATCTGGATGACTTTTTCGTTCTCATACTGATCGGCCGTCATCAGATTGCTGTCAATCTTCTCGCTCTTGAACAGGCGCTCAGTGGCAAACGAAGCCTCCATACGCGCCTGTTCTGATATGATTTTCAAAGCAACCTGAACATCCGATCCAGGCCATTTAATAATTTTCGGAGGATTATCGATTCCGAGTTTTAATTTTTCAATCAAGGACATTTATCCCCCGAGATTTCCGTTGCGGTCGTTGGCGGACAAGCGGATGGTCTGCGTCAATTCGTTTTCGCCATCAATCGATGCTTCACCGATTTCCAGAATATTTACTCCACCGAAACTGACGCGATTACCGTCACGATATTCGATTGTCAGTGTTCCGTTTGTAATCGTCGACCAATCGATTGACCCTGTCGTCGGCACCTTGTAGTCTAAAGTGACCTCATATCTTTTTGTCAAGGCTGCATAACCCGACCCGTTCATGAGGTTTACCTTCTTGCCATGGGTAACCGGGGATTCGGAAACCTTACCGAAATCCTCGATGAGCTTTCCATTTACTTCGAGGTAAGCCCTGGTAATAAATTTTCCACCGATCATAGTTCAACTCCTTTTTTAAATTTAACCGATAATAAGTTTCAGTTCGCCAGCAATTATATCCAACGGCGACACGATCGGCGTTGGGATTTCTACATCCACACGACTCGGATTGCTCGAGTTAATCACGGCTGTAATACCTGCCTTATAGGTGTCAACATCCTTGACAATCTCAAGAACCTGTATCAGATAAAGTACATCCGTGATCTCGGAAACGATCGACTTCAGGATGCGTGTTGTAATCTTCGATTTGCGGAATCGAGCCTCAAGACGGGCCTTGACCTGTGCCCGGACGTAATCCAGCACGCGATAGGTATTGACATTAAGCAGCGTCGCATCAGGATTTCCGGAACCATTATAAACATAGGTCGTGATGGCCTTGACGATTGCCACCTGCTCGCCTGGGATAACTTCAAGCGGTGTCACACCACTATGCAGGCAATCTTCCTGCACGGTCCTCGTCAGTCTATCAACGATTGCTGGAGGAGCAACGGGAACCAATACATCACCATTAT
>Ga0315292_10001924_pt1 | contig 11411 bp, 18 predicted proteins | sample YL17G13_0_MG_FD_204029 | JGI IMG/M metagenome (GOLD analysis project Ga0315292, IMG submission 204029) | Sediment microbial communities from Yellowstone Lake, YNP, Wyoming, USA - YL17G13_0 | ecosystem: Environmental > Aquatic > Freshwater > Lake > Sediment | place: USA: Wyoming | collected... | reverse complement strand
ATAGCCAGACAAATCGGCAATGCCATTCCCGTAAAACTTGCTCACGCCATTGCGAAAAGCGTTCTCGATATGATTTACAAAAGGGATATTAAATGAACCGACCCGCCGTATTTATAGCCTTCTATGTTTGACGTCTTCACTAAGGCTAAACGTTCCGAGGTTATGGCCTCCATCCGGGGAAAAGGAAACCGTTCTACCGAATGGAAACTGCGGGCAAGGCTTATATCGGCCGGCATTTCGGGCTGGAGACTGCACGACCCCGAAGTTCCCGGGAAGCCGGACTTTATTTTTCCGAAGGAAAAGATAGCTATTTTTATCGACGGTTGTTTTTGGCACGGCTGTAAGAAATGCCGCTCTATCCCGGAGTCAAACCGCGATTTCTGGGAAAAGAAAATAGGGGGGAACAAAAAACGGGACAGGGAAACCGGCCGCAAACTCGGGAAAGCCGGCTGGCTTGTTCTCAGGTTTTGGGAACATCAAATAAAACGCGGACCGTCAAAATGCATGGATGCTATTCTTAAGGCGCTTGGAAGCTAAAGTTATTCATTGCATCCTTGGTGGATGAGGCGGAAGCTGGTGATGCTATCCGTAGACTAAGAAATCCCAGGCATTTTTTTCGGTAAGGAAAAATAGACTATTGTTCCTTTATCCACTTTGCCTTCTGCCCACACCCGCCCACCATGACGGTTGATAATACGCTGGACAATCGAAAGTCCGACCCCTGTTCCTTCAAATTCCCCTGCGCCGGGCAGACGATGGAACAGGGAAAACAATTTATGTGCAACATCGGGATCAAACCCAATACCGTTGTCCTTCACATAATAGACATTTTCATCACCTTCAACCCGGCACCCGACTTCAATCACTGATTTGTTCTTTGTTCCCGTGAATTTTATGGCATTCGAAAGAAGATTGATAAAAACCTGTTTAATCAATGCCATATCCCCGAATGAGGGGGGAAGGTCACTTATATCAACCACGATTCTTCTCCCATTTGACAGCGGTTTAAGCTCATCTATCGCGGATGCTGCAAGACTTTTCATGTCAATATTTTCTTCTTTCATCTGCTGCCGGCCTGCCCGTGAAAAAGCAAGCAGATCTTGAATCAGCCTTTCCATTTTTTGAGTATTTTTTATTATAATGGCAAGCATTTCTTCGCGGCCGATACCAAGGTTGTCGGCATGGATTTTCAGTAGCCGTCGGACAAACCCTCCAATTACGATCAGCGGGGCCTTGAGATCGTGAGAAACAGTGTAATTGAAAGCATCCAGTTCCTTATTGGCTTCCACAAGTTCGGCGACTTTCCGGCTAAGCTCAATGTTGAGGTTCTGCACTTCTTCCTCAGCCAGCTTGCGGTCTTCTATTTCTTCTTTCAGCCGGTCGTTTATGACTGAGAGTTCTGCTGTGCGCTCCCGGACCCGATGCTCAAGTTCTTCACGGGACTTCTGTAAAGCCACCTGGGCATCTCTGCGTTCCGTGATCTCTTTGGAAATGCTGTCTATCATCTCATTAGTGACATTCTTCAGAGATTCCATGAGTTCTATGTCTGAGCCGCCGCTTACCCTGGCATTCAGTTCGCCCCGTGATACTCTGTGCAATACATCAAAGTGTTCAGCTATCCCTATTGCAATACCATGAGACAGGTCAACGATTTCTCCGATTTCTTCTGCGGTCAGATTGACCATATGTTTTAATTTTCTGATCAATTCGATATCTGAGGACTCGGATATTCTTACCGTGGGATCACCTGATGCAATCCTTTTCAAAGCCTCGAATACCTCGGACAGGCTTAAAGCCAGCTCCATGCTTATGCTTTCCAGTTCCCTGTCTTTGTTTTCAATGTCCGTCATAAACTTCCTGAACAGTTTATTGACAATGCCTACGACCTCTTTTCTTGTGGCCGCATCTATGTTCGCTTTAAACACTTCGCAATCAATGCATGATGCTGTTTTACATGGTACCTGCTCATGATTCGCCTCCCGTTGATGCGCCCCCGAAGTTATCCAGCACCTGTAATTCTTTGATCGGAAAGCCGGGCATTGTTCATTCTCACATTTAAAAACGTCCCGGCACTTCACTTTTTCTGATTTTGTCACCTTTTTGTCCGCCAAAATATCCTACCCCTCCGGCCTATCCTATCTTCTTTACGCGCCCAACTTCTCCGCTCTCAAGGCGGACTTTGATCCCATGTGGATGTGCAGGCGAATTCGTTAAAATATTTTTGACGATTCCTTCCGTCAGTTTACCTGTCTGCTGGTCTTTCTTCAAAACGATTGAAACACGTAATCCCGGTCTTATATCTGAGCGTTTAGTCCCATCCATAAATCATTCTCCTCTGATCCATATTAACCTGCCGGCGCCTGATTCGGCGCCAATATATTTTTATGCTTCAACCGGGACCTCTTTTTGCTCTTTGCCTTCTGCTTCCGTATCTTCTCTCTTTCCGTGTCACCCGAAGTTGATTGTCCTGATAATACTTCTATTTTTTTCACCAACTCTCTGCGGGCAAGGAAACGGTTGATGGACTGGCTCCGGTCCTTCATGCATTTCACTTCAATGCCGGTTGGGACATGTTTCAGGTAAACACAGGTTGAAGTTTTGTTTACATTTTGCCCGCCGTGGCCTGAAGAACGGACAAACTTCTCATCAATATCCTTCTCAAATATGCCGAGTTCCTCCATCCGCTCTCTGAGCCATATATTTTTATCTTCACTTACTGCAAAGGTTAGCACGTATTATCCGCCTTTTTGAAATACTAATGAGTGCATAAGTAATACTACATAACACCCTCACCCTTGCCCTCTCCCCTCAAGGGAGAGGGGACTTGAGAATTGCCCCTCCCTTGAGGGGAGGGGATAAAGGGGAGGGTGTTAGAATATGTATCCTTACTTATTGCCATCTTGGTAAGTATCTTTTGCAACAATTATAATTATTGGGAGTCTGCTTACGGCAACGGGCCGAAGCTTATATTGTTGTTGGTTTCATCGGCTTCCACAACAGTATTGCCGGCGTCGATCACTGCGATAATATATTTGCCTGATGCGCTGCTTCCTTTCGGAAAACTATAACTAATAGATGTGACTTTGCTTTTACCGGCTTTGATCTTTCCAGTAGCTACCTTTTTTAGAAACGTATCACTGCTCTCAAAGTCGCTGTTGTCAGAGAGGTAGTACCTGACGAAGGAAGTTTTGGCTTCCTGCTGCCCGGCGTTCCGGACAGAGAGTTTCCCTTTGATTTTGCATTTAAAGCTTTTGCCGGAGTTGCGGCAGGTCTGTACGAGAGATGTCCATGTTCCGGTAAGGTCGGGTCCCGAGGAGAGGGAGGGCGTTGCTGAAGCTGTCACGCCGGTTGAGATATTGCCTGCGTTATCTCTTGCGCAAAGACGGTAATAATAAGTCGTATTATTATCAAGCCCTTTATGGATATAGGCTTTGTTAGTGCCGGAATATGCCTGTGTGCCGTCTGAGCAGGATACCGGGAACCCGCCGGTATTATAAACAAGTTTATAGTTTTTAACGCCGCTCTCCGCATCAGTGAATCCTGACCAGCTTAACGATACCTGACTGCTTCCGGGTACTGCGTTGAAGGTCCCGTCTACGGGCGGAGTCGTATCTTTTTCATAATGAAACCATACATAAGGTCCTTTTATATCTCCTGACGAAGTATGTGCTATGACGCGCCAGTAATATATATTACCGTCTTCCATCTCCGGGGACTGCATTGAAGGGGAAGATAAATTGCTTCCTATTTTACCGAGGGGTCCTGTTACATCTTCTCCGAAAAATACGTCGTATCCCGTTATGCCGGTTAATGGATACCAGGAGAACGAACCATTATCGTCAGTGACTATATCGCCGTTATCGGGGACTTGATTGTAAATGCCCGGCAGGTAGTTAGCAGGAGTTTTAATGAATACTATTTCGTACTTGCCTGTTCCGCTATGATTATTAGCTTCAACTATTACAGTGTATAAACCGGTTTCCCCGAGCATATGATCAATGCCGTAACTCCCGAGGTTCTCACTTTCCGCAGCTTCTCCGTCTGCCGGATAGAGCTTTATATACATAGCGGTCATATTGCCGGATTTCTTCAGCGCATAAATTTTGACAATGTCGCCTGCCTGTCCATAAAACTGGAAAGAATCGAAATCCGATTTATCATTGATTGTCCCCGGGTATTTCATACCGGGAATCATAGTGCCTCCATCCAAATCTCCGGGAGCGGATATCGGACCGGGAATCTTCAGAAATGTCAGGGAATAATCCCCCGTACCGCTCTGAGCGTTGGCTTCCACGGATAGCGTATACAAACCGGTTTTCTTAAGCTGCTTATCGATGCCCGAACTCCCGGAATTCTGACTTTCAACTGAACTGTCCTTATCATAAAGTTTTAAATATGCGCCTGACATGGAGCCGGAGGTCTTCATTGCACATATTACTACTCTGTCTCCGGCCTCTCCATAAAAAGACCAATTATCGGCTGAAGAGATTGATTCAATAGTCCCCGTTATTGTCTCACCTGATCTTATATGCAGGCTTTCAACGCCCAAGGCAACAGATAAAAAACAAAAGAAACCGATCATTGAAAGATAAAACGTTTTCATAATTCCTCCATTCTTTTAAAAAATATCCACTGTAATTTAACTGAAATGCAAGAGACTGTCAAATAGAATGCTTCCGTGAGAGTACCCCTTCAGTTATGTGTTTAAAATCCTCCCCTTTGCAAGGGGAGGTTGGAGGGGTTTTGATGAGATAGAATAAAACCTCCCCTTACCCCTCCTTGCAAAGGCGGGGATTCTTTGAACACGGCTACCTATAACAGAATGATTACCTGTGGGGATACTTAAACTTTATTTTCTAAGGTATAATTAAATTCATGGAAGACATAATCAGGATATTGCCCAATACTTTTATCCCGCTCTTCGTTGCCACGAATATTTTCATGCTGCTGCCTATTTTCATTTCTTTGACAAGGGAAATGGCAAAACTGAAAAAGAAAGTCGTCATCAGGGATTCCATTCTGACCGCCATTATTGTGAGTTTTCTCTTTATAGCCCTTGGAGAGCTTATTTTCAGGATACTTGGAATAACGCCGGATGATTTCAAGATAGCGGGAGGCATTGTGCTGCTTGTATTTGCGGTGCGCGACCTTGTGCACAGCGGCGAGGACCGGATGAAGCCGGATATCAAGGTCGGCGTGGTCCCGATAGGTGTTCCCCTGATCGTAGGGCCTGCCGTGCTTACGAATATTCTCCTGCTCGCAGACCACTATGGGGTTGTTCCTACACTTGTCGCGCTTGTGCTCAATCTTTTTATCGTCTGGATCACCCTGATTAATGCAGAGCGTATTATTAATGTTGTCGGCAAGGGAGGTATCATAGGGATCGCCAAGGTCATGGCGCTGCTGCTGGCGTCGATTGCGATCATGATGATACGGATAGGAGTGATGAATACAATAAGGCGATAACCGAATGAGAACAGTTGGACAATATTAATAAGTACATAAGTAAGACTACATCACACCCTCACCCTTGCCCTCTCCCCTCAAGGGAGAGGGGACTTAAGAATTGCCCCTGTCAAGGTAGGGAACCTAATAATATCCCCTCCCTTGAGGGGAGGGTGTTAGAATATGTATCCTTACTTATTGTTGTCTTAGTAATAGACGAATTCCTGGTTATTTCAAAAGGGAGGAATATATGCTTATCGGTATCATGTCCGACACGCACGATAATGTGCCGCTTACAAAAAAGGCGATTGATTTATTCAATAGTAAAAAAGTCGAGTTCGTAATCCATGCAGGGGATTACACGTCGCCGTTTACGCTCAAACTTTTCAAAGAACTGAAATGCAAATATGCCGGAATCTTCGGCAATAACGACGGCGACAAACTCCTGCTTCAGGACAGGGCGGAAGGAAATCTGCACAATCAGCCGTACATATTTGAACTCCACAATAAAAAGATTGTCGTCATCCATGAACATCAGGTCGCTGAAGCGCTTGCCGACAGCGGGCATTTTGACCTGGTCATATATGGGCACACGCACATGGCAGATGTTAGAAAGGTTGGGAAAGCATTGCTTGTCAATCCGGGTGAAGTTGGCACATGGCTTTACGGGAAATCAACCGTGGCATTGCTGGATTTGGAAAAGATGGAAGCGGAGATTGTGGAGTTGAAATCATAATGAGTTATTAAGGGTCTCATAATTGAATAGACATTTACCTAAAAATCTCCCCTAACCCCTCTTTGCCAAAGAGGGGGATTATTCATCCCTTTGGAAAAGGGAGGATAGGAGGGATTTTATGAATATGTGTAGTCATTATTATGAGACTGTTTATAACCCCCTCGCTCCCCCCAGTGGAGAGGGGATTATATTTGGTTCCTCCCCCTTGAGGGGGGAGGGTTGGGAGAGGGTGAATCTTACACCGTTACCCCGTCGATCCTCTTGATCCCCGCCTTTATTGCCATGTTTAAAGCTTCGGCATATTCCTTTTCGGTAATTATCCTGTTCAACGGCGGGTGGTCGAATGCCTTGTAACAAGGGTGGTACTGGTCCATGATATTGATATAGGTATTTTTAGAAATCTCTTCAGCGATAAATTTTACGATCTTCGCCGTCCCTGCAATTCCTTCGGGCAACACAAGATGTCTGACAAGCAGTCCTCTCATGGCAATCCCTCTTTTATCGATCAGAAGGTCCCCGACCTGCCTGTGCATTTCTTTTAGAGCAGCCCTTGCAACCTCGGGATAGTTTTCCGCTCCGGAATATTTTTTTGCCCTGGCAGGGTCCGCATACTTAAAATCAGGCATATAAATATCGACAACACCTTCAAGTAGTTGTATCGCATGTAGAGATTCATATCCCCCGCAATTGTAGACAATCGGCAATCTCAATCCTTTTTCAGAGGCAATCAGCAAAGAGCGCAGCAGCATGGGCATCTGATGGGTCGGTGTGACGAAGTTGATATTATGGCACCCCTCGTTTTGCAGAGAAAGCATGATATCGGCAAGCTTTTCAAATGACATCACGATCCCTTCTTCAAGATGGCTTATTGAATAGTTCTGGCAAAAGATGCAGCCGAGATTGCAGTTCCCCATAAAGATTGTCCCGGAACCGGACCTTCCGACCAGAGGTTTTTCCTCGCCGAAGTGCGGACTATAGCTTGAAATGAACGGCTTGTCACCGGTTTTGCAAAATCCCTTCTCGCCTGCGGTACGGTCAACCTTACACTCACGGGGACAAAGGGTGCATTCTCTGAGTATCTCCTCTGCCTCCCTGACCTTATCGGATAATGCTCCGAAAGGAAGTTGAAGATAGGCCGAAGTGAATGCATAATCGTCCATAGGTTTAGTTTACTGCGGGTGTACAAAATATTAAAGTTCAGTTCAGGATTGATGGATTATTCATTGAAAGGGCTACTATTATCCACATTTTGCCCAATTATGCGATTGCTAATATTTTGTTTTAAATAATGTTTGCTTTTGTAACAACATAAGTTGTGGTATACTTTTGGCAAATAAACCCAATTGGGCATAATAATTGTTGGGTGTAGAAATAAATAGGAGAAGGGATGGATACCGTAAAAGTAGTAATTGAAAACTGGCCCAAGACGAAACATCTATTGGGTTACAATAGGAATAGATAAAAGCGGTATTCTATTGGTTATGGTACATACTTTTAATCATATAGACAGCGAATGTTGCAGAATTCATATTATTTCTGCTCGAAAAGCAACCAAAAAGGAAGCAAAACATTATCGGGAGGAAAATAAATGAAAAAAGAATACGATTTTTCCAAGGGTGAGAGGGGGAAGTTTTATAGACCGGATGCAGAATTGTATCTACCTATATACATCGAGCCTGACATGATGGAAATGCTAAGTAAATTTTCAAAGAAAAAAGGCGTCGAGATTGCAACGATAGTAAATGAGTGGATAAAAAAAGACATATCCATAGTAGAAACAATAACAAAATAACACATAACCAATCTCTCCATAGGATGCGGCGAAACTAACGCTGCACCTGTGAGTTCTATCGTTCAAGGACAAAAAGGAAATGACTACAAAGCATAAAAATAAAACCGTAAAGAAAGAGCCAATACTTCGGTGCGGGCTCTGCGGGAAAACGAAAAACTTGATAAAGACTGAATGCTGTGGCAACTGGATATGCAACGATGAACACAAATATATAACGTTTTCTTATGCGCGGAACAGTTGTCATCGCAACCATGATCGATTTACCCTTTGCGTTTACCATCATACCGAGAAGCATCCTGGACACTGGAAAGATTGCAAACTCTGCAGGGGTTCGTTCATGACAGAGATGTATGTTTGGTATGGAACTAATGAATACAATTTTGAGAAGCTTGAAAATCCTCCGGCATATGAGCCAACGCTCTGCACGGACTGTGGGAAGGTGATTGTGTTGGGCGAAGATGGCTATGCCCAACTTGGATATCAGTACTGGTGCGAAGTTTGTCATCATAATAAAAGCAAAATGGAAAGCGTTAAACGAATCAATCAACCCGACGCAGATTAACGCTGTTTTAAGTTGTCAAATGCTGTTGACTGGGCGGCATGGTTCAAGCGTTATGCAATAAAAAATGATACAATAGCATCATGAAATGTACGCAATATTTCTCATTTGTGCGGCAACGAGCGGATAGAGCACTTATCAAAGAAGAGTGGATTACGGGAACTATCAATAGCCCTATGAAAACAGAGGTCCAGTCTGACGGAAGGATACGAAAATGGGGCTATATAGAGGAAGTTGGGAAATATCTGAGAGTAATTCTCTTGGATGATGGCGAAACTGTTCACAATGCCTTTTTTGATAGAGGGTTTAAGGAGGATAACAAATGAAAATACGGTATTTTGCAGATACAGACACGGCACTTATTGAGTTTTCAAACAAATCAGTAGCAGAAACGAAAGAAATATCAGAGGACCTTTATATTGATTTGGATGAAAAAGGGAATCTTGTAAGCATGACAATTGAGCATGCAAAAGACAAGGCAAGCATCTCGGAAATATCATATTTGCAAATGGAAAAAAGCGCCGCATAACCCGTCACTCTACAGAATGCGGCGGAGAAATAATGGGGTCTGCCCTTGACATGGGACAAGGCTGACTAACCCTAACCAGTCGTTCCAGCGGGGAACCCGCTGAACTTATTGTTAACCTGAATAATAAAATGAAAATAGAACCAATTGGGATCATACATACACCCTTTGCGTCAAAGGAGGACTGCCCCATTCAACCGCTTTATTCATCGGACTCGCTCGGTCGCGTCGAGATATTCAAGAAATATGAAGCCGGCCTGAAAGATATCGAGACATTCTCTCATATTTATTTGCTGTATCTCTTTGACCAAGCCGGAAACATTGAACTGGTACGTCAAACATTTCTTGATGATGAGCCACACGGCATCTATGCGTCTAGACATCCATGCAGACCAAATGGCGTAGGACTGTCTGTTGTAAAATTAATACGCCGCGAAAACAATATTCTCATAGTCGAGGGCGTTGATATGTTAAACAAGACACCGCTTTTGGATATCAAACCCTACATACCAAAGTACGACGCTATTATTTCAGCATCAGAAGGGTGGACTGCCGGCAAGAAATGGCGTCCTAAACCAAAAGACAGAGAATGACTAAATGAGGTTAATATAAAAAATCTTTAGGGTCAGCCCTTGACATTGGATAGTTCCAGTTTAATATTGCTAATTAATAAGTTAGCGTCTTGACGCTTTGCCTTCATGATGATATATTAAAAATATGAAAACAATAGCCAAAAAATCAACGATTTATTTTGACCCACAGATACATAAAGCTCTTCGTCTGAAAGCCGCTGAAACTGATAGTTGTATTTCCGATATCGTTAATGAGGCAATCCGGATCGTCTTCGCGGAAGATGCAGAAGACATCGCTGCATTTTCAGAAAGGGCATATGAGCCTAATCTGTCATTTGAGGAAGTTCTCAAGGACCTGAAGAGGCGTGGCAAAATATAATATCCTTATCAAGCCGTCGGCTGTCAAAGAAATTGAGAGCATTCCACGAAAAGATCGCATCCGGATAATTCAAAAGATTCAGGGACTGGCAGATATCCCCCGACCCCAGGGATGTGAAAAACTTACCGGAGAAAACAGATACAGAATTCGTCAGGGAGTTTACAGAATAGTCTATGCAGTTTCCGACAGGGAACTGTATATTATAGTTGTAAAAGCTGGACATAGACGTGATGTGTACAAATCAGGCACATAACGAATCACTGCACCGGACTCCGCTTAGCTCCGCCAGCGAGTTCCGGCGTTAGCTGTAAAATATGAAACAGAAGAAAATACCATACGGGACGAAATTACCAGTCAAACTGACTCTGCGCGAACGGGATATCATTCACGATCAGACATTCTGCGATCCCAACTATACAAGGCTTGCGGTTGTTGACGGCAAAGGCATTAAAGTTAATTTGTCGCTTGATGAAATAGAGGATATTCAAGGGTATGTTGCCGCCGAGGTAAATCATACCAAAAACAAAAAGCTTGAAAAGGAGCTTGATCGACTTTTCGACAAGTTACAAGTATATCTGGACACATACGATGAACAGAATGAATTAAATTAAGCAGCTAACAAGGTTTTACGCCGAAAGAACTCAATGCCATACGGGAAATAATTAGAAACAACAGAGACAAAATAATGGAGGCATGGTATGAGCACTGCGGTGAAACTACAAGAAGTAAGAATTAAGGATATAAGTGTCAGCGAAGACACAATTACGGCTCATCTCATTGACGGACGTATAATAAGCGTTCCGCTTGCATGGTCATGGCGATTGTCTGAGGCGACTCCAAAGCAGCGCGCAAATTACAGAATTATAGGAGCCGTGGCCGGACATTGATGAAGATATCAGCGCTGAAGGTATGCTTTATGGTATTCCTGCTCCCCGACCTTTAAAACACAAATCAAAATCTAAGTAATACAAAACAATGGCCAATAACAGCATCGAGCCGACACGAGTTAGATGTGGCTTGGTTTTGCATAGGCAGAATTTCTGAACGGGTTCAAGTTTGCAACCTTGAATCCGCAGAGATGAGTCGGTATTCTTGCCGTTTGTTTGTCATTCCGGCTTGCCCGGAATCTTTCCGATGTCTTCACAGAGGGATTCCCGACGCGCTTCACTTGCGGGAATGACAGCCGTTGGATTTTTCCATACATTTATACACAGAACCTAATTAAGCAAAGATTTTGGGTAGAGCTTTGTTAAATCTTTACCGGGTCGACATCAACTTTTATTCTCACATCTTTTTGGTTTTTGAATGCCTGGAGCAGGGCTTTTGCTGTGGAATGAAGTTTTTCACGAAGGGAGGATTTCAGGAGTAACTTGTATTCATTTTCACCTTTTTTGGTTTTTGT
>Ga0315292_10001922_pt1 | contig 11429 bp, 10 predicted proteins | sample YL17G13_0_MG_FD_204029 | JGI IMG/M metagenome (GOLD analysis project Ga0315292, IMG submission 204029) | Sediment microbial communities from Yellowstone Lake, YNP, Wyoming, USA - YL17G13_0 | ecosystem: Environmental > Aquatic > Freshwater > Lake > Sediment | place: USA: Wyoming | collected... | reverse complement strand
GACGCCACCCAGACCGCGGCCGCGCTGGCCGAGGCGGTCGCCGCCATCCCGGGCCTCGATCGATCCCGCCTGCTCGTCTTCGGCGGGTGGGAGTCGGCGACACGATGCGCGGGCACCACGCTGCAGCAGGTGGGGGAGCGGCTCGGGATCGCCGACCAGTTCCTCGGCGTGGATCAGATGCGGGTGCAGGACGGCGGCGGGCTGCGCGTGCTGGAGCGCATCGAGGGCGGGAAGCACCAGGTGTCGGTGTGCGCCGGGCCACCGATGTTGGTGGGCTGGGCCACGGGCCACCTGCCCGAGCCGCCCAACAATCCGCAGATCGGCATGGCGAACATGCGGGCGATCATGCCGGCGCTGCAGAAGGCCAGGGCGACGCCCTTCACGCCCGACGGGCTGAGCCTGTCGCGCGTCGAGCAGCCGAAGCAGGTGCGGGAGACGCGTGTGATCAAGGACGTGCCGGTGGAGGAGATCGCGCGCGACATCGTGGCGTGGGTACGGGGGGCGTGATGGACAGCGTGCTCGTATTGCTGCACACCGAGGCCGACGGCGCGCTGCCGAAGGCGGCCTTCGAGGCGATCGGGGCCGCGGGCCCTCTGGCCGCATCCCTCGGATCCGCCGGCTTCGCGATCGGCATCGTCGGCGCGTCGGCGGCGGCGGCGTCGGCGGCGGTGGCGGGGGCCGGCGCCGCGCGACTGCTGGCGGCCGAGCATCCGGCGTTCGCAACGTCGCGCTACGCGACCGACGCGGCCGCGGCTGCCGCGCTCTGCCGCGCGTCGGGGGCGACGATTGTCCTCGCGCCGATGACCGCGCGCTTTGCGCGCGCGATCCCCGGCGTGGCCCACCGGATCGGCGGGCGCGTCGACACGCACATCACCGGCCTCTCGGTGGCCGACGGTGCCGTGCACGCGACGCGCTGGTTCTACCGCCAGCGCATGGAAGGCACGCTCACGCGGGCGCCGCGGCCGTGGGTGCTCCTGCTCGATCCGGGCGCGCACCAGGCGTGGACCTGTGCGCCCGGGGCGGCGGCGCCGGAGATGGTGAGCGTCGAGGTGACCGACGCGATGACGCGGACGACGGTGGTCGGCGTCGAAGCCCCGGCGGCCGAGCAACAGACCATCAGGCCGGATGCCGACCTGCTGTTTGTCGCGGGCGCCGGCTGGACGAAGAAGCAGGCCGACGCGCGGACGCACACGCAGGACGCCGAGACCCTCATCCTCGGTTTCCTGCGCGCGTCGCGCGCCTCGCTCGGCAGCAGCAAGTCGCTGGTCGACCAGAGCGGTGAGGGCCACGCCGTGCTGACGTTCATGTCGCATATGAACCAGGTCGGCCAGACCGGGTCGACGCCGCGTCATCCGAAGGGCCTGGCGACGTGCTGCCATGGCGAAGAGCCGCACGTGGTCGGCTGGCGCTTCATCACCGAGCGGCGCGCGGTGAACCTCGATCCCAACTGCGGGTGGGCGCGCGGCAAGGCCGACGTGCTCTACGTGGCGGATGCCTTCGCGGTGATGAAGGCCGTCAACGCGCTCCTCGCCGCCGGGGAGTAGAATAGCCGTGATGCCGATGTCGGGAACCCGCCGCCGCGTGACGTGGACGCCCGGGCGGCTGTGCGCCCTGAGCGCGGGACTCTGACCCTTCCTTCCGTGGGAGCGGTCGAACCGCGCCGCCGCGCCGTGTGCGCCGCGGCCGTCCCTCGACCACCGTCCATCTGGTCGATTCGCTCACGGAGGTTTTCATGTCGTACACCTACGCCGTCATCGGCGCCGGCCGCCAGGGTGTGGCCGCCGCCTACGATCTCGCCGTCCTCGGCGACGCGTCGCGGATCCTGTTCCTCGATCTCGACGACGGCGCGGCCATGCGCGCCGCCGGCACGATCAACCGCCTCACCGGCCGGCAGGTCGCGCACGGGCAGGGCGGGGACGCGCGTGAGCCGGACCGTCTCGCGCCGGCGCTCGCCGGCGTCGACGCCATCCTGAGCGCCGCCCACTTCCAGGTGAACCTCGGCCTGACGCAACTCGCGATCGCGTGCGGCGCGCACATGGTCGATCTCGGCGGCCACACGGGCGTCGTGCGGCAGCAGCACGGTCTCGACGACGACGCACGCCGCGCGGGCGTCACGATCGTCCCGGACACCGGGATGGGGCCCGGGCTGAACGTGTCGCTGGCGGCCTACGCCATGACGCTCCTCGATCGTCCGCGCGAGGTGGCCATCTGGGATGGCGGCCTCCCGCAGGTCCCGCGCGGGCCGTGGAACTACGTCTCGACGTTCGCGATGAGCGGGCTGACCAACGAGTACGCCGGCCACGCCTACTTCCTGCGCGACGGCCGCGTGGTGGAGGTGCCGTGCTTCGCGGATCTCGAGACCGTCGTGTTCGAGGAACCCGTCGGGACCCTCGAAGCGTTCGTGACCTCGGGCGGGCTGTCGACCGCGCCGTGGACGTGGGAGGGCACGCTCGAGCGGCTCGAGAACAAGACGCTGCGCTACCCCGGACATTGCGCGCGCTTCACGGCGTACGAGGAGCTCGGCCTGCTCGGGCTCGATCCGATCGAGGTCGGCGGTACGCGCGTCGCGCCGCGCGACGTGCTTCACGCCCTGCTCGAGCCGCGCATCGGCAGCGGTGGCGCGGCGGTGCGCGACATCTGCGTGATGCGCGTGCGGGCGCGCGGTGAGACGCAGGGCCGCTCGTACGACGCGGTCGTCGAACTGATCGATCGCTATGACGAGGGCACCGGTTTCACCGCAATGCAGCGGCTGACCGGATGGCACGCCGCCATCTGTCTCGGCCTCGCGGTTCGCCGTCGACTCCCGCCCGGTGTGGTGCCGGTCGAGCGCGTGCCTGGCGCCCTGGTGGTGTCGGAAGCCCGTCGGCGAGGGTGGACGATGACGGAGCGGATTCAGCCGGCGGCCCCGCACCGCCTCGGCGCCCGATGAACGTTCGCGCCCGCTGTCCCTGGCCGGGGTCGGACCCTCTGTACCTCCACTATCACGATCACGAGTGGGGCGTGCCGCTGCACGACGACCGGCGCCTGTTCGAGATGCTGGTGCTCGAAGGCGCGCAGGCCGGGCTGAGCTGGATGACCGTGCTCCGCAAGCGCGACCGCTACCGCGTCGTCTTCGACGGATTCGACGCGTCGCGCGTCGCGCGCTTCACGCCTGCCCGCGTCGCGCGCCTGATGGCCGACGCCGGCATCATCCGCAACCGCCTGAAGATCACCTCCGCGATTCGAAACGCGCGTGCGTTCCTCGACGTCCAGGAGACGCACGAATCCTTCGACCGCTACATCTGGCAGTTCGTCGCCGGGCGCCCGCTCGTCAACGCCTGGACGACGATGCGCGAGGTGCCGGCGCGAACCGCGGCGTCCGACGCGATGAGCCGGGACTTGAAGCAGCGCGGGTTCTCGTTCGTCGGCTCGACGATCTGCTACGCCTACATGCAGGCCACCGGCATGGTGAACGACCATCTCGTATCCTGCGATCGGCACCGGCCCTGCAGCCGGCTGCGATAGGACCGGCCTGGCGGCCGGCGCGCGGGCGCGAACTCCGAATTAATTAGTTGACATGAATTGCGGCCACACGTATCTTGTAAGCAACTCCTAAACAATTAGGAGTGAGACCTGATCCAGAATGGAAGAGGCACCCCCGTGGGAAGGACGCGTTCCGCAACATTGACCGACGGTGAACTTCGCCTGATGCGCGTGCTGTGGCAGCGCGGGCCGTCCACCGTGGGCGTGGTCGTCGACGCGCTGGCCGGGCGTCGGGCTCCGGCCTACAACACCGTGTTGACGATGATGCGGATCCTCGAGAATAAGGGGTACGTGCTGCACCGCAAAGAGGGGCGTGCGTTCGTGTTCGAGCCCATCATCGACGAAGCCAATGCGCAGCGCAGTGCGCTGCGTCACATGCTGGACCGGTTCTTCGATAATTCACCCGGTACGCTCGTGCTCAGTCTGCTGGAGCACGAGGACGTGACCGACGCCGAACTGCAGCAGCTGCGGGAGCGAATCCGGCAGCACGAGGCACACTAGTCGTGGCGTGGCTCCTGACCTGGCTCGTGCAGAGCGTGGCGCTGTGCGCCGCCACGGCAGCGCTCGTGCGCCTGCCGGGCTTTTGCGAGCGGGCGTCGGTGCGCGCCGCGGCGTGGAGCGTGGCGCTGGTCGGGACGGCCGTGCTGGCGTGGGTGCCCTGGCTGACGTGGCCCGCGGCTGAGGCCGCCGGCCTGGCTGTCGCGGCTGCCTCGACGGGGGCCGCCGACGTGCGAAGCCCGTTCGTGTTGCCGGTCGTCTCCGGGGACTGGCTGACCGCGGGACGTGCGATCTGGGCGATGGGCGCGGCCGCCTGGATGGGGTGGGCGATTCGCGAAGGGGCGCGCGTCGCGCGGCTCAAGCGCGCGTGCGAACCGTGGACGGCCCAGGAGCGGCGCCGCCTCGCGCCCTGGGTCGAGCCGCGGCTGCGTGCGCGTGGCGCACGCCTGGCCTGGTGCGACGATCTCGACGGCCCGGCGCTGCTCGGGTTCGCGCACCCGGTGATCGCGCTGCCGCGCCTGCACGGGGCACGGCTGACCGACGAGGCACTGCAGCACGTGCTGCTGCACGAGGCCGCCCACCTGAGGCGGCGCGATGACTGGGCGTCGTTGGTTGAACTGGCCGTCGCCGGCCTGCTCTGGATCAACCCCGTCGTCCACGTGGCCCGCCGCGGCCTCGGACTGGCGCGAGAGATGGCGTGCGATGATTGGGTGGTGCGCCAGACGTCGGCGCCTGTGGCCTACGCGCGGTGTCTGACCGCCGTCGCGGATCTGCGGCGCGCCGGTCACCGTGCCTCGCTGACTGCTGCCGCGACAGGGCGGCGCAGCGTGCTGGCGCGGCGGGTGACGCGGGTTCTCGATGCGCACCGCCGGCCGAGCGACCGGGTGTCGCGACTGTTCGCGTTGATGACGCCCGTTGCGGTCGGCGCCCTCGCGATTGCGATGATTCAGGCGCCGCCGCTGGTCGTGGACGGCCGGGTCGCGCCGGTCGCGGAGGTTGGCGCGCAGGCTGGCGCGCAGGTTGCCGCGGCGCCCGCAGGTGCCCCGGCGTCCGGGCAGACGATGAGCGCGCCGCCGCGCGCCGCGGCCGTGACCGCGCAGCCGCGGCGCCGGACGGACGCTGGCCGGCAGCATGCCGTCGGGCAGGTCGTGACGCCAGTGACCCGGATCGACGCGGCCGTCGCCGCCGCCACCGAGCCCGGCCTGGGCGCGCCGCGCGTGTCCGATCCGGTTGGAGCACAGGTGGCGGCCGCGCCGCCCCTGAGTGCGTCTCCCGTGCCCGGCTTTGCATTGCCGGGCGTACTCGCCGCCGATCCGTCGGTGGTGGCGTCGAACGTGCCGGTCCAGAGCACCCCCTGGTGGGGACGCGCCGCCCGCGTGGGCGCCGCGACGAGCGAAGGGGCCACGACGGCTGGCCGTGCAACAGCTTCGTTCTTGACGCGGATGGGTTCGTCGGTCGCCCAGTCACTGAGCCGATAACGTCAGCCCCCTTTCTTCGAGGAGTGTCGGATGCGCGTTCACCTTATCAATCCGAGCCACGTGTCGTTCGGCGTCGCCGTCATCACGCCGCGCTGGCTCTTCGTGCTCGCGGCCGCCACGCCGCGCAGTTATGGCGATCCGCTCATCGTGGATGAGACGCTCGACCTGTTCGACCCGACCACCGTCGAGCCCGGCGACGTCGTCGGGATCGGGATTCACACCGGCAATGCGTTGCGTGGCTACGAAGTCGGCAAGACCGCCCGCGAGCGCGGCGCGTGGGTCGTCTACGGCGGCATCCACGGCACGCTGTTCCCGGAGGAGCCGCACAAGCTCGGCTTCGCCCACGCCGTCGTCAAGGGTGACGGCGACATGATCTGGGGCAAGGTCATCGCCGACTGCGTGTCCGGCAATCCCCAGGCCGTGTACGACGCGGGCAGGGTCCCCGGCGGCCAGATGATCAAGGCGCGGTGGGACCTCATCAAGCGCGAGAAGTACATGTGGGCGTCGGTGCAGACGGTGCGCGGGTGCCCGAAGCACTGCTCGTTCTGCTCGGTGTGGCGTACCGACGGCCAGCAGCCGCGCCAGCGCGGCGTCGACCCGGTGGTGGAGGAGGTCGTCGAACTGCGGCGCCTCGGCTTCAAGTTCATCGCGCTCGCGGATGACAACTTCTATCCGGTGTCGAAGACCGATCTGGCCCAGGCGGCGCGGCGGTCCGACAAGTCGCACCTGCATGAACTCGAGGCCATGCGGGAGGAGCGCCTCGATCTGATGCGGCGTCTGGCAAAGCTGCCGAAGGACATCGTGTTCTTCACCCAGATCACGATGGAAGCGTCCGAGGATCACGAGTTCCTCGACGCGATGCGCGAGGCGCGCATCAAGGGCGCGCTCATCGGGGTCGAAGCCATCACGCCCGAGGGGCTGAAGGACGTCTACAAGGGCTTCAACGCGACGGGCGACGCGCTGGTGGCGCGGCTGCGGACGTTCCGCGCCCACGATATCCACGTGCTCGGATCGTTCATCTTCGGCCTGCCGAGCGATCGTCCGGCGACGTTCCCGGCGACGGCGGCGCTGGCCGACAAGGCGGACATCACGTTCGCGCAGTTCGTCATGCTGACGCCGTTCCCCGGGACGGTGGACTTCGAGAAGTGGGCCAAGAGTCCGGAGGCCGCGGGCAAGCATGTGGACGGCATTCCGTACGCGAACCACTGGCTCATCCCGCGCGATCGCCGCCCGCAGATCTACACGCATCACCCGGTGATGTCGCCCGACGAGATTCGCGCGAATACGCAGAAGACCTGGGACCAGTTCTACAGCCTGCGCAACGTCTGGCGCCGATCGAAGTGCGTCAGGTCGCTCAAGGCTCGCCTGGCGTTCATCATGGTGTCGAAGCTCTACCGCCAGATGTACGCCAACACCGGCATCACGACCGACAGCGGGCGTCACGCGCGCTCGGTGCAATGGTCGCGCTGGCTGGCCGCCCCGCTGCAGCGCTTGTTCTCAGCGGCGCCGATGCCTGACCTGGCGATGCCCGACGCAGACGTCGCGGCGCCAGCCGCCTGAGTACGCAGACGACGACGCCGTGGCGGGGCCGCCCCGCACGGCGTCTTTTTTGCTCCTTGAATTCCGAACGAATTAGGACTCTATCGTCCGGGAGAGTCGTCATGAGATATCGCCCCTGGATCCTGATGCTCGCGTTGGCCGCTGTCGGGCTTGTCGCACACGGCACGACCACCGCGCTCGGCGCCCGCTCGACTGACCCGTGCACGACGGCGGCGCACGCGCCGGCGCCCGGCGCGGAGCGGCCGGATCTTCCGATTGTCCAGTCCCACTCCTACCGCATGGCGGGTCGTGTGCGGCCGTTCCTGTTCTGGATCACCCAGAAGAACGTCGGATCCGGCCTGATCGTCTGGCGCGGCGGCGACGGCGCGACGGCGTATGAACTGCTCATCGGCACCGATCCGGCGATCGCGCCCCGGGGCGTCAACCGGTGGGGCTACATCATGGAAGACGCCCGCGCGGGCGCGACGCACGTCTTTGCCGTCATGACGACCGAGGAGGAAGCGAAGATGTCGGAGGTCGGCGGGCGGACCGATCACGGCCAGGCGGCACGCGGGAGGTTCAAGGCCATCGACGCGCGCGTCGACGCCGGCGCCGTCTGTGCGGCGACGGGCACCTTCGACACCGAGCGTGACCTGACCCTGAAGGACGTCTCCGGGCTCGTTCGCGACGTGCGCGAGCGTCTCACCACCGTCGCGCCGTACGACGGCAGGCTGCCGGCCGGCGCCCGCCCGGGGTTTCTGTCGGCCGTCGCCGAGTTGATGGAGGACACGATCGCCTCGCGGCGCAGCGGTGGCACTGGCGCCCTCCCTCGGCTGTCCGGCCGAACGATCGGGTACGTCCACGGGCGCTTCGTGCTCGACATGACGCTGATCGGGGTTGAGCCCTCCCCGCCTGCCGGGCTGCCCGCCGGGTTCGCGGGGCAGGCGCCGCTCCATGCGTCGTTCGAGGCGCGGTCGCGCGCGACCGGTCAACGCTACCGCTTCGAGCTCGACTACCCGACGACGGGGCCGCTGGTGGGCGTGCCGCTGGTCATCCGCTACCAGCCGCGGTGGTGGCTGCAGGTCGAGCTCACGCTGGAGCCGGATGGCGCGCGCGTCGCGAACGTGCAGCGCACGGGCGCGCTCGCGGCTGCCTGGGGAGACGCCGCGCGCTGACCCGGGGGTGCAGGTGGGGTCAGATTCGACTTCCGAGACCGGATCGGGAAGTCGTATCTGACCCCACCTGCGTACCGCTACAGCAGCCCCCAGCGTGCGGCCAGGTCGCGCACGTTCAGCAGGTGCAGCACCGGGACGCCGCGCTCGGCCATGCGGGCGACCAGGCCGCGCCCGGGCGAGGTGTCGAACGGCGCGGGCGGGATCCAGCCGCTCGTCACCGTGAGGATGGCCGTGGACGCGCCGAGGCTGGCTTCGGTGCCGCCCACGTTGATGAACGCCGCAATCGGCCGCCCGTTCCGGTGCCTGTCGAAGATCGCGAGCCGCGCGTCAATCGCATCGGACAGACTGACCGGAGCGAGCAGGACCGCGCCGAGGCGGCCTGCCGATCGTTCGGCAATGCCGAGCGCGAGGCGCCGCCCCTGGTCGTCCAGGTCGAGCGCGCGATCGCCGGCACCGCCCGCCGACACGGCGACGCTGACCGCCTGCAGCGCGCCCTCGGCCGCGAGACGCGCCTCCATCTCCGGCCACGTGAAGCCCGGCTGGTTCGCGCCCCAGGTCGATGCGGTGACCGAGGAGACGGCGATGAGCGGCGCGCCGATCGCCTCGCAGGCGCTGATAACCGCCAGGTTCAGCGCGGGAAACGAGCCCGAGAACGACGCCGTCACCAGATCGCCGCGGCGGATGCCGTGCGCGACGAGCTGGCCGGCGATGACCCCGGCCCAGCGGGGAGACAGCGTCAGCCGCTTGGCCTCGATCGATCCGAGCGTGGTGACCAGCGGGGTCACGTCGTCTCCCAGCAACGCGTCGCGCCGTGCAGCGGCGGTGTCCGGCATGAGCCCGGCCGCGATCTTCGTGTCGGCGATGACGTCGGCCGACGCCATCCACAATTGCTCCGCGCGTGCGGCGATCGCCGCGGCGGAGGGTTCGACGTCCGGGTGCAGCGTCCGGAAGAACGGCGGAAGCGCCACAAGGCCGAACGCGACCACGGCGACGCCGGTCGTCAGCGCGACGCCGATGGCCGTCTGTAGCCAGCGTGGAATCGTGAGCAGGACAGGTCGGACTGACACGTCGTCTCCCTGCGTCAGAAGCCGCGAATCCGTGCCGTGCGTGACGTAGGGCGGGCCTTGAGGCCCGCCGAGCCGCGGCTCCTTTCGACTGCGCTCGGGGCAGGAAAGCCCCGGCCTGGCGACGACACCGAATCGCTGGTGCCCATCTACCCGAACAGTGGAGCGGCGGCGATGAGCAGCAGCCGGACGATCACGGCGATGAGCAGTGTCATGCCGACCGTCGGCCACCAGCCCTGCGCGAGCGCGGTGTTGGCGATGAGGCCCGGCACGATGTAGCCGACCACGCGCAGGTCGGCACCCAGGCCGGGCACGCTGCCGATGAGGGCGAGAGACAGGCCGTGCCAGAGGAAGCCTGTCAGGACCGTCAGGCCGAACCGGCGCCGGCCGTAGAGGATCACGAGGCGCATCAGGCCGAAGCGCACCGACACGAAGGTGAGGGCGCCCACGGCGAGTGTGGCGAGCACGCGGGCCGGCTGGCCCAGGTGCAGGGCGAGGTAGCCGGGGACGACCAGCCCGCCCGAGACGAGCCCGAACAGTTCCGTGAAGAGCAGATTGATGGCGATGCCCAGGCCGAGTGCGAGTTCGACCATGGTCAGCCTCTCGCCATCGCCGCCAGCAGCTGGCGGCGATCGAAGCCCTTCGTGTTGCCGCAGAAGACGACCGGATGCGCGGCGCCATTCGCCGGGACGGTGACCCGCAAGGTCGCCGCCAGCGCGGCCGGCGGACAATAGGCCACGCGGTCCGGGCCCAGCGCCGCGCGGGCCCGTCGCCACGTCATCCAGTCCGGCCGATCGCCGGTCACGATGACGGTGTCGCCCGGCCGCTGCCACGGCGGCGCGTCGAGGAACTGGCGCAGGCGGTACGGCCGGTCGGCGCGATGGTGAAAGACGAAACGCGCAGGGGCCGGCCGGTCGCCGAGCACGCGCGCGAGCGACTCCGGGTCGTTGGCCGCGGTCGCATCGGTGTAGCCCACCTCCGGGGTCACGCCGTCCAGCGTCCCGTGTTCCACCACGCCGGGGTCCGGCGCGGCGCGCCGCATGCCGCGCCGCGCGACATCGTCATCGATGCCGAGCGCGTGCGTCACGGCCAGAGCCACCGCGACGTTGTCCGCCATCCAGTCGTCGTCGTCCGCGACGGCGCCGGCGTCCTCCCGGCGGGCCCGGATGATGCGTGTCCCCCGGGCACGGGCCGCGCGTTCGATGGGCTCGGCGCCGTCGGTCGGTCCGAGGACCAGGACGCCGCCCCGCGGCACCGTCGCCGAGAGCGCCGTGGCCACCTCGTCGAGGGTCGTCCCCATGACGTCACCGTGATCGAGGCGCACGTTGGTGATGACGCCGACGGTGGCGGCGATCATCTCGTGCTCGGAGACGGCCTGCAGATCGGGATCGATCGCCATGCACTCCACCACCAGCGCGGTCGCCCCGCCTCGAGCCGCGTCGCGCAGGACCCGGAGCTGCTCGCGAATCGAGGCGGGGGCGCGGCGGCGGATGGCGCGTTCCGTGCCGTCGGGCAGGATGAGCCGCGGTGCGGTGCCGGTCGTCTTGGCGATCGTCGTGTGGCCCGCCTCGCGCAGGGCGCCGGCGATGAGGCGGGTGACGGTGGACTTGCCGCGCGTGCCGTTGACGTGCACGCGGATCGGCACAGCGGCGCGGGCGCGGTCCCGCGCGCGGCGCTCGGCGAGGCCGAGGCCAATCAGCAGCGCGAGCAGGGCGAGCAGGCCGGAGGTGGCGAGCATCACCCCCCCGCTAGACTTTGCGGTACGTGGACGCGGCGCGCCGCAGCGCGCCGCGTATGAGCCATTGCGGCAGGTACCGCACCGTCTGCGCGATGGCGCGGTTGATCCGGCCGTTGACGTAGACCGCCTGCCCGCGCATCACCGCGTCGTAGCCCTGTCGGGCGACGGTCGCGGCGTCCATGAACATGAAGCGCGGCATCTGGCTGACCAGCGGCCGCGTGCCGTTGACGTCGTGGAACTCGCTGTAGGTGAAGCCCGGGCACAGCGCCGTCACGTGCACGTTGTGCGGCAAGCCTTCCAGGGCAAGCGACTCCGAGAACGTGATGAGCAGCGATTTCGACGCGCCATAGAGCGTGTGCCCGGCCGAACCCGGGACCAGGCCCGCCAGCGATGCCACATTGATGATGCGTCCGTA
>Ga0315292_10001917_pt1 | contig 11442 bp, 8 predicted proteins | sample YL17G13_0_MG_FD_204029 | JGI IMG/M metagenome (GOLD analysis project Ga0315292, IMG submission 204029) | Sediment microbial communities from Yellowstone Lake, YNP, Wyoming, USA - YL17G13_0 | ecosystem: Environmental > Aquatic > Freshwater > Lake > Sediment | place: USA: Wyoming | collected... | reverse complement strand
GAACAGGGCCGCCCCGCGGGCCAGAGAAGGCGTCTCGGCGGGAATCTCATCGAGCGAGATCGCGAAGCGCCCGGCCAGGCCGGTCACCAGCGCCTGGGCCCGCGAGGTGAGCGAATCTGGGGAAGCGACCCGGCTGACCATATCGAGCATGGCCTGGATCTGCTGCTGAAGCTCCGATGCGGCCGGCGGGGCCAGTTGTCCTGCCGCGCGCGAGGCCTCGGTCAGGAAGAGACGAGCCTCCTCCACTTCCGCCGGCGCGATGACCCGTCCGCCGCTCACGCCCAGCGAATATTCCTGGGCTGCGAGCTGCACGGTGGACGCAATGCGCCGCACCAGGGCATCAGGTCGTTGAGGCCCGCCGATGATGGTGAGCGCGGCGGACACATAGATGAAGATCATGATCAAGTCGTTTGCCGGACAGGCGGGAACGTAGAGCGATTCACTCGGTGTTGAAAGGTCCTACTTCCAGCAGCGCCACCGCGCCGGCCGAGTGCTCGGTATGGGTCAGGGACAGATGGATCCGATACGGCCCGGCGGTTTCCGCCACCTCCAGGGCCCGGCCATGCAGACAGATTCCCGGCCGGCCGGCTGGTTCCCGGGTCACCTCGATGTCGCGCCAGCCGATGCCGGCCGCATCCGGCAGGGACTGGAAGGCCTTGTAGACGGCTTCCTTGGCGGCAAGCCGCACGGCAAAGTGGCGGGCCGGGACGGCCATCCCCTCGACATAGGACCGCTCGGCCGGAAAGAGCAACCGGCGGAGGGCACGCTCTCCGTGGCGGGCCAGGATCCGCTCGGCGCGCGCGATGTCGACGAGGTCAATCCCAATGCCTGTCATGGCCATGGCAGACTCCAGAACCAGCGTTGCAGGGTTCCCAGAGGCCCCGGCGCCGGGAGATAGCCACCGAGAGAGAGACCGAGAGCCAAGGCCAACGCCAGGGTCATGGCCGACAGGAGCCAGAGCGGTCGGCTCGGCCGCCGCCAGGCGCGAACTGCCGTCACGTCCCCATCCCAGTCCCCCAGCTCAGCGACCACCGCCCGCTCCAGACGCTGCCACGATTCATCCAGGGCCATGGCGGCCCGAAGGAGACCATCCTGCCAATCGGCCGCCGTCTCCGGCGGCCTGACCCGCTCGAGCGGGATGCCGGTACTTTCGATGCGCGATCGGATCACCAGCCTGTCCTCTGCCGTCGGAACCCACCGTTCCAGCACTCGCCGCGGCATGCGAGACTCCGCGGCCGCCGCCCCGAAGCGGCCATCGATCTCGGCCAGGCATTGCTGCGTCACCGTAGCGGCGGCCCCGCGCCAATCCGCCAACCAGGCATCGCGGGAGAGTTGGTGTCGGGCGGTGTCGACGCGACCGGCAGCCATTTCGCGGCGCGCCAGGCCAGCCCTCGCGTAGAGCCCGCCGAGCAGGTTGTAGCGGACATCATCCAAAGGGAAGGCCGCGGGCCCGCGAGGGTCGCAGGTCGCCAACCGGCCCAGCAGCGGCCCGATCTCGGGAACCGGTCCTGCGGCGTGAGCGGTCACGACCAGATGGCGTCCCGGACGGCAGCGACCAGCGAGAGATCCTCGAAGACGGCGTAGGCGCCTGCGCTGGCCAGCTCGGCGGTGGAGTAGGAGCCGGTGGCGACGCCGATGGCTCGCGCGCCCAGCGCCGCGCCGCAGGTCACGTCGGCAGGGGTATCGCCGATGATCACGATCTCCGCACCATGCGGGGCACGGCCGAAGTGCTCCTCGGCACGGGCCGCCGCGATGGCGGGAAGCCGGGTGCGCTCGGGATGATCGGAGCCGTAGGCACCCACGACGAAGCGACCAGGATCGATGGCGGCGGAGCGGAGCTTGAGTCGGGCACCCGCCATCACGTTGCCGGTGAGGAGGCCGAGGACGGCGTCGCTGTCGCGCTCGACCGCCGCCAGCAGCTCGGGGACGCCCGGCATGACGTCGGTGGCATGATCGGGCCGCGCCAGCTCGGCCTCGAGCAGGGCCAGGTAGCGGTCGAGCACGACGGCGATGCGGGCGGGGTCCTCGGGACGCGGCTGACCGGCGGCGGCCAGCATCTCGGCCACGATCTGGGGATCGGTCTTGCCATCAAAACGAACCAGCTCCGCCGCCACCGCGGGAGCCTCCAGGAAATCCGCCATGGCGGCGACGAGGGCGCGCCGCCCCGCCCCGCGGCTCAGGAGCAGCGTCCCGTCAATGTCGAACAACACCAGCTTCCGCTTCATCCGAGACCCGGAACGGCCATGGCCACCATCCTACCGCCCGTCCGCCGGTCCTGCCCCAGGATCGCCAGGCACGGCGCAGTCTTTACACAACACCACGCCCCGAAAGCTGCAGATCAGGCAGATGAAGGTGCCGCAGCCCTGGCAGGGGTAGCCCTCCGAGGCGCGCTCCTCCCGGCCGCACGCCCGGCAGGTCATCGCGTCCTTTTCCTTCCGCTCGCGGGGATCCATGGCCTCACTCCGTGATGTTGTACCGCTTGATCTTGTTGATCAGCGTGGCCCGGGAAATCCGAAGCTCTTTGGCGGCGCGGGTCCGGTTGCCGCCGTGGAAGCGGAGAGTCCGGTCAATATGCAGCCGCTCGAGTTCCTCCATGCTCATTGGCGTGTGCCGGCGGTCACCCAGGCCGGGCCGGGCCCGCAGTTCACCCGCCAGATGCTCCACCATGATGGCCGGCTGCCCCCGGGCCTGCAGCACCGCCCGTTCGAGGACGTTGCGGATCTCGTGAGCGTTGCCGGGCCACGGGTACGCCAGCATCCGCTCGAGCGCCTCGGGACTGAGGACCGGCACCGGCTCCGACAATGCCGCCACGAGCCGCGCGTGGAGACCCTGGATCAGCCCCAGGCGGTCGGCCTCGGAGCGGTCCCGTACCGGCGGGATGGCAAGCACCATGGTACTGAGGCGGTAGTAGAGGTCGCCCCGGAAGCGGTCGGATTCGACCTCCATGGCCAGGTCGCGCGAGGACGACACGACCAGACGGGCGTTGGCGGGTACGTCGCGCTGGCCGCCCACCCGGCGGAACGAGCGGGTCTCGACGGTACGGAGGAGGGTCGGCTGCAGTTCCACCGGCAGCGCCCCGATCTCGCGGAGCAATACCGTGCCACGGCTGGCGGTCTCCAGCAGACCCCGCACCCGCCGGCGCGCGTCCGCCAGCGCCCCCCGCTCGTGACCGAACAGGCGGGACTCCAGGCCAACCGGGTCCAGGCCGAGGCACGAGACCTCGAGGAATGGCTCGCGGCCCCGGGGACCGAGATCGTGGATGAGCCGGGCCGCCCACGACTTCCCCACCCCCGGCTCACCCAGGATCAGCACGGTGGTGCGGTCGCTCTGGGCCAGAGCCGCCACCTGTTGCGCGACGGCGCGCATCGGGCTGGAGGCGCCCATGCTCTCCAGCCGGCCCCCGGTGCCGGTCGAGGCGAGCAGCGCCGCCTCGGCCCGCCGGGCGCGCGTGCTCTCGGCGACCCGGGTCACCAGCGTGGCGATCAGCGCGGAGTCCCCGGGCCGCACCAGCACATGGTTGGCCCCGCGCTTCAGCGCCTGCAGGGCCGCCGCCTCGTCGGGCGCGTCGAGCAGCACAATCACCGGCACGCCGCGCTGCCGAAGCAGCCCGAGCAGATCCTGGCCATCGAGCGGGGCAACGCTGTGGTCGAGAACCACGGCATCGGGCTCGAGACGGTCGCAGGCGGCCAGTCCGGCCGCTCCGTCGAGTTCCCGGGCCACCTCGAAGCCCTGCTGCTCCAGGTAGCCCCCAAGGCTCCGCAGCACTCCGGCGTCGTCATCGATCAGCAGGATGGCATCACTCATTGATTGTCCTCTAGCCGTTGGGCACGATCACTGTGATGGCTCCGGGTACGACCTCCGCCGTGAAAGGCGTCGTTCCCCCGGGTTCTCCGTCGAGCTCGACCGGCTGCTCCTGGTCGGCCTCGATCTTGATGAGTTGTCCGCGCGCGTATCCGATGAAGGTACTGTTTCCGCGCTCCATCGGCAGGTCCCGGAGGACATGCCACACCGCCCGGACGCTGTCGAAGAGGCCGTCCGCGCGCACCGCCACCACGTCGAGCAGGCCGTCTTCGGGGGAAATTCCGTGGCCGAGGCGGAGGAACGGGGGAATCACCTCCCCGCAGTTGGCGACCAGGACCATGGCCGCCCGGGCCTCGTATTCCACCCCATCCACGGTAATCAGAAAGTCGTGGCTCCGGACCTGCGGCATGGCCCGCAGGGCGGTCGCCATGTAGGCGCCGATCCCCCAGCGGCGCTTCTGCTCCGAGGCCGTCCCCGCCATGACTCGCGCGTCCAGCCCGGTCCCGCAGGCCACCGAGAAGTAATGCACGCCGTCGGCCCGTTCCATTCTCCCCAGGTCGAGCCGGCGGCGGCGGCCGGAGAGCAGGAGCTTCGCCGCGGATTCGGCTCCGCGCGGGATCCGGAGGTTGCCGGCCAGCAGGTTGCCGGTGCCGCTGGGGACCAGTCCGAGGGCGATGTCGGTGCCGACCAGGGCGGCCGCGGCCTGCATGGTGGTGCCGTCCCCACCCTGCACCACGACCAGGTCCACCCCTTCCCGGACCGCGTATCCCGCCAGCAGCCGCGCATCGCCCGGTCCGGTGGTGGCCAGCACTTCCAGGCTCCAGCCGGCCCGGCGGAGTACGTCGCTGACCGTCGTCACGGCACTCTGGGTGGTGCGCGCGGCGGCGGGGTTGGTGATCAGGACGGCACGCGCCATGTCAGTACTCGCGCGACCAGCGGAGGTCGGTACCGAACTGGTACCGCTTGGACGACAGGCTGCTCGCCGCCCCGGCGAGGCAGGTCTGGATCGGCTCGGCACTGGCATCAAAGACCACCTCGCGGTTGACCTGATATTCCAGCCCCGCGCCGAAGTTGCGGAAGTCGAACTGCTGGAAGCCGGGGCAGAAGCCGGCACCCAGGCTGACGAACCAGCGGCTCCCCACCTGCCACCCGGCCGACAGTCGGGTCAGCGACGCCCCGGCGGAGATGCTGCTGTACCCGATGCCGGGCCGGATCTCGATCAGGTCGGGAGCCGCCTTACTGCCGGTGACGAGGGCGCGCTCCAGCTCGCTGGAGAGGGCGCCGGTCAGCAACGCCATCGCGGTGCCGTAGGCCTGGCCCTGCTGCTGGGTAGCGACCTGCTGGTTCATCGGGCGGCCGAGGATCAGCATGGAGACCAGGTCGCTCTGCGAGAGCGGCGGCCGGATCGTGCTTTCGAGCGACAGCTTGGGCACACGCAGGGTGCCCCCGATCCTCGCGATCACTTCGAGGTCGCGCGCCGTGGCGTCGGCCGAAGCGGACTTGATGACGTGCCGCGCCTCGATGTCGAGGTCCGCGTTCAGGTCGGCGTCACCGAGGTACCGCACCACGCCGCGCCGGACATCGAACGCCCGGGTAATGGGACCGAGCTTGAGATTGTAGGTGCCCCGCGGCGCGTTGAAGGTCCCGTCCAGGCGGTAGACCCGCCGGACCTTGTCGACCGCGACGGCGCCTTCGAGCTGGATGTTGGCCTCGTTGGAGCGGAGCCAGACGCCTTCCGCGGCGCGGAACTGGAAGTCCCGGATCGTCAGCGAGTCGAGCAGCCGGCTCTGGAACGCGGCGCGGAGGCCGCGCCGGCGAATGGCGGCCGTATCCACCAGGTCGGCGTACAGCGGATCCTCCAGGTTGACGATCGTCTTGCTGACCAGGTCGCTGAAATAGAGGACGCTGTTGCTCACGGTGGCCGAGCCGGTCAGCACTGGCCGGACCAGTGGGCCGCCGAGCCGGAAGTCCCCGCCGATCTGGAGGGTGAGGTACCCCGGCACGTCCATGACGGCAAAGCTGCTGGCCCGCGCCTGGAGGTCCAGCACGGCGTTGGTCAGTTCCTCCAGCCGGACCACGCCGGTGACGTCCAGGGCGCCGCGCTGGCCCGCCACGTGGAGCGTATCCACCACGATCGAGTCGCCGCGCAGGCTGATCCTCCCATCGATCGGACCGTAGGTCACGCCCAGGGTCGGCACGGTGCCGCGGCCGCCGACCAGCCCGATCCTGCCCCCCAGGCGCGGTCCGTCCCAGGAGCCGCTCACGAACACGTCGGCCATGAGGGTCCCTCGCACCTGCCGCAGGTTGCCAGTGAAGGCCTCGAGGATGGCGAGGTCCATGCTGTCGGCCCTGGCACGGATTGCCAGCTCGCCGGGCAGCTGCCGGCTGCCGTGCCGCTCGCCGCGCCAGGAGAGATCGAGTGGCAGCATCGCCCCGACATCCATGATCGGCCGCCCGGTGCGCCAGAAGGCGAGGTTGGCATTGAGCCGCTGCTTCTCGTAGAGCAGAGCAGTTTGGACGAGCGGTGCCCGGAAGTCGCCGAAGACCGGTCCGGTAAGCGAACCGGTGCCACGGATCACCGGGGCCATCGCCGTCCCGCCGACGCGCAGGTCGAGCAGCACCGTGCCCTTGATCTGTGCCGTGTCGCGTTGCAGGAAGGCGTACACGTCGCGGAGATCGAACCCGTAGACGCGGACGTCGAGCGAGCCCTCGGACCGGTTGGGGACCGTGCCGTCCACCAGGATCCGCGCGGCCCCGTCGCTCCGGCCCAGCGCCACCGGCGTCAGGGTGAACACGGAGTCCTCGAGCGCCGCCGTGAACGGCCCGGCGAGTTGCCACCGGTTCTCGCGCACCTGGACATCGAGCGTGTCCACATGGAGCATGCGAACCGCGCCCCGCCGGAGGCTGCCGCGCAGTTCGCCCTGCACCATCTTCCCGCCCCGGCCGTGGGCGTGCCAGCCCATCGAGTCGGTGGGACCCTCGATGTCGAGGGCCAGGCCGGTAAAGGCGAGCCCGCCGACCTGGACGCTGTCCACTCCGGCGTGGACGGTCACGAGAGGTCGGGCGCCGCCGCGCCAGCCAAGTTGCCCGTTAATGGCGGGCACGCGGAAGCCGGCAAAGCGGAGTGCGGCCGCCTCGGCCTCGGCGCGCAGGTCGAGCGAGTCGAGCGCGCCGCGCAGGCTGAGGTGCGCTTCCAGGGCGCCGTCGAGCCGCTCTCGACGCCCGGGGTCCGGCTCGAGCCCGGCCAGCGTCGCCGCCAGCGAGTCGAAGGCCGCCAGGCTGCTCGAGACGATCGCCACGCTGAGTTCGCCGTCGTGGGGCCGTACCCAGCCGAGCCTCCCTTTGGCGCGGACCTCGCCGCCTGCCCACATGGCGACCGCGGAGTCCAGCTGGACGACGCTGTCACGGACCGCGACCCGGGTCGCCACACTGTCGAAGCGGAATTCACGGAACCAGCCGGGGCCGAGCACCAGGTCGAGTTCCCCCGCCGGTGCCACCAGCGAGTCGATCACGCCCTGCATGACCATGTGACCGGCGAGGCGGGTGGGCGGGCCGGCACCGCGCAACTGGGCCAGATCCACGTCGGAGAACGTGAACGTCAGCGGCCAGGCGCCCCAGCGCGGGGGGAGCAGGGTGGCCAGGCCGACAGCGTGTATCGTGCCCAGCTCGCCCTGCAAGCTGGCATCGAGCTGCATCGAGTCGAGTCGGCCCTGGAGCCTCACCGGACCTGCCACCTGCCCGAGAGATGTCAGCGTCGGGAAGGCCCGCCGGATTCCCTCGAAATCGAGCGGCGCGAACTCCAGATCGGCGTCCATCGCCACCATCGTGTCCCGGGTGTTGAGCCGGATCCGCCCCGACGCCGCGCTGGCGGGGCGGTCACCGTCCTGGTGCCGCAGGCTGCCGGTGAACGTGACGTCCTTCCAGGCGCCCTCCAGCGTCCCGGACGCGCTGGCCCGACCCTCGAGGATCACGGCCGAGGAGGCCAGCCGCATGGTCGGCAGATCGAGATCGGCAGCGGTGACGGTCGCCTGCCTGAAGACCATCCCTTCCGTTCCTCCCAGCACGACGCTCCCGTTCATCGCCAGCCGGTTGACCGGCTTCCCCGGGATCCTGTCGTCCGCGAAGGTCCAGTCGAGGTCCACCCTCATGCCGTCGAAGTACCCGTCCGCCCGAAGCGTCCCGCTGAGCCGTCCCGTGAACGGGATGGTGTCGAGGTAGGCCCGGGCCACGTCGAGGTCGATGTTGCCGATGGCCAGGTTCAGCCCCTTGAATCCCAGCCCCCGCCGGCGATGGACCAGGGCGACGAGGCTGCCGCTGATCCGGCTGGCGCTGTCGCCCATGACCAGATCGCGGATGTCGAACTGGCTCTCGGTGCCGTTGAACGAGTAGGCCTCGACCTTGGCGCGGCCGACATAGTCCGGGAACTCGGCCGACACGAAGCGCAGGTCGGCGAGGGCCAGCTTCGTCGCATCGAAGGAGAACGAGTACAGCAGGGTGTCCTGCGGCCAGGCCACGTGGCCCTCGGCCATGCCCAGCGTCCCCGGCAGGGCCGCCTTGCTGAGCTTGAACCAGAGCGTATCGCGCGCCGTGGTCACCTCACCCCGGGCGTCGCTGATGCGGATGAAAGGGCTATTGACGGTGGCGGCCAGCGAATCCACCACCACCAGGATCGGGGCGCGATCGGGCGTCGCGATCCGGAGCCGGGAGAACCGCACCGCCAGGTCCTCGATCGTCCGGACCTCTTCGAGCCCCTCCCGGCCCTGCCCCTCCTCGATCCGGCGGCCGGGAATCCGGCGTTGGGCCCGGAGGGCGGAGTCGCGCTGGGCGCCGGTACGCAGCTCTCCGGGCGGCGACCACGGTGTCCGGATGGTGAGGATGCCGTCGTCGATCGCGACCTTCCGGAACTCGACCAGGGGCCCGCGCCCGCCGGGCGGCCCCTCGCCGAGCTCCAGGACCTCCTCGAAGTTCATCCGCCCACCACGGTGCTGAACCAGATGAATCCGCGGCCGCACCAGCCGCAGCTGGTCGAGCACGATCCGGTTGCGGAAGAAATTCACGATCCGGTACCGGGTCTCGACCCGAGGGAACAGCGCCAGCAGCGCGCCGCTGGTGTCGCGGACCTCGACGCTGTCGAGCGAGAGGCCGGTCCAGAAATTCCCTTCGATGCGCCCGACCCGGATGGTGCCGCGCACCAGCCGTCCCGACTGCTCGGTGAGGGCCCGCGCCACCACCTCGTGGCCGGCATCGGTCAGGGTCAGGGCGGCGAGTGCCCCGGTCACCGTCGCGACGGCCCCGATGACGATCACGAAAAGGAATCGCGCCAGCGCGAGCGGGAGGCGGTGCAGGCGCATCAGAAGGCCTGGCCGATCGCGAAGTGGAAGGTGAAGCCGGGCGAGCGCGGCTTCACATAGTTGGACGCGACGATGATCAGGGTGCCGTCCGGCAGGGACGCATAGAGCGCTCCAGCCGGGTACCCGTACCCGTTGTAGGCCACGTCGAACCGGGCCGGGCCGAGCGGCGTGGCGATCCGGAGGCCGGCGCCCGGGGTGATCCGGAAGAGGACCGGCTCGTGGGAACTCTGCGCCCAGACGCTGCCGCCGTCCACGAAGGCCACCAGCCGCATTCGCGACGTGAATATCGGCGAGGGAAAGCGCAGTTCCAGATTCGCGATCAGGGTCCGGTCACCGCCCGTCGGCGAGATCTGCACCGAGGCTGGGTCGTACGAAGCGCCGCCGTTGGTCGTGTCTGGCGCGAGGGTGGTATCGAGCACCACGTAGACGACCGGCCCCAGTTCGTTGCGGTCGTAGCCGCGCACGTCATTGGGTCCGCCGGCGTAGAAGCGCTGCTCCGGCGGCACGTAGCGGAAGGAGCTGGTCGAGAGGTCGATCGGGGGGGAAAAGAGCATCCCGCCCCGGACCCGGAATGCGGCGGTCACGCTCGATGTCACGGGGTAATAGAGGGCGGCGTCCCCACCCAGACTGGTGAAGCGCTGCAGCTCCTCCGACAGCGTCAACTTGCCGCTCTGGGAGACCTGGAAGCCGATCGTGGAGCCGCGAGTGGGGTCGAGCAGGTTGTTGACCCGCAGCCGGGCGACGCCCAGGCTGATGACGCCCTGCCGCATCGGCTGCTTCAACACGGCAATGTCCTCCGCATTGCAGGCGTTGAAGTAGGCGCAGAAATTGACGTCGTTGGCATCGGTCGACCCGTAGGACAGCCGGTACCCGAGAGTGACCGGGATCCGTTTTGCCGTCTGGTGCACCAGAACAATGTTGCCGCCGATCTCCTGCCGGGAATAGACCGCGAATTCCGACCGGCGTTCGGCGAACACCGCGACAGCGAGGTTGTTGTCGGGTGAAAGGAAGGCAGGTCGTCGCAGGGCGACGGAGGCGGAGTAGTTGAGCTTCGAGGATCCGATCGAATCGGCCTTGAGCCGGCTGCAGGGGAAGCCGTTCTCGAAGCCCCAGTCGAGCGGCGCACCCACGCCGATCTTGGACAGCCGGCCCGCGAACTCGAGGACCCGGCCCACGCCCCACGGATTGCGGATGGTGTACCCGGCCTCGGTCCGGAAGCAGTCGTCGGTACCATACCCGGCCGCGGTGCTGACCTTGTGCTTGGCGCTCGGCACCAGACGGATCAGCAGCGGGACGGAATCCAGCGATGCGCCCATCCGGGCCGTGTCGATCTCGACCGAGGCGAAGCGGTACAGGTCCGAAGACGCGATGTTCCGTTGGCTCCGGAGCAGCTCGGACTGGTTGAACGACCGACCGGAGTGGGTCGCCAGCAGACTCAGGACGAAGGCCGAGTCCCGGCTGCCCACGCCCTCGATGTCCACCTGGCCGATGGCCGCCTTCGGACCCGTCTCGACCGTGAGGTCCAGCTCCGCGCGCTGCGCCGCCGAGTCCACCTGGCGCTTCGCGAGGAAGACCGCCGCGGCCGGATAGCCGCGGTCGCGCAGGCGGTTGGTCAACGTGTCCGCCGCCACCCGGAGCAGGCTGCGACTGAAGGCATCCCCGACCCGGAGCGGCAGATCCCGGGTGATGCGGGCCTCCTTCGGCAGCGAGTCGAGCCCGACGATGTCCAGGCGCACGACCCGGATCGGCGGGCCTTCCACGATCCTGAAGGTGATGTAGGCATCCTTGTCGGTGCGGTGGATCAGGGTGTCCACCTTGACCTCGAGATATCCATTGATGCGATAGAGCAGGTGGAGGCGCTCGACGTCGCGCTCGAGGTCCTTCTCGTTGAGGCGCCGCTTCTCACCGAGCCCGACCCATCGGATGACCGGGAAGGTGGCGAACCAGCTCGAACCGGTCGTCTGGATGGCGGCGGCGAGGGTGACATCGTCAATCGCCTTATTGCCCTCGAAGGCGAGCTTGCGGACGACCAGCGTCTCCTGCGCCGTGAGTGGAGCCGCGGCGCAGACGAGCAGGCCCACAATGGAGAGGAAAAAGCGCCCCGCCAGGCGGCGGTCTGGCTCCGTTGACGGCACGACCTAAATGTAGTAGAATGGCGATCTTACGCCACTCCACCACGCCAGACTGGACTCTCGATCCATGACTAATCGGACGGAGCAGCTCCTTCGTCTCGCCCCGTCCCTCCTCCTCCTGCTGTTGGTCTCTCCGGTCGAGGCGCAGTCGTTGCAGA
>Ga0315292_10001916_pt1 | contig 11446 bp, 12 predicted proteins | sample YL17G13_0_MG_FD_204029 | JGI IMG/M metagenome (GOLD analysis project Ga0315292, IMG submission 204029) | Sediment microbial communities from Yellowstone Lake, YNP, Wyoming, USA - YL17G13_0 | ecosystem: Environmental > Aquatic > Freshwater > Lake > Sediment | place: USA: Wyoming | collected... | reverse complement strand
TGGGTAGAGCCAAGCAAAACCCAACGGAGATACTTGTTGCACAAAGAAATGGTCCGGAGGGGAATAGCAGACAATTAGATGCTTTTCTCCTGGCGATTGAAAAGTGTTTTGAAATGCTTCCCTATTTTGATAGCTTGCATTATGGAGGAAGATCCATGTCACTACTTATGGAAAAAAACGAAGCCCACAAGATGATCGACCGATTGCCGGCGAACGCAACCTGGGACGATCTCATGCGGGAAATTTATGTCCGCGAGGCGATTGAGCGGGGTCTAGACGACAGCAAAGAAGGACGGACCAGGGATGTGAAAGAGATCCGGGCAAAATATGGTTTGCCGGAATGAAGATCCACTGGACCGATTCAGCCGAATCTCATCTTGACACTATCTACACCTACATCGCTCAGGATTCGCCCCAGTATGCCAAGCGCACTGTTGACCGTCTGACCAGAAGATCCCAGCAACTTGCCAAGTTTCCTTTTTTTTCGTGAGGCCGGATTGAATGCGGAAAAAGATTTTTTCGTTTTCCTGATCCGGCTCATAGGAACCCGGCGCCTTCGACCCGTTCCCGTTCTTTCCGGCCTTCCGCCACATCCACCCGCTTGAGGAGCAGGAACCCACTGACAAAAAGGATTCCAATGGATAAAATTCCCCAGCGAAGGCTCCCGGTGAGTTGAATCGTCAGCCCATAGATCAGGGGCCCGAAGATAGCCGAAAATTTTCCGATCACTCCAAAAAAACCAAAGAACTCGGCGCTGGCCTTGGGTGGGGTTAATTGTCCCTGCAGGGCCCGCGAGGCCGATTGACTTCCGCCCAACACCAGGCCGGCCAGGAATCCCAGGGCCCAGAATTCTTTTTTCAGGGAACCGCAGAATCCCAGGGAAAAGGCCCAGACCGTAATGAGCATCCAGACCACTAAACTTAGAGTAATCGCCTGCTTATTTCCCCAGGCCTCGGCCAGTTTTCCAAAAACCAATGCCCCCCCAAAGGCCGTAGCCTGGATAAAAAGAAAGAAAAGGATCAACTCCTGGTCCTTAAAGCCCACGATCTCCGCCCCAAAGATCGAGGCCATGATGATCACGGTTTCGACCCCCTCGTTATAACAGAAATAGGCCATGAGAAAACGTCCCAGTTGCCGAAATTGGCCTACTTGTTTTCCGGTTTCATAGAGGCGTCGAAAACCGATAGCCAGATAGTTTTCCCTTGGTCCGGATCGCGGTGCTTGCCGGGGGGAAGCCTTTTCCTTCACCCAGATCATAGTCGGGAGGGCAAAAAACAGCCACCAGAGAGCCGCGGAGAGAAAACAATCCTGGACGGTAAAATAGCCGGGGGATAGTCCTAGCAGAAAGGGGAATTGGAGCATAATCAGGTTGATCAACAACAGCAGTCCGCCGCCCAGGTATCCTACCGCCCAGCCCAAACCGGAAACCCAGCCCAATTGTTCCTCCCGGCAGATCTCCGGCAGAAAGGCGTTATAGAAAACATTTCCGGCGGCAAAGCCGATGTTGGCTAAGATGAAGAAAAAAGCGGCCCTCAGGTAAGTCCCTTCATGGGTAAAGTAGAGTAGCCCGGTGAAGACCACTCCGACCAACCAAAAAAAAACCAGCATTTTTTTCTTGGCCCGGGAATAGTCGGCAATCGCTCCTAAAATCGGAGCTAAAATGGCGGAGAGGGCCAAACTGACCGAGACGGTAAAGGTAAAAAAGGCCGCCCCGTGAAAATGCATCCCCAAAAAATCAACCCCCTGGGCCCCCTGCGCGATCTTCAGGGCGAAGTATTTGTTAAAAATCACCGCCAGGATTGTCGTAGCAAAGGCGGAATTGGCAAAGTCATAAGAAGCCCAACTGTAAATTTCCCGACGGTTATATGCTGGATCGGACATCACAGATAACCTTTCAGAACAACGACAGTTGTCGACGGCGAGGGCGGTCCGGCTTCAAGGTTTCCGGTAGGGGGACGTTTGATTTCAGCATTTCCTCGATATCTCCCAAAAAGGGGGAGGGCGATTGCCTTAGTGTTTGCCCGTACAGGCGCCTCTTTTTCGCCCAGGTTAAAAAAATATTTTGGGTGGCCCGGGTCAGGCCGACATAAAAAAGGCGCCGTTCTTCCTCCGGGTCACTTTCTCCAAAAACAGTTAGCGGAAACAGGTTGGCCTCGCACCCGGAAAGGATGACGAAGGGAAATTCCAGTCCTTTGGCGGCGTGAAAGGTCAGGAGTTTAACATTTTCCTGATCCGGTTCGTAGGAATCCAAACCGGTCTGCAGGGAAAGGATCTCCAGAAAAGATTCCAGACCGCCCTGGAAGGTGGCGGCCAGCAAGCGTAGTTTCTTGAGGACCTCGGTGGGTGGGGTTGTTTCGGCTTCCGCTGACCGGCGATGGGGGAAGTCCGGGTCCCGGCTCGGGTGGGCGCTGACTTGATCAACCGCCTGCAGCGGTGTCCCCTGAAAAGGAAGCAGGAATTTCAATCGGGCAAATAACTGCCGAACTTCAGGGCAATCGGACCAGTGCCTTTCCTGAACTTTTTTATAGGGAACCCCTTTTTCATCAAAAACCCGGCCGATGAGTTCCCCCTGGGCATGAAGCCGGTAAAGGACGGCAAAGTCGGCCAAGCTGACCGGTTGCTCCTCGGTACCCGCAGATCCCGAGGTCAGGAAAGAAAAGCCGCCCAGGCGCTGTTCAATCAACGCTGCCAGATAACGGGCTTCTTCCTCGGCCGAAGGCAGGCCCGCCACAGGCAGGGTCGGATCTCCGATTTTGGAGGTCTTCATCCGGTAAGGGAAGGCCCGTGAAGAGGCGGAGATGACCTGGCTGGAGGCATCCAGGATGGTTTGATTCAGCCGGAAAGTGTCTTCCAAATGAATTTCGGTTAGCTGGGGAACTTGCTCCCTCAGGCGATTAAAAAAATTCACTCCCGCCCCGCGGAAGCCATAAATGGCCTGATTCGGGTCACCGATCACCAGCCACTCACGGTGGTCGCCGGCCAGCAGGCGGAAAAGGCGGTATTGGGCAGTATTAAGATCCTGAAATTCATCGACTAACACCTGGGGATAGCGGAGTTGCCACTGTTTTCGAAAAACCGGCTGTTCCTGCAGCAGAACGGCCGTTTGCTGAATCAGATCATCGAAATCCCACAGGTTTTGATCGGAGAGCCTGTCCTGATAAATCCGGTAAACTGCGGGCCACTCCGGAAAAGCGTCCCATCCCGGCAGATGATCCGCATCCTCGGGAGTGAGGAGGGACCCTTTGGCTAAAGAAACGTACCGGGATAGTTCTTTCAGCAGCTTCGATGGGAATTTTTGCTGTCGATCCCGAAGGGAGCTACTTAAAACCTCTAAGGCTTCGTTTTCAGACAATAACTGATGGTTGGGGAAAAAAGATTGCCGGAGGAGCCGGTAGCTGAAACCATGAAAAGTGGTTATCCAGGGAGGGGCGGCGCCCGAATGCCGAGGAAGGAGCTGCGCCACCCGAACCCGCATTTCTTCCGCGGCCTGATTAGTAAAGGTAACGGCTAAAATGTTTTTCGGGGGAAGGCCCCGCTCCAGGACCAAATAGGCCAAACGATAGGTTAACGTCCGGGTTTTCCCCGTCCCAGGGCCGGCCAAAACCATTAAGGGGCCGCCGCGATGGGTCACCGCCTGCCTCTGTCGGGGTGTTAAGGCCGCCTGGTCCATGGTTGGTCGTCACAAATGGCGGATTTTGGTGAATGCCGCCTTCTGGAGCCGGAAAAAATGGAAAGGCCCGGAATATTTCCGGGCCTTTCCAAAAATCTACTGCAAATAAAGATTAGACTTCTTTTACAGTGATTGCAGCGGTTTCACAAACTTCCACGCAACTTTCGCAGCCCAGGCATTCATCCATATTAACGGGAAAGGCCTTGTTGTCCTGCAATTCGAATACCCCTACCGGACAAGTATCAACGCAATTGGAATCCCCAGTGCATTTGTCCGTGTCCACGGTTACCTGAAACATTGATGTTTCCTCCTTGATTTTTGATTGGTTTGTTCACCAAAGAACGGTGTCTTGATTAATAAAGGCCTTATTCCGGTGGTCAAACGATAATCGACGAGAGACTAAAACATTTTTTTATAAAGGTCAAATATTTTTTTCCATCAGAACGGCGGCTCAATAAGCGTTGACCCCCGAAATAATTGTGATAAACTGGCGTCTTAAAGAAGAATAAATTTTTCGTCAATGATTTAAATAAATTATCAGAGGAGCCGCCGATGTTAAGTGATCGGGAAGTCCAACGGTATGACCGCCAGATCATGATTCAGGGGTTTGGGATAGAAGGGCAGGAAAAATTAAAAAAAAGTCGCGTGCTGATTGCCGGGGTGGGTGGGTTAGGTTCCCCGGCGGCGATCTATTTAGCGGCGGCCGGGATCGGGTCACTGCGCCTGGTAGACCGTGATCAGGTGGAACTGAGCAATTTAAATCGCCAAATCCTTCATTGGGAAGAGGACTTGGGCCGATATAAGGCGGAATCAGCCCAGGGGAAGCTCTCCAGGCTCAACCCGGAGGTGGCGATCGAAATTGTTCAGGAGGATATCCGGGAAGATAACCTATCCGACTTGATGGCGGGATGTGACCTGATCCTTGACGGGCTGGATAATTTTCCGACCCGCTATCTGATTAATCGGTTTATCCAGAAAAAAGGCCTGCCCTTTATCTATGGGGGCATCCTGGGGATGATGGGAATGACCACTTTCATCTGGCCGGGCCAAACCCCCTGTCTGAAATGCCTATTCCCGCAAGCCCCTGAACCTAAAAAGTTCCCGGTGCTGGGCACCACTCCCGGAATCATTGGTCTGATTGAAGCCAACGAGGCGATTAAATATCTGGTGGGGCTGGGCAAGCTGCTGACCGGAAGGCTTTTGGTTTATAATGGCCAGGAACTGCGCTTTTCCGAGGTGCCGATCGAACGAAACCCGGAGTGCCCGGCTTGTGGGGCTTAGTCGGCCTGGGGGTTTACGAATATAACCAAAATAACAGGGTGCAAGTGTTCAAGGGGTCCAGTGTTCGAGTGTAGGGGAGGGGTTAATCCCCTCCCGCACCCAGCCGGGCATAGTTCACGCTCCTGGGAAAAATTTGAAACCTCATTCGCGTGCTCGGGAGGGGGTTAACCCCTCCCCTACGAAACAACCAATAATTGAAATATTTTCATCCTTCGCGGGTTCCAAGACGGGTATGGGAGTTTAGTATGAAAAAAAACCCAATGCCGAATCTCCAATTGATGAAGGGAAACACATGACCGATCAACTAAAAATAAATCCCCTTTTCAGTGGGTTGGACGATGAGGGTTTGCTCCGTATCAAGGAAATAGCCGGCCACCGCGAGATTAAAAAAGGGGAATGTCTCTTCAGCCAGGGGGAGGAGGCTAAAGGTTTTTATTTAGTCCTGCAGGGACGAATCAAAATTTACCGTTTGTCTTCCCAGGGGAAGGAATATATCTTGCGGATTGTGGGGCCTGGAGAGACATTGGCCGAAGCGGCTGTTTTTTCAGGTAAAACCTATCCGGCCTCAGCCGATTGCCTGGATGACAGCCGACTTTATTACCTTAAAAAGTGCGATTTCGTTCACCTGATCCGGCAGGACCCCCAATTGGCCCTGAATATGATTTCCGGCCTCTCCCTCCTGCTCCGGAACCTGGCCCAGCAGGTGGAAGACCTTTCCCTTCATGAGGTCTCCTCCCGTTTGGCCCGTTATCTACTGGATCAAGCCGATAAAAAAAATTTCCACCTGATTGACGGGGTCCAAATTCCGCTCGAAGTGAAGAAAAACCTACTGGCCAGCCGCCTGGGGACCATTGGGGAGACCCTTTCCAGGACACTGGCCAAGATGAAACAGCGGGGACTTCTGGAAATTAAAAAAGATGCTGTTATCATTCAAAACCTGGCCTTACTGAAAGAGGTTGCCGAGGGGGCCAAATTATAATACAGTTTCTATATAGGGGTAAATCAGGAGGCGGATTTTGGATTTGGTTTTTTTAGGAACAGGATCGGCTTGGGGGGTGCCCGAACTGGGCTGCCCCTGCCGGATTTGTCAAAAGATGCGGTCCCTCCAAGAAGAACGGACCCGCAGCGCCTTTTTGCTTTCAGGCCGGGAAACCCTGCTCTTGGATTGCGGGCCGGATATACGCCGGCAGTTGGCCAACTGGCCCATAGACCGATTGGATGCCATCCTCATTAGCCATGAACACGCCGACCATTACTTCGGGCTGGATGATCTCATGGCCTTCCGTCGCCGTCTTCCCCGGGAGAAATGGCGGCCCATCCCAACTTACGCCACCAAGGCCTCCTGGACTTCCATCAAAAAAACCTACGGTTATTTGCTGGACTCGCTGCTGGAACCGAGGATCGCCAACCCGGGAGAACGATTGGCGGGCCTGGCCACAGACGTCTACCCCTTTAAAACCTTTCATGGCGAATCAGCCCCCGGTTCAGTCGGTTATATCGTGGAAGAAACCGGGTCCGGTAACCATCACAAACTGGTGTACACTTCGGACTTTTTCGACTTGCCGAAGGAGGAACCCCGGGTAAAGGACTCGGATATATTAATCCTGCAATGCCATTGGCTTAACGAGCCGGTAATCAACCGACCTCATCAAATGAGCCTGGAGCGGGGGATTGATTTTGTCAAGTTATGGAAACCCCGAAGAGCGGTTTATTTGGTTCATCTTTCGGAGGCCTACCCGATCGACGGCGACCCGGCCAATGATGCTCTGAAGAAAGTGGCCGCCAGGAAGCCGAAGCGGGACCCGCAAACCGACCTGCCCTATCCCCTTCCGGGTTGCCAGGCGGAATGGCAGGAGGTGGCCGGCCGGCTTTTCAGAAACGAAGGGCTTGACGTCCCGGTCATCGTTCCCCGGGATGGGCTCAAGGTAACCCTGTGGTAAATCGTTTTTTCAGGAGGAATTATGCTTTTCCCCGATTATCGCCCGCGGCGCTTGCGAAGAAACGAATCCTTTCGCCGCATGATTCGAGAAACCACCTTGTCGGTGGACAACCTGATTTATCCACTATTCGTAGTCCCGGGCCAAGGGGTGCGGCGCCCGATAGTCTCCATGCCCGGAGTATTTCAACTCTCCGTTGATGAGTTGATCAAGGAGGCCCGAGAAGTTCAGGCGGCCCGGATCCCGGCCATTATCCTGTTCGGGATTCCCGATAAAAAGGATGATCGGGCTTCTGGAGCCTACGCCGCCGAAGGGATCATCCAGCGGGCGATTAAAACCCTTAAGGATAAGGTGCCGGACTTGATGGTTATCGGCGACGTCTGCCTCTGCGAGTATATGAGCCATGGCCATTGCGGACTTATCCGCCAGGGGGAAGTCGATAATGACGCCACCTTGGAACTCCTGGCCCGGACGGCCCTCTCCCAGGTCAAGGCCGGGGCGGATATGGTCGCCCCCAGCGACATGATGGACGGCCGGGTGGCCGAAATCCGTCAGGCTTTGGATGAGAACGGTTTTGAGCACATCCCCATTATGGCCTATTCGGCCAAATACGCCTCGGCCTTTTACGGGCCCTTCCGGGAGGCCGCCGAATCGGCCCCCCAGTTCGGCGACCGAAAATCCTACCAGATGGATCCCTCCAATGTGCGGGAGGCGATCCGGGAGGCCAGTCTGGATATGGAGGAAGGGGCGGACATTCTGATGGTCAAACCGGCTCTGGCCTACCTGGATGTGATTGCCAAAATCCGAGAGGAGTTTGACCTGCCGGTGGCAGCTTTCAATGTGAGCGGCGAGTACGCCATGGTCAAGGCCGCTGCCCTGCAGGGCTGGCTGGATGAAGAAAAAGTGATGATGGAAATGCTCATCGGTATTCGCCGGGCCGGAGCCGACCTGATCTTGACTTATTTTGCCAAGCAGGCGGCGGCCCTGCTGCAGAACCGGTAAATGCACCCGAGCGCTGAAAACTCAGCGAAGGGATCGTCGTCGATCCCTCCGGTACGGCTGGTGGCCTGGGAGGTGACCCGGCAGTGCAACCTGTCCTGCCTCCATTGCCGGGCCTCGGCGGTCCTGGGGCCCTATGACGACGAACTGGTCACGGACGAGGGACTGAGACTTTTAGACCAGGTCCGAGAAGCGGGGCAGCCGGTGATCATCCTGACCGGCGGAGAGCCCCTGCTGCGTCCGGATATATTTGAACTGGCCCGTTACGGCCACGAGCTGGGATTGCGTATGGTCATGGCCGTGAACGGTACCCTGCTGGATCCGGCCACGGCTTTAAAATTGAAAACCGCCGGCATCCAACGAATCAGCATCAGCCTGGACGGCGCCACGGCCGAAGGCCACGATCACTTCCGCCAGATGCCGGGGGCCTATGGCGGGGTCCTTAAGGGAGTCGAGGCCGCTAAAACCGTGGGCCTGGAATTTCAAATCAATACCACCGTCACCCGGCTCAATTTGAAGGAATTGCCCCAAATCCAGGAGCTGGTAAAACAACTGGGGGCCGTGGCCCACCATATTTTCATGCTGGTTCCCACCGGACGGGGCCGATCTTTGACGGAGCAGACCATTTCAGCGGAAGAGTATGAGCAAACCTTAACCGGACTGGTCAAGAGAAAGGATGAATTCCCCCTGCCCATCAAAGCCACCTGCGCCACCCATTATTACCGGATTCTTCGGGAGCTGGCCCAGCAGGAGGGAAAAGAAATTACACTTAAAACCCAGGGCCTCGATGCCCTGACCCGGGGCTGCCTGGGCGGGACCGGTTTTTGTTTTGTCTCCCACCGGGGGCAGGTTCAACCTTGCGGTTATCTGGAAATCGAAGCCGGCAACGTCCGCAAAGAAACCTTTAAAACCATCTGGGAAAACTCGCCGGTCTTTTCAGCCCTGCGGGACAAATCGCAGTACCAGGGCAAGTGCGGGCAGTGTGAATATTTTCGGGTTTGTGGGGGGTGCCGGGCCCGCGCTTATGCGGCTACTGGAAATTATCTGGCCGAGGAGCCCCTCTGCCGCTACCAGCCCAAACGGCGGGTGGGCGCCGAGATCCATCCATGAGCCCCTCCGCTGAAGCGGCGTCTAAGGTTAAGATGGATCGGATCGATCGGGAGATCGTAAACGAGATCCAATCCCACTTTCCGCTCAGGTCCCGGCCTTTTCGGGAAGTGGGGAAGAAGCTTCGCCTTTCCGAAAAAGAAGTCCTAATGAGAGTATCCCGATTAAAGAATGAAGGGATCATCCGCCGTATCGGAGCTAATTTCAATTCCCGCCGTCTGGGGTTTACCAGCACCCTTTGCGCGGCCAAGGTACCGGAAGATAAGCTGGCCGACTTCATCGAAACAGTCAATCGCTACCCGGGTGTAACCCACAACTACGAGCGGGATGGGGATTACAACATCTGGTTCACTTTTATTGGCGAGTCCACGAAGACCATTGAGCGGGCCTTGGAGGAGATTAAGGCCGGTACGGGAATTAAGGAGTTGATCAGTTTACCGGCCGAGAAAATTTTCAAAATCCGGGTTGATTTTGAAGTGTAACTCTCTGGTTTTATAAGGAGATGGGGATGGAAAAAAAAGAGCCCCCGGAGGATCGGGTGGAACCCAGGGTGGAAGTAGACCCCGACCTGGAGGAATATAACGAACAGCGCGGCCCGGATTGGGCGGTCAGACCGGGTCCGGAAAAGAAGCCGATTACCCGCTGGGTGATAGGTCCGATCCTGGTGGCCGCTCTGGCGGCTTTGGGTTACGCCTTTTGGCTTATCTGGGAAATGAAGCCCCTACCCTCGGCCAAGCCTTCCGTACCTCCGGAAATAGTGGCTTTAAGAGGGGAGGTACAGAAATTAAACACGGATTTAGGCGGCCTGATAAAAGATTTGAGTGACCTGAAGGCCGAGCAAAAAACCACGGCCGAAAAGCTGGCCGGTTTCCAGGGCCAATTGGCCAACTGGTCCAAAAAAATGGAATCGGCGCCAGCCAAAAAGGTAGAAAATGCCCAGGATAAAAAGCCCGTCCGTAAGACCTTTGTCTATAAAATACGCCCCGGTGACACCCTGCCTTCCTTAGCCAAAAGATTCGGCGTGGATCCGGAGGATATTCGCCGCTGGAACAATTTATCCCCCAAAGCCGGGTTGGAGGTCGGCCACCTGCTGACTATTTATTCCGGTGGCGCCCGATAGATCCTCCCAAAGATACCGATTGAGCAGATCCCTTGTTTGGCGACACCCCTCCTCGGGATCGCCCGCCCCTTCCTATTCCAGCCTAATGGGCAAAAAAAGCCTGGGCCTTTCCACTGCACTATAAGTCCCTGAACCCGAACATCACCTTTTCGTAGGGCTCAAACATCATTTGATAGAGGTCCATGGCGTAGCGATCGGTCATGCCGGAAATGTAATCGACAATCACCCGCCGAAGGGCTGGGCCGGCTCCCGCCTTCGCGATCCGGGCGAATAAGACCTTCGGCAGCATCTCCGGGCGTTTTTCCAGATGGCGAAAAATACGGGCCAGGATAAGCCTCCCTTTTTCGTTCATAATGCAGACTTGGGGGCTCTTATAGACGTGTTCAAAGAGAAACCGCTTCAAGGCCTTGAAATCCTCCCAGTCTTTTTCCGGCGCCGTGACCATGGGCCCCGCTATTTTCCAGACCTGTTCCCGGGAGTTGATTCCGTATTGATTGATACGGGCCAGGGTCTGGGTAATAACCATGATATTGGTTTCCTCGATGAGGGTGCGCACCAACAGGCGGGCCTGAATGATGGTCCCCCCTTCTTCGAAACCGTCGTATTTGGTCCGGCATTTCTGAAACACCCGCTGCAACAGGGGGTTATCCAATTTATTAATGGTTTTGATGGCCAGGAAACCGGCGTTCAGGGCGTCCTCCAAATCGTGAGCGCAATAGGCCAAGGGGTCGGCGATGTTGACCACCTGGACCTCCAGGCTCGGCTGAGCCGAACGCTGGAATTCCGGCGGGATGCTGGGGTGGTCATAGGTGGTGGCGTGGCGGGCGATCCCTTCCCGGGTTTCATAGCAGAGGTTCAGCCCCTCGTAAGCCGGATAGCGTTTTTCCAGAAGATCCACGATCCGCAGGCTCTGGAGGTTATGCTCAAAGCCCCCCTCCTGCTTCATGATCTCGTTCAGCGTCTCTTCGCCGGTGTGGCCGAAGGGGGTGTGGCCGATGTCATGGGCGTAGGCTATGGCCTCGCACAAATCTTCGTTAAGCTTTAGAGCGCGGGCCAGGGTCCGGGCATGCTGGGCCACCTCCAGGGTGTGGGTCAAGCGGGTGCGGTAGAAATCCCCCTCGCTGATCAGAAAGACCTGGGTCTTGTATTGGAGGTCCTTAAAGGCCTTGCTGTATAGAATCCGGTCCCGGTCCCGCTGAAAATTAGTCCGAAATTCATCCGGCTCGTCCCCATGCAGGGTCCGGCCCAGACTCCGGGCGCTCTTCGAGGCATAGGGCGCCAAGGTCATTTCTTCGATTTCTTCCAACCGTTCCCGGGGGTTCATGATCGCTA
>Ga0315292_10001915_pt1 | contig 11446 bp, 9 predicted proteins | sample YL17G13_0_MG_FD_204029 | JGI IMG/M metagenome (GOLD analysis project Ga0315292, IMG submission 204029) | Sediment microbial communities from Yellowstone Lake, YNP, Wyoming, USA - YL17G13_0 | ecosystem: Environmental > Aquatic > Freshwater > Lake > Sediment | place: USA: Wyoming | collected... | reverse complement strand
TCGTCGCCGCGCTAGGGCGGGTGCGCGCCCAGCTCGTCGGCTGAGCTACTCGTCCGCCGGCTGCTCGACCGCCCGGTCGGCGATCTCGGAGACCACGGCAGGATCCGCGAGCGTCGTCGTGTCGCCAAGCGGGCGATCCTCGGCGACATCCTGCAGGAGACGCCGCATGATCTTGCCCGAGCGCGTCTTCGGCAGCTCCGGCGTGAATACGATGTTCGCCGGCTTCGCGATCGGGCCGATCTTGACGGCCACATGGTTTCGTAGCTCCTCGAGCCGCTCGACGGAGCCCTCTTCCCCGCCCTTGAGCGTCACGAACGCGACGATGGCCTGCCCCGTCAGTGGGTCGTGACGCCCGCAGACGGCAGCCTCGGCCACGCTCGGGTGGTCGACGAGTGCCGACTCGACCTCGATGGTCGAGATCCGATGGCCCGACACGTTCATCACGTCGTCTACCCGGCCGAGCAGCCAGAAGTCGCCGTCCTCGTCGACCCGCGCGCCGTCTCCCGCGAAGTACATCCCGGGGAAGCGCTCCCAGTACGTCGCCCGGTAGCGAGCATCGTCGCCGTAGATCCCGCGCAGCATCGCCGGCCACGGCCTCTTCAAGACGAGGTACCCGCCCCCGCCGGGGCCGACCTCCTCGCCCCGGTCGTTCACGACCGCGGCCTCGACCCCTGGGAACGGCTTCGTCGCCGACCCCGGCTTGGTCGTCGTCACTCCGGGAAGGGGCGTGATCAGAACCATTCCGGTTTCTGTCTGCCACCACGTGTCGACGATCGGGATGCGGTCGCCGCCGATGTGCTCGCGGTACCACATCCACGCCTCGGGGTTGATGGGCTCGCCGACGGTGCCGAGCAAGCGCAACGAGGAGAGGTCGTGCTTCGCAGCGTGCTCCGGCCCCCACTTCATGTGCGCGCGGATCGCTGTCGGCGCCGTGTACAGGATCGTCGCGCCGTAGCGCTCGACGATGTCCCACCAACGGTTCTTGTCGGGGTAGTCCGGCGTCCCCTCGTAGAGAACGCTCGTCGCCGCGTTGCAGAGCGGGCCGTAGACGATGTAGCTGTGACCGGTGACCCAGCCAATGTCTGCTGCACACCAGAACACGTCGGTCTCGGGTTTCAGGTCGAAGATGGTCTGATGGGTCGTCGCGACGCCGACGAGGTAACCGGCAGTCGTATGTGCGATCCCCTTGGGTTTCGCGGTCGTGCCGCTCGTGTAGAGGAGGTAGAGGAGATCCTCGGAGTCCATCGGCTCGCACGGGCACGACGCCGGATCCGCTGACTGCCCATCGACGAGTTGCGACCAAGTGATGTCCCGCCCCTCCTTCATGGGAACATCCCCGCGCGTCCGCTGTCCGACGACGACTTTCTTCACGTCCGGGCACGACTCGACCGCCTCGTCCGCGTTTTGCTTCAGCGGGACGATCTGCCCGCGCCGGTAGCTCTCGTCCTGGGTCAAGAGAATCTCGCAGCGCATGTCGTTGAGCCGGTCGGCGAGTGCCTCGGCCGAGAAGCCGCCGAAGATCACGTTGTGCGGCGCGCCCAGACGAGCGCAGGCGAGCATCGCCACGGGAAGCCCGGGGCCCATGCCCATGTAGATGCCGACCGGCGTGCCCTTCCCCACCCCGAGCGCCCTCAGACCGTTTGCCGCCTTCACGACCTCCTCGAGGAGCTGCGAGTACGTGATCGCCGCTCGCTCGCCGACAGGCTCGCCTTCGTAGTAGTAGGCGACCCGGTCACCGAGACCGGCCTCGACGTGCCGGTCGAGGCAGTTGTAGGTGACGTTGATCTTGCCGCCGCCGTACCACTTCGCGTACGGGAGCTCCCACTCGAGGAGCGACGTGAACGGCTCGAACCAGGTGACCCGCTCCCGCCCTTGCTGCTCCCAGAACTCCTCGAACGGGATGTCGTAGATGTCGGCCTGCGCGTTCGCCTGCGCCGCAAAATCGGGAGGCGGTGGGTATCGGCGCTCCTCCACGAAGAGAGTGTCGATCGCCTTCTCGCTCACGTCGCGACCTCCATGTCGTAGGGGCAGTCGGTCAGAAGCTCGTACCCGTCCTCGGTCACGTACAGCAGATCCTCGACGCGCACACCGCCGAACCCCTGCCGATAGAGGCCGGGCTCGATCGTGATGACGTCACCCGCGACGAGCTTCTCGCCGATCATCCCGAGGCTCGGCGACTCGTGCACTTCGAGCCCGACTCCGTGCCCCAGGCCGTGGTAGAAGCCGTCGAGAAGCACCTCCCCTTCCGGTTTCGTCAGAAGCGTCGGGAAGCCACGCTCGGCGAAGAACTCCGACACGAGGCGATGGATATCGCCGCCGTCGGCACCGGGGCGAACCTCGGACACGGCGAGAGCGAGCGCCTCCCGGCACAGGCGGTACCACTCGCGCAGCTCATCCGGAGCGTCGCCCACCACGAAGGTGCGGCTGAGATCTGCGACGCAGCTCGACTCGAGGTCGACGGGGAAAAGGTCGAGGAGGACGACGTCGTTCGCGCTGATCTGCCCGGAGCCCATGTCGTGACCGATCGCGGTCTGCGGCCCATGCGACACGATCATCTCCTGGGCCAAGGCTCCGTACGCGAGGAACGCCGTCTGCACGTGTTGCTTCACGAGCTCACACGTGAGCGGCTCTCCGTCCAGCGCGAGACCGCAGCTCGAGCGCTCGGCGCGGTGCAGGAGATCGCGCGCCGCCGCCATGCCGGCCTCGGCGGCTCGCTGCGCCCGGCGGATTCCAGCGAGCTCGTGCGCGCTCTTCCGACGACGGCGATCGTCGAAGAGCTTCTGATCGACCGTCAACTCGACGCCGTCGAAACGCAGGACGTCCGCAATGCCGACGGGGAAGCTTCGCGGCACGGTCGCCTCGGTGATGCCAAGCCCGCGCGCGATACGCGAAGCGAGTTCGTTCACGTACGAGTGCGGGTCGAGGCCGCTGCGACGGAGCTCGTCTGCGCCGAACTCCTCGATCGCGTGAACCTCCAGGTCGGTTCCGAGACCGTCCACTCGCGCCGATTCCATCGAGCTGATGGCAACGACCCGCCGTCCGTCGAGCTCGGCGTAGAGGAACGAGTCCGGGATGCCGAGCGGCACCTCGTGGCGGAGCTCGGGTGTTCGTACGGTGTCGCCGACGATCAGGACGTTCACGGTCGCCGATCCTATCGCCGCGGGAGATGCTTGATTCCTAATCCGCGTGCAGGCCCCCATCCACGTGTGCGGGGATTAGGGATCAATCATCTAGAGTCCTCCGCGGTGGACGCCGACCTTCGCACGCTCAGGGAGCGCCTCGCAGAGATCGCGGATCTCTATCGCGCGATGGGTGTCCTCGGGTGGGATCAACGCGTCACGATGCCGCCGCTCGGCACCCCCGCGCGCGCCGAGGCGCTCGCGACACTCGGGCGCATCGCCCACGAGAAGTTCGTCGGCGCCGAGATCGGGTCGTTGCTCGAGCGCTTGGCCCCCTTCGAGGAGTCACTCGACTACGACTCGGACGACGCTAGCCTCATTCGCGTCACGCGTCGCGATTGGGAGAAGCAACGGCGCGTTCCCAGCGAGCTTCGCGCGGAGATGACGCGCGCCGGCTCCCAGGGTCACCAGATCTGGGTCGAGGCGCGCGCCTCCAGCGACTTCGAGAGCTTCCTCCCCGCCCTCGAACGAAACCTCGAGCTGAAGCAGCGCTACGTGGAGTGCTTCGAGTGGGACGACTCGCCCTACACCCCGCTCCTCGACGACTTCGAGCCTGGAATGAAGACGAGCGAGGTCGCCGAGGTCTTCGACACGATCCAGCCCGTGCTCTCCGAGCTCGTCAAGGAGGCTCCGTCGATCGACGCATCGTTCCTCGAGCTCCCATACCCAGAGAAGCTTCAGCGCGAGTTCGCCGAGCGCGTGCTGGCGACGCTCGGCTTCACCGACGGGGCCTGGCGGCTCGACGAGACCGTCCACCCGTTCTGCACCTCGTTCTCGACGCGTGACGTCCGGCTCACCACCCGTTACCACGAGATCGGCCTGGAGTCGCTCTGGTCGACGATGCACGAGGCGGGGCACGGCCTCTACGCCCACGGGATCGCGAGCTCGCTCGAGCGCAGTCCGCTCGCAGGCTCTCCTTCCCTCGGCCTCAACGAGTCCCAGAGCCGTACCTGGGAGAACCTCGTCGGTCGCAGCCGTCCGTTCTGGTCGTACTGGTATGAGCCGCTTCAGCAGACGTTCCCCGAGCAACTCGGGGATGTCGGCTTCGACACGTTCATGGCAGCGATCAACCGCGCCGAGCCCGGGTTTCTCCGTGTCGAGGCAGACGAGACGACGTACAGCCTCCACATCATCCTCCGCTTCAACCTCGAGCGGCAGCTGATCGACGGGAGTCTCCGTCCCAAGGATCTCCCGGAAGCGTGGAATGCAGCCATGCTCGACCTGCTTGGCCTCGAGGTGCAAAACGACGCTATGGGAGTCCTCCAGGACGTGCACTGGTCGAGCGGCGGCATCGGGTACTTCCCCACCTACGCGCTCGGCAACGTGATCTCGCTGCAGATCTGGCCGGCCGTGTGCGAGGCGATCCCCGACCTCGATGGGCAGATGGAAGCCGGCGATCTCGAGACCCTGTCCGCCTGGCTCCGTGACAACCTCTACTCGCTAGGGCGCAAGCTGACGCCGAAGGAGACGATCGACCGCCTCACGGGCTCTCCGGTGATCGACCCGCAGCCGTACCTCGCGTATCTGCGCGAGAAGCTCGCCGCGGTTCATGCAAGTGGTTGAGAGCCTCGAGATCGTCGTCAACGGCGAGCAGCGCTCGCTCGAGGTCGAGCCGCGCACGCTCCTCGTCCACGCCCTTCGCGACGGCCTCGGCCTGACCGGAGCGCACATCGGCTGCGACACGAGTCAGTGCGGCGCCTGCACGGTGCTCCTCGACGGACGCGCCGTGAAGAGCTGCACCGTGCTCGCTCTCCAGGCCGAAGGCACGGAGGTGACGACGATCGAAGGCCTCGCCTCGGACGGCGTGATACACCCGATCCAGCGCGCGTTCGTCGAGCACCACGGCCTCCAGTGCGGCTTCTGCACGCCCGGGATGATCCTCACGGCGGCCGACCTGCTCTCGCGCGATCCCGACCCGGCCGACGAGACGATTCGTCACGCCCTCCGAGGCAATCTCTGCCGTTGCACCGGCTACCAGTCGGTTGTCGAGTCGATACGTGCAGCCGGTGCCGAGCTGCGGGGAAGCGCGACCCGATGATCCCCGCGCCCGTCCGCTACGCGCGTGCCTCCAACGTCGAACAGGCGCTGGAGCTCCTCGCCGAGCCGGACGCCAAGGCCATCGCCGGCGGCCAGTCGCTCATCTCGGTGATGAAGCTCCGGATCTCCAGGCCGTCGCTTGTGGTGGACATCTCGCGGCTCGAGCTCGGTGGTGTGGAGATCCGCGACGGCGAGCTCCACCTGGGCCCGCTCACGACCTGGGACGACCTCATTGGCGCTGCCGAGCTTCGGCGCCCCGCGCTCGCTGCGATCGCCGAGTGCGCGAGCGGGATCGGAGATCTCCAGGTGCGAAACCGCGGGACCTTGGGCGGAAGCCTTGCCCATGCGGATCCAGCGTCCGACATGCCCGCAGTCCTCCTCGCGCTGGGAGCGGCGTTGCAGCTGCGATCGCCGCAAGGCGAGCGGATCGTTCCTCTCGGGGACTTCCTGCTCGGCCCCTTCACAACCGCGCTCGTCGCACAGGAGCTCATAACCGACGTCGTCGTCCCACTACCGGCACCAGGCTCCGGATCGGCCTACGTCTCGGTCGAGCACCCGGCGTCCGGATTCGCGCTCGCCGGCGCGGCTGCGCTGGCCGGGGCCGACGGAGGTGGCCGCGTAGCCGTCACCGGTATTGGAGCGCGGCCGTTTCTCCTTGGCGACGACCCGGACGCGGCACTCGCGCAGGCCGAGATCTTCGGCGACCGCTTCGCCTCCGCCGACTACCGCCGGGAGCTCGCTGCGGTCGTCGTGCGCCGCGCGCGTGAGAGCGCCGCCGAGCGGGCGAGGGACGACTCGTGAGCGACGCACTCATCGGTGTAGCGCGACCGCGAATCGACGCACCGGACAAGGTGACGGGCGCGACGCGCTACGCCGCGGATGGGCACGTCCACGGACTCCTGCACGCGAGGCTGGTCCTCTCGACGGAGGCGCATGCACGGATTCGAGCGATCCACCGCGACGACGCGCTTGCCGTTCCGGGCGTCGTGGCAGTCCTCACCGCCTCCGATATCCCGACGGCCACGACCGGCACGGATCGAGCCGCAGAACCACTCGCCCGCGAGGAGGTCGTCTTCGCCGGCCAGCCGATCGCGATGGTGATTGCCGAGACAGAGGCTGCCGCCGAGGACGGAGCCGAGGTCGTGGTGGTCGAGCTCGAAACGCTAGCGCCCGTCGTCGATCTCGAGGCAGCAATGCGTCCCGGAGCACCGCTCGCACGCCTGGTCGAAGAGGCCGAGGGCGGTGGAGACCTCGAGTCGGTTCACACGGCCGTCGACCACGGGCAAGAGGATGCCGAGCAGGAGCAGCTGTCAGCAAACGTCCTCGATCGCGTTCATCGCAAGAACGGCGACGCCGCCGGCGCGCTCGATGCGAGCGAGGTCGTCGTCTCAGGGACGTTCAGTACGCCATGGGTCTATCAGGCGTACCTCGAGCCCCAGGTCGCGACGACGTGGCTCGAGCCGTCCGGAACACTCGTCGTCTCCACGGGCACGCAAGGATCGTTCGTATCGCGAAAAGAGCTTGCCCGTGCATTCGGCCTCCCGCTCGACCGGGTTCGCGTCGTTGCAGAGCCGCTCGGGGGGTCATTCGGCGGCAAGCTCGCCCTCGTCGAGCCACTCGCGGCCGGGGCCACCCTCGCGCTCGGGCGTGCTGTGCGCCTCGTGCTCACCCGCAGCGAGGACTTCCAGGCTACGAACCCGGCCTCGGCACAGGTCACGCACATTCGCGTGGGCGCGCGCAAGGACGGCACGTTCACCGGGATCGAGGCGCGCATGCTCGTCGACCGAGGCTCCAATGCGGGCTGGGGAGTCGAAGGCATCACGTCCTCCCTACTCGTCGGTCCGTATCGCTGGGAGGCGCACGACATCGTCGGTTACGGGATCCAGACGAACCGCTTCACGTTCGGCGCGTATCGCGCTCCGGGAGCTCCGACTGCAGCGTTCGCACTCGAGTCGCTTCTCGACGAACTTGCCGAGAAGCTCGGCATCGACCCCATCGAGCTCCGGCTCCGAAACGCGGTGGTCGAGGGCGACATCGGGATCAGCGGCAACCCGTATCCCACGATCGGGGCCGTCGAAGTTCTGGAGCGGATCCGCGCGCATCCTTTATGGAGCGCGCGCTCGTCGCTGCCCGAGGACGAGGGCGTCGGGTTCGCCGCCGGCTACTGGCCCGGGGGCAACGAGCCGGCCGCTGCGATCTGCCGCGTGGACGCCGACGGCACGATGAACGTCATCACATCCTCGGTCGACATGAGCGGCGTCGATACAGGCTTCGTAGTGATCGCGGCAGCTGCTTTCGGCCTCTCGCCGGACAAGGTCAGAGTCGTCTTCGCGGACACGGCCACGGGCCCGTACTCGGGTGCCAGCGGCGGCTCGAAGGTCACGTACACGGTTGGGAAGGCCGTCGAGAGTGCGGCGCTTGCCGCACGTGTGAAGGTGCTCGCTGCCGCGTCGCAGGAGCTCGAGATCGCGCCCGACGACCTCGAGGTCGTCGACGGAGTGGTCCGCGCGATCGGCGCTCCCGATCGCTCGATCACGGTGGAGGAGATCGTCGGCAAGGCTCTCCGCTACGGCGGGCGCTACGAGCCGATCGAGGCGCACGGAGGCTCGGCGCAGACGAGAGGAGCGCCCTCGGTGGCCGCGCATCTTTCACACGTTCGGGTGGACCGCGAGACCGGCGAGGTCGAGCTTCTTCGACACGTGATCGCGCAGGACGTGGGTCGGGCACTGAATCCCGCGCTCGTCGAAGGACAGATGCGCGGCGGTGCGGTGCAGGGAATGGGCTGGGCGCTCCTCGAGCAGCTCGACCACGACGAGGACGGGCGTTTGCTCACCGGTTCGTTCCTCGACTATGCCATCCCCGTTGCAGAACGCGTGCCGGAGATCGACACGCTGATCGTGGAGGTCCCGGCGCCCGACGGCCCGTACGGCGCCAAGGGGATCGGAGAGGCGCCCGTGGTGGGTGCGGCTCCGGCGATCGCCAATGCGGTAGCCGCCGCGACTGGCGTTCGCATTCACGAGTTGCCGATGACGGCGCCGCGCGTCTGGCATGCGCTCCGCCAGGCGTCCGGCGCAACCAGACCCCCGGAATAGACTGAGCACGTGACACCGTTCGACCACGCGCGGACGATCGTGGACTCGTACGCCGCGCTACTCCGCTCGGAGCTTCCGAAGGACGCGTTCCTCTTCGACGTCCATACCCACCTCGGCCATGACATCGACGGCATGAACGGCTACTACGAGGAGCTGACGGTCGGGCTCGACCGGTACGGCTTCTCCGGTGCGTTCACGTTCTGCATGGACGAGTACGACCGCGAGCCCGCGTTCACGATCCCGAACGACCGCACGCTGGGACACGCAGAGCGAGCCGGCGGGACGCTCATTCCGTTCGTCCGGCTCGACCTCACCGAGCGACCGTTCGAGGAAGCCCGCCGCTGTCTCGACCTGGGCGCCAAGGGAATCAAGCTCCACCCGAGAGCGCAGGCGTTCGCGCTCGACGACGAACGGCTGCCGCCCATCTTCGAGCTCGCCGTCGAGCGCAGCGTCCCGATCCTGATCCATGGCGGCCGCGGGCTTCCTCCGATCGCCGAGCACCTCGCACTGCTCGTTCGACGCTACGAGGGAATCCGGCTGATCATCGCTCACGCCGGAATCGCCGACATGGCCGGTCTCGCGGGACGACTGGGCGGGCTTCCGGGTGTCTATTTCGACACATCGGTGTGGAGCGCAGTCGATTTGTTCGACCTCTACCGCCAGGTCGCGCCCGAGCAGGTCGTCTACGCGTCCGACTATCCGTACGGGCGGCAGCCGAACTCCCTGCTCATGGCGATTCGATCCGCGAAGGCCGCCGGATTCGACGAGAGCCAGCTTCGCGGCATGCTGGGAGAGAACGCCCGTCGAATCGTCCAAGGGGCTTCGCCGCAACCCCTCACGACGCCGCGACCGATGAAGTCCCTCGGCCAGCCGCTGACCTTTGCGCGAATCCACCAGTACATCTCCATGGCCGTACCGCTCCTCTGGCTTCGGCAGCGTGACGCTATCGGAGCTCTGGGGCTGGCCGTGAACGCCTCGCGCGAGCGGAACGGCTACGTCGAAGAGGCAGAGCGAATCCAGGAGCTCCTCGTGACCGCCCAGGAGCTCTGGCGCGAGGGTGGTGAGGTCGTCTCCGACGACGAGCGCATCGAGGCGATGCGCACGGCCATCCAGCTCGTCAACATCGCCGACCTGATCACGGTCACGACGCGCGCGTAACGCTCATCGAACCGCATACAGCCTGCGGCGGCCCTCGACTCCCCTCAGCTCGTGCTCGCCTCGGTCCTCGAACTCGAGACCGGAGCCTTCGACGAGGTCGTGTGTCGTCCGCGAGACGACGATTTCGCCCGAGCCCGCAGCCCCGAGCACTCGAGCCGCCAGGTGCACAGCAATCCCGCGCGGCCCCTCGACGCCCTGCTCGACCTCCCCGGTGTGCACTCCTGCCCTGACGTCGAGCCCGATGCTGCGCAGAGCCGCGCGGATCGCGACGGCCGATCGGATCGCACGCGCGGGGCCGTCGAAGAGCGCAAGGAAGCCGTCGCCTGTCGTATCCGTCTCGACGCCACCGAAGCGCTCGAGCTCGCGCCGTACGGTCGTGTGGTGGCGGTCGAGCAACATCCCCCACGCAGCATCACCGAGTTCCGAGAGCCGGTCCGTCGAGCCGACGATGTCCGTGAAGAGAATCGTCGCCAACACACGACTGGTGGTCAGGCTTGGGCGAGCACCCGTGAGGAACTCCTCGACCTCGTCCAACATGGGATCCATGTCGACCCACGGAACGTGAACGTCGCCGGGAAGCTCGACAAACCGCGCGCCTGGAATCCGCTCGGCGATGTAGCGGCCCCCCTCGATGCCGCAATCGAGGTCGTCCGTTCGGTGAAGCACAAGCGTTGGACACTGCACGGTCGACAGAACCTCCCTCACGTCGACCTTCGAGTTCATGAGGATGAGGTCTCGGGCACCTGCAGGGCTCAGCGATGCGCGTCCCCGGCGCTGGAACCAGGCAGCCATTGCGGGGTCGGCGCGCGGAATCATCGACGAGAGCTCCACATTCTCTCCCCATGTTCGCTCGAGATCCGCTGCATTCTCGACGCGCTCCTCCCAGGTCGGAGCCCAGGGGTAGTCGTCGTCGGGATCGGACCGCTTCGGGTAGGTCGCGTAGAGCACGAGCGCACGTGTGCGTGCGGGGTAGGTCGCGGCGAAGAGAACGCACATCGGCCCCCCTTCGGAGTAACCGAAAAGCGCGGCCTGCTCGCTTCCTGCCGCGTCCATGACGGCGCGCACGTCGTCCATGCGCGCTTCGAAGTCGGGAAGGCCGACGCCTCTGTCCGAGAGCCCCGTTCCTCGCTTGTCGAACCGGATCAGTCGCGCGAAGGAACCGAGTCGCTCGAGGAAGCGGGCATGATCGGGATGCTCCCAATCGATCTCGAGGTGCGAGAAGAAACCGGGCACGAGCACGAGGTCGAACGGGCCGTCGCCGGTGACCTGGTAGGCGATGTTGACGTCCCCGCTCCGTGCGTAGCGGATCGGTGCCGTCACCGTGCAGCCTCCTCGAACCGAAAGCAGTCGACGGTGTGGTCGTTGACCAGACCGACCGCTTGCATGAACGCGTAGCAAACCGTCGGCCCGACGAAGCGGAAGCCGCGCTTCTTCAGATCCTTCGAGAGCGCGCGAGAGAGCTCCGTCTCTGCGGGCAGATCGGAGAGCGAGCGGAAGTTGCCCACGATCGGCTCTCCGTCGACGAAGCTCCAGAGGTATGCGTCGAAGCTGCCGAGCTCGGCCTGCACCTCGAGCACTCGCGCGGCATTCACCACCGTCGATTCGACCTTGAGTCGGTTGCGAACGATCGCAGGGTCCTGGAGGAGCCGCTCGATATCAGCAGGCGTGAAGCCCGCAACTGTTGCAGGATCGAAGCCGGCGAACAGTCGCCGATACCCTTCCCGCTTCCGCAGGATCGTCGACCACGACAGGCCGGCTTGCGCACCCTCGAGCGTCAGCAGCTCGAAGAGGTGCCGATCGTCGTGGGACGGAACGCCCCACTCCTCGTCGTGGTAAGCGAGCATGAGCTCGCCTCCACCTGCGGCCCACTCACATCGCTGGACGTCCGCCATCGGTGGATAGGATCGCACGCGATGCGCGTCGCCTTCCTGACCTTGGCCGTGCTCACCTTCGCCGTCGGTTGCGGAGGTGGCGACGGCG
>Ga0315292_10001914_pt1 | contig 11454 bp, 9 predicted proteins | sample YL17G13_0_MG_FD_204029 | JGI IMG/M metagenome (GOLD analysis project Ga0315292, IMG submission 204029) | Sediment microbial communities from Yellowstone Lake, YNP, Wyoming, USA - YL17G13_0 | ecosystem: Environmental > Aquatic > Freshwater > Lake > Sediment | place: USA: Wyoming | collected... | reverse complement strand
GGGCGCTGACGCATTTCGAAACCGCCTATGGCCTTCGGAGCGTGACGCTGCGGTACTTCAACGCGGCCGGCGCAGACCCGGACGGCGACATCGGCGAGGACCACCGGCCCGAGGCGCATCTGATCCCCAGTGCCATCGACGCAGCGCTGGGGGGCGAGCCGCTGCAGGTGTTTGGCGACGACTATCAGACGCCGGACGGAACCTGTCTGCGGGACTATGTCCACGTGACCGACCTGGCACAGGCGCACCTGCTCGCCCTCGACCGGATCGAAACGAGGGGGCGTTCGGGCGTCTACAATCTGGGTAACGGGAGCCCCTTTTCCGTGAAGGATGTCATGTCGGCGGTGGAGCGCGTGAGCGGCCGCCCGGTGCCGTGGACGCAGGTGGGGCGGCGCGAGGGGGACCCCGGGGTGCTCTTCGCCTCCAGTGCGCGGATCCGGGCGGAGCTCGGGTGGCAGCCCGCGTTCACCACGCTGGACCGCATCGTCGAGACGGCCTGGCGGTGGAAGTTCGCGCATCCACACGGATTCAACGAGAGGACGGCAGGCTGATGTCCAGGCTCAAGGGCGTGCTCGCGGATCCGCTGCTGTCGGTCGTCATGCCGGTGTTCAACGAGCGGGAGACGATCGATGAGATTATCAGGCGCGTGCTCGCGGTGCCGGTCCGGAAGGAACTGATCGTGGTCGACGACTGTTCCACCGACGGCACCCGCGACCTGTTGAAGGACCTCCAGCAGCGGCATGGGTTCCGGCTGTTCCTCCAGGATCGCAACCAGGGGAAGGGCGCCGCGCTCCGCCGGGGGTTCACCGAGGTCGCCGGTGACATCGTCCTCGTTCAGGATGCGGATCTGGAGTACTCCCCTGAGGAGTACCCGGATCTCATCGGGCTCATCTGCGAAGGCCGCGCGGACGTGGTGTACGGCTCCAGATTCCTGGGCCGTCATCGCGTCTTCCTGTTTACCCATTACCTGGGAAACCGGCTTCTGACCCTGCTCACGAACGTGCTCTACAACACCATGCTCACCGACATGGAAACCTGCTACAAGGTGATGCGGACGGAGGTGTTGCGGTCGTTCGCCCTGCGCTCGGACGGCTTCGGGATCGAGCCGGAACTCACGGCGAAGATTTTCAAGCGGGGGTTCCGGGTGTACGAGGTGCCCATCACCTATGATGGGCGGGGGTACGACGAGGGCAAGAAGATCACCTGGCGCGACGGCATCGTCGCTCTCTGGGTGCTGATACGGTACCGGTTTAGCGAGTGAACCCACTCACCCGATTGCTTCGCTACGCCAGGCCCTACCGGGGCCGCTTTGGCATCGCCCTGATCGCGATGGTGGTCTACGGCGGGGCGTCGGCGTGGCTGGCGTGGCTGGTCAAACCCATCTTCGACGAGGTGTTGATCAAGCAGCAGTCGCTGTCGGCCGTGGCGTGGGCCATCCTCGCCGCGTACCTGCTGAAGGGGATCGGCTCGTATTTCTCGTCTTACCTGATGGCCGACGTCGGCCAGCACGTGGTGCTGGATCTGCGGAACAGCATGTTTCGCCACACGCTGGGCCAGTCGGCCGCGTTCTTCAAGTCGCACAGCACCGGACAACTGCTGTCGAGGCTGACCAACGACATCGCGCAGGTGCAGCAGGTGGTCTCGGAAACCGTGGCCGACCTGCTGCGTGAGTCGATGGCGGTCATCGCGTTCGCGGGCCTGTTGTTTTCGTACGACGCCGGGCTCGCCCTGGTGTGCCTCACGGGCGCGCCGCTTGTGCTGTACCCGCTCGTCAGGCTTGGGCAACGACTGCGCCAGACCACGAAGCGCGGCCAGGAGCATCTCGAGCACATGTCGCACGTCGCGACCGAGGCGTTCACGGGGCATCGCATCGTGAAGGCCTTCGGCGCGGAAGATCGCGAGGCGGCGCGATTCGGCCTGGCCGCCCGCGCCCTGTATCGGGTGAATCTGCTGGTGACGGCGACGGTCTCCGTCATGCCGCCGGTGATGGAGTTCCTCGGCGGCGCGGCGATGGCGACCGCGCTCTGGTACGGCAGCCACGAAATCGCGACGGGGCGGATGACGGAAGGAGAGTTCACGGCCTTCCTGGCGGCCCTGTTCCTCATGTACGGCCCGCTCAAGAAGCTGAGCCGCGTGAACGCCAATATCCAGCAGGCGATCGGGGCATCACAGCGCATCTTCGAGTTGCTGGATACGCACACCGAGGTCGAAGACGTCGCGCACGCCCCGGCGTTGCGTCCCATGGCGACGGTGATTGAGTTCGATGACGTCAGCTTCGAGTACGAGGACGCCAGCGGCAGGAGCGCGCTGCGCCATGTCTCGTTCACGGTGAATGCCGGCGAGACCGTGGCGATCGTCGGACGCAGCGGGGCGGGAAAGACGAGCCTGGCCAACCTGCTGCCGAGGTTCTATGACGTCACGGGGGGATCAATCCGGATCGACGGCGTTGACATCCGGACCGTCAGCCTGATTTCGCTGCGGGATCAGATCGGCATGGTGACCCAGGAAACGGTGTTGTTCGACGATACCGTCGCGCACAACATCGCGTACGGCCGTCCGGGCGCCACCTCCGCCGACATCGAAGCGGCTGCCCGGGCCGCCCGCGCGCACGAGTTTGTCATCGGTCTGCCGAAACGATACGACACCGTGATCGGCGAACGCGGGCAACGGCTGTCCGGCGGCCAGCGCCAACGGCTGGCCATTGCGCGAGCGCTGCTCAAGAACTCGCCGATGCTGATCCTGGACGAGGCCACCTCGGCGCTGGACTCCGAGTCGGAGGCCCTGGTCCAGGACGCGCTCGCCAACCTGATGCGCAACCGCACGTCGTTCGTGATCGCGCACCGGCTCTCGACGATTCAACGCGCTGATGTCATTGTGGTGCTGGAACGGGGGCGCGTGGTGGAGATTGGGAAGCACGACGAGCTGCTGGCGAGGCCGGACGGTGTGTACGCCGGTCTGCACGCCATGCAGTTCGCCGGGCCGAAACGGCGGGGCGCGAGCGCCGCGGCGAGGAAGACAGGCGCATGATCAAGAGCATGACGGGGTTCGCATCCGTGTCGCACGAGGACGATTGTGCCAGCATCGGCGTGACCGTCCGGACCGTGAATCACCGCTACCTCGACATCCAGTTGCGGGTGCCGCAGTCGCTGAGCCAGCTGGAGACGCGATTGCGCAGCTGCGTCCAGCCTCGCGTCGCGCGCGGCCGCGTCGAACTGGCCGTCTCGCTGCAGCTCCGGCAGGAACCGACACTGACGGTCTCCATCAACGAAGCGTTCACCGCCGCGCTGGCCAGGGCCCTCGACCACGCACGCGGGACTGGCCTGGTGGCGGGGGCGCTGCTGCCCGGAGACCTGTTGAGGTTTCCGCAGGCCCTGTCGGTGCGTGAAGACGCGGCCGAACTCGACGAGGCCGGCCGGGCCTCTCTCGAGGCGGCCATCGTCCAGGCGGTTGAAGCCGCCCTGGACGACTTGGATGTCATGCGGCGGCACGAGGGCGCGCTGCTGCGGGTGGACCTCGACGCCCGGAAGGCCGGCGTCGCCGAGGCGGTGGAACAGGTGGCCGGGCTGGCGGCGGCCGGCCAGGGAGAGCTCCGGGAGCGGCTGGCCAGGCGCGTCGGCGAGCTGTCGGCCGACGTGGCGACTGACCCGGTCGCGATCGCCCAGGAAGTGGTGCGATTCACCGCGCGGTCGGACATCAGTGAGGAGGTGGTGCGCTTCCGGGCGCACGTCAATCAATGGACCTCGCTCACCGACGGCCCGGAGCCCTGTGGTCGGAAGCTGGACTTCCTGCTGCAGGAGATGAACCGTGAAGTGAACACGATGGGGTCGAAGGCCGACGGTGCGGGCGTGCCGGAAGCCATCATCGGGATCAAGGCGGAACTCGAAAAGATGCGGGAGCAGGTCCAGAATGTCGAGTAGCCAGCCTCATCGCGGCCAGTTGTTCGTGGTGTCCGCGCCATCGGGAGCCGGAAAGACCACCGTGGTCGAGCGGCTGGTGCAGCTCACGCCGGGGTTGCGGCTGTCCCGCTCGTACACGAGCCGGGCCGCGCGCCTCGGCGAGGCCGACGGCGTCGATTATCACTTCGTCAGCCGGGAGCGGTTCGAGGCCATGATTGCCGGCGATCAGTTCCTGGAGTGGGCGGAGATCTTCGGCAACCTCTACGGCACGTCGACGGTGGACACGGAGCGCGCGCTCCACGACGGCGCCGACCTGGTACTTGTGATCGACGTGCAGGGCGCCCGGCAGGTGCGGCGCCATCGCCTGCCCGTCGTGTCGGTGTTCGTGCTGCCGCCGTCCTTCGATGCGCTCCAGCAGCGGCTCAGGGGCCGCGGCAAGGACTCGGAGGACCAGATCCGCCGGCGCCTCGACGTGGCCCGCGGGGAAGTGAACGCGGTCGACGACTACGACTACGTGGTCGTGAACGACAACATTGACGCCTGCGTGGAGCGGATTCGTGCAATCGTGCTGGCGGAACGCGCGCGCAGGGACATGATGGAGGCCGACGTGGCGGCCATCGTCCGCACGTTCAGCGGCGCGGGCGAGGCGCGGTAAGTCGCGCCGGCGGCGCACAACAGAAAGCGAGGGGACCGTGGCGCGAATCGCTCTCGGCATCACCGGCGGCATCGGGGCCTACAAGGCGGTCGACGTGGCCCGCGGCCTCCAGAAGCGCGGGCACGACGTCGTCGCCGTCATGACCCGGAATGCGCGACGATTCATCGGCCCGGTCACGCTGGAAGCGATCACGCGGCATCCCGTGGTCACCAGCCAGTGGACGTGCGGCGCGAACGCCGACATCGAGCACATTTCCCTCGCCTCGGCGATCGATCTGCTGCTCGTGGCGCCCGCCACCGCGAACATGCTCGGCAAGTTCGCCAACGGCCTCGCCGACGACTTCCTGTCCGCCCTTTACCTGGCGACGACGGCCCCGGTGCTCGTGGCGCCGGCGATGAACACGCGGATGCTTGAGCACCCGGCCGTCCGGCAGAACCTGAAAGTGCTGGGCGAGCGAGGCGTGCAGGTCGTCGACCCGGGATCCGGGTACCTGGCATGCGGGTGGATTGGCAAGGGCCGGCTGGCCGAGCCGGAAGACATCGTCGACGCGGCCGATCGCATCGTCGGCGCGAGTCGCACGCTGGAAGGGCGGCGCGTGCTGGTGACGGCGGGCCCGACCTTCGAAGACCTCGATCCGGTGCGGTTCCTCGGGAATCGGTCGAGTGGACGCATGGGCTTCGCGGTTGCCCGGGAGGCGGCGCGTCGAGGCGCCCACGTGACACTGATCGCCGGCCCGACCAGCGTCGAGCCCCCTGCGGTGGCGGAACTGATCCGCGTCAGGCACGCCGTCGACATGCGGGATGCCGTCATGGCTCGCCTCGATGGCGCCGACGCCGTGGTGATGGCTGCCGCGGTTGCGGACTATGCGCCCGCGACGGCTGAGGCCCAGAAGATCTCGAAGTCCGAGGATGTGCTGACGCTGACGCTGCGCCGGACCCCGGACATCCTGGCGGCCATCGGCGCCTGGCGCGTGAGCCGGGGAGGGGCGCGTCCCGTCCTGGTGGGCTTCGCCGCCGAGACGAGTGACGCCGTCACGCGTGCCCGGCGGAAGCTCGTGTCCAAGCACGTGGACGTCATCGTGGTGAACGACGTGCTGCAGCCGGGCGCCGGTTTCGAGGTGGATACGAACATCGTGACCCTCGTCGGCCCCGACTGGGAAGAAGCGTTGCCGCTGCAGTCGAAGACGTCAATCGCGGGCGTCATTCTCGACAGGATTCACACGCGCCTCGGCGCCGAGTCGTCTCGCCCGCATCGCGAGGACCCATCCACGAGCGGGCCACCGGCATGAACGACGCGGCCATGCGATCGTCTCTCGCTGATCACCTGCGACTCTGCGCTGAGTTCGGTGTGGACGGCGTCAGCCGTGACCGGGACTGGCGGCGTCGCTCCGGGGATGTGCCGTGCGCAGCCGAGGCGGTCGCTGGGTTCCCGCCCGACCAGGGTGTGCCGGAATCGGGAGAGACGCTCGATGCCGTCAGGACGGACCTCGGCGACTGCACGCGATGCAAGCTCCACGCGCTCGGCCGGGGCCAGATCGTGTTCGGCGTGGGCAACACGGCTGCGTCACTGATGTTCATCGGCGAAGCGCCGGGCCACGACGAAGACGTGCAGGGCATTCCCTTCGTCGGCCGGGCAGGCCAGTTGCTGACCAGGATCATCGAAGCGATCGGATTGCGGCGCGAGGACGTGTACATCGCCAACGTCATCAAGTGCCGCCCGCCTGAGAACCGGAACCCTGAACCGGACGAAGTCGAAAGCTGCGAGCCTTTCCTGTTCCGGCAGGTGCTTGTCATCAAGCCCAGGGTGATTGTCGCGCTGGGGACCTTCGCCGCTCAGACCCTCCTGCGCACGAAAGACCCGATCTCGCGCCTGCGGGGAAACGTCTACAGGTACGGCACGGCCAGCCTGATTCCGACCTTCCATCCCGCGTACCTCCTTCGGAGCCCCGAACGGAAACGCGACGTCTGGGAGGACATGAAGAAGGTCCGGGACCTGCTGCAGCGCGGCGATGCCAGCCCGGCGCACTAGGCTGTGATGATTCGCCTCGCCGCCGTCGCAGTCCCGGTCCCTCAGGTCGACCTCCTGACCTACCGCGTCCCTGATGACATCGATGCACCGGCACTCGGGGCGCGGGTGCTCGTGCCGCTCGGCACGCGGATCCTGACAGGCTGCGTCGTGGCGATTGACGCTGTGGCAGACGATGACGAGCGCGCCCGAGGGACCGGCCTGCGGGACATCGCCGACGTGCTCGATGGAGAGGCGTATCTCCCGGGCGAGGTGCTGGCGTTGGCGGCGTGGGTCGCCGAGTACTACGCGTGCGGCCCGGGCGAGGTCATCGCGGCGGCTGTGCCACCGATGGCGTGGGTCGAAAGCCGGCGGGTCATCGCCGTCACCGACGAAGGCCGCCGGGCGCTTGCGTCGAACGCGGCCGGGCTTCTGCCAGCGCTGCAGGGGCGTGCCCTCGAGATTGCCGCGGCGGCGCACAGCCTCCCGGCGTCCACCCTGCGTGCACGCCTGGACAAGGCGACCGGCGTGCGGACGCGGGTGCCTCTGGCGGCCGCGCTGCGTGCCCTGGAGCGCCTGGGCTTTGTCTCGGTGACCCAGGTGCTCGAAGGGGAGCGCGTCGCCTACAAGACCGAACGCGTCGTGGCACTGAGCGCCCAGGGCCAGGATGTTGTCGGGCGCCTGCGCGCTGATGCGAAGGCGGTTCGTCTTGGTCCGAAACAGCGCGAGTTGCTCGTGGCGCTCTCGGGCGCCCCCGGAGGCCTGACCGCGGCGGCCCTGCGCGAGCTGGGACTCGACGTGGCCGGGCTTCGCCGGCTGGGCCTGCGCGAGCTCATCAGCATTCGACACGAGCACGTCGAGCGGGACCCATTCAAGGGGCCGTGGGGTTGGACGAGCAGCCGTCGCGGCTCTCCACCCATCGTCGAACTCACGCCCGAGCAGGGGGCGGCACTCGAGCGGATGATGCCGCGCCTCGACGCCGCGGCCTTTCACGTCGCCCTGGTCCACGGCGTCACCGGGAGCGGCAAGACAGAGATCTACCTGAGGCTCGCCGGCCGCGCGGTCGAGACCGGCCGCCATGCGCTGATCCTGGTGCCGGAGATTGCGCTGACCCCGGCGGTTGCGGCGGTGTTCCGCGGCCGATTCGGCGATCGCGTCGCGATTCAGCACAGCGGGCTCTCCGACGGCGAGCGCCACGACCAGTGGCAGCGCATCAGGCGCGGCGACGTCGACGTCGTCGTCGGGACGCGGTCCGCGGTCTTCGCGCCCCTCGCCAACATCGGTCTCATCGTCGTCGACGAAGAGCACGATTCCTCGTACAAACAGGACGAGAGCCCGAGGTACAACGGCCGCGATGTCGCCGTGGTGCGCGGCAGGAAGGAAGATGCGCTCGTGGTGCTCGGGTCCGCCACGCCGTCGATGGAGAGCTACGCCCACGCCAGGCGGGGCCGGTACGAACTGATCCCGCTGGAACGGCGGGTGCTCGATCGGCCCCTCGCGAGCGTGCGCACCGTCAATATGCGCGAGGAATTCGCGGAGGCCGGCCCCGACCAGATCGTGAGCCGGGCGCTGACCGCAGCCATCGGCGCGAGACTCGACCGTCGGGAGCAGGTGCTGCTCCTGCTGAATCGGCGGGGGTATTCGACATCGGTGTTCTGCCGCCAGTGCGGCTCGACGATCGAGTGCCCGAACTGCTCGGTCTCCTTGGTGGTCCACGGACGAGGTCAGGCCGTCTGCCACTACTGCAACCATGCGCGACGGGTGCCGCGGACCTGCCCGGCGTGCGGCGGACCGTTCCTGGAGCAGATCGGGTATGGCACCGAACGCGTGGAGGCTGAGATTAGAACCGCGTTTCCGCCGGCGCGCGTCGCGCGTCTGGATCGCGACACCGTCCGGCGTCGAGGCGCGTTGACGAATCTGCTGGCCCGCTTCGGAGATGGCGATGTCGACATCATGATCGGCACGCAGATGATCGCGAAGGGGCACGATTTTCCGCGTGTGACACTGGTCGGCGTCATTTCGGCGGACGTAGGCCTCGGTATCGCCGATTTCCGGGCATCCGAGCGCACTTTTCAGCTCTTGACGCAGGTCGTGGGGCGCTCCGGTCGTGGTGAGTCGTCGGGCGAGGCGATCATTCAGACGATGTACCCCGATCACTACAGCATCCAGCATGCGTGCCGCCAGGACTACGCGGCATTTTTCGAGAAGGAACTGGAGTTCCGCCGGGCCATGCGCTATCCGCCGGTGGTCGCGCTGATCAACGGGGTCGTACGAGCGCCGACATACGCCGCGGCCATCGACGCCGCGGGCGATCTTGTCGATCGCATTCGGAGCCACGGTGCGCCCAGGGCCTTCATCGTGCTCGGGCCGGCGCCGGCGCCCCTGACGCGGCTCAAGGGCGAGCACCGCGCGCAGTTCTTCGTCAAGGGACCACCCGCCTCGAGGGCGGTCATGCGTTCGGCGGTCGTCGCAGCGCTGCGCGATCGGCCGGACCTCCGGCGCAACGTCTCGATCGACATCGACCCCGTCAGTATTCTGTGAGCGCCCTACTTGGGTCGGATGAGATCCAGCGGCTCGATCGGCGCGGCCGTGAAGCACAGCACGAAGACCACGAGCGCCACGAAGGCGAGCCAGAGGCGTGTGCGGTCGAGGGGCACGTGGTCGTCCCAGGTGGGAGGATGGCGCCATCCGAAGGCCGAGAGCAACGCCACCGCGAGCCCGGTCCAGACAATCCACGACGACGAGTAGAAACAGAGCCCGATGGCGACCACGACGGTGCCGATGGTGACGAAGAAGGACCGCCGGCCCAGTGCGGCGTACGCGATGTGCCCGCCATCGAACTGCCCGATCGGGAACAGGTTGAGTGCCGTCGCCAGCAGGCCGAACCACGCGGCGAACGCCATCGGGTGGAGATTGAGCGACAGCTGATCAGGCACCGATCCCCACACCAGCCAGGCGGCCGCCTGGAACAGCAGGGGTTCGCCAAGCTCGGCCCCGCTGAAATTCGGTGGCAGCGGCGCGAGGCGCGAGAGCGCCAGCCCGATGAGGAGCGCCGGCACGGCGACGAGGAATCCGGCAAACGGGCCCGCGACGCCGATGTCGAAGAGCGCCGGCTTTGTCGTGATGGGCTGACGGATTCGGATGAACGCTCCAGCCGTTCCAGTCAGCGGGAAGGGAATCGGAAGGAAGTAGGGAAGCGTGGCGCTGATCCGATAGTAGCGGCAGGCCAGGTAGTGGCCGAGTTCGTGGGCGCCGAGAATCGCGAGAATCGTGAGCGCGTACCAGAGGCCGTTCAGCGCAAATGTGACGGCCCCGACACGAACCGGTCGGCTTCCGAAGTCGGAGTGAAACCCAAGCCAGTGGCTCCCGCCTACCAAGGTCGTTGTGCCGAGGGTCGCGACGAGAAGCAGCGCGTGCAGCCAGTACCGCTCGCGTACGGCCGGTGGCGCGCCGGCCCATCGGTAGGCTTGGGGGACGTGGTCGGGTGGTGGAACAGGCGATTCGGAGCGCGCCGGAAGATCGGACAAAGTGTGCTCGGCCTGATTCGGGCGGCAGCGGCGCTACCCGAGGTTCTGGAGTTCTTTACCGGGCTTGAACCGGATCGTCCGGCCCGGAGGAATACGCACTTCCTTACCGGTCCGTGGGTTGCGGCCGATACCGCGCTTGCGGGGCTTCACCTGGAAGACCCCGAATCCGCGCAGTTCGATGCGGTCCCCTCGTTGCATCGAGAGGCGCATCGCATCGAAGACGGCGTCAACAGCCAGCTCCGCCTTCACTTTCGTGATGTCGGCGGTCCGGGCCACTTCGTTGACGATGTCGACTTTAATCATGTCGACGGCGCTCCCTCTTCTGAAAAGTTGCTAACTATCATAGAAAGAGACACTTAGCCTGTCAAGGACAACCCGTCGTGCCGGGATCGCCGCTCCGCGCCGCGTGCGGAGGCGGCTTTGCGGCTAAGATCTACTGTGAACGAACAAGAAACGGAGCCGCGGTGCCGAGAAAGTCGCCTGCCGTCGTACTCGTCGGCCGGCCGAATGTTGGTAAGTCAACGCTGTTCAATCGGATCGCGGGAATCCGACGCGCCATTGTTGCGCCCATCGCGGGCACCACGCGCGACGTGATCAGCCAGTCCGTCGAGTGGCAGGGAAGCGTATTCCAGTTGACCGACACCGGCGGGATGTTCGGTGCCAGCGAAGATCCCCTGCACGCACTTGTCGCCGCCCGGGGGCGGCGGGCAATCGAGACGGCGTCCATCGTCGTGTTCGTCGCGGATGCCGTCGAGGGCAAGCTTCCGGCGGACGATGAGGTGGCTGCGGCTGTGCGGGCGGCCGGGAAGCCCGTGGTGCTCGCCGTCAACAAGTCGGACGACAAGCGCGCGCAGGCCGGTGCTCTGGAGTTCCACCAACTGGGGTTCGAGCCGATCATCGCGGTCTCCGCCGAGCATGGGAGGGGAATCGGGGACCTCCTCGACGAAGTCGTGCGCCTGCTCGGCCCCCCGTCGCCAGCGGCAGCTGAACGCGACCCTGCCGACCCGGGTCCGGCAGGCGGAGAACCCGCGCGTCTCGGGAGGCACGCTCGAGACGAGCGGCCAACCGAGACAGCCGTCGCAATCGTGGGCCGTCCGAACGTGGGGAAGTCGTCTCTCGTGAACCGTCTGCTCCGCGAGGAGCGCGTGCTCGTCAGCGACATGCCCGGGACGACGCGCGACGCCATCGACACCGAACTCATGTGGCGGCGTCGCCAGTTCCGAATCGTTGACACCGCCGGGATCAGGCGGCCCGGCACCGTGGCGAGGTCGGGAGCGGTCGAGCGGGTCAGCGCGATGCAGGCGAAGCGGGCGATCGACCGGGCTGACGTGGTCGTGCTCGTGCTGGACGCCGTCGAGGGACCGACGGATCA
>Ga0315292_10001908_pt1 | contig 11475 bp, 12 predicted proteins | sample YL17G13_0_MG_FD_204029 | JGI IMG/M metagenome (GOLD analysis project Ga0315292, IMG submission 204029) | Sediment microbial communities from Yellowstone Lake, YNP, Wyoming, USA - YL17G13_0 | ecosystem: Environmental > Aquatic > Freshwater > Lake > Sediment | place: USA: Wyoming | collected... | reverse complement strand
CCGACGATGGCGCAGCCCTTTCCGAACCTTGACCTCGCGGGCATCCATCCCAGCACGCTTGGGGGCCTGCGCCGCATAGCGTTTCTGCTCAGCGCCCTGCTGCTGGGCGCTACCGCGAGCATGGTGGTCCCGCTGGCGGTCGCGGCCGGCTACGGGGAGCCCCACACGGTCAGCTCGTTCGCGACGACGATGTTCATCGGCGCCGCCGCGGGGACGATCGGCTTCTTCCTCTTCCGCACCGAGCTCACGGGCCTCACGCGCCGGGAGGGCTTCGCCGTGGTGGCGCTGGGCTGGCTGCTGGTGTGCCTGATCGGCTCGCTGCCGTTCGTCCTGGACGGCATCCTGAGCCCCCTCAACGCCTGGTTCGAGACGGTCAGCGGGTTCTCCGGAACCGGCTCGAGCGTGATCGCCGATGTCGAGGCGCTACCCAAGGGCATCCTCTTCTGGCGCAGCTTCACGCACTGGCTGGGCGCCATGGGGTTCCTCGTGCTCTACGTCGCGGTGTTCCCCCTGATGGGCGTCGGCGCCATGCAGCTCTATCGCGCGGAGGCGCCTGGGCTGGAGGTCGACCGCCTGCGGCCACGCATCAGCAGTACGGCGCGCATCCTGTTCATGATCTTCCTCGGCCTCTCGGTGTCGCTCGCCCTGCTCCTACTGCTCGGCGGGATGACCTGGTTCGACGCCGTCTGCCAGATGTTCGCCGCCATCGGCACCGGAGGCTACTCGACCAAGAACACGAGCATCGCCTGGTGGCACAGCGCCTACATCGAGTGGGTGATCATCATCTTCCTGTGGCTGGCGTCGACCAACTTCGCGCTGTACTGGATGGTCATCATCGGCAAGCCGAGCCGCTGGTTGAAAGACGCGGAGTGGCGTTTCTACACGACCGTGCTGGTCGGCGCCAGTCTCTTCATCGCCGCGCTCGTGTATGCGACCTCCGACGTGTCGGCGAACCAGGCCATCCGCGACGCGTTCTTCTCGGTCGTTTCGCTCGCGTCGACGACGGGGTTTGTCACCGCGGACTACGAGAAGTGGCAGCCGCTGGCGCAGTACATCCTCTTCATGTTGCTGTTCATGGGCGGCTGCGCCGGCTCGACGGCCGGAGCGATGAAGGTGATCCGCGTGCTGCTCTTCGTGAAGCAGGCCGTGCACGAGTTCTTCGAGACGGTCCATCCGTACGCCGTGTCCACGCCGCGTATCAACGGCAAGCCTGTGACGCGCGACATGATGCGCTCCGTCTCGGCGTTCATGGGCCTGTACCTGCTCGTCTACGTGGTGTCCGTGTCCGTGGTGTCGCTCACAGGGATGAACTTCCCCACCGCCCTGTCGGCGGTCGCGACGGCGATGGGGGGCGTCGGGCCAGGGCTGGCCGATGTCGGTCCCTACGACAACTTCTCTTGGGTGCACCCTGCCGCCAAGCTGATCCTCACGTTCGACATGCTGGCCGGGCGGCTTGAGCTCGTCACGCTCATGATCATCTTCACGCCGGCGTACTGGCGACGGTAGGATGCGGAGGCGGCGACGTTGACGGCGAGTGGAGGAGCTTCCATGAGCGGACGCCTGGACGGCAAGGTGACGATCGTGACTGGCGCGGGGTCCGGCATCGGGAAGGCCAGCGCGATCCGGTTCGCCGAGGAGGGCGCGCGCGTGACGTGCGTGGACATCAACGGTGACACAGTTTGGGCGACGGCGGACGAGATCGGTGACGCCGCGTTCGCCGTGCAGGCCGACATCTCCGACCCTGAGCAGGTGCGCGCCTACACCGACGGCACAGTCGAGCGCTGGGGCGCGCTGCACGTCGCGTTCAACAACGCCGGCGTCAACCTGCCAGGCGTGTTCCACGAAGTGCCGGACGAGATCATCGACCGCACGCTCGACGTGAACGTCAAGGGCCCGATGTACGGGTGCCGCTACGCGATCCCTCACATGCTCCGCGGCGGCGGCGGCTCGCTCATCAACACGACCTCGGTGAACGGTATCGTCGCCGAGCCGTTCCTCACAGTCTACGCCGCCTCAAAGGGCGCGATCGTCATGCTCTCCAAGGGCATCGCGCTCGACTACGTGAAGAAGGGCATCCGCTGCAACGCGATCGCGCCTGGCTGGGTAGACACGCCGGTCAACTACGCGCACGCGGAGATGCTCGGCGGCCTCCAGCATGTGTACGACACCATCGACTCGTTCCAGCCCATCGGCCGCCCGGGCGAGCCGCGGGAGATCGCGAACTGCGCGCTCTTCCTCGCCTCGGACGAGTCCTCGTTCGTCACCGGCACCGTGCTGGTGGCCGACGGTGCGATGACGGCCCAGTAGGCCTGACGGCCGCGGGCCGTCGCCGCGACTCGGCGGCGGCGATCATGAGCGCAGACGATCGAGCCAATCGGCCTGCGCGTAGAACTCGGCGTCGCAGGTCACGCCCCTGGACTTGGTCGAGCTCGTGCCTGCCGGCGCATCGCCCAGGCGTGACGTGCGCGGGGTGATCGAAGACATCAAACAGCTCCGCAAAGGCAACCTGCTCGGCAAGGGCCTCACTATCCGCCAGCTCATCGACGAGGGCCGCAGGTACTGATGTTGGTCCTCGATTGTTCGGCGACGATGCCTTGGGTGCTCGAGGACGAGGAGTCGACGGAGAGCGACGCCGCCCTGAACAGGCTGCAGACCGAAGGGGCCTTCGTCCCACGTGTCTGGCCGCTCGAAGTCCGCAACGCGCTCCTGGTCGCCGTACGCCGCGGGCGCTTGGCGAGGCAACAGAGCGAGCGCTTCGTCGCCGGCCTGGAAGACCTGCCGATCACCGCGGACGATGCCGTCCGCGGCGTGTTCCGTGCCGCGCAGCCGCTCGCCGGTCTTCACGGCGTTTCGAGCTACGACGCCGCCTACCTCGAGCTGGCGCGGCGCAAGACGGCGCCATTGGCCACCATCGACGCCGGGCTCGCGCGCACCGCGCGAGCCGCCGGCGGCCGGCCAGGGCCTCGCGGTCAGTCGCCGCCAAGTCCCCCGAGGATGTCGCCCAGGAAGCCGCCCTTCTTCTTCTTGGACTTGGCGTCATGGCCGCTGGACACATAGTGGTCGTGATCGCTCTCGTGGCGCTCGTCGCGACCGTCGTCTTCGCGAGTCGTACGCGACCCGGAGGGCGCCGCCGACTCCGCGTTGGCACGCTCGATGATCTTGTCGAGCTCACCGCGGTCGAGCCAGACGCCGCGGCAGCCGGGGCAGTAGTCGATCTCCACGCCCTGGCGCTCGCTCATCAGAAGATCAGTATCGCTGCACACGGGACATCTCATGGTCGTCACCTCGTTGCTGTTCGATGGATGGGCTAGTCGACGGTGCCGCGGGCCTGATCGGCGCCCGAGCCGTGCTGACGGGATCCACCGGCGAGCGCCTTCAACCGTCTCGTCATGTAGATCCGCATTGTCCCGAGCTGCAGCAGCGCATGGAGACCCGCGACCAGCGCCATCGCATAGCCGATCAGGGGGTGGATGTCGTCCACCGGCAGGAATCCCTCGCCTTCGTCGTCCATCCCCATGCCGGTAAGGGCAGAGAGCGCGACGAGACCGAGCAGGGCGAGACTCGTGAGGATGGTCACGTCTCTGCGGACCGTTCGCAGTGCCTTCTTGCTCATCGTGCTCCTCCTTGTGACGGCGGCGGAGCGGTGCTCTCGGCCGTCGACACCTTGTGTCTGCCTCGAAGTATGGCTGCCGGTCCTTAAGGTAGGCATAAGGAGCTCCTGGGCCACACCTTCGCGCCCGACTGCTCGGGAGCGGAGCGCCGGGGACGACTGCGCCGAGCTAACCGCGCAGCGTCACGACGAAGCTGGCGCCGCGGCCCGGCTGGTTCTCGGCTCTGATGTGCCAGCCGTGCACCTCGGCGATGTTCTTCGAAATAGCCAGGCCGAGGCCATGACCTTCCTGCGAGCGCGAGTCGTCGGCCTGGTAGAAACGCTCGAAGATGTGCGGCAGATCCTTCGCGGCGATGCCGGGCCCGGTGTCGCAGACGCGCAGGGCGCCGCGCGTCAGCGACACCGTCACCTCGCCGCCGGGCGGCGTGAACTTGACGGCATTGCCGACGAGGTTGGCGACGAGCTGGGCCGCCAGGCCCTCGTCCGCATTGACGATCACCCCGGGCTCGATGTCGGTGAGCAGGCCGATCCCTTTCCGCTCCGCGAGGGGGGCAAGGCGCTCCGCCTCGCGGCCCACCAGCACGGACACGTCGACGGGGCTGCCGTCCAGTGTCGCCGTGTCCAGAGCGGCGAGCCCGAGCAGGTCGGTCACGAGCTGCGCGCCGACCTTCAGCTCCTCTTTGGCGGCGGCGATGTGCTCCTCGTGATCGCCCGTGCGCAGGGCGAGGTCCAGCTCGGAGTTGACCACCGCGAGCGGCGTGCGGAGCTCGTGACTGGCGTCATGGGTGAACTGCGTCAGGCGCTCGAACATGCGCTCCGCCGGGGCGAGGCTGCGGCGCGCAAACCACAGACCCAGGAAGGCTGTGAGCACCGACACCAGCACGGCAGCGATGAAGAACACCGCGATCTCGCCGGGGAGTTCCGCCGGCCCGATGCGATCCTGGCCGGCGAGCTGCAGCGCGACGTCGCGGCGTCCGTCAAGCTTCGTGGTCAGCACGCGGTACGAGCTTCCGTCGGCGCGCACCGTGCTCAGCTCGGGGGCATCGAGACCGACCGGAAGCCGGGCGAAGATGTCGCTCGCGTAGAGCACGCGCCCCTTGCTCGTGGCGAGCTTCACGTTGAAGGCCTCCCGGTGCAGCCATCGCGCCTGCTCCACGGTGATGGGAAGCCGGATCTCTTTCTGGATCGCGACAGCCTGGCGCTGCAGACGGTTGTCGAGCTGGCGATTGACGTCCGTGAACTCGATGGCGATGAACACGGCTCCCAGCACGATCATCAGACCGAACACGAGCGCGGTGAACTGGAGCGCCAGCTTGTAGCGAAGTCGACGGAACATGCGGCGTCAGGAGCGGATGAGGTAGCCCTTGCCGGGCACCGTGGTGACGAGGCTCTTGCCGAGCTTGCGGCGCAGATACGAGATGTGGACGTCCACCGTCTGCGAGAAGAGCAGGTCTTCGGACTCGCCCCAGACCTGCTCGAGCAGTGTGAGTCTGTCCTGGACGACCCCCTTGTTGCGCAGAAGGTGCTCCAGCAGGTCGTACTCCCGCGGCGCGAGGCTCACGAGGCTGCCGCCCTTGCGCACCTCGTGGCTGTTGGCGTCGACGACGACGTCGCCGGACTGCAGAGTGGCGCTGCGCTCGGGCGTCGCGCGGCGCATGAGCGTGCGCACGCGTGCGAGGAGCTCGTCGATGTCGAAGGGCTTGGGCAGATAGTCATCGGCGCCGGTGTCGAGGCCGAACACCACGTCACGCTTGGAGCCGCGCGCCGTGAGCATCAGGATCGGCACCGGCGCGGGGTCGTCCCCGGCGCGCAACGAGCGGCAGACCGCGAGCCCATCCAGTTTCGGCAGGTTCAGGTCGAGGACGATGCAGTCGAAACGTTCGGCGAGAGCGCGGCGCAGGCCTTCTTCGCCGTCGTGCGCCACCGCCACGGCATGCCCCTCCAGCTCGAGGAGGCGCTGCAGGTTCGCGGCCAGCTTCAGATTGTCTTCTACGATGAGGATGGTCATGAGAGATCCCGCCCACGATAACCCAATCTGGTTAAGGGAGTCATAAGGGGGACGCGGGATCCGCTAATCGGCTCTTAAGGCGGCGTCGCGCAGACTTCCCCCCGAGAGTCGCATCAGACAGACTCCGCGACCGGCGCCTCCCGGCGCCACGACAAAGGAGGAAAGCCATGACGAAGCGCATCACAGCGTTCGCCCTCATCCTCGCCGTACTCGCGCTCGCTGCCGCCGCGAGCGTCCTCGCGGCGGCAAAGGAGGCACCGGCCAAGGCCAAGCGTGCCAGCGTCTCCGGCATCCGCGCGGGCGTGACCTGCCATGACCCGTGCGGCGACCCGTTCCAGCTCAAGGCGTGGGTGAACGGCGGCAACGTCGGTGGCCTCAAGGTGAAGTTCTCCGTCAAGGGCCGGACCTTCACCGCGACGTGCTCCAGCAGCGGCTACGCCCACTACCACCTGAGCATGAATCCTTCGAGCTATCCGCAGGGCGTGTTCGTCAAGGTGAAGGCGTCGGTCAGCCGCGGAGCCGTCACCAAGTCGGCCCTTACGTGGTTCAAGCCGAACTACAACTGACGGTCATCCGCCTCCGTACCTGAGGCGGTGAGGGCGGCGGGCAACGCGTGTTGCCCGCCGCCCTGTTTCCCTGAGTAGTCTGAGCGCCCGCCGCGAACCACTACCCGGCCGCCCGAGTCCGCGCTAGGATGCCACGTATGATCGCCCGCCTCAGCGCCGTCGCCTCGCGGCACGGCTACCTTCTCGCCATCGTGGCCATCGCTCTGTCGACCGTCCTCTTCTTCCCGGGACGAGACTGGTTCGCCAAAGGGCAGTGGGCGCTGCTCTACCTGCTCATCATCCTCCTGGTCGCCGGCGCCGCCGGCACGCGGCCGGCGATTCTCGCCGCCGTGCTCGCCTTCTTCACCTGGAACTTCTTCTTCCTGCCGCCGTATCACACGCTCCAGGTGCACGACCCGCAGGACTGGCTCGATCTGGGCGCCTTTCTGGTCGTCGGCCTGCTCGTCGGCGTCCAGACGGGGCGCTTGCGAGAACGCGAGCAGCGCGCGATCGCCCGAGAACAGGAGACGGCCGCGCTCAACCGGGTCAGCGCCGCCGTGGCCTCCCAGACGTCCACCGAGCAGATGACCGAGACCTGCCGGAGTGAGATCGTCAGGGTGCTGGGCGCCGGCTCAGCGTATGTCTTCGTGCTGGAAGGGGACGACCTGCGAGCGCGCGGCGAGACACCGGAGTGCACGACACCCGAACCCACGGTGGCCGCGCGCGCCCGCCGGGCCCTGGACGACGAGCTGGCGCGGAACGCCGAAGAGGGCCCCGGCGACGCACCCGCCCCTGAGATCAGCGCCGATGACGGCGGGCTCTACGAGGCGATCCACAGCCCGTCCGGCGTCGCCGGAGTGCTCGCCGTCCAGGCGAGGACCAACGGCGTTCCGTACTCGGCCAACGCTGTGCGCCTGGTCGCCTCCCTTGCCAACCTCGTCGGCGCCTTTCTCGAGCGCGAGCAGCTCCAGGCCGTGGCCACGAAGGCCGCGGCCGAGCGCGAGGCCGACCGGCTCAAGTCGAGCCTGCTGTCCTCGGTGTCTCACGAGCTCAAGACACCGCTCGCGGCTCTCACCGCCACGGTGAGCAACCTGCTCGAGAGCGACGTCGACTGGGATGAGCAGAGCGTGCGCGACGAACTGCGCGCCATCGTCGGCGACGTCGCACGGCTCAACAACAGCATCGGCGCGCTGCTCGACCTGTCGCGCCTCGAGGCCCACGCCTGGGCACAGCGACGCGAACTGTACGAGCTCAGTGACATCTTCGCCGTCGGTATCGAGGCGCTCCCGGCCCACCTGCGGCCACGTGTCACCGTCGACCTGCCCGACACCGCGCCCGTGGTCGACGTCGACTTCTCGCAGTGGGCCCGCGTCGTTCAGAACCTGCTCGAGAACGCGGTCCTCTACGCCGGCGAGGACACTCCCGTGACGATCGGTGCACGCGCCTGGAACGAAGGCGTACGGATCTGGGTCGAGGACCAGGGCCCGGGGATCGCGCCCGAAGAGCGCGACGCCGTGTTCGAGAAGTTCTACCGGGGACGCGGCGCCTCCGGCCACGCGCCGTCGGGCACCGGGCTTGGCCTCGCGATCACGCGAGAGATCGTGCGCAGCCACGGCGGCACCATACGCGTCGAAGACGTGTTGCCGCACGGCGCCCGCTTCATGATAGCGCTGCCGTCAGGTCCCGTCCCGGCTGCGCCGGTTGACGGCGAGGAGATCGCATGACCGTGCCCGAGAGACCCACGCGCATTCTCGTCGTCGACGACGAGGAGCAGATCCGGCGGGCGCTGAAGTCGATCCTCTCGACCCGCGGCTACGCTCTCGAGATGGCGGCGACCGCCGAGGAGGCGCTGCTCAAGGCGATCGACAAGCCGCCCGACCTCGTCGTCCTCGACCTCGCCCTGCCGGACCGCAGCGGCATCGAGGTCTGCCGCGAGCTGCGGACCTGGATGACGGCGCCGATCCTCATCCTGTCGGTCCGGGCCAACGAAGCCGACAAGATCCAGGCCCTCGACGAAGGCGCCGACGACTACCTCACCAAGCCGTTCTCGGCCGGCGAGCTGCTGGCCCGCATCCGCGCCTTGCTGCGCCGGGCGGCGGCGCTCACCTCGCCGCCGCCTGTCGTGACGGCGGGCGAGCTCGTGATCGACATCGCTCGCCGGCGCGTTACGCGCGCCGGCGTCGAGGTGCCACTCACCCCGACCGAGTTCGACATCCTCGCGTTCCTCGCGCGCAACGCCGGGCTGGTGGTGACGCAGCGCATGATCCTCGAGCGCGTCTGGGGACCCGAGTGGGCGGAGGACGCGCAGACACTGCGCGTGCACGTGAGCAACCTGCGCAAGAAGATCGAGCCACGCCCCGGCGGACCCCGCTACATCATCACCGAACCGGGTGTCGGCTTCCGGCTGGCGGCCGACGAGCCGCCCGCTCACTGAATCGCTCCGTCCCGAGCCGGCGGTCTTCTTTACGCGGTCTTTAGCCAGACGCCGGGGTGATTCACGCCGCCTTTAGAGTCGGCGGCCTATCCTCGTGTCAGCAAGGCCGAGTCCGGTCTTCGTGCGCGTGTGGTTGGAGGCGGATGATGATCGTGTTGGAGATCCTGATCGTGATCGCGGCCAGCGCCGCGATCGTCGCGGCAGTAGGCGGTCTGGTGTACACGGTGGTCCTGACGGGCCTCGAGGAGCGCGATCGTCATCGCCACACCCTCGCCAACGCGCAGACCCGCCGCTCACGCACGCAGTCGCACCTCTCCCGGCACGAGACGATCAGCCCCCCGCCGATGCTGGCGAGTCGCGCCGGGGTCTGAGCCCGCCTCCCGCCGATGCTGGCGAGTCGCGCCGGGGTCTGAGCCCGCCTCCCGCCGGCTCCGCCGGCACCGACTGAGTCGACGTCACCAGGGCGCTCTCGGTCGCCGAGTTTCCGGGCCGCGCCGCATCGTCACGAAGCGCGGCGCGGGCGTCTGCTTCTCCGCGCGCCAGGCCCCGAAGCGCAGGGCCGAGGCCCTCCAGCCCGCGGTCCATACGGACTGTTGATGGCGCGGCTCCCTCCGTTCACGACCCCTTGATGGGACTCTCGCCACGTTCGCTCGCCCGGTGCACGGGGTATGCAACACCATTGTGGGGCATTCACGCTCGACGCCGCCTCGCGTACACGCGCCGAGGCGCCGCGGCGAAGGGGAGAGGATCACCGATGCGGCCCGCTGAGCACACCCTGGCCAGCCTGATCGATCTCGACCGCGTGCAGCGCATGTGCGACAGCCTCTCCGCCGCCTTCGACATCGGCCTCGCCGTACTCGACCCGGCCGGCGCCGTGCTCATCGCCTCCGGCTGGCAGGACATCTGCACCGCGTTCCACCGAGAGCACGAAGAGACGCTGCGCGGCTGCCTCGAGAGCGACCTGCGGATCAACCAGCTTCTGCACGACGGTCTGGATGAGTCGGAGCACTACGCCTACAAGTGCGCCAACGGGCTCTGGGACGTCGCCTTCCCCCTGATCGTCGCCGGCGAGCACGTCGCCAACATCTTCACGGGGCAGTTCTTCTTCGACGATGACGAGATCGACCCGGCCTCCTTCGTCGAGCGGGCGCGGCGGCTGGGCTTCGACGAGCAAGCCTATCTCGAGGCGCTCGCGCGCGTGCCGGTACTCTCGCACGAGCGCCTGGAGAAGACGATCGCCTTTCTTGCCGACTTCGTCGGCGTGCTCGGCGAGCTGGGCTTGAGCGCGCTGCTGCAAGAGCAGAGGCACGAAGAGCTCAAGGAGAGCGAGAAACGGTACCGGCACCTCTTCGACAACACGACCGAAGGCCTTATCGTCTTTCGCATCCTGCGCGACGCCGGCGGCGATATGCACGACCTCATGGTCGTCGACCTGAACCCGACGCAGTCGGCGCGGGCGCACACGAGGCGTGAGCAGATGATCGGCCGACGGATGAGCGAGTGCGGACAAGGAGACGAGCGCCTGCGGGCGTACTTCGACCTCGTCGCCGGCGCGCTCGTGTTCGGGCAGTCCGCTCGCTCTGAGCTGTGCGTGCAGGCCGAGGATGCGTACGAGCTGCTCGCGGCCTACCCGGCGGGGCGCGACCTCTGGGCGCTCTCGGCGATGGACGTCACTGAGGTCCGCAGAGCGGAGCAAGCGCTTCGGCGACAGGAGGGGGACATTCGCCAGGCCTACGTGGACGTGCTCGACGCGGTGACCGGCGGCAAGCTCATCCTCCTCACCGAGGAGGCCGTGGCGGGAGAGCTCGGTGAGCCACTCAGCGACGTCATGTCCATCAACTCGCCGGCGCAACTGGCCGACGCACGCCGTCTGCTCGTCGACGCCGCCGAGCTCCGGTACCCCGGGCGGATACCCCACACGGACCTGCTCAGCCCGGTGTGTGAGGCCCTCGACAACGCCCTCAAGCACGCTCAGGGTGGCAGGTACCAGGTCTTCGCCAGCGACGGCTGCATCCAGGTGGTCATCATCGACGAGGGCCCAGGCATCGACTTCAGGACGCTGCCGAAGGCCACGCTCGTCCCCGGGTATTCCACGGCCGCGAGTCTCGGCATGGGCTTCACCATCATGCTCCACCTCTGCGAGCGCGTGTTGCTGTGCACCCGTCCCGGGCGCACGGAGGTCGTTCTCGAGGTGACGGCCGTCCCGGGGACGGCGCCGCACAGTTGACCCCACGGGACCCACACGCACCGAGCAGGAGCCATGACGTGAGTACATGCCGGGCTCTGCCAAGAGGCGGCGTCGCGCGGGCCCGAGCCGTCCTTGGGAGCCGTGACTTCCGTCGCCTCCTCGCGGCCCGCATGACGAGCCAGATCGCCGACGGTCTGTTCCTGGCCGCCGTGCTGCTGACCGTCGTCTTCCTGCCGGAGCAGCAGAGCACCGTGCGGGGCTTCGCGCTGGCGACCACGCTCTTCCTCCTGCCGTTCTCGCTGCTGGGACCGTTCGCCGGGGTCTTCGTCGATCGCTGGCGCCGCCGCCGCATCCTCGTGACCGTCCCTCTGGTCCGGGCGGGCGCGTCGCTCCTCGTCCTCCCCGGCGCCGCCGCGCTCGTCCTGGTCTACGTCGGCACCCTCGTGACCTTTTCGGCCGCGCGACTCTATCAAGCCACCTCCACGGCTGTGATCCCCCGCGTGCTGGGCACGGCCGGCGAGGCGGAGCCGACGACGCGTCAGGCGTCGCCGGAGCGCCCGAAGACGCGACCGAACGGCGGCTCGCTGCTCTTCGCGGCGAACACCATCGCGGCCATCGTCGGGTCGGCGGCCCTGTTCGGCGGCATGTTCGCCGGCGGCCAGCTGGCGGTCAGGGCCGGCGTGCCCGCCG
>Ga0315292_10001902_pt1 | contig 11498 bp, 8 predicted proteins | sample YL17G13_0_MG_FD_204029 | JGI IMG/M metagenome (GOLD analysis project Ga0315292, IMG submission 204029) | Sediment microbial communities from Yellowstone Lake, YNP, Wyoming, USA - YL17G13_0 | ecosystem: Environmental > Aquatic > Freshwater > Lake > Sediment | place: USA: Wyoming | collected... | reverse complement strand
GTCCGGAATGGAGCTGCAGTAGGAGATGTTCTTGTGATCAGTGCGCCCGAAGGGCCCGCCCTCCTCCATCATGAAGCTGTGGGCGACCTCTTCCAGAGGCTGCCCATATTGGAGGGCATTCGATAGGGCCCTGGCCCACCATTTCAGCGCCAGCCTGAAGTCGGGATTCTGCTTGCCGGAAATGTCTACCCAGATCTCACAAGGCATGCCGTTCTCGTATTCTCCTGTCGTGATCCAGACCTTCACCTTGCCATGTTCAGTATTGATTGTGACTTCCTGCGTGATGCCCTGACGCTTCTTCGGCGGACGCATGCGCTGCCCGCGGAGATAGACGGCAGCCGCTGTGGTCTCAGCCCACCAAGACATATCACCCGGATTCATGAGCGGCTGGGAGCGCTTGCATCCGTCCCGATAGATCGTGATATTCTTGACGCCCATCTTGAAGGACGTTTCATAAATCTTCTGGACGTCTGCCTCTGTCGCGTTCGCTGGAAGGTTTACGGTCTTGCTGATGGCCCCGCTAATGAAGGGAGTCACGGCAGCCATGATAGCAACGTGCGCTTCTGGTCCGATAAATCTCGTTCCAGATCCGCTCGGGTTTGCGCAGTCGAAGACGGCCAAGTGCTCTTGCTTAATATGCGGCGCGCCCTCTAGCGTCCCGTGCCCGCAGATCCAGAGATTGGCAGCAACATATTCCTCTTTGGAGAAGCCCAGACGCTTGAAGATGTTCTTGTCCGATGAGTCCCAGCCGATAGCATGCTTCGAGTCGTCGGAAAGGGCGCGGGGTGTCAAAGCATATCGCAACTCCGCCGTCCCCAAAAGACTCTCTTCGATCTTATCCAGATCATCGTCCAGGATACCCGCACCCTCCAGGGATTCCCTGTTGATGTGCGGTGCTCCCTCCAGCGTGTTATGACCCAGAGTCCAGACCATCATATCGTCGATCATTCCCTGGCAGTAACCCAGATTCGCAAGACCAATCCGCACGGAATCATTAACGATCTTCATCGTCCCGCCGCCAGAGAGCTTTTTGAACTTCACGATGGAGAAATCTGGCTCAATAGCCAGAGTGTCGCACCCGAGCAGAAGACCGATCGTGCCACTTGGAGCAATCAGGGTGACGAACGCATTCCGGTAACCGTGGGCGTGTCCCAGAAGCCCAGCTTCCTGCCATCTATCCCGTACGACCGTTATAAGAAAATCTGGAATGCCCAACAGGCCACCAACCGTAGCCTTTTGTAAATATGACCTTGTGTGTTCAGCTATTACTGCCCATATCGATGTTTTATTGTGCTCGTAGCGCGGGAACGCGCCGAGAGCCTGCGCCATCTCCGTGCTCTTGACGTAAGCGTTCGCTGTCATAAAAGCAGAGACGATCAACATCCAATGTTGAGCCTCGGGACTGTCGTATGGGATGCCTTTCCGCATTAGGACGGCGCCCATCCCCGTGTGTCCCAGGCCGATAGCCCTATAGTTGTGCGTCCCGACGGCCAGCGCCTTGGATGGAAGCTGTGCGGCGCAATTGGAGATGTCCAGGATCATCGCCCAGTGGCTGCAGGCGTAGGTGAAGTCGTTTATGGCAAATCCCGATCCTGTTCCATCCAGGTCGTCGTCTCCGAAGAACGCCTGCATATTCAGGCTTGCCAGATTGCACGACGTGTTGTCCAGGAACGTATACTCGCTGCAGGGATTCGTGGCCCGAATCTTACCATCTCCCTTGCACGTGTTCCAGGCATTGTGCAGATCGTCAAACTGCACGCCGGGATCGCCCGTCCGCCAAGCCGCCTTCACGACCTGATCCCACAACGCCCGCGCCTTCACCTTCTTGATGACCTCGCCAGTCGTGCGCGCAGTAAGAGCCCATTCCTTGTCATTATTGACCGCTTCCATGAAGGCATTGGAGATGCGGACGGAGTTGTTCGAATTCTGACCAGAGACGGTCTTGTAGGCCTCGCCCTCGTAGGCACTGTCGAAGCCGTCCTTGATGAGGGCGTCTACCTTCTTCTCTTCCAGCACCTTCCAGTTGATGAAGTCCTCGATTTCCGGATGGTCCATATCCAAAATGACCATCTTGGAGCTGCGGCGTTGTCCTGAGCCGGACTTGATAACGCTGGCCGAGCGGTCGAAGACCTTCAGGAAGCTGAGGAGCCCCGTCGGCTTGCCACCCGTACTCAGCTTCTCATCTCGAGATCGGACGTTCGAGAAGTTGGATCCGGCGCCGCCACCCTGGGCGAAGGCCCGCGTCTCGATGCCGATGTTGTCATAGACCCCGTCGCAGTCCGGCCCGAAGAGGTGGTCGCTGAGTCCCAGGATATGGCAGGCGTGAATGCCAGGGAACTCATAGAAATCCTTCGGCATCATGGGTTCGCCCGTCTGCGGGTCTACGCGCCAATATCCCTTGGGCTCGCGTGTGATGCCGTAGGCCCAGAAAATCCCGCTATTGAACCACTGTGGCGTATTGGGCGCAGCCATCTGATGCGCCAACATATAGATCGTTTCGTCGTAAAAGGCGCGGGCGTCCTTCTCCTCGTCGAAATAGCCATACATCCAGCCCCAGTGCGTCCAGAAACCAGCCAGTCGACTGAAGACCTGAAGTGCGTGATTCTCTGCACCAAATGTGCAGCCCTTCTTCGGAGCGCGCCGCCTAAGCCAGTCGGGAAACAGCTTCTTGTTGACGTTAATCGGATTTCCTACGGCTGGTTCGGTCTCGCTGGGGACGCCCGTCAGCCTGAAGTATTTGCCAATCATAATATTGGCGGCGATCGGCGAAAACTGCTCAGGGACGTAAGATCCCTTCACCTCATAAATGATCTTGCCCGTTTCGTCGTCCTTGAGGGTAACGTTGACTTGCTTCCACTTGATGAAGTCAATGGGCTCCTGTCCTTCCGTCGTGAAATGACGCGCGACCTTCATAGGTCCCCCTATTCGTAATCGACGCCGAGAATGCGTTGTGCGATCTTCTTGAGCGTCGGTTCGGCTAGGATACGCAACCGGCGCTTAAGGAGATCACCGTGGTTTGGAATCTCCTTTCGCTGGCCTAATTCCCATTTCTCTACGACGGCAAGCGCCTTATGGCAGGCGCTGGAAAGGCACAGATAAGTCGTTGAAATGCGTCCGGATTTGAGCCAGAAGACGATGTTTACGTAACCACCGGGCTTCTCCTGGGCTAACATCTTGTGCATGTCGAATGGCGACCCGCAGTTCTCAATAAGGAAATGGCGGCTTCGCTGAAGATCCGTAGCAAACTCGATGAAATTCTTGCGCTCTTCCTGGATCGAGTTGTGGCAGATCTCAAGGACTTTCTGCATGGCTAGGATGGATGCTCCCATGCGGAGCAGCTTGTGGTCCCTTGCGTACTTGACGACGGCAAAGACCATGCGCCTTTCCAGGTCGTCGCTCGTGATCTGCCAGTCCTTTAGGTTCTCGACGAACGCACTCATCCACCGGTACTGATATGTCTTCTTGGGGTCCGTGTGGCCGGGCATGTTCACCTTCCGCCCGGCGCACTTCCACATCGCCTCTTGGTACCAGGCCCAGATCTTAGAAACCTGGAATTCCTGTATTTCAGTCGTGCTAGTCATTGGGATCACTTAAATACGAGGTTAGAATGACAAAGCCACCGAAGAAGGAAGCCCAGAAATCGGAAGTGAAGGACTTGCGGACAAAGCTCTGGGAAGCTACGGCAAAGGCGGCACACAAGGTTCTCGGCAAGGATTACACGCACGTCGTACTGATATGCCTGCATAAGAAGCTTGGCGAGCCCATTCTCATCTTCCGCGGCAACTCAACAGCCGACCTGGTTATGTCGGCCAAGATGACGAAATTCGCGCTGGCCAAATTGAGGGAACAGATCGCCAAAATGATCTAACGGCTGTTCGGCGGCTTCTCCATGTAATACCGAATGTTCTTCTGACCCAGGATGATGAGCTGCGCGTAGCCGATGCGATTGTCGGCGGTCTCGAAGGCGTTCTTCGTCGACAGGATGTCATCTGAAGGTTCGTAGATGTTCACCTTCTGGACGCCTGGCACGGCCTGAATCGCGGACTGGAACGGGCTCAGGTCAAACCCCTCTCCCATGTCCCACTCCCCGACGTCGAAGAAGTTGTTGACGGCCGCGTCCACCTGATCCTTTACGGTCGCAGCATCTGCATTCCTACTAACGACGACTGTCATATCCACGTTCACTGGCTTCACTTCGCCATCGCTGACGGTCACGCTATCCGTAAAGACGTTGATGTCCTGAAGGTAGGAAATCAGCCCATTTTTAAGCCCGATGCTGGGCTTAGCCGGGACGTCGCTAGGGCTCGCAGCCAGTACGAAGATCTCGACAAGGTTGGCGTTGATATTGGTCTTCACGACTGCAACGGCCTTGAGTACCGTCCCGAAGACGGGATGAGAGTATGTGGACGCGATCTGGGCGTAATCCGGGGCCGTCGCCGCATTGTCATGAACTGCATATTCGCGCGGCGCCCTGCGCTTTGCTGCCTCGATGGATTCCTTGTCCGTCCCGCCTGTTGACGGATTCAAGTTTCTAAAAAGGACGTCCAGGGCTGCGCTAGCAGGAGGCTGAGGATTCACGGGCCTCGCCTCGTTGATGGTGGCAGCTCCGATTCTTCCCCTGATCCCGCCACCCTGTCGATATTGGATGGTGATTTGCTGCCCTGCTAGAGGAGCCTTCCCCGCGATGTCGTCGCCGAACTTAATCTGCGCGCGATCTTCTTTGTAGTCGACTTCAAAGACCTCATCGTTGGGACCGGCATTTTCCAGGAACTGAATCCGTCTCCAGGTCGTCACGAAGTTGCCAGTCGTCAGATTGACGATAACGGGTTCATCCAGGATATTGTCGGCTATGATGTCGATTACCTGATTCGGACCGCCGGCCGATACAGTTGCGATGGGGTCGCCGAACCTTCCTTCGATCCCGTAAGCAATGATCCCCCGCTTGCCTGCTGGGATGATGATGCTGCTGATCCAGTCGTTAGGCGCCCTAAAGGCCTCAAAATAAAGAGGAAGGCCGTCCGGCCCTGCCAGCGTGAACCGGGTGGCCGGTGGGATCACGACATCGGTCGGGACTGCCGCACCAATGGACACCTCAATATCGGCCGTCGCCGGAGTCTGTCTCCTGAACGACTGGCCGATCAGCTGCATGTGATTGCTCGCAGCCTCTTCGTCCTCGCAAAGCGGGAAGAAGTCGGCCCGGTTCAGGATATCGCCACGGAGAGAAAGGACAGAAGCTACCCAGCAGACGAGCTCCGTCATCATAATGACGCCGTTGTTCTTCGCGAAGTCGTTGAATTCGCGAGAAAAGTACGTCTTCATGTACTCGAGAGCCGCCCGGCGCAGGGATTCGAATTCCAAGGCGCTAAAATCGAAGCGCCTAAGGGATGCCGGAGGCAGAAGAAGCGCGATTTCTTCTGCCGTCGTCGGAAGCTTGATATGGGTCTCAGCTGTATCTGCCATGTGTTTTATTTTCTATTAAGCCTGCTGTGGCGCAGTCGCCACCGCTCCGCCCAACGGTATTTTCACTTCGATGGTAAAGTCTCTGTTGGGTGACGCAATAAGCGCCGCGACGACGACGACTTTTGCGGCATTCGCATCAGGTGTAGCAGTAACCTGGATGTTCTTCAAGATGACGCGACGGTCATTTGCCCTTATCTTTCGATCGATTTCCAGCCGAAGATCTCCAGTCATAATCACGTCAGCGGGCTCGAAGGGGGCGTTCCGGAGGTTCACGCCAAAATCCGGGCTCATGATCCGCTCGCCAGGGACCGTAAGCAGGAGCTGTAAGAGGTCGTTCTTGACCAGCCTCTCGTCCTCCTGTCTCGGAAGGACGTGGCCGTTCACGTCTATGAAGGGAGCATTATACCCGAACCACTTTGCGATCCTATAGACTAGGTCCATCTTATCTGACGAGCTGGCTGACTTTGAGCAGCTCATCCCTCACATTTTGAGCACGCGTATTCAGAGAAGACAGGTCTTCTATGAGAGTCTGTTTCTCCGCATTTAACAACACGAGACGCTCGTCAAGTCTGTCTAAGATTGGCGATCCCGTTGCGCCAGATCCAAGGGATCCGACAAGAACGACCTCTGCGGCATCCTTCGTCTTCTGCGTCTCGTTGATACCCTTCTGATTCTCCTGGATGGCTATTTCAGTGTTCGCCATCTCCGTGACCAATTGAGTAAGTTCCCTGTCCAGCGCCTGCTTCATCTGTTCGGAGGCGGTCGTCAGCTCAGAGATCTCTTCCTCCGTTAAGCCCGTAGACCGCAAGTCAAGTAGGTTCGTGTCGTGCCGGATCTCCGTCTTTTGCGGAGCCTGGGGCAAGGGGGCCGTTTCAACATCCTGGTCGAAGTCCAGGATCTGCCCAACCTCGAAACTCTTCTTGACCGAACCCGTGAGTGACTGCGTACCATCGTCCGTGGTGTATATGAGGTCCCCGTACCATTCTCTCCTGTCCAGCTCATCGGTTATCGGTACTCGTGGCTTAATAGCCTGGGCCAGGGGGATTTCCTGGAACCTATCAATAGATCGGGGCGGCACAGTACTGGATATAGTATAGGTTACACTTTCATCGTCAGATGGTTTCTGGGGGAGCACAGTCTTATAAAGGCCAGTCGGATACCTTATGATCATATCCTATCTTTAACTAGCCACCCCTGATGACCTTGAGGTCCACTGCCTTGAAATCGTCCGGCTTGGTTTGCTTTGTTTTACCCCTGCCCTTATCAAAAGGCTCAGGACGCAGCGGCGCCCAAGAGATGCCCGAGAGGGCCGGTGGATTACAACCCATGGGCGAGGAGGATTGAGCGCCGTCCCCGGGCTTCGCCTGAGGCAGGAATCCAAGTACCGTGGGGTGATGCGCAGTCACGTCTGTCCCGAATGCGCCACCTGCCAGGACAGCGTGTCCGCCGCCACCTTCCATGTTTATAGCCGTTCGCGCCTTGAGGTTTATGTTGTTGCCGTCCAGGCTAATATCCCCGTCGGACTTGATCTCAATGGGGCCATTGCTGTAGATCTGGAGCACGCCGTCCGCACCATTGTGAATAAGCATTCGACCGCCGCCGTCGTCTATGACGACATACTGCTGCGTCTTGGATCTTGACCGGAGGACCGTAGCACTGAAATCCTTCGTGAACCAGAGCCCGCGGTCTTCTACGTCCCTGACTTCGACCCACGAAGCATCGTCCGGCGTCAAGCTATCTCGCATCTCAATCCCTTGCTGGAATTTCGTATTGAGACGGATATAGCCATTGTACTCGTCAAGCTTCAAATGATAAGTGTCTTTCTCAGGATCGAATGTCATCGACTGACTGAGGGCGAACTCATTGTCCAAGAGGCCCTGCCACCCCTCCGAGATGTTCCCGCTCATACCCGTGCAGAGCATGACATAATCCCATTTGTCGTTAATCTCAAAGACCTTGGACTTCGGCGAATACATCTTGAGCGAATTGATTTGATCCTTCTCATTGAACTCGATACCGAACCCGCGGGCCTCCTCCTTCTCGGGGATGGGCCGCCTGCCCTTGAGAAGCAGACCGTTGCCAATGGGTGAGAGCTGACCCGTAGCATCTTTCCTGTCCGACCCGCGGTCATCCAGGACGAACTTGAAGCCGTAGCGCGTGACTATCCGGACCTGACGGGCATCCGTATCCCCGCGGCTGATCCACTCATCTTCCTTATCGACCGTACCGCCGACTTCGTCGATTAGGAGCCGCTTGACGAACAGGTCCTCCTTGGGGTCGCTGCCAAAGTCCCAGGCCTCGATGAGATGGCCGCCCTTGGTTCGGTACTTTATCCAGCGTTGATCCTTCTTCTGATCGTCCGCGACCTGACGCGGATTCCCGTACTCGTCCTTGCGCGTATTTTCCTGCATCTGGCCCCAGCCGACGTCCCGCATCTCGAACTTGTGCCCATAGCGCGTGCGGATCTCAAGCCGGCGCTGGTCCCGGTCCTTGGGCTTGTCTTCGTTGAACAGGCGCTGGAGGTACTTGGACCGCTTGACTTCGAAGTCATGGTCCTTGTCGAAGTCGCCTTCGAATTCGCCAGCATTACCACTCTTTCCCTTCTTCCACTTGTATCCGACGTCGCTCATGACGATGAAATGCCCATATTTCGTGCAGAAGCCCACGAACTTAGTGTCCGGATCGTTCTCTTTGGGCTTCTCCTTCGACGCATCGAATTTTCCCTTGGAGACGGCATCGTGCCCGGCAGGACTCGGATCCAGGTCGTGTTCCTTGGGGAAGAAGCCGACGGAATTCAGAACCATGAAGCTGCCGTACCTATCCTTCCAGCCCATGCTCATAGGACGGTTGTCCTTGGGCATGTACTCTTGCTGGAAATCGTCCGGGGTGTTCGCGGGCTTGCCCGTCGGATCCACGGAGAGGGGCGTCTTCCCGTAGACGGACTCCAGGACATAGAACTTGCGGCGCGTCGGATTTGCGAAACCCACCACGACGATAACGTAGGGATGGCCCTTTTCGAACTCTACCCAGACTTCATCGTCGATGGCGGGACTTACCCAAGATCCGCTTCCGCTTCCGCCAAACCAGGGGCTTACGATAGCCCAGGGACAATACTCAGGTTTGAGATCGTGGTTGTGGAGCTCGGGAACCTTGACCCGCATGCGGTGCATTCGAAGCGGGTCATTAGTCTCGACTACGATAGCCCTATATCGACCAGGGAAGCGTTGATCAAGCTTCTTTGTCCTGATTGCGAAATAGTTTTCCCACACCTGCTCTACGCCATCTTGGTGCTCTTTCGACATTAGAGATTGCCCAGAACAAGCTGACTGTTCGGTGCCAGGACCACGTCATTGATTCGCGGCCAACCGAAAATGTCCTTTGGTTTGTTATAGGCGATGAGGACCCAGAAGAAGGAAGGAGAACCGTAGACGTCGTTGGCGATGAGATCCGGCCTGCCAGCCCGTGTTCCGTCTACTTTTATGTGGACCAGATCCAGCTGCGGATCCAGGAATTGCGTCAGGAAGCTCGGCTCCTTCCAGAGGCCGAAAGTCTCCATCCTGCCGCCATAAGGCGAGTCCGATACGATCGGCTGCGTTTCCCGGAAGCGGCTGAAGCTGTCAAGTTTGATAGCCATTTAGAACCAATCCGGTTTTGCGGCCGTAGAGAGAGACTGGCTTCTAAGCTTAATATAAGCCTCACCAACAGGTCCGAACGCCCCGACAATCCCACCCTCTATCGGCCCGATCCTCGTCGCAGCCTCCAGCTGGAGTACATGCTCCGTAATCAACGGAAACGTGCCGCCCTGGTACTGAATAGGCCCGCCAGCATAACTTGTTCGCACGCTATGAAGCCGGCAAGTCATTAACTCGCCTGATTGTGGCACCACGTCATAGAGCTGAATCTGAACGGTCGGATAACCCTTGAAACTGGCAGTGACTGTGTTATAGAAGTAAGATCGAAGATCTCTGCCTATCTGGGCGATGCGGAGAGGCGTCCATTTTCCGCCCACGACTACGTACTTGAGCTTGACGGAAAGCGCGCGCGATTCTGACCCATTAAATGTCTTGATCGGTTCATAGGCGCCTTGATCAGACCCGTCCCACTTCGAGGATTTCCCGTCACTTTCGATGATGGGTGGGAATTGAAGGGAGATGTTCTTCTCCCCCGGGGCACCCAGAACTACGATGCGACACGAAGCCAGGACGGTCTGGTCAAACGGGATCAGTTCTTTAAATTCACCGTTTGCCACTTATTTCCACCTATTTATATCGTCCACGGGTGCACCCGTTCCGCCCTCCGCAATGCGCGGGAGGTGCGTGTCCAGGAGACCCTTGATGTCCTTGACGGTCTGCGCGTCAATTTTCCCACTTAAGCTCTCTATGACACCTTTGATTGCTGCAAGGGCTTCATTCATCTGACGCCTGCTCTCAAGCGCCTTCTTCTGGCCATCGTCCGTGACAGTCTTGACTGGCGCAATCGGCTCGCCGCGGACCTTGGCGAGCAATCCCTGGACCAACCCTGCTTCCCCCAGTGCCCCAAAGGGACCAACCGGCCCAGCAACCCCCACGGCGGTAGAAGTCCCAATGCTGTCCCGGAATTGCTCGATGACGTTGGCGGCCTCCGCGAAGTCATCAGCCCTGGCCAGGATGTCGTCCACCATCGTCGTTATGGCCGTTCCAGCATTAGCAACGGCTAGCATTCTCGGAGCGGCCGTGGCGGCCGCGTCTCCGAGAGCACCAATCCCAACGGCGGCAAATACCATCCCCATCATGACTTCTGGTCCCAGCTGGACGGTGGCCAGGTTCCTGAGCCCGGACGCAATGTCGCTGATCTTCTTCCCGGCATCTGTCCCCACCTTCGTCAGCGCGTCGCCCAACAGGCCGATAGTAACCGACACGCCATTAAGGAATGCCATCGCCGGCGCGCCAAAAATGGACGCCATCCAGAGAAGCACCATCGCATCAGTCATGCCACCCGCGAAGCTCTTTAAGCCCTCGACGATAAAGCCCATTGCAAAAGTCAATGGGATCATCTGCGCAGCAAAGGCGTAGAACGTCGCTACGAGTTCGGTCATTGCGGAGGTGAAGCCCGCTACGACAGTCGGAATCTGCGTCAGACTCGCAACCAGAGTAGACATTGAACTAGAGAAGACGCCCATTCCAGCGCCCAGTCCCTGGAAGGACTTTGAGATCTTGTCGACGCCTTCCGATACCCAACCCATAGCATAGTAGAAGAGGACGGCTGGCACAAGCAGAGCAGCCCCAATCGCGACTCCGGCTGCCACACCAATCATACCCGCCGCAAACCCTGCTCCGAAGACGATAAATCCGACGCCGGCCGCAGCCAGAGCGACGCCCAGAGCGGCAATGAAGCCGACGAAGGCGAAGCCAGCACCGATATTGTTTATGAACACTTCGAAGAGTGCCGTAATCGCATTCGCGAATGCCGTAGCCGCATAGACGACGAGTGCCAAGGCCGCCACGGCCACGGCCAGCGAAAGGATGATTGGAATGGCGATAGACCCAACAGCGCCCATTGCCGCTAGGGCAGGCGCCAGGATGTTCATAGCCACGGCCAGGGCTATTGCCGCTACGCTTATTGCCAGGAGCGCTACGACACCCTGCGTCCCGAGCTTGGCAAGCCACGAAGCCAGAAGGACCAGCCCGGCGACAAGACCAAGGAGGACGACGCCCAGGAGCGCGAACTTTAGGATGGCCGTGGGGCTTATCGCCCCCATGGACTTCATAAAGTTTTTCAATCCCTCGCCGACGTTAGTCAGCCACGTCTTTACCCTGCTACCCGCAGGGTCGGCTGCCGGCGGAGAGATCGCCATGCCCTTCGTGGCCGCCTCCGTCTCCTTGGCTCCACCCTTGAACATGTTCTTGATGCCGGCCCACATCTTGCCGAATGGCCCCTTTACGGCCGCGGTGCTGTCTGTCGCGCCCTTCTTCAGCGCTCCCGTAATGCCAGCCATTCCTGCCGTCACGTCCTCCTTCTTGAAGACCCCCTTCAGGAGGCCGCCCAGCTTTCCGAAGCCG
>Ga0315292_10001900_pt1 | contig 11500 bp, 9 predicted proteins | sample YL17G13_0_MG_FD_204029 | JGI IMG/M metagenome (GOLD analysis project Ga0315292, IMG submission 204029) | Sediment microbial communities from Yellowstone Lake, YNP, Wyoming, USA - YL17G13_0 | ecosystem: Environmental > Aquatic > Freshwater > Lake > Sediment | place: USA: Wyoming | collected... | reverse complement strand
GGGCCGGGCCGAACCGGAAGATTGCAGACGACCCCGATGTCGCGGCCGTCGCTGAATCCGCCCGACTTGCCCATCGGTCCCGCGAAGGCGTCCTCCAGCGAGAGCCCCAGCGTCAGCAGCAGCGGGCGGGAGCGGTAGTACGCGCCGGCGGCGTCGTGCGGGTGGGTGAGCAACGAGCCCAGGATGATCTGGGCGACCTCATGCCCGCGGGCGGAGAACTGGTAGGCGACCTTCTTCTCCGGGACGAGTTTCGTCTCCTCGATGTCGTCCAGCCCCCTGGAAACGAGTGCCAGGTACAGCGCGCGGCGCCAGTCGATCGGTGGGGTCGTCGTGCTCACGGATGTTCCTGTTTCGTCTGGTAGACCGTGCCCCGGAAGAGCGCGACGGCCGTGTGGTCCTGGTTCGTCACCCGAACACGGTAGAAACCGAGTCGCCGAGTCCGGCTCTCGAGGTCGGCGACCGCGGTGAGCACGTCGCCCACGTGGATCGCCGCGGGGTAGGAGATGGAGTTGTCGATCGAGACGTTCACCATGCCGTGCGAATTGGCGGCACAGGCCAGGGCGCTGTCCGCGAGGGAGAAGACGATCCCGCCGTGGGCGAACCCGAAGCCGTTGACCATCTCATCCCGGATCGTCAGGCGGCAGGTGCAGCTGCCGGGCGCGACTGTGACGACTTCCAGCCCGAGCCAGCGGCTGAACTCGTCCTTGGCGAGCATGCCCTCCACTACCTGCTCGGCTCGGCGCTGGGCGTCGGTCATCCGAAGAACCGCCGTCCTTCCCGGGCCATGCGGCGAAGCAGTGGGCTGGGCCGGTAGCGGTCCTCGCCGTACTCCTCCTGCAGGGCGGTGAGCCGCCCGAGCACCACCCCAATGCCGATCTCGTCGGCCCAGCGGAGCAGGCCCTTGGGGTAGTTGACGCCCTTCGTCATGGCGAGGTCGACGTCGCCGGGAGTGGCGATCCTCAGAAAGACCGCCTCGGCCGCCTCGTTGATCAGCATCGCCACGATCCGGTCCACGATGCCCCGGCCCTGGGCCTCGTCGCGAACCGGCTCCACCGCCGCGGCCCCGGCCCGGTAGTCGTAATACCCACGGCCGGTCTTCCGTCCGAAGAGCCGGGCGTCCACCAGCCGCTTCTGGATCAGCGACGTCCGATACCGGGGGTCGTAGGAGAACGCCTCGAACACGGAGCGTGTCACCGCGTAGTTGATGTCGTTCCCGATCAGGTCCATCAGTTCGAACGGGCCCATCCGGAAGCCGCCGAACTCGCGCATCGCCCAATCAATGGTCACGTGGTCGGCGACGCCCTCCTCGAGAATGCGCAGCGCTTCGCCGTAGAAGGGCCGCGCCACCCGGTTCACGATAAAGCCGGGGGTATCGGCCGCGACGACCGTGGTCTTGCCCCACCGGTCCACCAGCGCCCGCACTGCCGCCAGCATTCTGGTGTCGGTGGCATGGCCGCCGACAATCTCGACCAGGGGCATCAGCGGGGCCGGGTTAAAGAAGTGGACACCGACCACCCGCTCGGGATGCTGGCAGGGAGCGGCGATGGCGGTGACCGACAGCGAGGACGTATTGGTGGCGAGGACGGCCGTGGGGCCGGTGGCGCCTTCGAGGGCGGTGAGGGCCTGTTGCTTGACGGCCAGGTCTTCGAGGATCGCCTCGACCACCAGGCCGCAGCCCTCGAAGGCGGAGTAGTGACCATTGACCGTTGCCATCTCGATCCGCCCGACGATCGCGGCCACCTCTGCCGGCGTCAGCCGGCCCTTCTCGGCCTCCCGGTCGAGGCTCTTCCGGATGCTGCCGACGGCACGTTCGAGGGCGGCCTCACTGACGTCGGCGATCACCACCGGATGGCCGGCCACCGCCGCCACCTGGGCGATGCCGCTGCCCATGGAGCCGGCGCCGAGCACTCCGATCCGGGTGTCGCCGGGGAGCATCATCTACCGCCCCTCGAACCTGGGCGCCCGCTTCTGCTGGAAGGCCGCGATCCCCTCGACATGGTCGGTGGTGCGGGCGGCCTCGGCCTGAAGCCTGGCCTCAAGTTCGAGCTGGGAGTCGAGGTCACTGCTCAGGGAGGCGTTGAGCAACCGCTTGGTGAGCCCCAGCCCGACGGTTGCCTGCGCAGCGAGGGAGGCCGCGAACCGCCGGGCTTCGTCCATCAGTGTCTCTGGCTCGGCGACCCGGTAGATCATCCCGTATTCCAGCGCCTGGGCGGCGGTCACCTTCTCGGCCAGCATCATCATGGAGGTCGCCCGGGCCAGGCCGACCAGTCGCGGCAGGAAGTAGGTCGCGCCGCTGTCGGGTACCAGGCCGATCTTGCTGAACGCCTGGATGAAGGACGCGCTGGAGGCGGCGATGACGAAATCGCAGGCGAGCGCCAGGCTGGCGCCCGCGCCAGCCGCGACCCCGTTCACCGCGCAGACGACCGGCTTCTCCAGCTGCCGGATGCCCCGCACCATCGGGTTGAAGACCGTGCGCACATGGGCGGCAAAGTCGGGGGCCGGTCCCCCTTTGCCGGCGGTCACCTCGGCCAGGTCCTGACCGGCGCAGAAGCCGCGGCCGGCTCCGGTCAGCAGAACCGCGCGCACCCGGGGGTCCATGTCCGCGGCCGCCAGCGCCGCGAGCACCTCGGCCGACATCGGGGTATTGAAGCTGTTGAGCACCTCGGGGCGATTGAGCGTGAGGGTGGTCACGCCCTCCGAGGTCTCGCAGGTAATAAACTGGTGTGTCATCGGCTCGACGGCGTATGAGGGCCGGTCTGGAACGTTCAGGAAAACCGAGGAATATAGTAGATTGCGGCCACCTTCAGCCCCCCACCCCCATGCGCGAAGCCTTCATTGCCAATGGCCTTCGGACCCCGATCGGGAACATCGGCGGGGCCCTGTCGCCAATCCGTGCCGACGACCTGGCCGCCCACGTGATTCGTGGCCTGCTGGACCGCCACCCCACGCTGGATCCTGCCCGGATCACCGATGTCATCCTGGGGTGCGCCAACCAGGCGGGGGAGGACAACCGAAACGTGGCGCGGATGGCGCTGCTGCTGGCGGGGCTCCCCCACACGGTGCCGGGCGAGACGGTGAACCGGCTCTGTGCCTCGGGGATGAGCGCAGCGGTGAACGCGGCGCGGGCGGTGCGGACCGGGGACGGCGACCTCTACCTCGCCGGCGGGGTCGAGCAGATGACTCGGGCGCCGTACGTCCTCTCCAAGACGGCACAGCCCTTTGGTCGCGATGCGCAGCTGTTCGACACCTCCCTGGGATGGCGGTTCGTCAACCCGAAGATGAAGGAACGCTACGGCGTTGATCCCATGGGCCAGACGGCGGAAAACGTCGCCGAGCTGCTGGGCATCAACCGTGGCGACCAGGACGCGTTTGCGCTCCGTTCCCAGCAAAAGGCCACGGCGGCAAGGACGGCGGGTCGGTTCGTCCGGGAGATCCTGCCGGTCGAGACGGCCGCGCCCAAGGGGAAGCCGCCCGTCATCGTGGATCAGGACGAGTTCATCAGGCCCGACACCAGCCTCGAGATCCTCGCCAAGCTCAAGCCGGCCTTCCGGACCGACGGCAAGGGGTCGGTTACGGCGGGGAACAGTTCCGGCCTCAACGACGGTGCCTGCGCCCTGATCATCGCATCGGAACCCGGGCTCAAGAGCGCCGGCCTGGTGCCGATGGCGCGGGTGGTCGCCTCGGCCGTGGCGGGAGTCGAGCCCCGGCTGATGGGCCTGGGCCCGGTGCCGGCCTCCCGGATGGCGCTCGAGAAGGCCGGTCTTACCCTCGCCGACATGGCGGTGATCGAGCTCAACGAGGCGTTTGCGGCCCAGAGCCTGGGCTGTCTCCGCCAGCTGGGCCTGGCCGACACCGATCCCCGGGTCAACCCGAACGGCGGTGCCATCGCGCTGGGTCATCCTCTCGGGATGTCGGGTGCGCGGCTGCTGCTGACGGCGGCCCACGAACTCCAGGCCGGCGGAGGTCGCTACGCGCTCTGCACCATGTGCATCGGGGTGGGGCAGGGCATGGCGACGATCCTCGAACGCGCATGATCTATCGATTCGGCGATTTCATTCCGGTGGTGCATGCCTCGTCCTTCGTTCATCCGCAGGCGGCGGTGACGGGGAACGTGATCATCGGCCGGGACTGCTACGTCGGGCCCGGCGCGGCGATCCGAGGCGACTGGGGCGGGATCGTGATCGAGGACGGCTGCAACGTCCAGGAGAACTGCACCGTCCACATGTTCCCGGGCGTGACCGTCGTGCTGGAGGCGGGTGCCCACATCGGGCACGGCGCCATCGTCCACGGCGCCCGGATCGGCCGCAACGCGCTGGTGGGGATGAACGCGGTGGTGATGGACAACGCGGTGGTGGGCGCGGGGTCGATCATCGGCGCGCTCTGCTTTGTACCGACCGGGATGGAGATCCCGGCACGGAAGGTCGTGGTGGGGAACCCGGCCCGGATCGCGAAGGACGTCAGCGACGAGATGCTGGCGTGGAAGACCGATGGCACCCGGCTCTACCAGGCGCTTCCGGCGCGGCTCCACGAGGCGCTCGCGCCGGTCGAACCGCTTCGCGAACTGCCGGCCAACCGGCCCACCCAGGACCCGATCTATCAGACCTGGAAGGACATGCAGCGATGACCCGACTCTTGAACTACGTCATGGGCCATTGGGTGGAGGGCACGGGCAAGGGCACGCCTCTCTATCACGCTGTCACCGGCGAACCGGTCGCCGTGGCCGGGACGGAGGGCATTCACTTCGGCGAGATGCTGGAGTATGGCCGGCGGGTCGGCGGGCCGGCGCTCCGGGCGATGACCTTTCACGAGCGGGCCCGGATGCTCAAGGCCATGGCCCAGTACCTGATGAGCCGGAAGGACGAGTTCTACCAGGTGTCGGCCGCCACCGGCGCGACCCGGAACGATTCGTGGGTCGATATCGAGGGCGGTATCGGGACCTTCTTCACCTATGCCAGCAAGGGTCGTCGCGAGCTCCCGGACGAGCGGTTCTACATCGATGGGGACCTGGAGCCGCTCTCCAAGGGGGGCAGCTTCGTGGGGCGGCACATCTGCGTACCCCTCGAAGGGGTCGCCGTCCACATCAACGCGTTCAACTTCCCCTGCTGGGGCATGCTCGAGAAGCTGGCGCCGTCACTGCTCGCCGGCATGCCGGCGATCGTGAAGCCGGCCACCGTGACCTCGTTCCTCACCAACCGGATGGTGGTGGCGATGGTCGAATCAGGCATCCTGCCGGACGGGGCGCTCCAGCTGCTCTGCGGCGGGGTCGGCGACCTCTTCGAGCACCTGACCATGCAGGACGCCGTGACGTTCACCGGGTCGGCCTCGACGGGCCGGAAGCTCAAGGCGCATCCGAAGATTCTTGCCGAGTCGATCCGGTTCAACATGGAAGCCGACTCGCTCAACTTCTCGATGCTGGGCCCCGAGGCCGCACCGGGCACCGAGGAATTCGATCTCTTCGTCAAGGAAGTGGCCCGCGAGATGACGCTGAAGGCGGGCCAGCGGTGCACCGCGATCCGGCGCACCATCGTGCCGGCGTCCATGGTGGAGGCGGTGATCCAGGCGGTCGGCAAGCGGCTGGCCGGCTCCACGCTTGGTAACCCGGCCGTTGAGGGCGTCCGGATGGGGCCGCTCGCCGGCAGGGCGCAGGTGGATGAAGTCAGGCGAAGCGTCCAGACCCTGCGTGCCGCGGCCGAAGTGGTCTACGGCGATCTCGACGGGTTCAGCGTGGTGGGTGCCGACAGGGAGAAGGGCGCCTTCTTCCCGGCCACGCTGCTGTACTGCGGCGACCCGTTCGGGCGGAGCGAGGTCCATGACGTCGAGGCCTTCGGGCCGGTCAACACCGTCATGGGGTATCGAGGCCTCGACGAGGCCATCGAGCTGGTCAGGCGGGGCCGAGGCAGTCTCTGCGGTTCGCTCTTCACGGCGGATGACGCCGTGGCGCGCGACGTGGTCATGGGCACCGCGGCGTACCATGGCCGGCTCATGCTGGTGAACCGGCACAGCGCCAAGGAGTCCACCGGCCACGGATCCCCGGTGCCCCACCTGGTGCATGGCGGGCCGGGCCGGGCCGGTGGCGGCGAGGAGATGGGTGGCATGCGGAGCGTGATGCACTACATGCAGCGGACCGCGCTGCAGGGGCATCCGACCACGCTGTCGCGGGTGATGCATGTCTGGATGAAAGGGGCCGCCACGCCCATCACGCCCCAGCATCCCTTCCGGAAGTACTTCGAAGAGCTGGAGATCGGGGATACTCTGATCACCCACCGGCGCACCGTCACCGAGGCGGACGTGGTCCAGTTTGCCGGGCTCTCCGGCGACTTCTTCTACGCCCACACCGACGAGATCGCCGCCAAGGCGTCGCTCTTCGGCAACCGGGTGGCCCACGGCTATTTCGTGCTGTCGGCGGCGGCCGGACTGTTCGTGGACCCGGGGGAGGGTCCCGTCCTGGCCAATTACGGACTGGAGGGCCTGCGCTTCGTGAAGCCGGTCTACATCGGCGACACCATCCGGGTGCGGCTCACCTGCAAGCAGAAGACCGCCAAGGACCCGGTGGAGGGACAGCCGCCTCAGGGCGTGGTTGCCTGGGACGTCGAAGTCACCAATCAGCACGGCGAGGCGGTGGCCGTCTACTCGATCCTGACGCTGGTGCGCAGGAATGGGTAGAGCTATTTCGCCCCAACAATGCCCCTGGCCGTGAGGTCGCGCCCGCTGCGGTGGGGCCTGCGGCTCCTGATGACCGTCCTGACGCTGGCCCTCAGCTATGCCGCGGTGGCGGATGTCGCATACTCGAGAGTGCCATCCGTCGCCGAACCCTGCCGGGACTGCCGCTCACCGGCACGGGTCAATGGCTACGAGCTCTACTATCGCGAGGTCGGGACCGACACCACGCGCCCGCCCGTGGTGCTGGTGCACGGCGGGCCCGGCCATTCCAGCCTGAGCTTCAAACAGAGCTTCGATTTTCTGGCCGAAAGCCGGCGGGTGGTCTATTACGACCAGCGCGGCTCGGGGAACTCGGAGGCCAAGGCGAATCCTGGCGACTACACCGTCGAGCAGCTGGTCGACGAGCTCGAGGCCCTCCGCCGGGACGTCATCCGGGCCGACCGGATCGTCGTGGTGGGCCATTCCTTCGGGGGCGCGCTCGCCCAGCGCTACGCGCTGGCCCACTCCGAACATGTCGCCCAGCTGGTCCTGATCGGGTCCATCCGCATCAACAACGGCATGACCAGTCGTCTCTTCTGGACCTGGTTTGGTCCGGCGCTCTGGTCCACCGCGCTCGGCTTTCCGGCGGCGGACCCCGCGGTGGCCGACAGCGAGTCCTCGCTCGGGGCACAGGACACCGACGTGACAAGTCGTCTCTTTGATCGGAACCGCGCCCACCAAGTGCTCGATGGCGCCGGCCGGGTCCGCTTCACCACGTGGCGCGAACTCTCCCTCTCGGTGGTCGGCGGCGACCATCGCCCGGAATTGGCGGCCCTCCAGGTCCCGACCCTGTTCATCTACGGCGCCGCCGACAGCCCCTACACGGGGAAGCCGGTAGCCGACGAAGTCTGTGGCGTGGTGCCCCGATGCACCGCGACCGGCTTCCCGAAGAGCGGCCATTGGCCATTCCTCGAGGAGCCAGCCCGTTTTCGCCAGATCCTGAACGCGTTTCTGACCCCGTAGTCGCCCGGGGTCGGTGGGGCACTCAGACGATCGGCTTGCCGGCGGCCTTCAGCGTCTTCAGCCGCTCACGCACCAGCGTCACGACCGGTAGGGGCAGCGGGGCGTACTGGAGCGCGGTCGCCATTTCCTGTGCCTCCGGCGTCACCATCCAGTTGAGGAACAGCTTCAGCGCCTTTCCCTTGACCGCGTCCTTCGTGTCGGGCCGCACCAGCAGCCAGGTGAAGGACGAGATCGGGTAGGACGCTGCTCCCGGCGCGTTCGTGATCGAGACCCGGAAGTCCGTATCCCGTTGCAGCTTGGCGCTGGCCGCTGCGGCGGTGACGGAAGCCAGGGTGGGTTCCACATAGATTCCCGCTGCGTTCTTGACGTGCGCGTAGGGCAACTGGTTCGACACGGCGTAGACCAGCTCCACGTAGCCGATGGCTCCCTCGAGCTGCTTGATCTGCTGGGTCACGCCCTCGTTGCCCTTGCCGCCGAGCCCGGTCGGCCAGTTCACCGAGGTGGCATTGCCCACCTGCTCCCGCCACGCCGAGGACACCTTGCTCAGGTAGTCGGTGAAGATGAAGCTGGTGCCGGATCCGTCGGACCGGTGCACGACCACCAGGTCGATGTTGGGCAGCGTGACACCGGGGTTGCGCATCGCGATCTGCGTATCATTCCACTTCGTGATCTTGCCGAAGAAGATGTTGGCGATCGTCGGCCCGTCGAGCTTGAGCGTGACCGCGCCGAGGGACGGCAGGTTGTAGGTGACCACCACCGCGCCGAGCACCGTGGGGATGTGGAGTACCTGGCCCTGGACTGCGGACATCTGCTCCTGGCTCATCGGCCCGTCGGTCGCGCCGAAGTCCACTGTGCCCTCGGTGTACTGCCGGATCCCGCCGCCGGAGCCGATGGACTGGTAGTTGATCTGGATGCCGGTCTTCTTGTTGAAGGCGTCGAACCACTTGGTGTAGATCGGGTTCGGGAAGGTGGCGCCGGCGCCGGTCAGCGACTGGGCCGCCGCGGGCAGGGCCAGGACCAGCAGGGCGAGCCCGGCGATGATCGGCTTACGCATTTGAGTTCCTCTCTTCGTCATTAGAAGCTGAACTGGACCTGAAGCAGCGCCTGGGTCCGCGCTGACTTGGCCGCAGCACTTGGGTAGTTGTCGTCCTGATAGGTCACGGCGTCAACGTCCGCGAGAATCCGGAGATTGCTCGACACCGTATAGGAGGCGCCGGCAATGACCCGGTCCTGACGGTCCCTCGAGGCCTTGGTGTCGGGATCGATGACGTCGTACCGCGCCATCAGGCTGAACCCGGAATTCGGAACCCTGAGCACGCCATAGACGCTCCCGACGGTGCCTTTCTTCTGGTAGGCGTTCTTCCCGGCCAGCGAGGAGTCCGTAGTGGCCGCCCATTCCCCGGCCAGGGTCAGGAGATTCGAGCGATAGGAGAGCAGCCCGATATAGCGCTGCCTGGTGCCGCCGGTGGTCGGCCGGCCGATCTGGGCGTAGCCCGTGAGACGGAGCCCTCCCACGCGGCTCGGTGTGGGGGCCGTCGGACCACGGCCGCCGGTAGCGGAAACGTCCTGGGGGGGCACGTCGGTCTTGATGAACCGGAAGGAGGCCCGGGCCATGAAGTCCTTGCCCTGGTCACCAGGGAACCCGCTGTAGTTCTCGCCGTTGTAGACGCCGGTCGTGAAATTGAACTGGTCGTAATTGAAGTTGCCGTCCAGCGACAGGCCCAGGTCGGAGGAGGAAAGGTACCCGGTCCGCTCCATCGCCATCGTGCCCTGCTGCCGGTAGTCCCAGAGGGCCTCTTCCCAGTCGAGCCAGGGCGTCTGGGTCACGCCCATCTTCACCGTCAACGGGCTCTTCTCCGGGGTCCAGCCTACATAGGCGTACTTGATCCGAAGCGCGAGGGAGTTGTCGATCGATGTCCCGGAGGCGGGCCGGAACAGGTCGCTGGTGATCCGGGTGGTGATGCCGTGCGCGAACTTGCCGTTGACGTTCAGGTACGCCCGGTCGATGTCGAAGTTGTTCTTCCCGGCCGAGTCCTTCAAGAAATAGTAGTACTTGAGGTAAGCCACGCCGCTCACCGTCACCGATGGGGCCTGTGCTGCGGCGCGTTGTACCCCAAGAACCATAACCACCATGGCCACCAGTAGGGCAACCTTTCGTAGCGTCTGCACCGTTGCTCCTTGCGCAAGAATGAAGTCCCACGAACCATGCATCGGATCGGTCGCAAACCTGTCCGTGACAGATCACGGGGGCGTTTCGGGCGCGTAACGGCTACGTAACGCGGCGGGCCCGCCAGGTTGGACGGGCCCGCTCGACGACGCTCCGGCATGGGGTGCCGCTCTAGGCTGGCAGGTGGGCCGCCCACCAGGCGTGGGCCATCTCATCGGTCCACGCCCTGGCGTCGGCGCACTGGTCAAGCGCCCTGCGGAGGGCGATGGCGTCGGGGTACCGATCGCCCGGCGACTTGGCCAGGCAGGTGAGAATCACCGTTTCGAGATCGGCGGGGAGCGGACGGCCGAGCACCTCGCTGGGCCGGCGCGGCGTCTCCTGCACGTGCTTGAACAGGATCTGCATCACGTTGCCTCCCCGGAACACCAACTCGCCGGCCAGGAGCCAGAAGCCGACGCAGCCCAGGGCGTAGAGGTCGGCTCGGCCGTCGACCTCATTTCCCCCGGCGGCTTCGGGCGAGAGAAACGCCGGAGTCCCGACCGTCAGTTCGGGAGTAGTGAGGTGCTGTGCGTCTGGGGTCTCAGGCTGCTGCACCTTCACGATGCCGAAATCGAGCAGTTTGACGAAGTCCACGTCGAGCCCGAGCTGGCAGGCGTAGATGTTCGACGGCTTGATGTCGCGGTGGACCATGCCGAGCTGGTGCGCCTCGGCGAGGGAATCGCAGGCTTGACGGAGAAGGTGGATGACGCGCGCCGGCGGCTGGGGACCATGCTTCTCGACCAGGACCTGCAGGTCGAGGCCCTTCAGCAGTTCCATGACGTAGAAAAAGGTCCCGTCCTCCGAGACGCCGAAGTCGTACAGTTCGATGGTATGCGGCGACGACAGCGCGGCGGCGGCGGAGGCCTCCCGCTTGAACCGCCCGACCGCCACCTCGGCCTCGGACTGGGTTCTGTCGCCCAATGCCGCTGGCGAAATCAGCTTGACGGCGGCGGGTCGTGCCAGGAACCGATGGGTGGCGCGGTAGACCTCGCCCATCCCGCCCTTGCCGAGCAGTTCGCCGAGCCGGTAGCTGCCGAGGTCCCGGGCATCGCGCACTTCCCGGCCCAGCCCGCGAATGACGGTGGCGGGGACCAGGGCCAGGCCGGCGGCCACGTAATCGCCGATGAACCGCCAGACCAGGTCGATGGCCGGTAGCGCCGGCGCGGTTCCCCGCAGATGCGAGATCAGGTAGAACAGGGGCCCCATCGACGCGGCGATGAACGATGCGGCGGTGGTCTTCCGGATGCCGGCCGGGGCGATGGCGGGGTAGAGCAGCACCACGACCGCGGCCCAGGTCAGTCCGGGGCGCGGGTTGAAGACCCAGTTGCCGATGAGCGCAAAGAGAGCCGCCGTGACGACCTCGTAGCCCAGACCCAGGTTGAGCACCAGGACAGGCCGGCCCTGGAGGCGCCGGGCCAGGAACGCGAAGGCGAGGGAGAGCAGCAGACCGGAGGCGGCGATCGCGTTGCCGGGCATCGGCCACGCCCCGGTCTCGATCCGATGGCCCTGCAGCAGCCTCGCGAGCGGATTCATCAGGATCAGCGCGATCAGCCAGACGCCGCCGAAGGCCAGCGCCGCGATCCGGACGCGATCGCCGGCGCGCGCCAGCAGGTCGGGAGGCAGCGTGGCGGT